>JGI24422J19971_10002466_pt1 | contig 11517 bp, 10 predicted proteins | sample DeeMarSWOR152_54_FD_19971 | JGI IMG/M metagenome (IMG submission 19971)
GGAATGCTCGCCCGGAGCTCCAGCGTTGGGATCAATGTGATGAGAATGAGGACCAGGATTGGTTTCATCTACATGACACGTTCAAAGACCAATTTTTTGCGGCATAAGGTATCCAAAAGGAGGCAAAAAGGCAAGCCTTACAAAGAGATAATTGATTGTGTTACTGGCAAGGATAAGAATCGGCCAAAAACGCAGAATTTCGAAAATCAGCAAGATGATGAATGAGCAAGCACTAAAATGTGAAATTTTTTCACCTAATCTTACAAGATTTGTCTACTAGCACATGAAAAAGTTTTTTCATCAGAGCCCATCAATAGTGATAAATTTTAATAAATACTATGATTTCAAATAGTTATGCTTATAAAACCTTAATGATAAAATAATAACCATGAGTATTCTCTTTCGGCAGCTTTGGTACAGATATTGCTCGTATCGGACATAAGCATATAACAACGGAAACAATGGTCCAGTGTTTCTAGGAGGATGGCAATGAACAGCGAGGTGCTCACCGTGCAGGAGGTCGCCAACTACCTCAGGATTGACATCAGAACGGTCTACCGATTGGCTAAGAAGGGGGATATTCCCTGCATAAAAATCGGCAGACAGTGGAGGTTCAACCGGGACGATATCAAGGAGCTTATCAGCGGAGGCCTCCGCAACAAGGAAAGAGAATGATCAGATCGACCATAACCGAAGAATGGTGTCCCCTTTCTTCCCTCTTACGGACAACCGCATAAGGCCTGGAGTATGATCAATCAAGAAGCTCACATACTCGACTATGTCGGCGTTTTATTGAGGAGGAAGTGGCTGATTCTGGCCTTTGCGGTCATCTTGGTGGGGGCTGCGGTCCTGAAAAACAACCGTATTCGTCCCCGTTACCGGACCGCGGCAACCGTGAGGGTGGAGGGTAACAGAGGCCCCCTGGCCTATCTTCCAGAATCCATCAGATACGGCGACTACGGGGACCCCGACCGAACCATCAACACCCACCTGCGGATGATCACGAGTTACCCCATCATCCAACAGGCCGTCGAGACGGCCTTGGGGCATTCAAGCCAACCCGTGGATTCCAACCAACCCGACCCCAGGGTTCTGGCCGCGCAATCAGCCATCTCCGCAAAACCCGTGGAGGAGACCAACCTTATTACCATCGAATGCACCCACTCCGATCCCATGGTGGCCATGGAGCTGGTCAACGCCGTCGCTCAAGCCTATAAAGACTATTCCAACCAGAAACGGGAGGCCAGAATTCGGGACAACGTCCAATGGCTCAGGCGAGAGATTGCTCAGCTCAAGGAGAAGGTTCAGGACTCCGAGAAGGCCCTGCATCAGTACAAGAAGGAATCCAAGATCCTCTCATTGGAGAGCGAGAAGAGCCTCCACCTCAAGGAGCTCTCCGAGATCCGCTCCGACTATAACAGGATCCGGGTCCAAAGGGTGGAACTGGAGGCCCAAATTCGGGAGATCCAACAGGTCCTCGAAACCAAAGCCCACTACATCCCCGCCTTCCTCAACGAGGACCTGCTGCATTCCCTTAACGCCCAGCTGGTCTCGGGCCAACTGGAACTGACCCGGCTGAGCAAACACTACGGCCCCCGTCACCCAAAGATCATCCAGGCCCAAACACAGATCCAATCAATCCAGGACGAGCTCAACCGTTCCTTCCAAAAGGCAATTCAGAGCAGAGAGAGCAAGCTCCGGGTACTTCGGGACAAGGAGGAGAAGCTCTTGGCTTCCATGAATACTTACAAGAAGAAGGCCATCCGTTTCGAGGGCAACCAAATCCGATATGCCCTGTTGGACCTGGAGGCCCGATCAAACCGGCAACTGTACGATATCCTGGTGGAGAAGCTCAAGGAGATCAACCTCATCCAGAACCTCCAGGCCGAAGAGGTGACTATCGTCGAGAAGGCCAAGCTGCCGACTCACCCCCTGTCAACTCGTAAGGAATTGAACTTGGCCATTGCCCTCCTGATGGGGCTTTCCCTGGGGGTCGGAGGGGCTTTCTTCCTGGAATACCTGGACATGGGGCTCAAGACCCGGGAGGAGGTGGACAAATACCTCACGCTTCCCACCTTGGGCATCATCCCTTCATTCAGGAGGGGCCGCAAGCCTTCCCGCAAGCAGGACTACCTCAACTTCATCGATCGAATGCGGGCCGATGGGGCCGTCGCCGAGGCCTTCGATACCCTTTCCGTCAACCTCGACATGAGCTCCGAAAGGCCGATCAAAACCTTGCTGGTCACCAGCGCCACCATGGGGGAGGGAAAGACCCTCACCGCCATCAATCTAGCCATCTCCGCCGCCCAGTCGGGGAAGAAGGTGTTGCTGGTGGACCTGGACCTTAGACGGCCAAGCCTGCATAAGATATATCACCTCGATGGGGACATGGGCTTTATGGATTCGCTCCAATCCATCTACGAGATCAACCTCAGCTCGGGAAAACTTGGGCCCCTAACCCTTATGGATCTCCTCTATCTTCTGGAAGCCCGATCCAAAACCGGGCGACTCTCCATTGAGAAAAACAGCACGAGTGTGGAGCTTCTCATAAAATCGGGAAAGATCCAAAGCGTCCTTAAAAAGGACCCGGACGGAAAGGGCAAACTGGGACAGCTCTTGCTCAAGCAGAAGGCCCTCAGCAAGTCTCAATGGGGGCGCGTCCTTCGGATCCACAAATCCACCGGCCAGCCCCCGGGAGAACTGCTCATGAATCTGGGCCTTGTGAGCCGGGATCAGCTCAAGGGATGCATGAGGCGCCAGATGGAGGAAAGCCTCCAAGAGCTCCTTCTCCTCAAGCATCCGACCTTTCGGTTTGTCGAACTCGATGAGCTCAAAATTGAATCCCATATCCGGGAGATCGCCCAAGAGAAGAACTTTTTCAACGGGCTTGGCTCGGGCTTCTCCTCACCCATTCTCAAGGGCATCGCCTCTCGCTCGGTCAGCGAAACCGACATCCCGGGGTTCTTCATTAGTCCCTGCGGAAAGATTCCCCCTAACCCCGTGGAACTCATGGGATCCAAACGCATGAATGAGCTCATCAAAACCCTCAAGGAGGATTTCGACCTGTTGATCATCGACTCCTCCCCTGTCCTGGGAGCTGCCCATACGTCGCTTTCACCCACCCTCGTGGACGGAGTCATTTTAGTTGCCCGCTCCGACACCACGAATCGGAAAACAATCCTTGAGGCAAAAAAACAGCTCCAACTGGCCAATGCCCCCCTCGTCGGTGTCGTCCTTAACGGCATCGACCTGAAACGCCACTACTACCGATACTACTACAAGCATTATTACTACTATCGAAAAGAGGGAAAGGACACCTAGAACACCTAACTGCGGTGGGCAACAAAAAAGCCCCCTTTGGGGGGCTTCATATCCTTACAACCTCAGCGCTCTGATTACGTCGGGTCAATTCCCTCGGGGTCTATTTTCGTCATTAAACACCGGTCCGTTCATCATGCCCGTGTTTTTTCGCAGAAAGGCCTACTCTTCCGGCAGACTCTAGTAGGAGTCCTCGTCGAATCGCAGACCGCCGCCAAGGTTTCCATCCTCTTCTGATAGATGACTTTCGGTTTTTCATATTTTTTCGCTTTTCCACCCTTCTCCATGAGCCTTAACCCTCCTTTGATGCTACACCCATACATTCCCTATCAATGACGGCTTCGTAAAAAGTCCAACTGCTGCGTTACGCTTCATCTTTCGTCATTGCGGCGTACTGGTAAGTATGCCTCACTCCTCAATATTCGCAAGCCTTGCATTTGGAGCTTTTTACTTTGCCGTCCCATTTTTGACTTTTTGCGAGTTCATCATCAATGGCCTTCCAAAAACGTCCATCCCTGCTAAAGTGCATCTCAAAACAGGGAACCTCCATGAGGAGCCTGCGGTAGCGATTCAATAACTCCCCTAACGGCAATGAGTTTGGCGGAATGTGGGGAACGGTAAACACCTCCGCTATTCCCTGTACCATGCCGTATGGCTTCAAATAGACTTCGCCATCCTTCACGAGCTTAAAGATCATCTTCAACGGGTATCCCCTGTTCTCTCGATCCCCCCGCTGCATGTCTCCCCAACAGGGGGTAGGGAAAACCGCGTAGGAACGGCCAAAAGGCCTTATGAATACAATATCATCGCTCAGGATGACATATTCAGGAGACAACTGGGCAACGGTGGTCTTTCCGCTTCCCGAGGGACCGAGGAATACGCATACTTCCCCATCCCTCAGGACGCCTAAGGCATGAAGCACCAGCCCCTTATCCTTGAGTATCAGGATCAAGGTAAACATGTTCCTAACAAAGGTGGCCAAGGAGGGGATAAACCATACCGGGCTTATCCGGATCTCGCCTTTGTTGTTCCTCAAATCCAATGAACCCACGAGGTAGTCATCAACGATCTTTATCCCTCCATTGGAGAAGGTCAAACCAGCGGATAACTCTTCTTGGATCGGCAGGGTATCGTCGGGGTAGATCCTCAGACGAAATTCAGGATCCCTATCGGAAAAGAACCGATGGTACACTTCGCTTAGTGGATGCAAAAAGGCATCCCCCTCTAATTCCAAGGAGACAGGATGATTGGCTACCTCGATCGTTAAATTATGGGTCAATGGAAATACCCCCATGTGTTTAGAACACCCTATCGGATTTCATCGAGGATGTCTACTGAAAGATCCCCATCCTCGATGGGGAAATTCCCTCTTTTTCCAGCCGCCGCCCCGAGCATGATGCATATCTTTCAGCTATGCTGAGAGCGTTCATCTTTTTTGGAGAAAGATAGTGCTTGAGCATCTTGATATTTTACGCAAAATCCATACCAAATTGGTTAATCTAACAGATCGTTTGCCGCTCTATCAAAATCATTGAGCCACATAGGTAATCGTCAACCCTTGAAGGGGCTGTTGCCCTATCCCTGGAGCGAACATTAAAGAATTTTTGGGAACCATTCTTAGTGAAGCAAAATAGCCGCAAATCCCCCCCTTTGAGCTAAGATGGCGAGTTTTGGAACGGAAAAACGCCGATCAAAAATTCTTTTCAGTGAGCGGAATGGGTTTTGGGCAACAGCCCCTTGTATGATTGACACGGTTTCTTGTGGCAAAGGCTGTAGGCTTCTTTAAGTTGTTCAATACCCTTGCAGCACCTGCGATACATAAGGTTTGACTTTTGACCGGTGATCGCTTAGATTTACAGGGAATTCGACGAGCCCCTAAGATTTCTTGTCTATCCTGTGGAGGCTGGACGTTGGTCATCAAAGCAGTACGGGGATTCAAAGACATCCTTCCGAGCGAGATCGAGAAGTGGCAATTCGTTGAGAAAACGGCCCGGGAAGTCTACGAGAGCTTCGGCTTCTCGGAGATCAAAATCCCCATCCTGGAGAAAACTGAGCTGTTCGCGCGCAGTATCGGTGAGGCAACCGATATCGTGGAAAAGGAGATGTATACCTTCATGGACCGGAGCGGTGACTCCCTGACCCTTCGTCCCGAGGCCACGGCATCGATGGCCAGGGCCTATCTCGAACACCACCTCTATACACGAGACCCCGTGGCCAAGCTCTATTTCATCGGGCCCATGTTCCGACACGAGCGCCCGCAAAAGGGAAGGTATCGGCAGTTCTATCAGATCGATGTCGAAATTTTCGGCGCGGCCCATCCCATGGCCGACTCGGAAGTCATGGTCATGCTCATGGAATTCTTCAACCGGGTGGGCTTGAAAGATGTAGAACTCCAGATCAATACCCTGGGGTGTGAGGACTGCCGGCCACGGTATAGGAAGGAGCTAACCCAATTCCTCTCAGAGAACGTCCCAAAATTGTGTGCCGACTGCAAGAGAAGGCTCGAAACCAATCCACTCCGGATCCTGGACTGCAAGGTTGAGACCTGCCAGGAGGTGATCGCTGGGGCCCCTCTTGTCATCGATTTCATCTGCACCCAATGCGCCAAGCATTTTGAAAAGGTACGAGAATACCTTGAGATCCTCAATACCCCTTTTGTCCTCAATTCGAGGATGGTGAGGGGATTGGACTACTATACGAGGACGGTCTTCGAGGCAGTTGACCCGAAACTCGGCGAACAGAAAGCCGTCACGGCCGGGGGAAGATACGATCACTTGATGAGGGATATTGGCGGGCCCGACATTCCCGGAATCGGGTTTGCCATGGGTATTGAACGAATTGTACTCTTGGTTCAACGGGGAAAGGAAACAACCCGATTCCCGGATCTCTTCATCGCCGCACTGGGGGAGAACGCTCAGGTGAAGGCCTTCGAGCTGGCAAATCAACTCCACCTGGAGGGCATTAGAGCGGAGATCGAGTATGAAGGGAGGAGTCTAAAGGCGCAGATGAGGCGGGCGGATAAATTGAATTCTCGATATGTGCTCATTTTAGGGGAGGAAGAACTGAAAAGCGGAAGGGCAATATTGCGGGATATGGATGAGAAGGTCCAGGAAGAGATGAGTTTAGGGGAGGTTGTTGACGAGATTAAGAGGCGGGCTTAGTGGAAATCGTCATCTTCCGAAACAAAGAGCCGAGCTCCGCGCTCGGCTTTTTTATCCCGAATTACTCTTATTCAACTACAAGGTAAACCTGGGATTTTTCCGTCGGCAGGATACAATCGAAAAAGGAAAATACGTACTGCAAAGAAGCCCTTTTAGAGCGCTGGGGACAGGGTGATATCCAAGTTTCTCGCCATCAATCTCCGAATGGAAACGATGTCAAGACCCCGTACCTATGAGAAAGAAAAAGAAGATGATAAGGGACACAAAAAACTATTCAAAAGAGGGCATAGAGGAAGGGAGCCAGGGCAGAACTCTCAACGAAGATGATGAGCATGCTCAAAACGATGAGCATGAAAATAATGGGCATTAGCCAAAACTTCTTTCTTACTTTCAGGAAATCCCAGAATTCCATTAAAATGAAAATTCTTCCCATGAAGCCTCCAATCTCATCGAAATATCTTTGCTATCCAATTCCATATCGCACTAAAATTGTCTTTCATATCTTTCCTTGTTGAATTCCACCACGTCACGCTTATGCCAGTAGGAAGAGGCCTGCCTATCCCATTTTCTATCCAGCGAATCTCTGCCCAGGAGTTTTACAAGGAGCCCCACCGGCGTAAAAATGCCGTAGAAGATGATAGACAACAAGGCCATGGTGTTGACCCATCCGATGGCGCGGGCAACTCGAGCCATGACCCGATGGATGGGAGCAAGTAAGCCGGGGCGAAGAGTGGCAATGAGTAAGATCAATCCACTTACAGCAAAGAACCACCGATAGTTGGGAAAGTTCCCCCTGTAGTAGAGGGGGCTCCCCACCAGAAGGAAAAAGATTGTCAATCCTATGCCAAAGGTCCTCAATTCTCTCTTCGTTTCCATATCCGTTCAATCCAGAGGAAGGTCTTTCCTCCAGTCCCTTTCCTCAGCCCATCGGGCCTGATCCTTTTTATCGAGCAGGAAGTTCCCCATGATGAGATAGTCCATTTGGGTCCTCATGAAACACCTATAGGCATCTTCGGGAGTACAAACGATGGGTTCTCCCCTAACGTTGAACGAAGTGTTGATGATCAGAGGACAACCTGTCAGATCATAAAAAGCTCTGATCATGTCGTAATAGAGGGGATTGTCCTCACGCTTGACTGTTTGAAGGCGAGCGGAGTAATCTACATGGGTAATGGCGGGAACCACCGATCGGGGGACCTTCAGCTTCTCGATTCCGAAGAGCTTCTTCTGATCATCGGTCATCTCAATCCGCTTGTCACCCTTCACAGGGGCCACCAAGAGCATATAGGGACTTTCTCGATCAAACTGAAAGTAATCACCGACATATTCTTTCAAAACCGTAGGTGCAAAGGGCCTGAAGGACTCCCGGTACTTGATTTTTAGGTTCATGGTGGATTGCATTGTTCTGGACCGGGGGTCACCGATTATGCTCCGGGATCCCAGAGCTCGCGGGCCGAACTCCATCCTTCCTTGATACCACCCCACCACTCGCTCTTGCGAGACCAACTGGGCGATAGCTCGGGGAATCTCCTTCTCCTCCAACTCCGCATACGGTATGGAGTGCTTATCCAAAAATCCCTTGATCTTCCCATTACCGAAGGAAGGTCCTAAATACGAGGCCTGCTGGAAATCTTCCGTATCCTCGGCATCCCTTCGGTTTCCCAAGTACCGATACCAGACAAACAGGGCCCCGCCCAGAGCTCCTCCGGCATCCCCAGCGGCGGGCTGAATCCAGATATCATCAAAAGGACATTCCCTCAAAATTCTTCCGTTGGCCACGCAATTGAGGACCACTCCCCCTGCCAAACATAGCTTCTTCTGCCCCGTCTCCCTGTAGAGGTGGTTGGCCATCCGAAGCATGATCTCCTCGGTAACCACCTGAATCGATCGGGCTAAATCCATTTCTTTCTGGCTGATGGAGGATTCTGGCTTACGGGGAGGCCCACCGAAGAGTCTGTTAAAACGGCCGTTAGTCATGGTAAGGCCCGCACAGTAATCAAAATACTTCATGTTCAGTTTGAAGGAACCATCCTCTTTCAAGTCCACCAGCTCCGTTAAGATAATATCGACATATCGGGGCTCCCCATATGGTGCAAGGCCCATCACCTTGTATTCGGCGGAATTGACCTTAAAACCCGTATAGTAGGTGAAAGCGGAGTACAGAAGACCGAGGGAGTGGGGGAATCGGATATCGGCTATAAGTTCAATTCCATTTCCGTGCCCGATGCCGTAGCAGGTTGTTGTCCACTCCCCAACCCCATCGATAGTGAGAAACGCGGCTTCATTGTAGGGAGACGGGTAAAAGGCACTGGCCGCATGGGACTCATGGTGCTCCGTGAAAAGAATAGGTCCGCTATAGTCGAGCCTCTTTCGAATCATATCCGGAAGCCACAGCTTCTGTTTCAGCCATAGAGGCATTGCTTTAAGAAAGGATTTAATCCCAAGAGGGGCATACGAGAAATAGGATTCCAAGATTCGCTCGAACTTAACGAAAGGCTTGTCGTAGAAGACGATATAGTCAAGGTCCTTGACCGTAATCTCCCCGATCTCAAGACAGCTGTGGATGGCGTTGATTGGAAAATTGAAATCGTGTTTCCTTCGAGTAAAGCGCTCTTCCTGGACAGCCGCGATGATCTCCCCATCCCGTATAAGGGCAGCAGCGCTATCATGATAAAATGCAGAGATTCCTAAAATATACATTTTTGAGATCGGTTCCTCCGACCCTTAATCCTGTCTCAATGTTTTCACAAAACCAGTCGCAGCCTATATCATTTTCTGAGGAGCCCTAAAGATATCGCCTTTCATTCTATTCACTTTTTGCGTGGATATACGTACGTCCTTCTCGAAATGCCTTCTTTAGATTAATTAATGACCTTTTTTCGAACATCCTGAAAAAGGCCTTGATTTTCCAAGAAAGTATACAGATTCTTGGCGACAACCTCGTGCCCTTGGAGGGAGAGATGAATTCGTTCTAAAGGGAGATAGAGATCTTTCTTTAACTGGAAATCATTGGTCTCGAGTAAGTCCAGAATCGGTATTCCCTCGGATCGGGCCATTTGAATTATCTTTCGGTTTGGCCTTTTCATATCGTATTTATCTCGTTCACATATATTGAGTTCATCAAAATATACTTGCTCAAGAGTCGGAACCAACACCATCACAAATCTAATACCCCTCCCACGGCAGATGCCAGCTAACTCCTGGATAGTCCTCAAAAGCCTACCATAGGCGTCAGTCTCCGTAGGGAATCCTTTTTTCTCGAATAGCTCTGAAAAAATGAATGTTTCCTTTCGTTTTTTCTGATCCAACATTTTTTTTATAGTCCAATATTTGTGGCAAATGAATTGATAAATCCTTCTAGTATGTAACCAGTTGTAGAGAGCAGTAGTAGATGCCGCCTCCTCATCATTAACCTGGTGATTCCTATGATAAAGAAGCCCGTTTCGCACCACAATATCATCAACCTTGCGAAACTCCCCTTTCACATCATTTCCAATATAAAGAACGAGAATTACTATATCCGGTCCGAAGGATATTCCCCTTGAACCAAACCAAAGCAGTTCATTTCTGGGCCAATAGCCGTCTACTCCACCGTTAAGGACTTCGAACGTAACCCCTTTTCCTAGTGCCTCTTTCTCTAAAAGGTGGCAAAACGTCTCATTATCATTCACATAAACACCAAAAGTCATCGAATCCCCCAAAATGAGGATTCGCAATCCATTTTTTTGCTCTATCGCAAATTCAGACCCCCGTAATCCATGGCTATTTATGGTAATTTCATAAGGACGAAACCAATTCTGGTTTGTTACAGAAAAGTTTGGAGTATTGACATACCCGACTATTGGGTCAGAAGTATACAGTCCTTTAAGGGAAATTTTAGGTTCAACATTCAAGAAAGTGAAGATTATTTCAATTATGATGAGAAATAGGATTATAGAGCCAAATAATAGACAAGTGTCCACGAGAGTGTCTCTGGTCCTAACTAACCTTCTGTTCGACCTGTATTTTTTTTGAAATCTTCCCGCCAAATTCTCCCTTTGCTCCTCTAACTCAAGATCCGAAATGTACATGAGCACATCTAAGGACTCGCTTCAGTGTTAAATCATACCAAGAGATCTGATCACGTCTGGGCTGAAGACAAATATTTTCTATAAACGGCTAATACGAACCGGGCATTTTCAGGGGAGTATGTGACCGGTCCAATTCGAATGGGGGTCAGATATTGTGATAACAGTCGATAATAATACCTCGTCTCGATATCCTCCGGAAGGTAATCGATAACGAGCAGTATTCCTCCGAGAATCAGGGCGTCCGAAAGCCTTTTCGCCACCTTCTTCATCGAAATGAAGGGAATATAATAGAGCACGTCTTCGCATATAATAAGGCTATTGTCCCCCACCAAAGGATCTCGCTCGATATTGTGGACGGAAAACTTGAGGTTTTCGCGTTCATGTTCCTTTGCTCGTTTGATCGCCTCCGAGGAAATATCCAGTCCTATAACTTCCCTTGAATTTTTAGATAGCTGGGACGTCAATGCCCCATCGCCGCATCCGATCTCCAAAATCCTACCCTCAGGGGCCAAGGCAACAGCCTCCTCCCTCAGTTTTGTTAGCCAATGAAACAGTCCATCGGAGATCTCGCGCCAGGATGCCAATCCCCTTTGATATCTCCGGTTAAACAGGTAGGCATTATATTGATGGTAAAAGGGGAAAAGGCGAGCCACATTTTTTCTCAGCGCTACCAAAGCCCTCAATATCCTTTCAGCCCTCATATGAAATCCGTTAACCCTGACTTTCTGAGAAGAAGATTTTGAACATTGACTTAGGAAGGGGTTTCTGTTATATAAAAGCGGGTAATTATCGATTACTTCTTGGCAGGACGGCAAAATCTGGATCTAATACTGGAAGTTGAGAGCCCTCCTCAGACACATAGTGCGGGGTCCCATCGTCTAGTGGCCTAGGACATCGGCCTCTCACGCCGAAAACACGGGTTCGAGTCCCGTTGGGACCACCAAATTCCTTTAGTGAAAGGTTATTTT
>JGI24422J19971_10002474_pt1 | contig 11488 bp, 9 predicted proteins | sample DeeMarSWOR152_54_FD_19971 | JGI IMG/M metagenome (IMG submission 19971)
ATAGCAGCAATAGTGTTAATTTCGCTCCTTTCTCTCGCTATGTTGCACCTTTCTTCAAAAGTCTGCATGTTGCACATACTGCGTTGAGATTGGTAGCCATTTTTTCATTTCTGGCAACATGGCAAATCTAGGATCAGTAGACCATTTTCAGATGCGTAACTTAAATATGAGACCTAGCGGTAACGTAGAAAGAGGAACTGGAATCTATGGGCTCCAAGTCGCCGAAGGGTGAGTTCTCTGCGAGAAAACTATTGGAGAAAAGGAAAAAGTTTAGGTGGAGCGACATTTACTACAAGCGCCGGATGCTGAGACTGGACGTGAAATCCGACCCTTTGATGGGTGCGCCGATGGCTCGCGGTATCGTTTTGGAGAAAGTTGGGGTGGAGAGCAAGCAGCCCAACAGCGCAATTCGAAAGTGTGTGAGAACACAACTTATCAAGAATGGTAAGGTTATCACCGCATTTCTTCCAGGAGACGGTGCCCTCAATGTGATCGATGAGCATGATGAAGTGATTGTGGAAGGAATCGGAGGTTCCCGTGGAGGAAGCATGGGTGACATCCCAGGAGTTCGGTGGAAGGTCATCACCGTGAATGGAGTTTCTCTCAAGGAATTGGTGTACGGTCGGAAGGAGAAACCTCTGCGCTAAACATTAAGGCACAAAACTGTTAAATTTTTCAATAACGTTCAGATAGACACATAATAAGATTGTGCGCACATTTTAAGTATCGATGTTCTGAGCATCTACATTAGTGGCTTCAGCTCGATCTATAGCGATCTCAGCGATCTCGACAGCGTATTGCTGTATCTGTTTTAGGTTATCTATGAGTAGATAAGCGTACGATAGAGCGATACTAGAGATTTCGGACTTCTCATCCGCTTCTCTGCAAAGCTTCCACAGGTTTTCAAGGGTTAACCTACTGTCTAGGACTCCGTTGGCCAGCGATACGTCCTTAGATAACAGGGCTCTAATGGACTGATCATACAAGTCTTTCATAGGGATACATTCTTGACACAGAGGTTCTAAGATAGACTTTGGAAGCGCTTGTTCGCCTAGTGCCATGACGCTTTCCGAAATTTTGTTGACGTTGTCAGCGATTTCAGCCATCATATGAAGAATCTGCAGATAGTCGACACAGTCTATCAAACTTACTTCCCTTCGCTCGGCTGACCTCGGAAATATGATCATGCTTCGAAGTAGGCGGTTAGTGACGAGGGAAAGCCGCTTAATGTCATGCATTCTTCTGGTTAGACCCTTGGCTAGGTTTATGTCTTGTTCTCTTAGGGCAGAAACTGTTTCGCTGAATATTGATAATATTACATTGTGAATCCTTTGTATCGTCTTCTCGATCGGTAAATCTTGTTTCAGCAAACACTGGATTGTCATCGTATCTCCTGTTACCTCAATTAGTTCCAAACCAAACAAGTGGTCAACTATTTCTCTGATGATATCTTGTTGTTCCTCAGTAAGCCTCTCCTTGGCCTTCAGCTTGATTGTATCGAAACCGTCCACGTACGCCGCTTTGATTTCCCGCTTCAGGGATTGCCTTGAGTCTTTGGCGTTAATCTGTAGAATTGTTTCTCTCGGTCTTTTCTGTTTGGCTGTCGGGTAGATGTATATTGAGTCGTCTGGCTGTGGGATTAACGTGACCTTGTCGCCATGTTTCAGTTGCATCCTATTTGTCCAGTGCTTAGGAAGAGATACGTACAGGGTGTTGCCTCCGATTCGCTGAAGTTTTCTAGTTTCAGGCATAGCATCAACTCGAGTTTAAACTTCGTCAATAGGTTTAATTATTTAAATCTATTATATAAGTTTATAGCAAAAGTTTAAATCTTCTCATCGGCTCCCGCTTAGCTAGAGGAATGTGCTTTGGATCTAACTGCGATCCTTTTCGTAAATGCAATCCTTTCCGTACTGGGAGTGGCGATTTTCGTGGCTGTTTATCTGCTAGATCGAAAAATCAAACGCAAGTTTAAGGAGAAGAACTCTAGCCCAAGCACGTGACGAGGTGAACTCTGGTTTGAATCTAATTTTATTCTTGTTATTATGCATATCCTCCTTTTTACTCGTAGCCTTACTAGTTTGGGAGGTAGCTGAGTATAGGTCGACAGGTCATCGTATTCAAGTGCTTCGGGAGGAGATTGAACGGAATAGGCGCATACATGAGATACCTAGAATGCCACATATGATGGAAGTAGATCAAGAAGAACGTGATAAGTAAGAATGGATTTAGCAATAATTCCTCTCCTCGTTGGATTTGCAGGATTTTTTCTTATCCTCTACTTATTTTGGACAATCAAAAAGGAGAGTGCCGGAACACCTCGCATGAAAGAGATAGCCGGTTACATTCAAGAAGGAGCAGAGACCTTCCTGAAGAGAGAATTTAAAACAATTTCGTATTTCATCATCGTCCTTGCGATAATTTTGTTTTTCATCTTGGGATGGCAAATAGCAGTAGGGTTCGTTACTGGAGCCTTCTTCTCCATGCTGGCAATTTTGATAGGTATGAGCGCTGCTGTGAGAGCGAATGTAAGAACAGCGCATGCTGCGAGAACATCATCTGGAAAGGCCCTCGTACTAGCGTTCCGAGGAGGTGGAATCATGGGACTGTCGATCACAAGTCTGGTCCTCATTGGCATATCCTTACTTTACTTTTCGTTTGGTGCAGGACCAACTAACAAAGAAGCCGTAAGCTTACTTGTAGGATTTGGATTCGGAGCAAGCCTCTCAGCTCTGTTTGCCCAGTTAGGAGGAGGAATATATACAAAAGCAGCGGATATAGGAGCCGACTTGGTCGGGAAGATTGAAGCACATATACCAGAAGATGACCCTAGGAATCCCGCCGTCATAGCTGACCTAGTGGGAGATAATGTAGGTGACTGTGCAGGAAGAGGAGCCGACCTCTTTGAAGCTAGCGCAGACAATCTCGTATGCTCAATGATAATTGGTTTGGCCTTTGTGGGACCGCCCTTTAACTACGGATGGAATGCAGTGTTATTCCCTCTTCTGATAAGATCCGTTGGAAAAATCGCAACTATAATGGGGATCTTTACAGTGAGGAAATGGGAAAACAGAAGTCCATTGACATCACTAAACATTGGGTTATTCTCCACAGGAGCAGTGGCTCTCACACTTTTCTACGTAGTCTCAACATGGTTTATGGGCGACATACGTCTCTTTTACTGCCTATCAACCGGGTTATTATCAATTATTATCATTTCGTTAATCATAGAGTATTATACTGGAATAAACAGACGCCCCGTGAAAAACATAGCCGAAGCCGCGCACACTGGAAGCGCAATCAATGTCCTTACAGGATTCTCCTACGGTTTGGAAAGCGCAGTCTTTCCTATGATCCTAATCGCAGCTATTATGCTTTTTACATACCACGTATTCGGGGGTGGAGTTTACGGCATATTTGGCGTAGTTGCGGCTACCTTGGGCATCACTGAGATGAAGGGCATGATCATGTCAATTGACACTTTTGGTCCAATCGTTGATAATGCGGCTGGAATAGCCGAAATGTCAGGCTTATCGGAAGATGTGGAAGAATCTACCGATGCCCTTGATGTAGCCGGAAACGTTGCGAAGGCGATTACGAAAGGCTATGCTTTGACGAAAGTCGTCTTGACGAGCGTGGTAATACTCTTTGCATATTTATTCGAGCTTGCTCGACATCGCCCCGGTGTCACTCTAGATGACCTTTCGGGTATCGCTCAGTATCTTAACGTGGCTAATCCCACTATAATTGCTGGGTTCCTGATTGGAGCTACCATACCATTTCTGTTTTCTGCTCTCACCATACGGGCTGTAAGTAACGCTGCCTTTAGGATGATTGAGGAGGTTAGAAGGCAATTCAAAGAAATTCCGGGTTTACTTCAAGGAAAGACAAAACCAGATTATGCTACTTGTGTGGACATTAGTACCAAGTACTCGCTGAAACAGATGGTTTTTCCCACACTTGTAGCACTAATAGCGCCCATAACAGTAGGATTCACGCTTGGAGTTTGGCCCTTGGTGTCTTTCTTGCTTGGAGTAAAGATTGTTGGGGCACTCCTCGCAGTATTCATGTTCAACTCGGGAGCAGCATGGGATAATGCCAAGAAACTCATTGAGAATGAACACTCCCACAAAAGAACGCCTACAATATCGGACTCAACAACTCACGCAGCAGCTGTTATCGGAGATACTGTAGGAGACCCCCTTAAAGACACGGTAGGACCTAGCCTACACATACTAATCAAACTTGAGAACATTCTCGCCATAACACTGCTTCCACTATTCATTACGTACGCAGTCTTCTCGTAGTTCTTGTGCTAATACACTGGTGAGATAAGCATGGAAGACATTTTGCTTCTAATGGTCATCACTTATAGTGTTTCATTAAGCTTTGGCTACTTGCTACAGAAATATTTCAAAATGCCTTGGATGTTCGCTTCTCTATTCTTCGGTCTCGTTCTATCCACACTCGGTCTATTCAAGCCTACCATTGAAAGCGACCTTTTTAGGATGTTAGAAACTTTTGGAATGTATCTTCTCCTCTTCATAATAGGTTTTAGTCTAGATTTCAAAAGGATAGCTAGATTAAGAAATTATGTTCTTCTAGGCACCATTATCATTATTGCTTGTGAAGGCTTTTTTGGAAGCTTGCTTCTTTATTTTGTTTTTCCAGCTGAAGTGAGCCACTCTTATCTAGTTGCCTTGGTTGCAGCCCTGTCCTTTGCAACGGTTGGAGAAGCTGTGCTACTACCTATTCTTAATGAATTTGGAGCCATTAGAACAACTTTTGGTCAACTCACGCTAGGAATAGGGACTTTGGACGACATCATAGAAGTTTTAATGCTTGCAGTTGTTGCTATTTTACCTGCATTTTTACCAGTTACGCAAACACAAGGTTCTCCAGACCCATTGTCAATTCTTTTAGGTTTGGGCTTTCTACTCCTCCTTACCTTTGCAACGATAAAGCTTGGTGGGAAAATCAAAAGGGTTTTGGAGAGGAATCATCTTCCACCTTACGTTCCTTCCCTCCTTACTTTACTAGTATTCTTTTCTTTTGTCGCTTTTGGGGGATTTATCTTCGAAAGTCTGGCATCGGTTGGTGCAATCTTTGGTGGGATGGTCTTTAGAGGATTATTACCTAAGGAAGGACTGCGTGAAAACGAGAAGAATGTAGAATTTTTGGGCTACATCTTTCTCTCTCCCCTCTTCTTTCTAGGCATAGGAGCCTCGGTTTCCGTGACCTCTCTTCTCATTTATCCATCAATGATTGCACTCATTTGGGCTGTTGCGAAAGGTTCAAAACTTTTATCTTCTCTTCTGCTTTTCCGCAAATTGCTTGGAAATAAATACTCTTTGTTGTTAGGTTTGGGGCTTAGTGTAAGATTCAGCACGAGTCTAATTGTTCAGTTAATGTTGTTAAATTCAGGACTTATTTCCCTAGTCTTATATTCAACGCTTATTGCAACTGCTATGCTCATGAAGCCAGTAATAATAGGTTTTTACTCTTGGGGTTTATCTAGTGGAAAGCCTCCGTAGNTGTTGCAGACGTCTTTTCGGCTGCCTGCGTGCGCATCGGCGGCAAGGGACACAAGAATCTTCCAAAATAATTTATGCAAAGAAAACGGGGACTATNTTCAACAATGTTTAAATAGGGGCTGCTTAACCCAAGAGGCTTGTTTAGGTGGCGTGNTTGAGCAAGGAACAAGAAGTNAAGCTGTTTGGAAAGTGGANTTTCGAAGGGATCGAAGCAAAAGATCCTGGACTGAAACGATACATTNCTCTNAAGNCAATTCACGTTCCCCATAGCATGGGACGCCACGAACACGGGAGGTTTCGCAAGGCTAGCGTCAACATTGTAGAAAGACTTGTGAACAATCTGATGCGACCAGGAAGCAGCGCAGCAAAGAAGGCTAGAGCCATAAACCTTCTGCGAAACGCCTTTGAAATCATTAACCTCAGAACAGGACAAAACCCTATACAAGTGCTCGTGGATGCCATTGAAAACTCCGCGCCGTGCGAGGACACAACTCGAATCAGCTATGGAGGTGTGGTGTATCACCTGGCGGTGGATATTTCCCCCCAGAGGCGAGTGGACTTAGCTCTACGTTTTCTATCTGAGGGAGCGAGAAAAGCGACGTTTGGTAACCCCCGCTCCTTGGAGGAGTGCCTCGCGGAAGAGCTGATTTTGGCAGCGAATAAGGATGCGAAATGCAAGGCGGTACAGAAGCGCCACGAAATGGAAAGGGTGGCGCAGGCGTCTCGTTAGGTTGTCTAAGTTCGACATAGTTCACTATTTCACAGTGACTGCCTTTGTTAGGTGTCTAGGCCGGTCTGGGTCAAGTCCTCTTTCAACCGCCATGTAATATGCAAAGAGCTGTAATGGGATGACGCACATGATTGGTGAAAGAATTTCAGGTATACCTTTCACGATTTCTATGTGGTCGTCAACTAGAGCTTTGACTTCCTCGTCGCCTTCCTCAATCAGTGCAATGATGGATGCTCCTCGATCTTTCAGTTCCCTGATGTCATCCACGATCTTCTCGTGAGTTTCATCTCTAGGACAGATCAAAACCACGGGGAAGCCTTGTTCGACTAGGCCAATGGGACCGTGTTCTTTTTCGCCAGCTGGGAAGGTCATTGAAGGGATGTAGTTTGTCTCCAAGAGTTTAAGCGTGCCCTCAAGAGCCGTAGCTAGGCTTATCCCCCGTCCTGAAAAGAGAAAGAATTTTTGATCGCGGTATTTTCTCGCTATGCGTCTTATTCTCTTCTCTTGGGTTTGAAGAATCGATTCAACGGCATCTGGAATCTGCTCTATTTTTTCTTCAAGCCGCTCCATTTCTGTGTGGGAAATTTTTCCCCTCTTTTTGGCGAGTCTCAAAGCGAGCTGAGCGAGCACACAGAGTTGGGCAGTAAAGGTTTTTGTGGCCGCCACCCCTANCTCAGGACCNGATTGTTGGCAAATATAAACGCGGGAAACGCGAGTTAAGGTGGATCCAATTACGTTGGTTAGCGCTAAGATGGTTGCGGCGTGGAGTCTCGCATGTTCAACGGCGGCGAGTGTGTCAGCNGTTTCTCCGGACTGGCTTATAGCGAGAATGGTGCTGTCGATGTTGATGGATCTTCCCTGTTGTTCAATAAACTCTGATGCGGCGACAGGGTGAGTTGACAAAAANGCTAATTTAGAAAACATGTAGGAGGCTGCAAGACAGGTATGATAGGAGGTTCCGCAAGCGACAAGGAAAACTTCTTTTGCGCGATCGAGGAATGTGGTCATCAGCTCTAGATATTGGTCTTGTACTCGAAGCGTGTTTCGAATACTGGATGGTTGATCGTGAATCTCCTTTAGCATAAAGTGGGGATAACCCAGTTTTTCAGCTTTCTCGGGTATCCACTTAATGAGCTTGGGTTCCCTTGGTACCAAGCTCCAATCAGCAATTTTTCGGATCTCATATTTTTGGTCGNTAACTATGGCGAATTCTTGGCTTTCAATTGTAACGGCCTTCTTCGTTAGCGGAAGAAACATTGGAATGTCAGATGCGGGGTAAGCAGCGTTTTCGGAAATCCCGATTGAGAGGGCGCTGTCTTTTTGAACGCAAATAATCTTGTCAGGTTCTTTGGCGTAAATGACGGCGATGGCATAAGATCCCTCTAAACGATTTATGGTCTCACGGGTCGCTTCGATGAAGGGTAGGCCCTTCTTTATGTATTCTTCAATGAGGTGGGGGATGACTTCACTGTCTGTTTTGGACTTGAAATTGTGTCCCAGGTCCTCAAGTTCCTTTTTTAGCTCTGTGAAGTTTTCGATTATTCCGTTGTGAACAACAGCGATTTGCTCTTTGCAGTCGAAGTGGGGGTGGGCGTTTTCTCTTAGAGGAGCTCCATGTGTAGCCCATCGTATGTGCCCTATTCCTATCCTACCCGGAAGGTCGTCAAGGTTATATCGCGCNTGGACTTCGTTGATTCTTCCGATGTCCTTTTTTATGTATAGTCTATTTTTGTAAGCTGTTGCTTCTCCTGTAGAGTCGTAGCCGCGGTATTCAAGTTTTTTTAGGGCTGAGTGGATAATTGGTGCTGCGTCTCCGTCTTTTAGAATGCAAGCGAATATTCCTACCATATGTGTCGCCTTGAATTGGTTGATTAGCTTCTATTTATTCTCTCTTATAGATTCCCCTATATTTTTTTATAGACTCCTATGCCCTCTAGGCGCTGCCTTAATTCTTCTCGCCAAGATTGTTTTTATTTTTCTTTGAAGTTTGTTGTCTAGCGGGATATTTGTTGAATAGAATTCGTATAGACTTCGTTGGAAAGCCTTGTACATTTCAGGGAAAGAGTATAGTCGCTTGTGTTATGTGAGAATTTTGCTTTTGTCTGTGAGCTCTTCAGTTACGTATTGAAAAACTAGCTTCAATGAGGTCTTGCTTTCTTTGTTATGCACTTCATCTAAAAAAATAAGGGGGGTTTTGGAAGTTTTGGTGGTGGTTAGAAGTATTTTTTGGTGGCGAATGCAGCTATTGTTGGTCCTATGATTATGGCAACTGCTATCAACGCCGCCGCTTTTGACATATCTTCAGTTATTCCGAAGAGGTCTATTCCCCAATTGGCGATTCCCAATGCTAGCACGGCTAAGATTATCGCTATGACTAGACCTATGATGCTGATTGCTAGGTCCTTTGCCGAGGAAACCGCTCTTTCGGCCATTTCAATTTCCCCGAGACATTATCTTTCGATTAGCATTTAAAACATTTGTGCGCGCAGGACAATCTGAGACGTTTAGGCTATTCGATTCCCCATCGTCTACTGACTTTCACCATTATGAAGATCACGAAGGCTACGATGATAAAAGTTATCAATGCTGCCATGAACTCTCCCACGCCAAATAGCTGACCGACATAGTTTGGATCTATGGGGTTCCCTTGGCTGTCTAATTGTGTCGGCGGAATAGGTATTTTCAAAGTGGACAGATTTCCAAGGCCGGGTACAGCAATACCTATTACCGGCATTACTAAGCCCGTGACAAGCGCTTGGACGAGGGCACCAAGATAAAGCCCTATTATGAAGGCTACAGCGAGACCCATTACCTTGTATTTTGAAAGGAAATCCATGAACTCGTTCCAGAGTCCTTTTGGTGGCGGTGGAGCGGGTTTAGGCTCAAGGAGCTCTCGAATTCGCTTAAGTTCCTCTAGCATTTTATCTTCTTTCGGCATTTACATTTCGCCCGAATCCAATACTTTATGGTAATATCTTAATGAAACTTTTCGTCCATTCGTTCCACAAAACTCAACAACTTCGCTAGTTAGAGGAAGACACTATCTAGCAGAAAAAAAGGATTTCAGAGCGTCTCTGGACAAATACCTTTTTTAGAAAATAGCTTAGTATAACGTGAATGTGGAAGATCATCGAGAGGATAAAGATGATTGTGGCGTTGTTTGAAGACGAGGCTTGTGCGAATTTCTTGCCCCTCACCTACACAAGACCTGTATTTGAGTGTAGAAGCGGAATGTTCAGTTTTCTAGAACGAACTCACAGAATGTTTTCTCAATCTAGTCTTCTTTTGTTTACAAGAGATTACTTAGTGCCCACTTTCCGGAGGCGAGTTTCATATCCAGTGAACGAGCCTGACTCGATTGATGACGACATGCTTTTGATCAATGGAACTTTGATCGTAAATGAGGAAGCGAAACTTTTGATAGAGAAGCTCGACAGAAACGTTTTGATTAGGCAACAAGGAAGAATAGCTCTAGCTCATCTAGGCGAACGTGTGGCCAAGAACTATGGCGAAATACTCTGCAAGCCCCTTACTCGTTTCGCGTCAAAAAATCTGATTAAGGAATGCAAAACTCTTGAATCCTCCAACCTGCATTTTCCAACCTACCCTTGGGATCTAATTAACAACAATGCGAAATTGATCGAAGAGGACTATTCTGAGTTGGGTAGGAAAGGATGTGAAGGAACGATGGACGACAAGGTTCGGGTTTACGGAGACGAGGAAAAAATGTATGTTGGCAAAGGGTCGTTTGTTGAGGCTTTTGTTACCTTGGACGCTAGAGATGGTCCCATATACATAGGCAACGAAACCATAGTCCACGCTGGCTCAAGAATTAGCGGGCCAACTTGTATAGGAGACAAGACAATCATCACTAGCGGGCTAATACGGGAGGGCTGTAGCATTGGGAACGTTTGTCGTGTGGGCGGTGAACTGGAAGAAACCGTGGTTCAGGGCTATACAAACAAGTACCACACAGGATTTATTGGGCACGCGTACATCGGAGAATGGGTGAACCTAGGGGCTGCCACCACCAACTCAGATCTCAAAAATACTTACGGAACAGTACAGGTGGTGACAGAAGGAAAAAAAGTGGACACTGGCGAGAAAAAGGTCGGGTGTTTCATAGGCGATCACGCTAAAACCTCCATTGGAACACAGATTTACACGGGCAGAAAGATAGGTGTCGCGTCGCATGTGCATGGATTCGTCACCGAAGACGTGCCTTGCTTCACCATCTGGGCGAAGAGCCTTGGAGCGAAATCTGTGGAATTGGAACTTGAGTCAGCAATTAAAACACAAGAAAGAGTTCTTTCGCGGAGGGGTGTGAAACAAACCGCAGAAGATGTGGAGTTACTGAAAAAACTTTTTAAAATCACAGCTGAAGAGAGAAATGAAGCGGGAGCTATTACAGAAAAATTTGTGCTGTGAGCGAACCGAGGAATTTGAACCGACGACCTTCTGCATGCAAAGCAAATGTGCCACCGGAGATTACTGTCAATCTTCCAGAGTTTGACGAAGAGTTCTGGAAAAGGTTCAAGGCTTGCGCACGCAAAAAGATTTAGAAGACACTGATGCAGTGATAGAGCTTGTTGCGCGAAGTAAAGGCAGTGTTATTAGCACGTGTCTCGGAAATTGCTGGTGTAGTATCTGAATTCCGAGGCGGGTGAGGTGATGGAGCCATGGGAAGAATTCCTCAATTAGTTGTTAAAGGTGACCTACTCCCTGAGGTTTGGGAAGCAAGCATTGTAAGCTTGTGGAATGAAGGTATAGACTCCTCTAAAGAGACTTATAAGGTCGAAGAGAAAAAAGACGCAATCAAAGAAGCTTCCATGTTAATGGTTGTTAGAAAACCGTTCGAACAACCTATGGTTCATATGGGTTACGAAGGTATAATGGGTCTGAATGAATATGTTGACGACGTTATTAAAGGAACCAAAGACTACTTGATAGGTTCCGTATATGATTATACATATCACAAACAGCTCTTTGAGTTTGAAATCGGACAAATACAAATAGACCAAATTGGACAGCTAATCAAAAAATTGAAAGAATCATCTTTTTCTAACAGGGCGCAGGCTATAACATGGATGCCTTGGAAACATTACGATGTTGACGGTCCACCTTGTCTGCAAAGAGTCTGGTGTAAAGTGATAGGCGGAGAGTTGGAAATGCACACGCATTGGAGAAGTAGAGACGCTTATCACGCAGCATTCGCTAATATGTT
>JGI24422J19971_10002475_pt1 | contig 11484 bp, 12 predicted proteins | sample DeeMarSWOR152_54_FD_19971 | JGI IMG/M metagenome (IMG submission 19971)
TTTTTTATAGTGGCCATTATCTCATCAATGGCCGTTGACTTTTTCGCTTTTTCTGCTTTTTTGGCAGGGGCTGGCGGTTCACCGACGTCAGCAGTCTTAGCTTTTTTGACCGCTTTGGTAGCCGATGGCTTTTCTTTGGTTTTTTCTTCGCTACTCTCCTGTTCGGTTACTACCTCATCTTCTGACATTTTAATTTCCCTCCAGTTGGTTTATTCTAGCTTGCANTACCCCGANCATATCTCTTATCGGGGCGTTAAGACACCCAACTCTTATCGGGGCGTTAAGACACCGAATTAAAGCCGCAATTGGGCTTTTTATCTGACCCAGAACCCTGGCTATTAATATCTCCCTGGATGGCAGGGTAGAGAGGGTCATTACCTCTTCTGTAGTAAGTAATCTATCACCAAAAAATCCTCCCTTAATGCTTAAACTCGCCTGTGTTTCGTTAATGTAACCTGCTATAACTCTGGCTGGTAAGGTTATATCACCATAACCAAAAGCAATAGCTGTTGGACCCTCGAAGGAGCTAGCCAGGTCAGCCATGCCCGCTTTCTCGGCAGCAAACCGGGCCAGAGTATTTTTTACCACTCTATACTCACCGCTTATGCCCTGTAACCGGCGGCGCAGATCGGTCATATCGGAGGTTACCAGCCCCCGATAATCAGTTAGAATCATTATACTGCATCTGGAAAACTCCTCTTGTAGACTATTAATAATTTGCGTCTTTTTTTCTCTCGACTCTCTAGGCATTTTTATCTCCTGACTGCTATTACCGAGTATCCTCTTTCAAAAAATAGCCCTTGTGCCAATTGCACAAGGACCGCTGGCTAGACTGCCCTTAGTTCTGGTCTTGTTTACTTTTCGAGCAAATCGTAGCTAATCTAGCGCTAATTTTCCTCGGCAGGCACATTAATTTTAAGCTTGAATCAGCACCTACTGTCTCAGGATAACAACGAGCCTAACACAGAAAATATGGGTCAGGCTTTTTGGAATTGGTAACTAATTCTATCACCGGGCAATTTTACTGGAACCACCTTAAGTTCCATACCCGGCTTAATATCACTCTCCTCAATATCTTTACTGAGACGACCGAACACTCTAAGTCCGTCCCCAAAATCACCTATTGCCAGAATATAAGGGGCATCATCCTCAAACCCGGAAGGACCGTAGTGAACTATGGTATAGGTAATCAGCTTACCTTCAGTTATTTCAAACCACTCAACATCACTTTCCAGGCATTTTGGGCAATCCATTTTCGGTGGGAAATAGCTGGTACTGCATTTCTGGCACCTGGTTGCCATTATCTTACCCTGTTCCAGGTAGCTGACAAAATCTGAGGTTTTAGCCTCGGTTGTGAAACTGATTGTGCCAAAATTCTCAAAACCCATCTATCTATCTCCTTAGGATAATCACATTACCGTATTGCCCAACCCCACCGATATTATGTACCAAACCTATTTCAGCATCCTTCACCTGGGCTTCAGTTGCCTCCCCCCTGAGCTGCCGGAAGATTGTTCTAACCTGTGACCCACCTGTAGCTCCGATGGGATGTCCCTTGGACAGTAACCCGCCATCAACATTTACCGGTATTTTCCCATCGTGATATGTTTGCCTCTCCTCTACTAGCCTGGCTCCTTCTCCGGGTTTAGCAAAGCCCAGGTCTTCATAAGCTAGAATTTCAGATATTGTAAAGCAATCATGAACCTCAGCTACATCAATATCCTCTGGACCTACGCCAGCCATTGCATAGGCCTGCTTGGCTGCTTCTTGGGCACACCTCAGGCCAGTAAGGGAGTTTCTCCCTGACATGGTCATCGTGTCTGTAGCTGCGCCCAGACCAATAACCCAGATTGGGATTTTGGTTATACTTTTGGCTATGTCTCCTCTGGCTAATATTATGCAAGAGGAACCATCGGCATTGGCACAGCAATCAAACTTCTTCAATGGACTGGTCACCATGTCTGAACCCAGGACGTCTTCTAGGCTCAGTTCTTTGCGGTAAGTAGCCTTGGGATTCTTAGAGCCATAGCTGGCATTTTTAACTCGTACTTTAGCCAGTTGTTCTTCGGTAGTTCCATACGTTGCCATGTGGGCCTGAGCATACATGGCGTAGCCAGCAGGCATAGTAATACCAAAGGGTGATTCCCACATTATATCAGCACCCCTGCCCATTCTCTCGGCTGCCTCACGAGAGCTCAACTCGGACATCTTCTGAAAACCAATAACAGCTACTATATTATGCAGGCCAGANTGTATCAACGACCATGCTACCCTTAGTCCGGTNGTGCTTGAGGAACATACAGTCTCAACGTAGAAGGCTGGCTTTGGCGTTAGCTCCAGATATTCTGATATCAAACCCGATGGCGAGCGCTGTTTATCATATTCTGGTGCCGAACAGGTGATGGAGGCGTCTATGTCGTTGGCTGTCATATCCAGACCGTCTATCGCTTCCTTGAAGGCATCAAAACACAACTCCCTGATAGATACGCCGCAACTTCGAGAAAACACACTCTGACCTACTCCTACTATAGCAACCTCTGCCATAAAAAACCCTCCCTTAATCTAAAACCATTTCTTTGGAAAACCACCTATTTATTATCTTTGAAAGTATCAACTGGAACTTAACGAAAGGGTTGGCTTAAGATCAAGATTGACGCCAGCCCCCATGGTAGTAGTTACCGAGGCAGTTCTAATATACTGGCCTTTAGCACCACTTGGCTTAGCCTTTAGTATCGCCTCTATTATTGCCGTCAGGTTTTCGACGAGCTTTTCATCTTCAAAACTTACCTTGCCTAAGGGGAGGTGAATGATAGCGGTTCTGTCTAACTTGAATTCCACCCGACCTTTATGTGCCTCTTCTATTGCCCTGGCAAGGTCATCGGCGGCTACTACTGTTCCTGATTTCGGATTGGGCATCAATCCCCTCCTCCCCAAGATTTTACCCAGTTTGCCTACCTTACCCATCATATCAGGGGTAGCAATAGCCATATTAAAATCCAGCCAACCGTCCTCAATCTGCTTGATTAGCTCATCAGCACCCACAAAATCGGCTCCGGCTTCTTCAGCAATTCTGGCTGCTTCCCCCTGGGCAAAAACCAGAATTTGTGCCTTCTTGCCCAGCCCATGTGGTAGAAGGGCAACGCCGCGTATTTGCTGATTGGCATTCCGGGGGTCGAGACCCATTTTAAGGTGAAGCTCAACCGTCTCGTCAAATTTAGCATGAGCTGTCTTCTTAGCCAGCTCAATAGCCTCCTGAGGAGAATAAGTCTTTGTCTTATCTATTTGTTTAACGGCATCTTGGTATTTTTTACCATGTTTTACCATTTTTACTCCTGTTCTATTTCAACGCCCATGCTTCGTGCTGTACCCTCGATAATTCGCTCTGCACCCTCAATATTAATAGCATTGAGGTCTTGAAGCTTGAGCTGGGCTATTTCACGAAGTTTATCTCGGGATAGCTTGCCAATTTTTTCATGGCCAGAATCACTGGCTCCCTTTTCTATACCCAGTGCTTTCCTTAGCAAATCAGCGGTTGGCGGCGTTTTGGTAATGAAGGTGAATGACCTGTCTTCATAGATGGTTATCTCAACTGGAATAATTGACCCTGCCTGAGAGGCAGTGCGTTCATTATACTCCTTACAAAAGGCCATGATATTTACTCCGTGCTGACCCAAAGCCGGACCTACCGGAGGTGCTGGATTTGCCTTTCCAGCTTCAACCTGTAACTTGACCACAGCTCTAAGCTTTTTTGCCAATCATTTCTCCTAATTGAAAATAATGATGGACTTATAGTTTTTCCACCTGCAGGAAATCAAGCTCCACAGGCGTCTCTCGTCCAAAGAGTGACAGGAGAACCTTGACCTTACCTTTACCCACGCTTATTTCATCAACTATGCCTACAAAATCAGTAAAGGGACCATCAGTCACTCGTACACTCTGTCCTTGCTTGAAGCCAACTTTCACCCTTGGCTCTTCGGCCATCATTTGTTTCAAAATCTGTTCAACCTCTTCCTCTCTTAATGGAACAGGTCTACTCCCGCTACCAACAAAGCCGGTAACACCAGGGGTATTACGTACTATATTCCAGCTCTGGTCACTCATTCTCATCTGGACGAGGACATAACCGGGCAATACCTTCTTGGCCACTGTACGCCTTTGCCCACTTCTAACCTCAACCTCTTCCTCAGTGGGTACAACTACGTCAAAAATTTCATCCCCGAAATCCATGAGTTTCATACGCTGCTCTAGGTTCTTTCTAACTCTTTCTTCATGCCCAGAGTAGGTGTGAATTACATACCAATTTTTTCCATCCTCGCCCATAGATAGCCTCACTTAGGAAAAGTACTTTGATAGCAGAAAAAGAGATAATCCTTTGAATTAGAACGCTTTAATTCAGTTTGGAATCCAAATAAGTGTTTATCCACCGATAAAAATATCATCAACAAGTTTGGTAAAACCATAATCAAAAATCCCGAGAATTATACCTACGATAATTGCTACTATAAGCACCATGGCTGTTAAATAGGCGATCTCTCTCCTTGTTAACCAGACTACCTTTTTAAGCTCAGCTATGGTATCGCTGAAAAATCTAAATCTTGAGCCACTTCGTTTAGCGGTGGCACTTCGTTGTGTCATTGAGAACACCTACGTGCTGTTAAATAACTACCAGGAGAGCACTTTGATGTTTTTCAGCAAGTATGGTCTCTCTCCCAGAGTCCTACATCAAAAACTTAAGTTTGTCACGCTTTATTTTATCTTACTTCCCTGTGAAGCTGGTGAGTGTGGCAACGAGGGCAATATTTCCTAAGCTCCAGCCTTTGTGAATCGTTCCTTCTATTCTTGGTAGTCGTATATGTTCTTTCCCTGCATTCAGTACAGGCAAGATGAATAATAATTCTAGCTTCGCCTTTCTTAGCCATGTCTACTCAATAATGCGGCTGAAGGTACCGGCACCTACTGTTTTACCTCCCTCCCGAATAGCGAAGCGCAACCCTTTCTCTAGTGCTACCGGATAGATTAATTTTATCTTCATGGTTACGTTATCGCCTGGCATTGCCATTTCCATTCCTTCCGGTAACTCAATGCCTCCGGTTACATCCGTAGTCCTGATATAAAACTGAGGTTTATATCCATTAAAGAAGGGTGTATGCCTTCCGCCTTCCTCCTTACTCAAAACATATACCTCCGCTTCGGCATAGGTATGTGGTTTAATAGAACCAGGGGCGGCTACTACCTGCCCTCGTTCAATCTCATCACGGTCTATTCCCCTGAGTAAAATGCCCACTGCATCCCCAGGTTCAGCATTATCTAAGGTCTTATGAAACATCTCCAGACTGGTAGCTACGGTCCTGCGAGGCTCATGGTGTAAGCCTACAATCTCAACCTCTTCACCGGGTCTAATGATGCCCCTCTCAACCCTTCCGGTGGGTACAGTACCCCTGCCCTTGATACTAAAAACGTCCTCTATTGGCATCAAGAATGGCTGGTCCTTAGCCCGCACTGGAGTAGGAATATAGTCATCTACAACATCCATCAGTTTCCAAACGGGACCACACCACTGACAGTCCCTGTTACCGCAACCACATTCAAGAGCCTTAAGAGCACTTACTCTTATCACTGGTATCTCATCGCCAGGGAAATTATACTTAGTCAGCAGTTCTCTTATCTCCATTTCTTCTATCTCTAACAGCTCCTCATCTTCCATAGCATCTACCTTATTAAGGGCAATCACAATGGAAGGGACTTCTACCTGGCGTGCCAGCAACAGGTGCTCCCTGGTCTGAGGCATCACGCCATCATCAGCAGCAACCACCAATATGGCACCATCCATCTGGGCGGCACCGGTTATCATGTTCTTGATAAAGTCGGCGTGGCCCGGACAATCTATATGAGCGTAGTGCCGCTTTTCCGTCTCATACTCTACATGGGCAATGGCGATGGTTAGACCCCTAGCCTTTTCCTCAGGAGCATTATCAATACTATCGAATGAACGAAATCCTGTAGGGCCTGTTTTAGACAGCACCAATGTTATTGCTGAGGTTAAGGTTGTTTTTCCATGGTCAACATGACCAATGGTGCCCACATTACAGTGTGGTTTTGTCCTCGTGAATTTCTGTTTAGCCATTTCATCCTCCCTTTGTTATGAGCCCACAACCAGATTCGAACTGGTGACCCCGTTCTTACCAAGAACGTGCTCTACCTGCTGAGCTATGTGGGCACGTAGTCATATTATACAGATTTTTATAGGTAAATGTCTAGTCTGTGACATATAATTAGGTTGTGGTGGAGGGGGCAGGATTCGAACCTGCGAAGCCCGTCAGGGCGGCAATTTTACAGACTGCTCCGATTAACCACTCCGGCACCCCTCCGTATGTTATCGTTGAGAATTTAGTACCCCAGCCTGAGGGGGGATTCGAACCCACCGACCTGCCGATTACAAGTCGGCTGCTCTACCAAACTGAGCTACTCAGGCACTATTCAGATTACAGTCTTATAGTTTAGCAGAAACAGATAAAAAGCACAAGCACAATATCCTATATGTAATCATGTTAAAAAATGCCAGCGCTTGACAAAGCTAATATGGCTGCTTAAAGTGTCAAAGTAGTGGGTCATGCCGATGCTAACCGTGATGCACAGTGAATAACCGAGAGTTACTGTGCTAGGAGTGCCAAGGAGGTTGAGTATCATGAAGCGTATCAAGGGAGTGTCCTGGCGATGGCTAGGTAGGACATTAAGGGCGCAATTCCTTATGGGTATTCTTGTTGTTGTGCCCATTGGTGCCACCGTATTAATACTGGTATGGATTTTTAATGCTATCGACGGCATCCTGAAGCCTTTAATCACAGGCATATGGGGTCACCATATCGCGGGTATAGGCTTTGGTATAACGATATTGTTAATATACCTAGTTGGGGTCGTAACCAATAACTTTTTAGGCAAGAAGTTAATTAGTTATGGTGATTCCCTATTGTCTAAGGTACCTATAGTTCGCCAGCTTTACACCGGTATCAAACAAATCCTGGAAAGCTTTTATCAGCCCCGAAAAGCCGGTTTTCTGGAGGTAGTGCTTGTTGAATTCCCCAGAGAGGGCATGAGGGCTATAGGCTTTATCACCAATGAATCAACGGATCAATCTGGTACAAAGATGCTTCACATCTTCGTGCCAACTTCTCCCAATCCCACGTCAGGCTTTCTACAGATAGTAGAGGAAAACAAGGTCGTTCGAACCACGATATCAGTCGACGATGCACTAAAAATGGTCGTATCTGCCGGTAGAGTCTCACCCAGTGAATTCGATTACAAATTGTTTTGAGGAAACTAAGTTGAGAGCGTGATACTGATAATAAACGATTGAATACCTAGAAAATTTAAAAGATTATTGTACAATAAAAAATTATGTTATACTATAAAAAATATAGTTCATAGTAATTGAAGCCTCTTACATAAAAATAGAATATATATAATAGCGCTGATATTACTGGTATGAGCAAAAGGCGGATACAGAAAAATAGCAGAGTGGTATTTATAGGGTTGCTGGTTACTCTCTTGCTGGCGGCAGGAGAAGGATGTGCCGATAAGGCATTACGTCGAACACCTACAGAAGAACCAAGCCCGTTCTATGATGACCATATTGCTACGGTACGCATCGTCATGAAAGATGAGGACTGGTCTTCCTGCCTGACCGATGCTTTTGCTGAACAATATGTGCCCGCTGACTTCTGGTTCGATGATGAACTGGTACCTGATGTGGGCGTTAGACCGAAGGGCAACTCCTCATTAGGACAGACTATTGGTTGGGGAAGTCCTCGCATCCCTATGGCAATTGATTTCAATCTGTTCAACAGGGCTCGTACTTTCCGTGGTCTGAAAAAGGTATTTCTTAACAATGGCTGGAGCGACCCTACACTCATCCGGGAAGTTATTGCTTACGAGGTATTTGCGCAGATGGATATTCCTACTCCCCGCGCCTCAATTGTCGATGTCTGGGTGAATGACACCCATCTGGGGGTATATACCATGGCTGAGGCTATTGACCAGACTTTTATCAGTAGGCACTTTACCGATGTCAATGGTAATCTGTACAAACCCGATGTAATGGCGGCACGATTGAATTGGACAGAAATCGACAATGAAAGATGGAGAGCCAGTAAATTCTATGTTGAGCCGACTGAATACAATGAAGACCTGATTATTAACCTGGGTGGCGGTCGATTACTAGATATCTTACGTGCCCTTGATGAACAAGAATCTGTAGTCAGCTATGAGCCCAGCCCCCCGGTAGAGGGAAACATATTCCGTGGTCTCCCCCCAGTTAGATTCCCAAGTGATTATGTAGATGCAATGGCCCTGAAGACCAACGAGAACAATCCGGATTACTCAGCCCTGTTTCATTTCCTCGAAATCCTTAATAATGAGCCTGATGAGACTTTCATGACTGAAATTGAGAAGGTACTGGATGTCGATGAGGTACTCCGATTCCTAGCCGCATCAGTATGTATTGTGCATCTGGACAACTATATCGGCATAGGTCATAACAACTACCTATATGAGGCTAAAGGTAAATTTCATATTCTTCCCTGGGACTTGAATATGGCCTTCGGCACGTTTAATTGTGGTTTCGATCGTGAACGCCTTATTAATTATTACATTGACGAACCGACTGGAGGTCCGGTGGCCAGCTATCCTCTCGTCAATAGGCTGCTATCTCAGCAGCCTTACATGGATACCTATCACCGATATCTGCAGGAATTGTTGGACGGGCCATTTGCTATTGATACTATTATATCCCGTGTCGACAAGTTTGCCGAGCTGGTACGCCCCTATGCCGAGGTCGATACCGAGATGTTCTACTCTTTCAGTGACTGTCAACGTTGCCTTGACGAAGACCTAAGGCCTCCTGACATATTCATTGGCTGGATGGCCGGGGGGGCAACACCGCAAATGCCCTGGCTTGGCCTAAAAGAAAGTGCCTGCCTGCGGGAGAAGTTAGGTGTGAACAATCCGTGGGAGCTGTGGACGCGTGAATTAACACCTGAAGTACTGAAAGGTATTGAATCTTGTTTAACAGAAAAAACTTATTCATTGTTCTTACAGAACATGTTTGGCCCTCTCAAAGCACCACAGCCACCCCGGCAGCCTGGATTCGGGCCCAACGCCCATGGCCTGAAAGCCTTCATTATTGATCGCCATAAGTCTATCCAGGAACAGCTCGATGGAAAGCGTCCCAGCAGCGCCGGTGATGGCAGCGGCAACGGAGCCATCTACGGGATGTGTGCTGAAACAATAACACTGATTATGCCGGCACCCCCATAATCGAGATGCCAGGAGGTAGATAGAAATCGAAGTAGCCAAAGCACCGGTCGTTGAAAAAACCGTCAATACGACTCTGCCAGCTCAAAGATTCGAGCGGAAGTTCTTTATATTACCAAAAAATATTGGCTTTGCCTACACCCTGCTGAGGCAAATCTGCCGTCCCGATAAGGAATATCCAGAGGGTCAGGTTACCAGTCTTTATTTTGATAATCCTGACCTTGAAGAGTACGTCAGGTCAGCGTCAGGTGATTTCCGTAAAAACAAGGTGCGTATCCGCTGGTATGGTAAGCCTGATGAGCTAGGAGAAACAGTACCTGTATTCCTGGAACTCAAATCAAGGCAAGGCTTTGCCAGCAGTAAACAACGCCAGCAGTTTCTAGTATCAGCTGATATGCTTGAAACAAGAAATCTGGGAAAAGGGATTGTTGATAAAACGACACTTATCGACACTTTAGCCAGATTCAGCCATTTCCCGGGAGGTCCACTACGGCCGATTATTAAGATATCTTATTTTCGCTACAGGTTTAATGAAGTAATGACCCAGACACGGATATCATTTGACTATGGTATATATTCCTCGATGATAGCTCCAGAACTCGGCTACAGGGAGCGGGAACTGCGGCTACAAGGAGGAGTCATTGAGGTTAAGGGATCAAAATTAGAACTGCCGGTAACTCTTAGACGAATAAGACTGCTAGATACAGATTGGAGTCGATTCTCAAAGTATGGCTCTTGTATTGAATCACATTTATCTGAACCCGGTACCGTGGCCAGATTATGGCCGTCAGGAAGAATGACTGAACCTTAGAAGGGAGGAATATACATGTTTAATGAATTCTGGGAATTTATTAAAGGTCTGCAATCTCCTGTAACACTCAATGAAGCCATTGTTGCCGTTGGATTCTCCTTAATAGCTTCCATAGTTGCTTTACTGATGTATCAATTGTTTTACGGGTCAAGGTACATTGGTGCCGGGGTACACCGTACTTTTCTCATTGGTGGGCCAGCCATTACCGCCCTATTTATGGGTATACAGACATCCATCCCGCTTTCTCTAGGACTACTGGGCGCACTATCTTTCGTCCGTTTTCGAACGCCGGTCAAAGACCCGGCAGAAATCGGGTTTCTCCTTTTGTTAATTGCTGCTTCCATTGGAGCAGCAACCAGTAACTACTTGATAACGGGCATTCTGTTTATCGTAGTATTTGTGGCTCTAGGTATTCAGTGGCTAGTCCGGAACAGACTCACATTGTTCAGTCGAGGTAGCCTGATGATTTCAGTAGACCAGGCTATCTTTTCAGATATTGAGGAAAGCCTCAATTCCTTCCTCAGGGTGCGACTCCGTGGGCTCAGGCTGGAGACCATGTCTGTTCTGGAGGATCGTGTTAGCCTCAATTACCAGTACCGACGCCAGGCTGGTTTTAACTGGACAGCCTTCACCAATGACCTTAATCAAGTTACTGCGCCAGGTAAGGTTGAGTTATTCGTAGGATAATATAACCGGGATTACTGACACGTATATGCAAGTAACCTGTTGTGAAGTTAGAAACAAGTTAGAGGTTTAAACAAATACCCTATATATCTCAGCTGGTTACTATCTTAGCTTTATATAGAGATGGCGTTCTGGAGTATAGGGTATTTTTGCTATAGTACCCTCTTTAAAACCAGCCATAATATCAGGCCAAAGGCCGCAGCAAGTCCTAATATGAGCCACCAGTTTGTCCGCAGGGCGCTTTCAAATTCGCCACTCAGGTTACCTATTTCTACCACATAGGTACCAGGCTCATTATCTTCAACTGTAAAAACTATCTTCTGGGTCTGTCCAGGTTCAATACTTATTACTCTACTTTCTTTTGCTACATCGTTTATTTTAAGAATAGCGACGTAATTGTCCGGAATACCCCCATTGTTGGTGGCATCAACAGTGATGGTGGCTTCTTTGCCTGTTCTTACCACGAGAGGTACTAGTTCCCAGATCTTTCTCTCCGAGGTAGTTATGGACAGGTTACTCAGTTCAAAGGCAGCCGGGGCTGGGAGCTTAGCCAAGATAGCAAATGTGGTAAAGTGGTCTATTGGGGCAGTCACTTGACCCAGTTCAGCCACAACATCGCTTTCTGACTTAACTTCAATCCAGCCTGACTCAATAGAGTAGTAAGCTAGATTGACAGACAA
>JGI24422J19971_10002478_pt1 | contig 11475 bp, 14 predicted proteins | sample DeeMarSWOR152_54_FD_19971 | JGI IMG/M metagenome (IMG submission 19971)
TTATTAATTTGACATCTTCTTTATCAAGCCCCGTTTCCTCTTTTATCTCTTCCAGTGCCTGCTGATAAGGGGTATTTCCCTCTTCAATATACCCACTTATCCCTGCCCACCTCCCCTTATAGGTGCCCACCCTCTCACTCCGCCTTAATAGCGGGATTCTCTTATTGTATTCCAGAAAGCAGGTAACCACACGCTTCTCTTCCATGACTACCTCCTAGTCTCAGCATTTGTAGGGTAGGTGTAGCATAGCGAAACCCACCCCATGCTCCATAAAAGGTGGGTTGCGTTTCACTTCACCCACCCCACTGTCTCTCAACCACATTCTTGAACACCCTCAAAATAAGGAGACTCGCGGTGATATTCAGACTGGGCAATCAGCAAAACAAATGGTCAAAAATAGTGGTGAGCTGTTATTTATACTAAGCTTCTTGGTCGATACTGTATCGCTTCGGCTAGGTGGTGTGCCTTGATAATAGGGGCATCCTCCAGGTCAGCGATGGTACGGGCAAGCTTGAGGATGCGGTGAAAGGCTCGGGCAGAGAGAGATAGCTGTTTCATCGCCGTTCTAAGCAGCCCCTGAGCCGAGGGCTCTACCTGGCAGAACTCCCTCACCTCTATCGGGGTGGCATCTGCATTAGAGGCAAGCCTTGTCCCTTTAAACCGCTCCCGCTGAATTTGGCGCGCCCCGTCTACCCTAATGCGGACTCTCTCTGAGCTCTCCCCAACCCTGTCATCAGATAGCTTTTCATACTCTACCCGGGGAACATCAACAAATATATCGATTCGATCGAGCAAAGGCCCGCTGATCCTCTTGCCATATCGGGTGACGTCACTAGAAGAACATCGGCATTCTTTGACCGGATCACCGTAGTAGCCACAAGGGCAAGGGTTCATCGCCGCTACCAGCATAAAATTAGCTGGGAAGGTGACGCTGCCCTGGGCCCGACTAATGGTTACCAACCTGTCCTCTAAGGGCTGGCGCAACACCTCTAAGGTAGCATGACCGAATTCAGGGAACTCATCCAGAAAGAGGACGCCTCTATGACTGAGACTTATCTCACCAGGCCTTGGCCATCGTCCTCCTCCCACCAGCCCAGCCTGGGAGATGGTGTAATGAGGAGACCGAAAAGGTCGTTGAGTGATAAGAGGGGTATCTGAAGGTAGAAGTCCACTCACACTATATATTTTGGTCACCTCCAGAGCCTCCTCCATCGTCATTTTGGGAAGGACAAAGGGAAGAGAACGAGCCAGCATGGTCTTGCCACTACCTGGGGGACCACTCATAATGATGTTATGTCCTCCAGCAGCAGCCACCTCCAGGGCTCGCTTGGCATGCTCCTGTCCCTTTATATGAGTCAAGTCGGTGACATGCCAAAATTCCACTCCTGCCCACTCTAAATCTGGGGGCGGCGAATAACCAGGAATAGGGCTATCTCCTCGCAGATGACCGATTAATTCGGCTAAGGAGCTAACGGGGGTAATCTCAACGCCCTCTATTAGGGAAGCTTCTTTGGCATCAATAGCAGGAACGAGGACAGTGGAAAGCCCTTTCTCCCTGGCAAAGGCAACCATAGAGAGGATACCATGAGTATGGCGCAGGCCACCGTCGAGGGAGAGCTCCCCCAGAAAGATGGTTTGAGAGACATCAGCCATCAACTGCTCTGAGCTGAGGAGGATACCGACAGCAATAGGGAGGTCATAAGCAGGGCCCTCCTTCCTCAGGTCAGCCGGAGCAAGGTTAACCGTAATCCGCTTGTTAGGAAAAAGGCAACCTGAATTTCGGATAGCTGCCCGGACTCGCTCTCTGGCCTCTTGTACCGCCGTATCAGGCAACCCGACGATAGTAAAGGAAGGCAGCCCTGGAGCAATATCCACCTCCACCTCGACCTTAGCCCCCTCCAACCCCACCACAGCACAGCTATTTACCTTAGCCAACACCTCCCTGAAGCCCCCATAACCTTTACAGTCAACTAATTACTTGTTATTCAAAGACCACTATCCCACTTTTGCCACCGCTTTTCTTTACCAAGCGGATCTTCTCAATTTGCATCCCTGGGTCCACCCCTTTACACATGTCGTAAATGGTTAGGGCGCTTATGGTTACCGCAGTAAGGGCTTCCATCTCTACCCCTGTTTTCCCCGTGCTCCTAACTTGGGCCGTAATCTCCACCCTGCCCTTCTCCTCACCGAGGATGAATTCCACCTTGACATCGGTGAGCAACAAGGGGTGACAAAGAGGTATAAGCTGTGGTGTTCTTTTGGCTGCCATAATACCGGCTACCTGAGCTGTAGCCAGGACATCCCCTTTTGCCAAGCCCCCTTCTCGAAGCAATTTCAGGGTCGAGGGTTGCATCTTGATCCAGCCCTTGGCTACCGCCTCTCGCTCGGTGTCAGGCTTTTCGCCTATATCAACCATATGGACTCGATCTTCCATCTCCGTAGTTCACCCCCCCACCTGAGTCATCAATCTTCTCTGGGGGACAAATCCCTGTGCCACCCGATGACCCTCAGGCTTAGAAGCTATCGCCTCAAGTATTAGGCGCCTTATTTCCTGAGAAGGGGCTTCCGTCTCTAGTGCAGGTCGAAGGTCTATTTCCTCATCAGATAAGAGGCAGGGGAGCAATCTGCCATCGGCCGTAAGGCGAAGCCGATTGCACCTGAAGCAAAAGTGCTCACTAATGGGCGTGATGAAACCCACAGTGCCTTTTGCCCCAGGCAGTTGATAATATCTTGCCGGACCCTCGCCAGTGGGAGGTGAGCAAGGCTCGAGNCCCCCNAAAGAAGCAAGGCCCTGGTACATTTCCTCAGCGGATACAAATTCTGGATGCTTTANACCTCTGTTCACNAGGGGCATCAGTTCAATAAAGCGGACGTGCCAACCTTCTTTGCTCAGCAAAGCAAAGTCGAGTAGCTCATCATCATTGATGCCGCGCATAACCACTACATTTATCTTGACTGGCTCAAGCTTCACCTTGTGGGCTTGTTCAATGCCCTCTAAAACCTCGGGCAATTTGTCATAGCCAGTGATTTCTTGGAACCTTGGCCGCTTAAGGGTATCGAGGCTTATATTGACCCGATGCAGCCCCGCCTCCTTGAGTTGGGCAGCTTGATGCTTCAGCAATACCCCATTAGTTGTCAAGGAGAGGTCATCAATGCCTTTGATTTCAGANAGCATCCCTATCAGGTTAACCAGCCCTGCTCTGGCTAAAGGTTCTCCACCGCTGAGCCTGACCTTATTGATGCCCATCTCCACTGCCACTCGAACTACCATCTGGATCTCTTCGTAGGTAAGGAGAGCAGAGCGAGGCATCAGCGGAATGCCCTCAGGAGGCATGCAATAGATGCAGCGCAGGTTGCAGCGGTCTGTAACCGAGATGCGCAGATAATTGATGGGACGCTGGAAGGAATCAGAAATGCCACTCATAATATAAATCCCCCTGGCTTACTGGACAGGAATCTGAGTATGTCCTTTGATCAAGCTCTCTTCTTTACAGGGAACTGCGCCTCTGTTATTAGCTCCTGCTCCGGGGTAACCATAGGATCATTATGGAAGATGTTGATGGGCGGACCAGCAACTATGTACCCATTTTCCATAACCCATTGCACCATCCTCTGGAAAGTTTCACCCACTTTACCATACGACCCCTTATGAATAGCAAAGGCTACCTCCATTGGTTCAGTCTTCTTAATCCTTATTTCCCCGCTTTCGGCCATTGTTAACAGTTCCTCAGGCACCTTTATTGCCTTCAATTTCTCCTTCAGTTCCTCAAATTCTTGCATTGTCTCCTCTCTTATCCCGGTTTTCTGGTTTTCTCCCACAGGGATTCCAAAAACTGAAGNGCCTTTTGGACTGCCTTTCCTCTATGGCTTACTCGATTCTTCTCCTCCANAGAGAGCTCAGCCATCGTCTTGCCTAGCTCTGGCAGATAGAAGACAGGGTCATAACCAAAACCATGATCACCCCTAGGTTCGAGGGCGATAATCCCGCTACACTCACCCTCACATAACCCGGCTAGTCTTGAACCCAAGGCAATGGCTATAACGCATCTAAAACGAGCAGAGCGTTTCTCCCAAGGCACCTCTTGGAGACGAGATAAAAGGAGAGCGATCTTCTCTTTATCAGAAGTATCTTTACCGCCGTAGCGAGCAGATAATGAGCCAGGCTCACCACCTAAAGCATCTACCTCAAGCCCAGAGTCATCAGCTATCACCAGGAATTGATTACCAGCAGCATAGGCAGTAGCTTTAAGCCGGGCATTCTCCTCCAGAGTATGCCCGGTTTCGCTCACCTCCACATTTATGCCTTCCTCGGCCAAGGTGGTTAACCAAAAAGGAGCACCCTGGAAAAGCAAGGAATACTCCCGCACCTTAGCCGGATTTCTGGTAGCTAAGAGAAGCTTGGGGCTCACAGATCCACAAATCTTTCCTCTAGCTTCTTCATCACCTGCGGCATAGTGGTGTATTCCATCTCCTCCAGGGGGAGGCGATGAGGCTCGAAGGGACCATGTCGCCGCAGGTACTCAGCAGCCTGATTTGCCCACCGTCGTGGCTCGTCAAAGGCCGGGTCATCAAACATGTCTCGAGGCCCGACCAGCATGCCATTGGAAAGCTGAAAACCCAAAGCAATTACCTCGGGGGACCATCAAAGCGAGAAGGATTGGACTCCCTCTGAGCTACAGGGATAAGGGGGCCATGATGCGAGCCACGCATCCAGCCCTCCACCAACTGAGGCATAGTAAAAGGCTCCAGGATTTCACCTACTGCAGGGAATTCCCCCTGAGACCTCACAATACATACCGGGTCATCCTTTCCCACATATCTACCAGCGATTAATGCCAGACGCTGCGTGGAGGAAACAGACGCTATATCATCCGTTTCCCGGTGATAAACTGCCTTAACCGCATAGCGTGATGGAGCCCCTAGGAAGACCAACATGTCGTATAACTCCTCAGGGGCGTTAAAGATAATCTTCTTGCTCTCCTTAACATCATGCACCTCAAAGGAGAAACCTGAATGCATATTAGAAGCAATGACCAGCCCAATGGTATTAAAGGGGTCAGCAAATATCTTATAAAGAGGCATGTTCCATGCCCCAGATGAGGTTTTATCCGCCATGAATATTATTACGGTTTCCGCCTGGCGTTCCTCAAATTCCATCTCAGCTACCCCCGGACCCATCCCTCTAACATTGCCAGAGAAGGCATCGGCAAGAAGATCCTGCCCTGCTCCATGAAGCTTCAACCTTCTGGCAATGTTGGTGCCTTCAATAAAAGTATCCCAGGCAAGCTTATGGATACGCTCGTCATCCTCCCCTTGCTGATGGGTCATAATCAGCTCCAAGTCATCTCCGCAATTGGTAACATGAAAGTCAATAAGCAAACCATCCCTTTGGGCAATTTCCAGACATTCCTTGGCTTTATCTAGAACCTCAGGATGGGAACTGGAGTGACCAACATAGCCACCGACATCTGCTTTGATTACACTCAGCGTAATTCTCATTTTCCTCCTTTCACAAAGACTGAGCTACGCACTAATATTCGATTCCTCTTCGAGCTGATATCCCCTTCCGATAAGGATGCTTGATTTCCTTCATCTCTGTTACCAAATCAGCCAGCTCGATAAGCTTTTCATCAGCGTAACGGCCGGTGAGGATAAGCTCCACCTTCTCCGGCTTCTGCTTAATCAGCTCAATTACATCCTTCACATCCACCAGATTCCACGCCGCAGCAATATTCACCTCGTCCAGCACCACCAGATCATACTCACCACTGAGCACAGCCCTTCGAGCTTCCTCTAGCGCTTGCCTCGCTTGCTCCCTTTCCTCCGGTTTAATATTTGCCGGATCAACAAAACCTTCCTGCCCAAACCTAGCGAAGCTGATATTTGGCAGTTGAGACAAGGCTTCTTGCTCACCGTAGGGGTAATCACCTTTCATGAAGTAGACAATATGAACTTGCAAACCATGCCCCAAGGCTCTTAGCGCTGCTCCCAGCGCCGCTGAAGTCTTGCCCCTGCCATTGCCGGTAAAGATCTCTACAAGCCCTGTCATAGAGCTAACAAAAGCTTACCAATAGTACCTTCTCCTGTCAAGGAAGAAGCAAAGAGGGCCACCGGGTCTCCGGTAGCCCTCATCTGTGTTGTCGTGGGCTTGATTCTTAAGTGCTTCCAGAAATCTGGCGACGCAAGGGAAGCGGGCGACGCATAAAAGCTGGCGTTTCTAGTTCCGTCTCGTCCAAACTCCTGATAAGACGGCGAAACTCTTCATCCCTCCGTGCCGCCGCTACTGCCCTGGTAGAGGTGAAACCTGTAGCCACCAAGGTGATCCTCACCTCATTATCCATACTAGGATCAAAGGTCACCCCGAAGATGACATTGGCTTCAGGGTCTACTGCCTTGGCGATGACATCTGCTGCTTGACTGACTTCAGACAGGGTGAGATTGGCTGCCCCGGTGACAACGTACAAGACGCCCTTTGACCCTTCAATAGATACCTCCAATAAGGGGCTAGCAATAGCTGATTGAGCAGCTTCCACGCATCGGTTCTGACCAGAGCTATGACCAATAGAGAGCCAGGCAGGACCTGCTTCTCTCATAACAGACCTTACATCAGCGAAATCAAGGTTTATTAGTCCAGGTGAAACGATGACCTCGCTAATAGCCCGAACTCCGGTCATCAGCACGTCGTCTGCCAGTCTGAAAGCGTTGTCTACCGTCTCTTTATCACCTGCCAGGGGCAGCAGACGCTCGTTAGGAATGACAATTACAGAATCCAATCTGTCCATAAGCTGGCTAATACCATCATCAGCTACCTGTTGACGACGCACCCCCTCAAACTCAAAGGGTCTAGTCACTATAGCAATGGTAAGAGCCCCACTCGCCTTAGCTAGCTCAGCGATTATGGGGCAGGCGCCTGTGCCTGTGCCCCCTCCCATGCCAGCAGCTATGAAGACCATATCAGTGCCACCAAGGAGCTGGCGTAACTCCTCCCGGCTCTCCTCTGCTGCTCTTCGACCCTTCACTGGGTCACCACCTACACCTAACCCCCCGGTTGTCTTCTCCCCGATTTGAACCCGGATCGCTGCCTCGTTCATCATTAAATGCTGGACATCAGTGTTTACGGCAATAAATTCCACCCCATGAATTCCTGCCATCACCATACGGTTAAGAGCATTACAACCTCCTCCCCCCACCCCTATGGCCTTAATCCTACATGGTGTATGTACCATCAATGTCTTCGCCATGTTTCTCACCCTCCTTTGTCAGTTACTTTTCCCAATCTTTCAGGCATGTTCAAAGCGTAATCCTCAGCGCAACCCAAGGTTACGCAGTATGGAAGAGAAACCTCCCAGCCCACCGGCTGAGACGGTGCGCTCGTCTTTCAGCCCCGACCCCCAAAGCAGAAGACCTATGCTGGCAGCATAAGCAGGATCATCCAGACCCTCCTCAGTCTCCGGTTCACCTTTAGGTTTCTCAACTCGCACTTTAACTCCCAGCACCTCCTGAGCAAACTCCTCTATATCAGGCAACTTTGCCGTGCCACCAGTCAACACCATGGAAGTTGGCGTATACCCGGCTGGTAACTCTAACAAAGTCATCCGCAAGATTTCCTCCACCCTGGCCCTAATGATGTAGCACAGCTCTTCACGAGAGACTTTATGACCTTCTTTCTCCACCCAAACCTCCCCTTGAGAGAACAAACCTCCATTCTCTTCCTTGAGCCTCTCAGCTACACCAATGGGGATGCCCAGACCTGCAGCTATGTCCCTGGATACTTGTATACCTCCTATAGGTAATACTGAGGTATGCCACAGCCCTCCCTCTCTAAATACCGCGATATCTGTAGTGCCTCCACCAATATCAGCTAAAACGACCCCCTCCTCCTTATCCTCTGGCGTCAGCACCGCCTCACTAGCAGCTACAGGATTAGCTACCAAACCCTCTATCGACACACGAACCTGCCGTAAGCAATTCTCTAAGTTCTGAAGATAAGCCTCTCCAGCGGTAATAATATGAGCCTCTACATCCAGTCGAAAGCCGTGCATCCCCACCGGATTCTTGATGCCGATGCCATCAAGAAAGTGCTGCCTCAGAATAGGAGGAAGCATTCTTCGGTCTTCAGGAAAGTTAAGCTTTTGAACGGCTATAGCACCTCGTCTAACGGCAGCCGAGGTGACCAGATGCTTGGGATGCCCAATAGTAACTGGCACCCGATTATTGAGGGACCTAATATGCCTACCGCTAAAGCCTATCCAGGCCCGCTCTACTTTTGGCGCAGTACGCTCCGCCTTTGCCAATGACTCTTCAATTGCTCGCCTAGCACTAACGAGATCACTGACCACCCCCTTCTCTACCCCCGCAGAAGGAACAACGCCTGCTCCAATAATCTTAGTTACTGTCTTTTCCCTTACACTAGCCACCAAGGTACAAATCTTGCTGCTGCCTATATCGATACAACAAATGTTACCAACCGCCATTTCCCCTCCTTTGTGAAAAGATCTTAGCCTATTGTACAACCCATATTTACTATTGTAAATACGCCGATTGTCTTGGCACAAATTCTAGATAATGTTTAAGTTCCTGTCAATAACCGTTACGGCTCTATAGGTCAAACAGTCCAGGGTGTCTTCCCGATACAAGCAAAAGTATCGTGTCAAGTTACTCCCTAGCCAACTTGGCCTCTAGTAATGAGAGGTTCTAAAATACTGCCTACCAATTGTGGCTAAGCCTTCTACCCTTGACAAACTCAGTTGTAATGCTTTCAATGCTATTGGAACGCTCTTCGTCTTCAGGAGGTTACAACAGTCTGTTTGTCATCTTTGGTAATATGGTAGAATCCCTATGGTATAATAGGATTCCGGGTTTTGTTATACTATAAGTAATAGAATTGTGACTTGTCAAGCCCTGTGGTTATTTTGTTTCCCATTCTGAGCCCTTCGCTGATCCCTGCCACCAAACTAGGCAGAGTTGCTCCTGCCGATTCGCAAGCTTTGAGACCCCTGAGAGCGAAATTAAACAGGAAAGAAAGCTAGTTTTGCCCTTTAGATCTGCTGAGTTTTGCACGCTACTAAGTAACTATGGTTACCCTTGTCTAACCATGGTTGAGTAGTGTATACTTTAGCCCAAGCTCTGCTATAAGGGGGTGTGCTATGAAGTTATCCTGTCTTCAAGAAAACCTGAGTAAAGGTCTTGGTATTGTGGGGAGAGCAGTAGCCACGAGAACAACCTTGCCCATCACCAACAATATCCTCCTGGCTACAGAGCAGTCCCGCCTTAAGCTTGCCGCCACTAATCTGGAGATGGCTGTCAGTTATTGGCTCGGTGCTATGGTAGAGCAAGAGGGTGCTATTACTATCCCGGCAAGACTCCTCACCGAGTTTATTAACTCTCTACCCAGCGACAAAATCGATCTTAACCTCTCCCACCATACCTTAGAGTTGAGGTGCGCCAGATTCGAAGCACGTATTAGTGGAATAGATGCTGAAGACTTTCCCCCTATTCCCCAGATTAGCGATGGCATGCGTTACCAAATTGAGCCAGATGCTCTTCGATTGGCCATCAGCCAAGTGGCATTTGCTACCGCCTCCGAGGATACCCGGCCAGTACTTACCGGCGTTTGCACTGAATTTGAAGGGGATATCCTCACCTTAGCTGCCGCTGATGGCTTCAGGTTAGCAGTACATAAAATGCCTCTACCTACCCCAGCAGCAGAGAGGGTGGAAATCATCGTCCCAGGTCGTTCTCTTTCAGAGCTAAATCGCCTCTTGGCTGACCAAGAGGAATTGGTAGAGATAGCCATTAATCCTAATAAGAGCCAGGTGCTCTTTCGGTTGAAGGATGTGGAGATGGTGTCCCAACTAATACAAGGCACCTTTCCCAACTATAGACAGCTTATCCCTCAAAGCTATAGTACTCGAGCGGTAGTTAGCACTTTGGAGCTCCTCAGAGCCGCCAGAACCGCCTCTATATTTGCTCGGGATGGCAGTGGTATTGTCCGCCTCCAAATAACCCCCGGAGAGGAACTGGCCCCAGGAAAGATGAGCATCTCAGCACGCTCGGAACAGGTTGGAGATAATCTAGGGGAGATCGATGCCCAGGTTGCAGGTGAAGCAGCTAAAATTGCCTTCAATGGCAGGTATCTCATAGAGGTGCTTAATGTAATTCATGAAGGGCAAGTAGCTTTGGAGACCACCACACCCTCAAGTCCCGGGGTCATCCGCCCCATAGGTTCAGATAGCTATGTGCATATAATCATGCCCATGTTTGTCCAGTGGTAGACAGAGGATTGGATGAAAAAGCGCCGGGAAGAAGCAATCAAAATTTATAAGGAGCTCAAACCCATCAAACCATCTCTAATAGCTGCTTGGCCTGGTATTGCCAATGTTGCCCTGGTAGCAACAGATTACCTGAGGAAAAAGTTGAGGGCCGTGGAATTTGCTGAGATTGAGCCCCTGTCCTTCTTTGACCTTAGCGGAGTTTTTGTCGAGGAAAATCTAATACAGTCACCCAGGTTCCCCCGGAGCAAATTCTATTACTGGAGAAGAGAGGAAACAGAAGGCGACCTGATAATTCTTGTCGGCGAGGCACAGCCTACCTCCCAAAGTTATGAATTTGCCAAAATGATTTTAGACCTGGCTCAAAGGCTCGGGGTTAGAGAGGTATATACCTTTGCCGCAGCCCTTGTCCCCCAATTTGTAGAAAGACCACGGGTATGGGCAGCAGCTACAGACAGCCAACTCCTCAGTAAGCTAGAGGAGCGCGGTTTAGTGCTAAAGGGCGACTTTTACATTGCCGGTATGAACGGTTTGCTCCTCTCAGTGGCTAAGGAAAGGGATATGAAAGGCATTTGTTTGCTTGGGGAGACGCCCCGTTACCTTAGTGAAATTGGTAACCCCATAGCCTCTCAAGCAGTGCTTCAGGTTCTAACTAAAATACTGGAGATTGAGATCGACATGACAGAACTAGAGGATATGGTTCAGCAAGCCCGGCAAGAGATAGAGAAAGTGCTTAAGGAAAGCCGCCGTGAGTTTATCGATCACTTCACTGTGCCCCTCTGGGAGCGCACTGAGGAAGAGGAGAACGACTAGTTTACCCAAAATATGACCCCGCTCTCTCACCGGCAGTTCATGGTCGTCATCACAAAGGAAAAATCTTACCTGGTTCTGCATTCAAGAAGTGAAGCACCATTGGAGGGTTCGCCCTCCTATCTAAAGCGAGGAGGCCTTCGCCAAATTTTGCAGCGCTCCGACCTGTCGGAGCCTTTTAGCACATCTAAAGACCTGCACTACACTACTTGTAATCAACCTCAGCTTGATACGTTGGGGGAATATGCCTAAAATTAGCTCATCATACTAGCATTCAAGAAAGGAGAGCTGGCTTGGAGTATTTCCTTAGTGAACAGCAAAAGACGATAAAGGGCCTGGCTCGAAGAATTGCCGAAGAGCGGATACTGCCGGTGCGAGCAGAGCTGGATGAAAA
>JGI24422J19971_10002479_pt1 | contig 11474 bp, 9 predicted proteins | sample DeeMarSWOR152_54_FD_19971 | JGI IMG/M metagenome (IMG submission 19971)
GCCAAACTAATTTTTCACGGCTCTGAAAAAGCAGGGTTGGAAAGGGCGAAAAGGGCTAAGGTGATAATCCAGTTCGATAATACAGATGGACGGATACCCGTCGACACTGCCACTGTTACAATCTCCCGTGAGGTTCGCAGAAACGGCCAAAGCGTGTATAGACTTAATGGCAGAAGAATCTCAAGGTCACACATTTTAGAGGTTCTTTCTATGGCTGGCATAAGCTCGACAAGTCAAAACATAATTCTGCAAGGCACGATAACGCGTCTAACGGATACTTCTCCGGTGGAACGGAGAAAAATCATCGAGGGTCTTGTTGGGATAGCCCAATATGACGCTGAAAAGGCTGACGCTGAAGAAAAACTACGGGCAGCAGACATGTCGATACGCACAGCAATGGGTAGAATAGATGAAGTGCAGAAGAGAGTAGATGATCTTGAAAGGGAACGTAACGAACTTTTGAGGTATGGCTTCATTCAAAACGAGATTAAAAAGTTTGAAGCAGTGAAAATTTCCTATGACATAGCACAGACACAAGAGAAAATGAAACAGACCTCCCTCCAAGCCGATAAAGTCAGAAGCAGAGTCGAAAAACTGAGGCAGATACGGGAGCAACTTAGATCTAAAAGAAGGGTGATAGAAGGCGAATGGCGAAAACTAAGCTCAGAAATGGTCGAGGAGGGCGGTTCACAAGTATTAAAGATTCAGATAAAAATCGGCGAACTCAGATCAAAGATAACAGAGCTGACAACCAAAATAAGCTCCGGAGAGGCAAGCCTCGAAGGCTTGAGACGCGTTAAAGAAAACAACTTCGACCAGTATCAGTCTATCAGGAAAGAGATTCACGAAAACCGTTTAAGAATCAGACGGTTGAGACGCAAATATGAACACATTTCAAAAGAGATCGCCGCAAAGCAAGCTGAACATGATGCTCTTGCAGATGAAGCGGCTAAGCTCTGGGAAAACCTTGGAAAAAACAGCAGGAAAATCCATGAAATTGAAGAGCAACTTGACAAACACTACAAGAGGCTTACATATTCAAGATCTGAACATGCAAAAAGCAGAACATCCATCAAAGTGCATGCAAGAAGACTGAAGGACTTAACGGAACGCAAGGAAAAATTCACGATAACATTCGGTGAATTGGAGAAATCTATGGCCGAACTTGAAAAGGTGCAGAAGGAACAGAAGGCTCAGCTGAGAAACTTGGAGCGGATGCTTGAACGGAGAATCGCACAAAAAGAGGCTGTAAAAGGAGAAATAACCGAGGCTGGAAAGATAGCTGAGTCAGCACGTGAAGCTGTTATAGAGTTTGTTACGCAAAAAGAACTCGCTGAAACAGTGGCAGCTGAGGAGAAAGCCCTAAGAAGCATAGAGGAGCTAGGCGAATTAGGCGTGATTCTAGGAGTGTACGGCAGATTACGCAGCCTAATCAAAGTTGATAAGGCTTACAAACGCGCAATGGAGGTAGCAGCTTCAGGATGGCTTGATGCAATAGTTGTGAAAGATTTTGACGCAGCTTTCACATGTACAGAGACTTTGAGAAGGATGAAACTTGGAAGAATCAAAATAATTCCAATTCAAGGAGCACTCAATTCTAAGTCCGTGAAAAACCCGACAAAAAAAAGCGTCAACGGTGCAGCTCCACTTTTCATAAAATGTGCAAAGCAGTATGAACCAGCTGTCCGGTTCGTTTTCGGCGACACATTGATAGTTTCAGATGACAAAACCGCTTTTGCTCTATCTGGTGAAGGCTACCGAACTGTTACAGTAGATGGGGACCTATATGAGGCAGGTGGCGCCCTAGAAAGCGGTTACTATCGTGCCCCCATAGACTTTTCCACTATCATCCCAAGCGAAGCAGCCATCAAAAGTCTAGATGAAGCCGTTGGTGCCCTCCAACAACATTTGTCAAGAAGGAGCAGCGATGTGACCTCCTTTGAAGAGGAAATTGATAGAACACGCGTTGAAATTGCTCGGCTCTCAGAAGCCATAACTACACTTCACAGGGAGGTAGCCAGAGTCAAAAGAAGCGTCGGGAGGACTAAAGCTAACATCAAACGAATAGATAAACGTATAATGCGTTTTGAAAAGGAAATTGAAAACGAGAAGACACAGATGTGGGTGCACAGGGCTGAAAGAAATTCCATTCAGAAAGAAATGCGAAAACTTCAGAATAGCCTAGCTGCTCTAAGGCGGAAAACCGATCCTACCCACATTCAAGAGATGGAGATTGAGAGGGAGAAGCTGGCCGAAGAAATAATCAGTTTGAGGCAGAATCTAGGTACAATCCAAACAGACATTTCAACGCTTCAGTCACAATTCGATAACGTTTTAAGGGTTGGATATAAAAACGCCAAAATCCAACTCGCAAAAGTCAGACAACAGCTTAGGAAGGTTGAAAAAGAAGTAGAAACGGCGTTGCAGGATAGGGAATCGCTGAAACTAGAGTTATCAGAACTGGAGAATAACCGCATCGAACTATCCAAGACTGTTCTCTCAGCGAGGGAAGAATCCAAGAAATTCACAGCTCAAATAGATGACATAGACGAGGAACTGCATAAGCTTGACCCAGAGTATGAGCAAGCTGACCGTTTGTTGAACCAGCTCCAACTGAAAACGCAAACATCTTCGCTGCAGCTTGAACAACATCAGAATCAGCTTAGACAGTTTGGTTATGAGCAACCATTAGAGGTGACACCAAAACAGGTTGAAGAAGCCGAAACGTCAATGAGGATGATGCAATTCGAACTTGAGAGAATAGGCGCAGTAAACCAACTTGCCTTGTCCCATTATGCTGAACAAATTTCGCGCTATAAGGAGCTGTCGCTAAGACTAAATGAGCTTGAAAGAGAAAAACAGTCAATCCTGCAGTTTATGGATGAAATTGAAAGCAAAAAACGCAAGATCTTCATGGATGCATTCGAAAAAATCAATTGGAATCTGCAAGAATACTTTTCAAAGCTCACTGGAGGCGGAGTCGCCACGTTGAAGCTTGAAGACCCTGATGAACCGTTCTCAGGCGGTATTGACATGCTCGTTCAGTTTCTCAACAAACCTTCAATAGTTGTGAGCGGAGCCAGTGGCGGCGAACGTTCAGTCGCAGCTGTTGCCTTCATATTTGCTCTTAAGGATTTTACGCCTGCAGCCTTCTACATCCTTGACGAAATAGATGCGCATTTGGATGCTTTCCACGTGTCAAAACTAGCAGACCTCCTTCTGGAAGAGTCAGCGAAAACTCAGTTTATAGTCCTCACGTTAAAGCCTGAAATGGTTGACAAAGCGCAGAAAGTTTACGGGGTCTATGAGCGCAACGGAGTTTCAAACGTTATCTCAGCAAAATTCTTGGAGGTGCCAAGTTAACGATGTCTGCAACCGTTAAAAAACCGTTCTACCTACGTCCCCCATGGAACATTCTGTTCGAGTTTCACAAACTTGAAAAGCTTACTCCATGGAATATCAACATCGCATATTTGCTCACATCTTTTCTGGAGGAAATGGAAAAAACTGGGCAGATGGATTTTAGAGCTTCAGGCGTAGCCCTCGACTCTTCGGCCCTCGTATATTTGATGAAGTCGAAGCTTCTGCTTAAACTTGAAGAACCGCCGCCTCCACCGAGGGCTCCACAAGATTTTCTTCCCCCACCTCTATTTCTACCCCTCAGACATGAACTGACCTCGACAACCATAAGGCATTTGCTAGAAGTTCTAGATGACGTTTTAAAGGGCGAGAAACTCGTTCATTCAGAAAAAACCGTTTCAGAACCTCTTCTTCCAACTCCTTCGGAAGTTCTGCCACAACTAGACATGTACTTAATGGAAATTGAGCTGCAGATGGAAAAGCTGTACACATCCCTTTCACAGAGAGTGAAAGGCGCAGGAATAATAGAGTTTTCTACCTTGATGAAAAATATCGGGCGGCTGGAAGCCATCCGCACGTTTATTATCTTGTTGTTTTTGGCCCAAGATGGAAGGGTAAACCTATGGCAGAATGAAGAGTCTGAAGAAATATACATAGCTATTAACCTTGTTTCCCCCTAGGATCCAGATTGTGTAAGCTGTAACTCGTAGACGTGTTTCTTGAACCTCAAGGTCACTCCCAAAACAAGGGCAAGCTGCCTCTATAAGGCGTGCTCTTTAGAAAAAGCACATCTACAGATCGAATGCCATTTAGATTTCTTGTTATTTCCCTCTTACCATCAATTATGGCTTCTTCTCTCTCTACAAGCTCATATATGAGCGCGCGCGTACGTGTGTCAACATTCGTGTTTTATAGGCTTTTGTACCAAAGCGTACCAAAACACTTTTGGGTTTTGAAAAAAAGACAGAGGCAAAGCGTGAAATACTTGCGCATGAAATGAACGTATCAGTGATGTTTGTGAGTGGAAAAGAAGTCTTAGAGAAAATGAAACGAGATGAACTGGTATTATCCATGAGCCTAAGAGTTGGTATGGAAAATCCATCAATCGAAGTGGCAAGCAAACTTGGCTTTGACTATGTATATTTCGACTTTGAACACGGCGTTCTTGAGATTGAAACTTTCGCGCAGCTAGTAAGAGAAGCTCATCTTGCAGGCTTGATAGCTTTGTGTCGAGTGCCTGGACTTGACGTAGCTTTCGTCAATCGAGTTCTTGATGCTGGTGCCAACGGGGTTGTTTTCCCACATGTTAAGACAAAGCAAGATGCAATCAGAGCTGTGGAATTAACAAAATACTGCACCTCAGAGACTATTACTGGCAAACGCGGGTTTGAGCCTGCTTATGGGCTGCCAAAGCGTGATGATGAGAGCTGGGACGAATATTTCAGGCGGGTGAATAGAGAGACTTTGGTCGGACTAATGATAGAGGACAGAGAGGGCGTTGATAATATCGAGGAAATTCTGTCAGTTAAAGGAATAGACTTCATCTATATAGGTAAGATGGATATGGCCTTCTCTTATGGCGTTCCCTTCACACCGCGGGCTGGAAGGGACGATCCTGTTATCGAGAAAGCGGTTACGAAGATCTGTGCTGAATGTAAGAAGAGAGGAATACCTGTCAGATTCAGTGTCGGTGTGGCTCCAGAAGATGTCGTTGAGAACGTAAAGAGATGGCTCCCAAAAGGGAGATCTCACTTATTCATGGTAGATGACGTAGATCTCCTCATACAGGGCGGTAGGCATTACGTGAATACATTGAAGAAAGGGTTAAAGAAGTAGAAAGCCTTAGGATCTGACGACGGGAAAAACCATTAGTGGTGAGGCGTTATGTGTTTAGATAATTACCCGAAAGAAACGGCACGGTATGATAGGCGTGGTGAGGGGATGGCTTCAACCGGAAAGATCCTGGATAGAATCGCGAAAGCTGCCTACGACAACGATAGGGCGTACGAGGGCTGTGCACGTTGCGTGCTTGCCGCACTTCAAGAACATCTTCACCTCCTACACGACGACAAGGCATACAGAGCTGCTTTGAAGGCCAGCACCCCTCTTGCTGCGGGAGTTGCTCGTAGAGGTGAGACATGTGGTGCACTGATAGGCGCCATAATGGCGGTTGGGTTGGTCGCGGGTGCTGAGAGCCTAGATGATGCCGAAGGTTATGTGAGGGCGATGGAGGTTGCGGTAAAGGTATTCGACAGATTCAAAAACAATTATGGAACAGTGAAGTGTTTCGAGATTCAAGAGAAGCTCTTCGGGAGACGCTATGATTTTTTCGATACTAAAGACGCTGAAGCGTGGTACAAAGACAATGGACTCGACAAGTGTCCCGGAGTATGCGCAGTAGCTGCAAGAATAGGCGCGGAAGTGATACTTGAGCTTCGAAAGTGAAAACGAATGAAGAAAGATGACGTGCGCGCTTTTTTTTAACGTTGGATTATTAAAAGCGTCTTCTGTCTGAACAAACCGATACTTGGGGTTCCCCTTCCACAGCTGTAACTCTAAACTTAATATACACTTCTAACCGTATGACTTTATTGTTAAATGTTGTTGGGGATATACATAATTATTGGAGAGCTGGAGATTGCAGAAAATTGAAAAACAATCATTTGAGTTGGATGAGGATTCCAAGCAGAAACAAGCCGCAGAGAGAGCTCAACGGAATCTAGCCATAGTGGAAGCTGCGTTATATGTTGCGGGCCGTCCATTGGATCTGAAAGAATTGTGTTCTGTTTTGAAAACTCGTTCAAAAAACAAGGCTAGAAAACTTGCGAAAACGCTTATGCAAGAATATGCAAGCAGAAAAACGGCTCTTGAGGTTCTAGAGTTGAAGGATGAAAGGTATGTTTTGCAGTTGAAGGCTGAGTTCACGCCTCGTGTTAGAAAACTTGTTAAGAGACCACTTCTTTCCAAGGGCCCATTGAAGACTCTCGCTTACATAGCTTACAGGCAGCCAGTTTCTCAAAAAAAGGTTGTTGATGTGCGTGGTCATCATGTCTATGGTCACATTAAACTCTTGAAGGAAACAGGTTTGGTCGTGGGTGACAGAAAGGGTCGTTCAACAGTTCTGAGAACAACCGAATACTTCGCTGACTACTTTGGTTTGAGCCATGACCTCTCAACAATGAAAAGGCAGCTTACGAAAGTTTTCCAACAGGAAATGGCGGCTGAGAAAGAGTGAAAAACCTCTAATAGGGTGACGGATAGGTTTATATCTTAAATAACGGTGATAGTGCGCACTGAACTTCAAATAGAGGAGAAGTAAAAGTTGTCAGTTTGGCATGGTAACTTGAAGAAGAGAAAACCTTCAGGGGGCAGAAAAAGATCCTATAGGGGAAAAAGGAAATTTGAAAAGGGTTCGTTTCCCGCAGAAACCATGTTGGGCGAGACGAAAACGAAAGTTGAACGTGAAAGAGGCGGAAACGCAAAGATGAAAATCTTAAGAGATAAAGGCGCGTGCGTAAACGACCCCAAAAGCGGAAAAACTGAAAAAGTCGAGATCCTACGCGTTGTTAAGAATCCCGCAAACGTTGATTATGACCGCAGAGGCGTAATAACAAAAGGCGCGATCATCGAAACTACTAAAGGATTGGCCCGTGTCACCTCGCGTCCGGGACAACACGGGGTAATAAACGCTGTTCTAACAGGTGAAAAAAAGAGGCGTTAAGCTTATTTTGTTACAGATGCACCGCGGATTTTCAGTAACTGTTCAGCAATCTTTTTGATTGTCTGATTTTTGGTCCACCTTTTGTTTACAAGGAGCATGCCTTTTTTCAGCCACGGCGTCTTCGGATAGCCAGAGTCCATTGCAACTTCATAATCTAAGCGCAGTTTTTCCACAGCTTGCTTGATCTCCGAAATTCGTGGAGAAGGCATAGCCAAACTTTTGGAGACTCGCCTTCCATCATCTCTGGTTCTCGATGAATCGAAATAGGCTGGCCATATGACTATTTTATCCTGCTTGCGCATTATTTCACTTTCCTCATCATCTATGCGAGTAGTAAGCTGTCAACTTAGCATTAATCTCGTCGATTCTTACGAAGCCGAATCTCTCAAACTGTATTAAATCGTTTGCTCTTAACCCTTTACAAGCACTTTCAGCAATTCCGGCAGCTATTGTTGCGTCTTGCATCACAACTTCACAAGGGATATCAGCTCCGATGGGTATCCAATGAATCAACGATGCGCCAGCTCTTCTCGCGTCGTTGTAAGCTTCGCTCATGAAGGATGCTTCAGCGGAATAGGCGTCTAGCCTCTCCAATTTTATGTTGAACAACTCCATAAGTCGTATCATTTTTCCAACTTTCAAAGTATCTATGTCGCTTCTTGAAATCCACAACGCCACGGAATTATTGTCCCCTTTCGGCGTTATTGTGTATTTTCTGAACCCCCTTTCAGAATGGTCCGGATGCAGACGAAGCTTCGCCGTAAACGTTTTTGGAACGTTTTTAACCGTTAGCTGTATCGGGTTGTGCACGAAGAAATATCTGTCTGCTTTTGGGTCTAGGATCTTACGATTATAAGCGTACAGGTTTTCCCAACTCAAAACAACATCTGAAGTTTTGGGACCCACATCAACTATCAATTTTTTTATCGCTTCCGGTGTTATTCCCCGTCTCCTTAAGGCTGCAAAGGTTGCCAGGCGTGGGTCATCCCAATCTTTATAGAGGCCTTGCCTTATTCCCTGAACAATTTTTGATTTGCTTAAGGAAGCCCCTGTAATTTTGAGCCTGCCGTAGTGTATGGCTTCTGGATACGTCCAGCCCAAATATCTATACATGAATTCTTGACGAACCATGTTCGTCAGATGTTCTTTTCCCCTGATTATGTGGGTTACACCCATTAGATGATCATCTATGCCGCACGCGAAATTGTAAAGGGGCCAGACATGATATTTGCTCCCAACCCGTGGATGCGGATGATTCTGAGAATTTATGACACGGAGTGCAGGCCACTCTCGGACAGCTGGGTTTGGATGGTTCAAATCTGTTTTTACGCGAACCACAGCTTCTCCTTCCTTGTAGTACCCATTAAGCATGCGGTTCCATCTTTTAAGCTGCTCTTCCAGCGGTAAACCGCGGCACTCACATGGTTTGTTGTCAAGCACTTTTTCTCGGAACTGTTTCGGGTGGCACGTGCAAACGTAAGCGTTGTCATCCTTCAGCAGCTTTTCGGCATACTTGTAATACAAGGTGATTCTGTCGCTTTGAATGTATTCCTCGTCTGGTTTGCATCCAAGCCAAGCCAAATCCTCTCTAATACGGTCATAAAACTTTAAGACAGGCCTTTTCAGTTTCGGGTCTGTGTCCTCGAAACGCAAGATGAATTTGCCATTATACAAGCGTGCATACGCGTAGCATAATACAATGGCTCTGGCTGAGCCAAGATGAAGAACACAGTCTGGGTTGGGGGAAAAACGTGTAACAACCTGAGCATACTTATCCACATTAGGCAAAGGCGGAAGACGCTTTTCCTCCTCAACCTTCTCCTTTATGAGGGCTTCTGGCCATCTTTCGTCAACTATGCGTTTCTGCTTGTTTAATGGGAGAATGTTGACTTCTTGAATAACTTCGCTGACAAGACTTGCGATTTCCTTCGCGCTTGTTCTTAACTCTGGTTTTTCTCCTAAAAGTTTTCCAATGACCGGGCCTGTCTGCGCCTTACCGTGATGCCTGATAGCATTTATCAAAGCGATTTTTCGTATTGTTGTTTTGAGTTCAGCATCTTGTTCGAATGTCAATTATTAACACTGTTATAATGCTTAGATTTCTCTTTCAATTAGAAATTTTGCAAAAGTGTTTAATTTTTCCTTCGCATCTGACGCTGGCAGAAACTTTTCAGCCTCTTTCCAGCTTTCTTCAACTATTCTCCTTGCAAACTGCTTAGCGTATTCTATTGAGCCGTACTTCTGCATTATTGCTATGGCTTCATCTCTGAGTCTCTGATCTGAAGTGTGCATCTTGAGTATTTCAGAGAGTACTTCCTTATCTTTGGCGTCTGCAACATTCAAAGTGCGGATAACCATCAGAGTTCTTTTCCCTTCTGTCACGTCTTGTCCGCGTCCACCCTTCTTTTCTGCAAATTCCTTACTCGTCAAATCTAGGATGTCGTCTTGCATTTGGAAAGCTACACCTATGCTCTCACCGAAACGTCCAAGCTTTTCAGTAAGCTCATCTTTTGCATCGGCCAGTACAGCGGCGATTTTTACAGCCATCCTGGCCAAGGTTCCGGTCTTGTAGGCGCACATCTGCAGGTAATGTTTTTCATCTATTTTATCCGCGTCTGCTAGACCTTTATGCCATGCTATGTCCATCGCTTGACCTAGACTCAAGTTAATCATCTCTTGTACATAAATCTCGTAGATTTTGCGTAGTTTTTCTGTGGAAACTTTTTCTCTTTTTTCAATTAGAGATAAAAGTGGGAGGTAGTACATTGCGTTTCCAGCGTTTATGGCTATGTCTAAGCCGTAGATCTTGTATGTGCATGGTTTTCCTCTTCGAAGTTCGGATGCATCTTCTATGTCATCTATAATTATCGTTCCATTGTGAATCACTTCTGGGATTATGGCGAAATCAACAAAATCTTGTGGATTTTTACCTAGGGCTTCGAGTACTAATAGGAAAAGGCTTGGACGCCATCTTTTTCCGCCTCTGGCAAGAAATTCCCACACCGGCTCGGCAATTGCTTTGTTTAGGGGCTCCAGATCATAAGCGTAGTTTGGCGGATTAATTCTAAAAAGAACCGCGTTTTCCGAAAAAATTCTTGGAATATACTTCTCGATAACCTTGTCTATTAAGGCTGCTTTCTCTTCGAGAAATTTCTGTATATCCAAAGTCTAATTCCTTCCTCTTCGCGCATAACTTTCTACTTCAAACCCTCTCATTTTCAACCATTCTGCTGTCTTACCTGTTAAAACAAGGGGGGCCTGCCGTAAAGTTTGAACTGAACCTACTCCTACAAGAAACATGACATTCGTCAACTCTTCTATTAAGAGTGAGAAAGCGTTTTTTGCTTCTTTTACGCCTTCAACTGCTGATTGCAACACGGGGTGGGAAAGACTTGCGAGACTTGCACCTAGAGCCAAAGCCTTAGCTACAGCTACTCCATTGCGTATTCCTCCGGAAGCAATGACGGGAACGCTTACTGTTTGGGAGACCTCAACGATGCTTATGGCTGTGGGGATGCCCCAGTCCCAGAAAATATCGCCCAATCTGCTTTGAAAGCGTCTTCCCTGTCTTTTTGCGCGGTGGTACTCAACTGCAGCGAAGCTTGTGCCACCCGCTCCGCTCACGTCTATGCCTTTCACACCAGCAGTTTCCAGTTTCTTTGCTTCTTCAGCGGCTATGCCGGCGCCGGTTTCCTTGACGATCACTGGCTTTTCCAATGCTTCTGCAATTTCAACTATTTTTTCAAGCACTCCTCGGAAGTTTGTTTGACCTTCTGGTTGGATAGCCTCTTGTAAGGGATTCAAGTGTATAGCGATGGCGTCTGCCTCGATCATTTGTATTGCTTTTTTCACTTCTTTTAAGTGATATCCGTTGACAAGTTGCACTCCGCCGATGTTGGCAATTAGAAAGGCAGTTGGAGCCTTTTTTCTCGCTACTACAAAGGTTTTTGCGAATCTTTTGTCCTCTATTGCTGCCCGTTGACTGCCAACACCCATTCCTAAACCTAGTTCTTCCACGACTTCAGCTATTGTCGCATTGATTTTCGTCGCTTCCGGTGTTCCACCGGTTATAGCGCCTGCAATTAGGGGTACAGTGAACCTGTGGTTGAACACGGTTGTCGATAGGTCTATTTTTTGTTTGTCGGTTTCCGGTAAAGCCTTGTGAATAAAATGAACATCTTCAAAACCTGCTGTTGTCTTTCTTGCTTGCACATTCTGGTTTAAGGAGATTCTGATATGGTCTGCTTTGCGCTTTGTTGTCTCTTTAGCCAACTCTATTCCTTCTCTACTAAGGTGCTTTTCACCTTTTTTCCTTCAAGGACTTTTTGAACATATCCTGGCTTTGCAGCATTCACAATAATCACTGGAATTCCGTGTTTTGTGGCGGGCAAAA
>JGI24422J19971_10002480_pt1 | contig 11470 bp, 11 predicted proteins | sample DeeMarSWOR152_54_FD_19971 | JGI IMG/M metagenome (IMG submission 19971)
CGATCAACAGGAAGCTTCAGGAGGAAATACTTCAGATGAAGGAGGAGCTCGGACTGGATAAGTACAATTTTCCGTTTTAGCATAGATACATAAATAGTCAGGGGAGAATTAGTCGTTGGTGAACAATGTTCACCAACTCAACAATTTTGAGCCGGTTTACCGGCGACGAATTAGTTCTTTAACTCTTTATATATTTATTACTTATTATTTTTTGCACTATAAATTTTTTTTGAATATAGGAATTATTCACCAAGAACTAATCATTTTTTAGGGTTTATTGTATATTGTTGTGTCTTGTTCCGTAAGAACGAGTTCATTTATGCATTTATGGTGGGGGGAAGAGAATTGATAGAGCTTGATTTCGATAAAGGCCACGGATTTATTCCTGTGGTCGCGCAGGATTTCAAAACTGGTGAGGTGCTGATGCTTGCCTATATGAATCAACTTGCATGGAAGGAAACGCTTAAGACGGGATATGCGCACTACTGGAGCAAATCGAGAAACCGGCTCTGGAAGAAAGGTGAGGTGAGCGGTAATATGCAGGAAGTGAAAGAAATACGAGTTGACTGTGACAGTGACTGCATTCTCATAAAAGTATATCAAATAGGAGACGCTGCCTGCCATAAAGGCTACAGGAGCTGTTTCTATCGAAAAGTGATGGGTAACAGTCTCATAGAAGACGGGGAGAGAATCTTTGATCCTGAGGAAAAGTATTAGAGCTAAAGCTTACCAATGATTAATAGCAATGGAGCATAAAAATGGTAGTAAAGGTTGGAATCCCGAAGGGAAGCCTTGAGAAAGCAACCATAGATCTTTTCCAGAATGCAGGTTGGAAAATATCCGTTTCATCACGTAGCTATTTCCCGGCAATCGATGATGGAGATATTTCCTGCTCGCTGGTAAGGGCCCAAGAGATGGCACGGTACGTTGAGAGCGGGGTGCTGGATGCCGGTCTTACCGGGCTTGATTGGATTTTGGAGGCAGAAGCCGATGTTGAGGTCATATCGGATCTTGTCTACTCAAAAGTGACCACCAAAAAGGCACGTTGGGTTTTAGCAGTCCCTGCCGACTCACGCATTGAAACCCTTGAGGATTGCGTGAACAAAACTATTTCCACAGAGCTCGTGAACTTTACCAGAAGGTTTTTCGAGGAGAGGAATATTCCTGTAAACGTAGAGTTTTCCTGGGGTGCAACAGAAGCGAAGGTGGCAGAGGGGCTTGTTGATGCGATTGTGGAGGTAACAGAGACCGGCACCACCATTAGGGCCCATGGGCTCAAGATAATTCATACTCTCCTTGAGACGAATACTAAGTTCATCGCAAATAAGAACAGCATGAAAGATTCGTGGAAGAAAAGTAAAATACAGCAGATCGCACTTCTTCTTCAGGGTGCACTGAATGCTGAAAATATGGTGGGATTAAAGATGAATGTTCCCAAGGAGAAGCTCGAAGATGTAATGAAGGTGCTTCCGAGCTATAATGCACCGACAATTGCAGCGCTCTACAATACTGATTGGTTTTCCGTTGAAACCGTGATATCAGAGAGTACTGTGAGGGAGCTCATACCCGAGCTTATCAGACGTGGGGCAGATGGTGTAATTGAATATTCACTCAACAAAGTAGTGGGGAAGAAAGATTTAAAATAATTTTAGAAGAATACGATTTTAAAGAGAATCCAGTGAAATATGCCGAATACTATGCCCCCAAAACCAAGAGGGTACTGATACTTGGTGAGAACTGTCTTCAGCTTCTGCGCAAAGGCCCCCTTAATGCCTTTAAGGGCTTCGAGAAATTCAATTGAAATATGCATTCCCAGCAGGATAGCGATAGCTGATGGTATTAAATCTCCAAAAATGGGGATTAAGGGATGAGCTTCTCCGTGATAGGGAACAATGAACTTAATGACTCCGATTATCAGGATTGCGAGTCCGATGATTATCTTATAAGGGGTTACCTTCTCATCAATATTTTTTAGAGCAGGATGTTTTTCCATGAAAAGTGGAATAACAGAAAAAAATCCACCAATTATGCACGCTATACCTAAAAAGAAAACCATTTTTTCCTCCTTTGGATATTAGTCAAGATACTCCTTTTCCATAACCTNCGGTTACTTATGTCTCGGACAGGACNCAACACTTTTTTTGTNTACNNNTAATGAATGTTACTATTCTATCCTGAAGATAATTCGTCTTGTTCTTGGNCCATCAAACTCACAAAAATATATCGACTGCCAGGTGCCGAGAAGAGGNTTCCCTCCGGATANAATAATCACNTCACTNTGACCCACGAGTGATGCTTTTATATGTGCATCGGAGTTTCCTTCATAATGCTGATAGTTGTTTCTATAGGGAATTACTTTTCCCAGTCCGTATATGATGTCCTTGACCACATTGGGATCAGCGTTTTCATTGATTGTGACTGCTGCGGTTGTATGGGGTACAAACAGTGTGAGTATACCCTCCGTTATTCCTGATTTTTTAATAAAATCAGCGATCTTTTTGTCAAGATTTATAAACTGTTCTCGTCTGTGTGATTGAACCGCAACCTCTTCTATCATCATGGAGCCCGTCTTTCTGTAGAAAATTATGTATTTATATCCTTATAAAAGCCTGACTACCTAAACTCCCCATCCATCCAGTTTATGAAGCTTTTGCCTTGAGAAATACATTTATCGATTTCAGCATATTCACAGCATGTTTTAGCTGCAGATCATAGTCAAGATCGATGAGATNAGGGATACGGTTTTTTTCCTGCTCATTTTTTATGAGCCGTTTTACGATGATCGGTTTGATCTCGACATCCTGCTGAGCAAGCTGGCTCATAAGGTTTTCGAAGTCCTCTTCTGTATAGGTTTCATGATCTTGCACGAAAGACTGTATAAGTCCCAGTTCTTCGATCTTTTTAATGCCCGTTAATTCATCCTTTGTCACCTCAACTTCCTTTACAACCTCATCCGGTTCGATTCCAACATCGTGGATTGAAGATCCAGAGGGAGTATAGTAGAGAGCNGTGGTTATTTTTACACCTGATCCATCCGGTAGCTCCCTGACGGTTTGAACCGATCCTTTGCCAAAGGTAGTTTCTCCTATGAGGATGCCTCTCTTGTTGTCCTTTATTGCACCTGCGAAAATCTCAGAACCAGAGGCACTGCCCTTATTTACAAGAACAATAAGGGGCAGGTCAGGAACAAAGGTCCGATCATGTGCCTTGTATACCTGGTTCTGGCTCCGGTTTCTTCCCCTTATCGAAACAATAACACCCTCATCCAGGAACATATCGGCTATTTCAATTGCAGATGAGAGCAGTCCACCTGGATTGTTCCTGAGGTCAATGATCATCGAGTCGATACCTTGGACCTTGAGATCATTGATCTGCTCCCTCAGGGTTTCAGCAGTGGGCTCGCTAAACTGTGATATGCGCATATACCCGATATGATCTTCTATGATTTCCGATTTTACTGTTTCGAGCTTGATTACTCCCCTTGTAACCGTAAAATAGAGAGGATCTTCCACCGGCTCTCTCTTTATGGTGAGAGTAAGGGAAGTGCCAACCTCACCCCGTATCATATTGACGGCATCCATAGTGGTGAAGCCTTCAGTAGAATTTCCGTCGATTTCAATGATTTTATCCCCAGCCTTCAATCCGGCACGGGCTGCGGGCGTATCATCGATCGGAGATATGACGGTTATCCATTTATCCCGTACACCGATCACAATACCTACGCCACCAAACTCGCCTTTCGTCTCGGTCTGAAGTTCACCGAAGTTTTCTTTCGACATATAGGCAGTATGGGGGTCGTCAAGGGATTCGATCATTCCGTCTACAGCACCCTGGATNAACTTATCGGGCTCAACTTTTGATTCGTCGACATATTCAGTCCGCAGNAGNTTGAATATCTCATTAAAGAGTTTCAGGTTNTCGTAGGTCTTTTCAGCATCGCCTGCAAAGATCCAGTTATTTAGCCCCGATGCTGTGGTAACGATGAGGAGAATCAGAACGAGAAATATCCAGATAAGTCTCTCTTTATTTTTCATATTACTTTCCTATACCAATCGTNTATATTTAAATTTTACGCTTCNTNTCCTATTTGTCAAATAAAAGTGATGGNTTTTATGTTTTACCATTATGTGGTTGTTCAAACCNCAACAGTAAATTATAATGAGANGGTAAGAATTCCCATACTAAACTAAGGAGTNCGTATGTCNCATGCTCATGAAATTGACTACCGTATTGTNGGCGATGATATGCAGGCGGTAATTATTACTCTCGATCCGGGTGANGCAGTACAGGCTGAGGCGGGTGCCATGATGTTNATGGAAGAAGANATNGTGATGAATACNGGTACAGGTGGCGGTTTGATGAAAGGAATGAAGCGTGTCCTTGCTGGAGAATCCTTTTTTATTACAACCTTTATGAACCAGTCGACAGCACGGAGGAGTGTTTCCTTTTCCGCTCCTTTTCCTGGAAAGATTCTTAATGTGGACCTTAACAATGGAAATATTCTGTGCCAGCGTGATGCATACCTGTGTTCTGCCTATGGAATTGATATATCTGTTGCGTTCACAAAACGGCTTGGTGCAGGATTTTTCGGCGGAGAAGGATTTATCCTCCAAAAGCTCTCAGGAGATGGACTTGCATTCATCCATGCCGGGGGAACCCTCATCAAGAAGACTCTACAAGACGGAGAAAGGTTGCGGGTAGATACCGGTTGTCTCGTTGCTTTTGAAGAGAGTGTTGATTACGACATCGAGTTTGTTGGCGGGTTCAAAACAGCGTTTTTTGGAGGGGAAGGGCTTTTCTTTGCTGCGCTTTCAGGACCTGGTGTGGTATATATGCAGACCCTTCCTTTTTCACGACTTGCCGACAGGGTCATAACCGCTGTAGGGCGTATGAGAGGTGAAGTTCGTGGTGGAGGATTGTTCGGAGGTCTTAGCGGACTCACGGGAGGAGATAGAGGGTTTTAGGCATTACCCATTAGGTGTGAAAAAAGTATTTCTGGGGTTCTTGAACGTAAAATACAATGATCTGTGAGGAGGAGTAATATGATTGACGAAAGAACTGCCAGTAAAGCCAAAGAGCTGCTTGGTGAGCTGAAAGAGAAGGTGAAACTGATTACCTTCACTCAGGAGTTTGAATGTATGTACTGCCAGCAGAACAACGACCTTGCACGCGCATTATCTGGACTGTCAGACAAGCTCATCTATGAAGTGTACGATCTTGTGAAAGACAAGGAAATGAGCGATAAGTATCGCATCGATAAAATACCAGCACTTGCCGTGGTATCAGAGAAAAAGGATTTCGGGATACGATTTTTCGGCATTCCGAGTGGGTATGAGTTTACTTCGCTCCTCGAGGCGGTTAGGATCGTATCAACCCATGATCATGGATTAAGCCAGGACACCGTTGAGAAAATTTCATCGATAAGCAAGAATGTGCACCTGCAGGTATTCGTCACGCCCACCTGTCCCTACTGCCCGAGATCAGTAATACTCGCACATAAGCTTTCCCTAGTTTCGGACCGCATCAGGGGTGATATGGTTGAGGCAATGGAGTTTCCCCATCTGGCGCAGAAGTACAGTGTCATGGGAGTACCGAGAACAGTGTTCAATGAGGGGGACTATATTGAGGGTGCGGTGCCTGAAAAGATATTTGTAGATAAATTAGTAGAAGTTGTGAAGAGGTGAGGTCTTGAGATACAGAAGGATTGAGATTGCTGTAAGGCCCGAGCTGGAGGACCCTTTTGCTCAGCATGTCAAGTGGGAGATTACTTCCAGCCTTGGCTATGGTGTAAAAAAGGTAAGAATAGTATCCGTATACACGGTGTACTCAGATTTGTCAGACGAACAGCTTCTGCGGTTTGCCGAGGGTGTTCTGAATGATCCGGTGCTTACATTCTATTCACTTGAAGCCTCTGCGGGAGAAAGACTTGCCCCTTTTGCATGGGCATTGGAGGTGTCCTACAAGCCTGGTGTTACTGATAACGTCGGAAAAACAGCCCTCGACGTGCTCAATATGATGATAGGAAGACATGGGAGAATTACCTCCGAAGAATACAGGNTATACAAATCAACACAGTATCTCATTCATGCAGATCTGGGTAGGGAAGAGGCCNAAAAGATAGGACGTGAGATTCTGCACAATGACCTTATTGAGGACATTGACCTGCTGAGCTTTGAAGATTTTGNAAAGAAGGGCGGCTTTGGAATCAAGGAAAGACACTATCCGGAGGATTANACTCCTAAAACCCAGTCCTTTGATNTAAGGATTTCCGATGAGGCACTTGTTGTCCTTTCTGAACAAAGAACACTCGCCCTCACCCTACAGGAAATGAAATATTTCAGGTCCTATTTTGAGAAGGAGGAGGTGCGGAGGGAGCGGAGGGCCAGCGGTATCACTGAAGATGCAACGGATGTCGAGCTCGAGGCTTTTGCGCAGACACAATCCGAGCACTGCAAACACAAGATCTTCAATGCGGTGATACACTACCGGGATTCCGGGAGAACCGAGATGATCACCTCCCTCTTTAAGACTTATATCAGAGCAGCAACAGAACGTATAGCCAGGGAAAAAGACTGGCTCATCTCGGTGTTCAAAGACAATGCTGGCGTGATCAGGTTCAATGAGGAGTACAATCTTGCCTTCAAGGTGGAAACTCACAATTCTCCCTCTGCGCTTGACCCCTACGGTGGTGCAATAACGGGAATTGTCGGGGTTGACCGGGATCCGGCAGGTACCGGGCTTGGCTCACGCATCATTGCCCATACTGATGTTCTCTGCTTCGGTGATCCGGGATACAGCGGTGAGCTTCCACCGAGAATGATGCACCCGAAACGCATCATGGAAGGAGTAGTCAAGGGTATAGAGGACGGTGGAAACAAGTGTGGAATTCCTACGATAAACGGCGGTGTGATCTTCGATGGATCGTACAGCGGAAAACCTCTCGTATTCTGCGGTTCCGTAGGAATAATGCCTGCGAAAGTGGGAGAGCTCCCTGCACATGAAAAAACTATCCGGCCTGGCGACATTATTGTCATGGTCGGCGGAAGGATAGGGAAAGATGGTATTCACGGAGCAACCTTTTCCAGTGAGGAGATCAAGGAGACCTCACCTGTTCAGGCAGTACAGATTGGAGATCCCATAACCCAGAAGAAGATGTTTGATATGCTCGATGAGGCGAGGGCCCGGGGTCTTTACAGGGCCATTACGGACAACGGTGCAGGGGGGCTTTCTTCTTCGGTGGGAGAGATGGCACAGCTTTCTGGAGGCGCTTACTTGCAGCTGGAACAGGCGCCTCTAAAATATGCGGGGCTCGATCCCTGGGAAATCCTGCTCTCTGAGGCCCAGGAGCGGATGACCCTTGCAGTGCCAGAGGAGAATCTGGTAACACTGCTCTCCCTTGCAGAAAAAAGGGATGTTCTTGCCGTGCCTATCGGAAAGTTTACCGATTCCGGGTATTTTCATGTGACCTATGATGCACGTACAGTCTGCTATCTTGACCTGCACTTCCTTCACTCACAGATGCCTCTGGAGCTGCACGCCGAATGGGAAAAACCGGTGATTTCCGAAGCTCCACCTGTGGTATCAAAGGATGATTTTAATACCACTATTCTTACTATGGTGGGAGATCTTAATTCCTGCAGTAGAGAGCCAATCATACGGCGGTACGATCATGAGGTTCAGGGCTCTGTTGTGGTAAAGCCCCTTGTCGGCTACGAAGAGATTGGACCGGCTGATGGCGGGGTGATTGCCCCTCTGTACGGCAATCTCAGAGGTTTCGTGCTTGCAGCAGGAATAAATCCCTTCTATTCAATCATAGATACCTACTACATGGCGGCCTGCTGTATCGATGAGGCCATCAGGAACGCCGTGACAGCAGGAGCAGACCCGGATTACATAGCACTTCTCGACAACTTCTGCTGGCCTGACCCGGTGTACGATCCGGCGAAGACCCCGGATGGAAAGTACAAGCTTGCCCAGCTTGTGCGTGCCGCCCTGGGACTGTATGATACTGCTGTGTCGTACGGAACGCCTTTCATATCCGGAAAAGACAGCATGAAGAACGACTACAAAATAGGAGACCACAAGGTAAGTGTCCTCCCTACGATCCTCGTTTCGGCAGTCGGGATCGTGCCGGATGTGAGTAAATGCGTGACCTCTGATTTTAAGTGCGCTGGTGATCCTGTTTATCTCATCGGGCGCACAGGAAAGCATCTCGGGCAGTCGCTCTACTATCGGAAGTATGGAGGTGTTTCAGGCTCTGTGCCCACTGTTGATCCGGAGGAAAACCTGAGAGTCTACAGGGTATATTTTAAGGCGGTAAAAAAGGAGCTCATTGCAAGTGGACATGATCTTTCTGAAGGCGGGCTTGCGGTATCCATAGCGGAGTCCTGCTTAGCAGCCAGTCTCGGCGCTGAAGTTGATTTGGGCCAGGTTCCCGACTGTGAGCACCTCTCGGATGAGGAGCTGCTTTTTTCAGAATCAACAGGGAGGATCCTGGTGAGCATCACCCCGGGGTGTGAAGTGGAGTTCCAGGAGTTATTTAGCTCTCTGCCCCACGCTAAAATCGGGCATACGCGTTCTGACGGACGACTAACTATACGTGGAAGATCGGGCAAGGTGCTTGTAAATGTAGGAGTGCCCGACCTCGTAGAGGCCTACCGGAAGCCCCTCTATCGGGTGTTCGGAATGAAGGCTTGAGCTTCTACCGGATTTTTTCTTTAATTGAGTGTTGCAGGTAAGGATAATTATACTGGTTTACTTGACTATAATCATTATTGATTGAAGAGGCATAGCAGTGGAAGATAATCGTCCGAAAGCGCTGGTATTGACAGGGTATGGGATAAACTGCGATTACGAGACAGAATATGCGTGCTCCATAGCGGGTTTTGAAGCTCAGAGAGTTCACCTGAACGATGTACTTGAAGCAGACGGCATGCTGTCTCAGTACAAGCTTGTGGTGTTTCCAGGAGGTTTTTCCTTCGGAGATGATCTTGGTGCAGGGGTTGCCTTTGCATCGAAGGTCCGTTTTTCGATTTCAGCAAGAGGTTCTCAGCTCTTCGATACCCTTATGGAGTATGTGCTTCATGAAGGACTTGTTCTTGGAATTTGCAACGGATTTCAGATTCTTGTGCGCCTTGGAATTATTCCTGCTGCAGGGAGGGAATACGGAAAGCAGCAGGTGACCCTCTCCCCGAACAGTGAGGGTTATTTCATCGATCGATGGGTGAGCCTCGTGGTTGAGAGCGACTCCCCAAATGTATTCACCCGGGGACTGGCTGCTCTCAGGCTTCCGGTTCGGCACGGCGAGGGGAGGTTTCTCGCCAAAAGCAAGGCGCTTCTTTATGAGTTGAAAAGCGGAAAGCATGTGGTGCTCAGGTACTGCGATGAAAAGAACAATCCCACGGATCTTTTTCCTCTGAATCCCAATGGCTCTGAACACGCGATTGCTGGCATATGCGATTCCTCAGGGAGAATATTCGGATTGATGCCGCATCCAGAAGCGGCAGTGAGCCTGTTTCAATACCCTGACTGGACGAGGAGAAAACAGGACGCTCTAAGAAGCGGTGCGCCTCTACCCCAGGAGGGCGATGGATTTTATATATTCAAAAATGCCTTCGATTATGTGAGGTGAGTGCTCTTTCAAGTATGATTCTTTTATTCATAGTTTTAACAGGATTATCCGTGGCGAGCTTCATCGGGAGCCTCTCATACCGGATACCGCGAAACATTTCCATAATAAAACCCCCTTCATTCTGCCCCATCTGTAAGAAAAGGATCAAGCCCTACGATCTCATACCTGTCTTCAGCTTTATCTTTCTCAGAGGGAGGTGTAGATACTGCGAAAACAGAATATCACTGAAGTACCTGATGCTTGAAATCGGTCTGCCCCTCATATATGTTACCCTCTATCTGAGAATCGGTATTTGTGTCTCTTTGTATGCATATTGCTATCTTGTCTCTGTACTTGTCTATCTGTCCCTCGTAGATGCAGAATCGGGTCTCATCAGAGGCTGGGATGTGCTCAGCGTGTGGCTTGGAGGAGGGTTCCTCCTCTTTCTCTCTTTCCTGGGAAAGCTGCCCTATACACCCTCTCACTATCTGTACGGTGCTTTAGGGGCTTCGGTATTAGTGGCCGTCAGCTTTGTTATCACATACCTCATAAAAAAGCGCATGCCCATGGGGAAAGGGGATTTATTGGTGATACCGGGCGCTTCGCTCTATTTCGGTGGGTTCGAGGCGATAAGGATCTTGATCTTCTCATCCATAGTAGGAGTTATTATCGGTATGACACTCATCATATGTAAAAAGGTTGAGAAAAACTACTCATTTCCCATGATGCCTTTTTTCGCAGGAGGAGTTCTCATTGAAATACTTCTATTTTAGTGTTAAATTTTAGTTATAAATAGTACGAGAAGATTAATAGTATGATAAAAAAATTATTCATTCTTGCCTATGTCTTGATCGGAGTTTTCGTCCTATTTCAAGCATCAAAGCTTATCGGTACGATACTGGAAAAGAGTCTTGTGATCAATGACCTCGATACTGAAGTGCAGCAGGTAGAAGTGAGAGAGGTAAACAGGATCTCAGGATTTCGAGATGAGCTGTCAATCCTCTCGTCTCCACTTTTTTCAATTGCCCCGGTACAACCCCAGGGCACCGCGGAAGAAGCTCCTGTGGTCACAGAATCCCCACTTTTGAAAAAGTATGAGCTCAACGGAACAATACTGCTTGTAGGAGGTAAATCGATCGCTCTTATAAGGAGTGCGGGGCAGAGGGTAAGTGAGATATACCGAAAGGGAGATCGTCTTGATAATGCGGAAATCGTGAAGATAGAGAGAGACAAGGTACTATTAAATGACGGGAGAAATACGATCGTACTCCCCATGTACTACAGGTACAGGAGTAGAACAACCACGGGCCAGGGTCCGGAACCCGTTAGGGAAATGGAATCCGCTGACAAGTTTTCAAGTGCGAGGGAAGTCAAAAAGGTGCTGAGCAGGAGTGAGGTGGAGACCAAGGTATTTCAAAAGGTAAACGAGATCCTGACCCAGATTGCAATAAGCCCGTATATGAAGGACGGGAAAATGGAGGGTTTGAGGCTTGTAAGAGTACCCAGGGATAATATCGTTTACGAGCTCGGAGGGAGGAGCGGAGATCTCGTGCGGCGAGTAAACGGCCATGAGTTGAACCAGGTTGATCAGATGTATAAGCTCTGGGAAAATATAAAGGATGACTCCTTTATCAGCGTCGATCTTGAGAGAAACAATCAAATTTTTACCTACAGCTTTGATATCCGTGAATGAACTGCTGGATATAAGAAATAAGCAGTAACTCTCTACATCACCTTTAATTTTATACATAAGAAAATACCAATTTGCTCCGTCAGGTCACATCTGTTTATGGTCCCTTTCTCACCGTATAATGTGCTACTCCCCTTTGTTTTTTACAAAACCGCTCCCACACTTTTATG
>JGI24422J19971_10002484_pt1 | contig 11462 bp, 11 predicted proteins | sample DeeMarSWOR152_54_FD_19971 | JGI IMG/M metagenome (IMG submission 19971)
CCATGAAATAGCCTTGGTAGAAGACGCTGCCCAAGCCCATGGAGCTGAATATAAAGGACGGAAGGTAGGAGGTCTAGGGGCTATTGGATGTTTCAGCTTCTACGCCACAAAAAACATGACCACGGGCGAAGGAGGTATGATAACCACAAACAGCAGCGAACTGGAGAGAAGGGCTCGTCTGCTCAGAAATCATGGAGAGACAGGAAAGTATCACCATGTTATCCTTGGGTACAATTACCGTATGAGCGAGATCACGGCTGCAGTTGGGTTGGTGCAACTAAGGAAACTTGATAAGTCAAACGAGAAGAGAAGGGAGAACGCCGACCTCCTAACCCGAGGAATTGAAAAGATTTCAGGTCTAACTGCGCCATACGTGAAGGATAACGTTAGACACGTGTTTTATCAATATGTCGTAAGGGTGGAGGATGGTTATTCCATGGGGAGGGACAAGCTTGCTGAGCATCTGAAGGAGAGAGGTATAAATGTGGCCGTGCACTATCCAACTCCACTCTATGAGCAACCTCTCTACAAGGAGCAGGGTTACGGAAAAACTGTCTGTCCCATGGCTGAGGACGCTTCCAAGCGGGTTCTAAGCCTACCAGTTCACCCTTCGGTCACCGGAGAAGACATTACATATATACTAGACCTTTTGAAGGAGTTATAATGCGCGCAGTTTTGTTGAATGGCTCTCATAGTGTGGATGCGGTCGTCATGTCTCTTCCCAGCTTTTTGCACTTTGAAAGTATTTGATTGCGCGCACGCAGAATGTGTTCAAACACAGGTGATTAGAAGAAATGGAGAAATTAACGGCTAAATCTGCTTCAATACTTTTGGTTTTGCTAATTATCTTGGTTCTTTCAGCTTCTATTTTCATGTCTGAGATATTTGCATCAAACTCGGAAGATACAGCTACTACAAATATTGAAAGGGCTGAGAACGCTTTGGTTTCTGCTTATCAAGCTGTCTTAGAGGTTGAGCAGGTTGGAGCGGATGTTTCAGGTTTGTTGGCTGAGCTGAATGAGGCAGGAGAGTTTTTGGCTGAGGCACGTATGGCGTATAGGTTAGGGGACTTTGATAATGCAACCAGTTCTGCTGATATGGGTAGGGATATTGGAGAAAGAGTGGAGGTTAAGGCTTACGAGTTGAAGGATTCAGCGTGGCGTGAGAATATACAACGCATGTGGTTGACAATAATGGGGTCTGTTTTAGGCGTGATTATGATTGCTTCAGGAAGTTTTTGGGTTTGGCGTTTTCTTAAGAGGCGTTATCCATAATAGATTTTTGAAAAAGGATCAGGTGGTGGTTTGAAGAGTGAACATTAAAGAGTACCGTAGTTTGTTTGTTGTGGGAAGCTTGGTTTTGATGCTGGTTGCTGTGGCTCCTACTCTTAGCTTGTTTATACGTATTCCTAGTGGTTCGGAAAAGTTTTCTGAGCTTTGGTTGTTGGGTCCAGCACGTACGGCGGAGAATTATCCTTTTAATGTGTCTGTTAATGAGGAGTATCGTCTTTTTGTGGGTGTGGGNAATCATTTGGGTTCTTCATCGTATTATATGNTTTANGTGAAGTTTCGCAATCAGACTCAACAGCTTCCCAATTCTACGACGTCAAAGCCGAGTTTACTGCCTCCACTTTATGAGTTTCGTTTCGTTCGTTCTGATGGAAAAGTGTGGGAAGCCCCGTTGACCTTCGCTATTGAGAATGTCTTGCTTCAACAGAACTTTAGTCTCGTCCAGAACATTTCAATTAATAGTATAATATTTCCAGTTAACTGCACTTCAACTTGGGATTCAGATAGGAATGGATTCTATTACCAGATGTTTTTTGAACTTTGGTTATATAACATGACTTCAAGCAGTTTTCAGTATCATAACCGGTATGTTGGAATTTGGCTTAACATGACGGTTTAATCGTGCGCGCGGATGGGGTAAAACATGGTTGAAAAGTGGTTTGTGACGGATATCGAGAGTGTGTTGATAGATGGTGAGTTTCTTCCAGAACTTGCTAAACTAAAGAATTTGGAGGAGGAAGTGAGGAGAATAACTTTGAGAGGTATTAGAGGAGAAATTAGTTGGGAAGAAGGGCTTAGACAGAGGATAAATCTTTTGAAAGGGGTCAGTTATGAAGATGCGATAAGTGTTGCAGATAGTTTACCTTTGATGAGAAATGCGAAAGTAGCTTGTGAAAAGATAAGAAAGTTAGGTTATAAAATTGCTGCGATTTCGGGTGGATTTTATTTGCTTGCTGATAGAGTCGAAAAAGAATTAGAGTTGGATTATGTTTTTGCGAATAGGTTGATTTTTAGATATGGTAGGTTGGTTAATGTCGAATTCAAGGTAACTTCGGATAAGGCTGGTGTATTGAAGAAAATATTAGAGAAAAATGGAGAAATGTATAAAGGGCCTAACTTAAAAATTGCTTTTAATGCTCAACCGGTGGTTAAGGAGTATGCTGATGTTGTAGTTGATGAAAAAGATTTATTGAAAGTGGCACCCTATTTTCAGAATTGTGGAAATTCTTCTGAGGATTGTTCATCGCATGTGGTTGCGGTGATAGATGGTGGAAATGATCTAACTCTTTTTGGAATATACAAATATACCTCTTAGTCAACATTAAGTGAAGATTGATTTCTCTGGGAAAGATTGTTCTAGATGGGCATGTGCGCGCGGTTTCTGTTGTTCGTCTAATCAAAAATATATAATCATTAATTTTCATGGAGATTTTGATTCGTCCTGATTTGTATCAGTTCTATTTTGGCATGTTTGAGGTGTTCTAGAGGAGAGCAAAGATGTTGAACTTGGGGCATAATCGGTCTCGGGCATATGAGCAGGTTGCACATGATGAATTGTCTACATGTCGATGATGTCAAAGTAGTTGTCGCAGCTGATTCATCAAAAAGAGCTTTGAAAAAGGCAAAACTGGTTGGTGTTAAGAATCTTTACACGGACTATCATGACTTATTGAACGATTCTCACAGTGTGGATGCGGTCGTCATGTCTCTTCCCAGCTTTTGACCTTCACTATTGAGGGAAACTCTAGTCTCGTCCAAAACGTTTCAATCAATGATGTAGTCTTTCCAGTTAACTGCACTTCAACTTGGGATTCAGATAGGAATGGATTCTATTATCAGATGTTTTTTGAACTTTGGTTATACAATACGATGTCAAACAGTTTTCAGTATCATAACCGTTTTGTTGGAATCTGGCTGAACATGACTGGATAGAGAGCTGAGGTGTAGAAAATAAGAATGATGGGTTCTTAGTTGATTTTAATTTTCTTTGTGAAACGACCTGTGCGTTGAAAGATTGTTGAAAAAACTTTAAGGATGTGCTGATGGTTTTGAGCGGAGAAAGTTTAAGGGTTGCAGTTGTTGGATTGGGTAAGATGGGGTTGCTTCATGCTAGTATTTTAAATGTGTTGCCAAATGTTCAGCTTACAGCGTTATGTGAAAAAAGCGTTATAACCCGTATTTTCTTAAAAAAAATGTTTAATGGAACCCAAATAGTGGACGACGTAGAGAAGCTCTCCAATTTGGATCTCGATGCGGTTTATGTAACAACGCCGATATCTTCCCACTTTCCTGTTGTGAGCAATGTATACTTAAAGAAAATAGCTCGTAACTTGTTTGTCGAGAAAACGCTTGCATCAAATTATGACAAAGCAGAGGAACTATGTGAGTTAGCTCATAATTTTGGAGATGTTGACATGGTTGGTTACATGAGAAGGTTTGCTGTTACATTTAAGAAGGCTAAGGATCTGCTAGGTCGAGAGGCTATGGGCGAACTCGTTTCTTTCAAGGCATATGCTTACTCCTCAGATTTTTTAGGGAGTAAGAAGGGTTCAAGGACACCTGCGTCTAGAGGGGGTGTTCTTATGGATCTAGGCTGTCACGTTGTGGATTTAGCGTTATGGTTTTTCGGCGAATTGCAGGTTCACTCGGCTAAGCTAACGTCACTAATTGGTAACGGTTCCGAAGATTCTGCTTGTTTCAAGGTTAAAAATCCGGATGGTCTGGAAGGGGATTTTAATGTGTCATGGTGTGTGGAGAATTATCGTTTGCCCCAAGTTAGTCTGTCAATAAAAGGGTCTGAAGGAGTTATGGAAGTGAATGATGATGTGCTGGAGCTGAAGTTAAACAGTGGAAAATCGTTAACTTGGTATCGACATGATCTTCATGATAACGTTTTTTTCTGGTTGGGAGGACCGGAATACTTTCGTGAGGACGAGTATTTTGTTAATTCTGTGATAGAGGGCTGTAATGTGGAGCCAAGCTTCTATACTGCTTCAAAAGTTGACCAAGTCATTGGGCAAGTAAGAGATAGAGCTGAGGAAAATGAGTGAAAAAAGAGAAAAGTTTTTGCTGGTTGGTGACAATCCGTTCCACGCCATAAGCCATCTGTCACAAGAGAGAACTAGGATTAGAGATGATAGGCTGACTTATCCAGAGTACGCCGCAGACTTGGTTGTGATTTCCCTCGAGAACGGAGCCAACGGCTTCATGTTTTCAGTTAGCGAGACAACTCTTTCAATCTTGAGAATAATTCGTGGAAGGGGAGAAATTGAACGTTTAAGCCTTCATGCTATCGTACCTTATGCATTTGAATACGTTAGGTTGGCCACTCAGGTTGGGGGGATTCCGGGGTTAGCCAAAAAGTTTGCGAAAGAAATAGCCTTGTCAGGAAATATGAGAGCAGTTGCGATGGGTTTGAAGGGAGTTTTAAGGGCAGATCCTGTATCTCTTATGAAGACTTACTTATCTTATGAAATCTCTAGGATAAAATCTTCAGCGGGCAAAAAAGCAAATCTGCAATCAGTGATGCTTCACCAAGTAATAACAGACATGGCTCTGGCGCTTAACTTGGATTGGCTGTTTAAGTCACATGTAGATTTTATGCTGGATCTGGGGATCACACCTGGCTTCAACACTGGTAACTTCGCGTATTTGGTAAAGAAATTGAAAGAGTTGAGTATAGACTTGTGCAAGATAACGATTGCTGTACCATTTAATAAGGTAGGATTTCAGATGTGTCCTTCAAGAGAGGAGTGTGAGAAGACATTAGCCGACATTCCTGACGACAATGTGGTAGCAATAAGCGTACTGGCAGCAGGATACCTCGCTCCTTCAGAGGCGATAGACTATATAGCAACCCTACCAAACATAAAAGGCATCGCAGTAGGTGTATCAAAAGAAAAACATGCAAATGAAACTTTTAAGCTCCTTAAAGAAAAATTGGGTTAGAAACCTTGAAGACTGCTGTGGAAAATCTGACCAATTAGAAAATACATACAGGCGAAGTTTGAGACTGAAAACGAGGTGATTTTTTTGAGCGCACTAACAATCAAGGAACTTACCGATTTCACTTTGAAAAGTTACACAAATCTTATGCGATATCTGAGTCAGATTTATAAGATTGTTCCATTCTGTCAGATTCCTCGGGAAGAAGTTCCATTTCTTGTTCTCCGTCATGATATAGACGTTTCTCTTCTTGCAGCTTTAAAGATGGCGGAAATGGAAACAGATTTAGGTATAAAATCAACCTACTTTGTCTTGTTCTCAAGCAATTTCTATAACGTACTTGAAGGAAAAAACGTCGAGATTCTGAGGCAGATATCAAAGCTTGGTCATGAAGTTGGGCTTCATTACGACCCTTCTCAATACAGATCTTACAACCGAAACCCAAAGAAAACACTAAAGATCGAAATACAACTACTAGAACATCTTTTAAATAGAGGAGTTTACAGTATCGCGCGACATGGTCCGTGGGATAAAGATCCCTTCGCAACAACCAAAGAATACATTAATGCTAATCATCCAAGTATGCGAAGAGACGTATTCGTCCATGACTCATCTAGGGCATGGACTCCGCTTCAAGATCTTTTCAAGTTGCTCAATAATCCCCCTCGAAGAGTTCAACTTCTAACTCATCCAGAAAATTGGCAGGAAGACAAGCTTAGTCGAGAAGCACTATTGGACAGATTTTTCCAAAATTTACACAAAGAAATGCTGACATTGAAAGAATGCGAAAAAAGAGCATGGTTGACAGATCCACTTGTCCTTGAGTATGACGCTCTAGTCAGGAAAAAGGACTTTATGAAATCCAGTAGTGGAAGAAGCAAGTCTGACTCGACATTGAAAAGTAAATTTCGGCAAGAACTTGACTATTATGACACGCTATTCCGATGGTATATGATTAATACTTCTTTAGGATGGCAGGGTCATCAAATACTCGACAAGATCCGTAGCATCTTAGAATACAAAAGAAAGTAACGCGTCAAAGACGTAAGATGTTATGTAAATGAAAACAACCGCATTACAACCGCATTACAACCGCATTATCGAAAGGGCGGGTGAATGTACTATAGGTTTATAAGTCTTAGGTTTTTATCATGATGATTATTTACCTAGAGAATTAGAGGTGATAGGATGCCCAAGAAAAACATTCTGATAACAGGTGGAGCAGGATTCATCGGTAGTCACTTAGCAGAAGACTTTGTTAAAAATGGTTATACAGTGAAAATACTGGATGACTTCTCAAGTGGGAATGTCAATAACATACTTGGATTGTTTAATTATAAGAATTTTAAGATGATACGTGGCAGTGTCACAGATAAAGAATTACTTAGGAAGGCGACTTCAAATGTTGATGTAATCTTCCACTTGGCCGCTCAAATTCATGTAGACAGATCAATCATAGAACCGAGACACACATTCGAGGTGAACACTTTCGGAAGTTTGAATGTGCTAGATGCGGCTTTAGAAAATGATATCGAACTTGTAGTATATGCATCCACCAGTGAAGTTTATGGTTCAGCTAAATACGTACCTATGGACGAGGATCATCCACTAAACCCAGCATCCCCTTATGCAGCAAGTAAAGCAGCTGCAGATAGACTTTGCTTCTCATACTACAAGACTTACAAACTGCCCATTGTAATCGTTCGCTGTTTCAACACCTACGGACCTAGACAAATGGATATGGGTTATGCAGCAGTTATACCCAAGTTCTTAAAAAGAGCCCTTTCTGGTTTACCACCAGTCATATACGGAGATGGAAAACAAACCAGAGATTACATGTACATCAAAGATGCAATATACGCTTATAAACTGGTTCTAAAATCCTACGAAAACGTCGTAGGCAAAGCAATCAACTTTGGAGCAGGCAAGGAAATCGCTATTCTAGAATTGGCAAATGCAATCCTTAAACTTTGTGAAAACGAAGCAAAACCAATTCACGTATTACCACGCGCTGGAGAAGTCAAAAGACTCTGCGCGAACACATCATTGGCCAAAAAGGAATTGGACTTTGACCCGAAATACACAATTGAATCAGGACTAAAGGAATTCTTAAGATGGTACAAAGAAGGAAGATATGAAGAGTGGAAAGATTGGGTATAACTAGAGACGAATTATTCAAGAAACTGTTAGACAATGGAACAGGAGTTAGTGTACCTTATACTCCTTTGCATCTTTTATCATTTAGATAAAAAAATGGAGGGCAATTAAAAGGGGTTCCCTATAACTGAACAAATCTACGAACAAATATTATTTTTACCGTTACCTCCAGCTTAACCAAGAAAAACATGGATCTTGTAACGAAAAAATCGGAGAGATCATAACACGCGAAATGTAGTTTAATTCAATCAAAGTTTAAAAAGTCTCCATCGCAAGCTAGATATACATTGGTTTTTGTGATGTTTAAATGAAGATACTGATTGTTACTCCCTCTTATTATCCCATTGTTGGTGGTTCTGAAGCGCTGACTCGAATTCTTTCAATCAAGCTAAATGAGATAGGTATACGTACAGATGTTATGACACTCAATATGAATAAGAAATGGATGCCGATCTGGAAAGAGGAAACCAAAAAGAATGGTCTAACCTCTGTGTTTAGAGTGCCTGCTTTTAACCCTTTTCCAGGTCTTCCAAACCCTTTGTTTACCTTATTCAGAATGAATGTTGTGCCCAAACCAAGTTTTACGAGAAAACTTGGAGATTATGATGTTATTCATTTCATCGGTGAAGCAGACTTGGGATTTCCGCTTTTATCATACTTTATCAAAAAACCTAAAATAATGCATTGTGTTGGGATTTACAGAAATGGTGGAATTTACAATTATTACATGTTTAAACGTCCTTTTCTGAAAAACCTGTTTAAAAGGTTCTTTCCAAACCTTGCCGGCATATACGCTGTACTCGAAGCTGAGGCGAAGAAACTTCTTTCTGACTTGGGTGTGCCTAAAGACAAGATTTTTGTTCTGCCTCATGGTCTAGACCTTAAGATTTTTCGACCCGATGAAACAAAGAAAATCAATAATTTGATTTTGTTTGTGGGTAGAATAGAAAGAATTAAAGGTTTGCACATATTGATGAAAGCTCTCTCCTCTCTGGAGATCCCGACACAAGTGGCAATAATCGGTCCAAGATGGGATGCAGAATATGTGAAAGAAATTGAAAAGATGTCTCATGCAATAAATGAAAATGGCGTCCATAAAGTAAAGCTATTGGGGCCTATGGATCAAAGCGATTTAGTGCCTTGGTATCAAAAAGCCGCGATTGTCGTCTGTCCGTTTCTTTATGAGACTTTTTCTACAGTCACATTGGAAGCTTTGGCATGCGGGACTCCGGTCGTAAGCACCGGGGTACATCTCCTAAAGAATGGTTCTGATGGAATCTTAGTGGCACCCAAAAATCCCAGAAAACTTGCGAATGCTATTAAGAAATTACTGGAAGATAGGGAAATGAAAGAAAGATTTGGGAGAGAAGGAAGAAAATTCATTGAACAACATTTTACATGGGAATCTGTTATAAAGAAGTTAGCCAAAGTTTACAAGGATATGTTAGATGATTAAACCAGGGTGAAAGAGAATAAATAGACGACATTAAAACTGTTGGGGATACAAAATGAGGGTGCCTTTAAGCAAACCATTCATAGGAAATGAAGAGGAAAGATTGGTTCTTGAAGTTCTACGTAGCCGTTTTTTAACCAGAGGACCTATATTAGAACAGTTTGAAAAAGAGTTTGCAGCATATATAGGTGTGAAGCATGCAGTAGCTGTCTCAAGCGGGACTTCCGCGCTTCATTTAGCCCTTCTCTTACACGGGATTGGCCAAGGAGATAAAGTAATCACTTCTCCGTTTACTTTCATTGCTTCTGTGAACCCAATTCTCTACGTGGGCGCAAAACCAATTTTCGCGGATATTGATCCCATTACCTATAACATCGATTCAGAAAAATTGAATGAAGTGATCGACGAGAAAACAAAGGCTGTAATAGTTGTTCATGTTTTCGGAGTTTCATGTGATATGAAACCTATCATGGACATATGTAACGACAAAAAATTAATTCTAATTGAAGATGCTTGTGAAGCGTTGGGTGCAACTTATCATGGAAGGAAAGTTGGAACTTTTTCTACATCTTGTTTCAGTTTCTACCCAAATAAACCGATAACTACTTGCGAAGGTGGAATGTTGTGTACAGATGATTATCAAAAAATGCTTTATGCTAAGGCTTTAAGGAATCAAGGAAGATCAGGAGAGGAGTGGTTAGAACATCGATGGATAGGGTACAACTATCGTATGAGTGATGTTCACGCAGCGATTGGATTAGGGCAACTTCGGAAAATTGACACGATACAAAGGATGAGAAAGCATAATGCCGAAATTTATACCAAGTTTTTAACGAGGATTTCTGGTGTAAGGACTCCACCTCACATTGATGGAAGAACGTGGTTTGTCTATGTTACACAGTTTGAAGAGAGGGATGAAATGGCAAGAAAATTGCAAGTGAAAGGGATTGAATGTAAAACATATTTTCCTCCAGTACATCTACAAGCCCCCTATACAAAATCGGGCTTCAAAGAAGGAGACTATCCTGTGTGTGAAGCGGTTGGTAGAAGAGTTCTTGCTCTGCCTTTCTTTACAAATATGACCATAAAAGAAATCAAATATGTAGTTGATAATATAGCGGATGCTTTGAATAGTTAACTCTCCATGAGTCGTTTATGTGCTGATACTGCTGTAAATATGATCTAGCTTTGCGGTGTAATTTAATATTATAGAGAAAATGTGACTGGATATCTGGAAGGAAGGCAAAATTTGATGATAATAGCTTGGGTGATTCTATGTTTTCTATCGTTTGGTATTCCAGCTGTGTTCTTCATTGTTCTGAAAAGGTCATCTTCAAAACCTTGGCGGATAAAAATCGATAAAAACTATATGCCTAAGGTTTCTATCATTGTTCCAACATATAATGAATCCAATGTAATCCCTTTTAAACTTGTGAATTTGGGTAGGATAAAATATCCTGATGAGTTAATGGAAATAATTATTGTGGATAGCAAATCCAATGACAATACAACAGACGTCGTGTATGACTTTGTTGGAAAGCACACAAATTTGAACATTAAAGTTCTGGTAGAAAGCGAACGCACGGGAAAATCTGGCGCTCTGAATTATGCTTTAAAAAACTGCACAGGAGATGTTATGATAGTTTCGGACGCTGATTGTTTTTGGCCTAGTGATATTTTGCGCAGGGCGCTACCGTTTCTTGCTGATCCGGATGTTGGAGCGATTTCGGGGCCGAAGGTTCTGCTGAATCCAGAGCAGTCATGGGTGACGAAAACTGAGAAAGCCTATTTGAATTCGATGAATCTGATGAAACTTGGGGAATCAAAAGTTGGTTCGACATTATTCTTCGAAGGTGGGTTTAGCGCTTATAAGAGAGAAGTGCTGGAGTCCTTTGATCCTTACAATACTGGTTCAGACGATTGCGGTACGATAGTAACTCTGGCTGAAAAGAATTTTAGAGCTATATTTGTTCCTGAAGCTCAGTTTTACACAACTTTCCCTATCACATGGAAAGGAAAGGTTAGTGTAAAACTAAGAAGAGCTAATCAACTTACGCGAGTCTTCTTCAGGTACATTTCCCTGCTTCTTAGAAGACGCATTGTACGTTCAAAAAGGGTTATACTTCAGAGGATTTTCACTTATGTTTTGAGCCCTGTAACATTCATACTTTTAATGGCTGCAACAATTTTCTTGTTGTTGAGGTTTCCATATTTTGCCTTGATTTTCTTAGCATTTTTAATACCTAAAGTAGGGTCTTACTTGTTTGAGGTTATTCAGAACTATTTTATCCTCTTCCTTTCCATTTTCGCGGTGGCCCTTGACAAGAAATTTGTGTTTTGGGATAAACCGGAAGACAGACTCTTACTTACAGAAGAAATGCTGCGGCGTCACGGACTGATTTAAGGGCATGCACGCTGAAGTGGAGCAGTTTCTAAAATGAAGCCCAAGGTCACCATAGGTGTCTGCGTGAAAAATTGCGCAAATTTCGTGAAAGACACTATTGATAGCATTATTACTCAGGATTTTCCTCATGAGCTTATGGAAGTGATTTTTGTGGATGACGGGAGTGAAGACAAGACATTGTCCGTCATAAAGAGCTACGTTCCGAAAATGGATA
>JGI24422J19971_10002485_pt1 | contig 11462 bp, 13 predicted proteins | sample DeeMarSWOR152_54_FD_19971 | JGI IMG/M metagenome (IMG submission 19971)
AACTATCAATGCAGCTTGGGTATAGGCTTTCAAAATCGCAGACAACCGTGTTAAAGTATACTCCGGCTTTTGGCGTGACCGTTAATGCGCCTGGAACCCTGTGTGTTTCTAAGCCTCTTCGCAGTTCCCTTGACATGGGAATCAAAACGTCGTTTTTTCTTAGGTAAGTGTAAATCATGGATTTCAACCAGTCGCTTACTCTTCGGCTTTGATAAGCCTCAGTCACCGGGATGTTTGCTATTCTCGCCAATGCGAAGGCATGATGGAGACGTTCACGACTGATTTCTTTCAAACCCAACGATTCAGGCTTAACTTGGGGCACAGGTTGATAGAGAAGGCTAAACCAGTGCTTAATCTGCCCATATTTCTGTGGATCAGAGGTTTTTATTTTTGCGAATGTATCCTCAAACTTATTCTCAAGTTCTTGAGATATCTTGGTAACCAAGACTGGCTGGTTTTCTGTTATTGTGTATGGTGCACCGAAGATTAAGTTATGATCGTACATGTAGCTTTGAGTATATTCTATTTCCGTTTCCCAAGCTGTTTCAAATGTTTTGCTGGCTCTTCGGAAAGCATCTAAAGTGTAAACCGTGACCTTGGTTAATCCCTTTAATTCATCCGTGAATAGATCACGTTTCTTTACAACTTCTACCTCCCCATAAAGACTTCTCACTCCTTCCTCGTCAGTTCCGGACAGTGAATGTGGCAGAAAGAAATATGGTTTGTAATCTGAATCTGTTACTTCTAGTATCTCATCTGTTTCAGCCTGATAGAATCTGAGTATAACCATTCTGCCTTCGGTTTTTGCGTCGAGGAGATAGTGCAAATCCAATGTTGTTCTTCACTAAGGTTGAAACTGAAATTTCTAGATAACTGTTTCTGAGATAAAAGGCTCAAGATACATAAAGAAAAAACAGAGAAATGCGAGCTAACATAAACTGTTAGGTTTTTCGCGTTTTCTTGCGAGGCTTTTTGTTGCGTCTTTTACGTACTAGCGACTGTTCTTCCAGAGAGGTTGCCTTACGGAGTTCTTGCATGTACCAGCTTCTGTCATGGGAATAGTTTATACCAGCGGCTATTCCGAAAATTGTCAGAGTGAGACCGCTTATTATTAGGGTTAAGCCCAGAACCGCTCCGGCAAGGGGCTCCGTATGGTATGGGATAAACAGGAACCAGTCGGGGTTTTCAGCTAGGCTCAATGTTTCTAGTATGCCACCTACAAAGAATATGGCGCCTGCTATAAACATTAGGTAAGATAGGTTTTCGTTGTGCCTTGATTCTTCTGCCTTCTCGTGCAGGTAGTCTCTGAAGGACATGGCTTTCATTATGTCGGATTATCGAACATGTACGTAAATCTTGTTAATTTGAAACTTTTATGTGCAGTTAATATTTTCAATCATGACTCTAGTTGAATTTTGAATTTGCGATTTTCCGTTTGGGTGAGCCGATAGTGCTGTTATGCTAAAGGCTAAATTTCAGGTAGCATATGTTATAGTTGATGGTTTACTGTGCTCGGCTTAAGTGTTGTAGAAAGAATTGGTGGAGTTAACCCTTACAAGAAAAACGGCAAAGTGTTAGTGAGTAAAGTAACGAACGTTCATAACTTGAAGGAAAGCATTTTAAACTCTGTAAATCTGATTGGTGGTTTCGACAAAATCGTTGAAGCTGGCGGTGAAATTCTTTTGAAGCCGAACTTTAATACGGCGGACGCTCCGCCTGGTTCTAGCGACCCTGATTTTGTCAAGGCAGTGATCGAGTTGCTGTATGAGCATGGTGCTGGTAAGGTGGTTCTTGGCGAATCATCCATGTTTCGGCTTTCAACTCGGAAGGTTTTGGAAGAAACGGGAATGATGGAGAAGGCGAAAGAAGCGGGAGCAGAGGTGGTGATTTTTGATGAAGGGAAATGGGTGAAAGTTAGTACGAATGGCGAACACCTTAGGAATGTGAGTTTGCCTGAGACTGCATTAAAAGCGAAAAAGATGGTTTATGTTTGTTGTATGAAGACTCATAGGTGGGCAAAGTTTACTTTAAGCCTGAAATTGGCGGTTGGTTTCATGAAGTCTAGTGAAAGAATAGCACTTCATATGAGGAATTTGGAAGAGAAGATAGCGGATTTAAACTTGGTTGTTCACTCAAACTTAGTAATTATGGATAGAAGAAAATGTTTCATTTCTGGAGGACCTGCAACTGGTGAACTTCGAAATTCAGATGTTGTGTTGGCTTCTGGAGATAGAATAGCCATGGATGTTGAAGCTTTAAAGATAATCGAAAGTTTTGAAGGAGCCAGCTTAACGGATGATCCATGGAGTTATACTCAGATTCGTAGGGCTGTTGAGCTTGGATTAGGGGTGAAAAACGAACAGGAATACAAAGTTATTAACGAATAGCGAAGATTTTTTCGAAGTTATCTCATAGGTTCTCATGCGATCACCTTCACCTTTTCTTTGAATAGCGGAACCTTCACCTTCTTTGTGACTTTGCCGTAATCATAGAGAAATTCACCGACTTCTAGTGTTTCTAGCTCATTCGCTTTGTCACCCACAAAGTTCTGTAAATATTGCACATCGTTCTTTTCATCTGTGTAGCCAAACCATTTCTGTCTCGGAAATCTCAAAACAACTTTGTCGATCAATGCACACCATTGAGTTATCAAGCCAAACCGAACATTGAAGTTTCTGCCTACGGTAACGATTCTTAGTGCTTCTTGATAGCTTTTCGCTCTCATGCATCCCTCTGGAAAATACAGATGCGCTTCTTCGAAAAATATGAAAGTCTTCGGTCTATACTCTGAGTTTGCTCTGGCATTGAAAATCGTTCTGCAGAAGCCTTCAACAAAGATTTTCTGTTGCAAGACGTTTAGTCTTGAAATGTCGAAAACCGTACTGCACGGATCACGCCATTCAACTTTCATAGGTTTCGGAATCATTATACGATTTGGAATGCTCGATCTTTGCCATGCTTGGCTTGGGTCTATCGCATAGACCGTTACACCTTTTCGCATCAGCATATCGCTAACAATGAAACCCAGATTAGATTTTCCAGATGCAGAGGTTCCAGAAATAAAGATTCCAGAATTCAATGCTTCAGCAATGTCGATCTCAAATTCCTTAGTTTCTGAATACTGATCTTTTTCTTCAGCAATATATTGCTCATATTCGGTTCCCTGACTTCGCATAAGCTCACTTTGTGCAACACTTAGCCATCCAGATTCCTTCAATTCCTCAAGTTCGGGTTCAATATCAAAACTCGGATCACCATTCTTAGCTCTGTCATTATGCCATAACTCTGTAGCTCTCTGAACTATTGCTTCTTTTTTTGGTGTTGCCATTTTCTTTTCTCCTAAATCTATACAAGCTATAAGGTAACTCCGATGCTTAAATACTTTATGCTTTAGCCTTCTTTAGCCAAACAGAGCCTTTCCAGAGCCTTTTCTTAATATAGGGGCTTTTTCTGAAAACAAATCGTAATAATGATAATAATAACTGTAACCTAGAGTAAAACTTAAAAGCGAGTTAAGCATAATCTAAAAGAGAGGAAAGAAAATGAAAACCGTTAAAATCGAAATCTCCGAACCCCATTGGCGAACCATCAAGAAAATATCTGCAAAACTGGGCTTGAACCCTGGGGAGATACTACAACAAGAAATAGACCAAAGTCTATCAAACATGGAAACATGGCTTGAAAGAAGCAACACTTAACGAACCATTTCCTTAAATCCTCTCTTTTTCTCCGTTATCAAAATATAGTTATAATAAGCGAGAACATTAAAAGTTATTAAAAGTATTACTCGTAACACGGCAACTTTATATTGCACTTCTCTCATATATTCTACACGAAAACCACGATAGGTAGAAAAATCATGCCAGAAAAAGATAATTTAACCAAGTCCGAAAAAGTACGCAACATAACCGATACACGACTTAAGGAGATAGCGAAGTACAAAGGAGAAACGATTGATGATGCTGTTACCTTGTTACTCTACTGTTTTCAAAATCCAAACAAACGCAAATATACAGAAGAGACAATTGGAAGCAGAACCATAACACCAAAAATCAGCGAAGCAGAAGAACTCGAACTAATCTTCAAACTCAAAAAGACCTATTTAAGAGCCAAGATTGAGCAATCAGAACAAGAAAAAGAACTACAACTGAAAAAACTCTACGAAGAAAGCTTAGAAACCACAGAAAAACACGAACAACAAGCCAAACAAGAATTAGAAGAAGCAGAAAAAATCAGAAAGGAGAGCTAAGTTTTGTCTATAGCCAACGGTAATGAGCAAAAGCGTTCTCCAGAGTTCCAAGAACTACGAGATTATCTCATAGCCACGTTCGGGTATGCCGAGGGTATCGAAGCCTACGAGCAGTTTCTCGCAAATTTCCCTGGACTCGATGATAGAGCATCGTTCATGATACAACGATACAAACTGAAGGGAGGCAACATCATAGATTTGTTCAACAGAAGCAAGACACGACAAAAAGCCTACGAAGAGACCAAAGCAAAACTTCTTTCAGAAGCAAAAACCAAACAGGGAAAACTTGAAACTATGGTACAACTAAACGGAGAAAAAAGCATCATACAACTAGCAATGGAAAGCAACAGAAAAGACTTGCCATTACTCATAGAACTTGCCGAAGGCAAACCAACAAAAGAAGAACAACATTCAGGCGCGATTAACATCTTGCAGGAATCAATGAAAACTAATCTAAAACGCGATCCTATGGCTTTGCAGAAGCTTGGCAAAAAATGGAGAAAGGCGTTAGAAGGTGAAGAGTAATGACACTCAAAAAGAAAATCACAGGCCTAGTCATGCCCCTAGAAGATGCTTTGAAGACGTTTAAACGCGAAAAACCAAAACCAGAAAACGAGTCTTTCAGATTAACCGTAACAGCAGAACAAAAACACATCAACACGATCAAAACGGCTTCAGAAGAAGCCTTTCTCGAAGGATGCATCCTACGATTCGCACACACTAACCCCACGAAAGTCACGGAGCTATTTAACGACATTCTCAAAAAAAGTGTTCAAGTTTACAATGAGTACATACAGAAACAACAGAAACAAAAAGCGGAAGCACTAGCATCGTTAAAAGAACAAAGTGATCCAATGTACAGGCTAGCCCTTTGTGCAACATTTGGCTTTGGAGGAAGCACCGAAGGCACACGCGGCAAAAGCAAGACAGGACAGAATCTCTTCAGAGAATGCCGAGCATACCCGAAAGAGACTTGGCTAAAATTCATTGAAAACCTAAGAAACGGCAACTTGCCACACCCCTTGAAAGCCTACGATCCCGAATTTATCAACGATGCGATACAGTGGGCTACTAACGTAATAGCCACAATGAACTGAGGCGTTCAAAATGGCATACACAGTTAAAACAATCCGAACCACATGGGAAAACCTAAGCACAGATGTCAAAACCTACTTAGATTCAGCAAGCCCGACAAACATCTATTCAATCAACATTGTTAGACAATCCGAAATCTACAGAGTAATCATCACACACGACTAAGCGTGACACCCATGAACAAAAGCCTACGCACAATGCCTAAGTCTATGGAAGACGGCTACTTCGTTTTCATACCCCAAGTGCTGATCCAAAAAATAGCAAAACTTCTCAACATAAGAAACCCCCCAAGCTATGTTGTCGAAACTATTGTTAAAAGAAGTTTAAGCGATTTTGTAACATCCGATATTTTCCTTGACTACCGATGCGCAGGCTACGATACCCCAGAGATTTTAGACACTTTTGAAGCAGAAACAGAAGAAACTATCAGAGAGATCGTGAAGGAGTTAAAATGGAAAAATTTGAAATAACATTCGAAATCGAAGACGGCGAACACTTCTACAGAATAAAACGGCAAGAACACAACTTCAGAGGGAACGTTCAACAAATAGGTCGGCAGATACAGAAGCTATGCAGGCACCTTGATCTTCCATCAAACCGAGCTTACGAGATAGAAAGTTTCATTGTCCGCAGATATGTTAAATGGAACCAAAAAAGGGAGACGATTTCTTCCCGAGAGTAATGAAGAAACATGACCGAAAAACCGAAAATCTGCCCGTTCGACAAAAATTGTCCTTATGACCCTAAAGACGCAAAATGTGACCAAAACTACGAAGAGTGTGCGTATTACTCATGGCAGATACACAAAGACACGATTCCGTTACCTCTGATTTGCCCTCTGTTCGGATGTGGACATAAACACAAAGCTTGCTTCATTGAAGCTGAAGGAGATTACAGAGATTGTGAATGGTTCAGCAAATGGTTTTGGAAACCGAAGGCTAAAAAGTGATACACCCAAAAAACCTTTTCCAAATGATGCAAAAGGCAGAAGAAAAAGGCAAAAAGAAAGTGAGCATCGGAAAAATTTATGGTAGTACGATATTCGAGCAAACAGGCAACAGATACACCATCTATCAGCAAATGGAAGACAACACATGGGAACTAACAACACAACGCACAGTCGAGCAGTTTATCCCAATGCCCCGAACCCCGCTAACACACCCAACTAAAGCGTTAGAATACGAAAGCGAAAAACAACTTTACGAAGACGTAAAAGCTTATATTCATACACACTTAGACATGCCGAACTCTCTCAGTTATGACGTTCTAACGGCTTTCGTTTTTAGCACATGGATAAACGAGTTTTTCGATTTTACCCCATATTTGGGCTTCTTTGGCAGAGAAAACGTAGGAAAATCGAGAGCCTTAGAAATTCTAAACGAACTGTGCTTTAGAGCTTGGCTAACCACAGGAATCACAACCGCAACGCTCTTTAGGTTAGTAGAACGGTTTCAACCCACGCTCTTACTAGACGAATCAGAATTTCTAGCAGGAAAAGAGAAGCAGGAACTAATAGGGCTATTGAACGCAGGTCAACGTAGAGGCGTAATAATTCCACGAATGAAAGAAGACGCTCAAGACGTAGATTTTTTCAATGTCTATTGCCCAAAAATCATAGCAGGCACAAAACAAATGAAACGCACGACAGCATCGCGCATGATTACTTTTACCATGACACGCAACGTAAGACCAATGCCAAGACGTATAGACAAAAAAGAAGGATTAAGGCTACGCAACCAGCTTTTAATGTGGAGATTCAAAACCATTGCCGAACTCAAAGACAGCCTAACATTCAAACAAAAAGTAGCAAGCACATTTGAACTGAAAGCAACAACAGACTTTAAGGAACTAGAACCACTAAGTGGAAGAATGTATGAATTGTTTTACCCGCTCTATTATTCAGCCCCCACCGACAAACAAAACATTCTACAATTCGCCACAGAACTAGAAAAAATCAAACTCAGAGAAGAAACAACAGAACTAATAAGCATGGTATTTGAAGCAATAATCAACCTAAAACACAAAGCAAAAAGAGGCTTACTACTACTCAAACACATTGCCGACTACGTAAATGCAGACCAACCAATACAATATTGGATACCAAACAAACGGATAGGCACAGTATGTGCACAAATGGGCTTAGAAAAAATAAGAACCAATCACGGAGTAGGCATACTCTTGAACAACGAAATCATTGAACGGTTAAGGCGTGATCCCCGATACCACACAGACCTAATGAACTATGCAGAAAGTGAAGAAAATGAGGCAAAAAGGGGTAGAGCGCACAGGGGTATAAGTAATGAAGGGGTGTATAGCTAATAATATATAAAATTTAACTTATTACCCATTCACTCACACACCCACACCCCCGCAATCCTTCACTATCTTCACTGTCTACACAAACGAAAACACAGAAAAGTGTTTAAGAAATAGAGGTTTTCTCCACAAGTATTATTTGGAAGTAACATCCTAGTTTAAATTAGGAGAAAGGAAATTGTCAAAGAGAACAGTTTCTGGAACGATGTTGATACTGCTGTTTGTAAACACGTTAACGTTAGCGTTTAGCATTCAACCAGTTGAAGCAGGTCCTACAACAATTGTTGTTCCAGACGATTACCCCACCATTCAGGAGGCGGTGTACGCTGCGGAGGCTGGAGACACAATTCTCGTGTTAAACGGAACATACCCGGAACATTTGGTTATAAACAACTCTTTATGTCTTCTTGGGGAAAGCCGCAGCGCAACAATCATAAAAGGCAGTATCCGTATAACATCAGACAACGTCAACGTCAGCAGATTTACAATAGAGGGTGAAGACTGGGGCACAGGCGTTTACATAAGCTCTTCTAGCGGCTGCACCATCAGCAACAACACCATAACATCTTGCGCTGGCGGCGAAGGCATATACATCATAGTCTCCTCCAACAACAACATCGTGGGGAACACCATAACGAAAAACGGCTACGGCATATGGTTATCAGGTTCTAACAACAATACAATCACTGAGAACCACATATTGAAAAACGCCCGCCTTAGCATTTTCGTGTTGTACGGTTCCAACTACAACAAGATTTCCAACAACATCATATCACACAATTATGGTGGCATCGTGATAAACATGGGCATTTCTGGCTTGTCCAGCGCGGAAACCGCTGCAATCAGCTTTAATTATCGCTGCGTTGGCAATGTGATTATGGATAATGTTATGTCCAATAAGCCCGTGAACATCGAAATACAGTCTTGTTGTAGCAACACCGAAATCATACGGAACAGGATGACGGGTGTGGACTATTGGGGCATCGTTATTGCATCGTCTCTGTTCTTACCTGATGTTCCATGCAATGCTACGATCGTGAACAATACAGTAACCGACACCAAATACGGCATCAGTATAGCGGCTCGTTATGTAGGAGCTCATTTTAATGATGTTTTGGGCAACACGGTGGTTAACTGTGACTGCGGCATTTGTTTCAAGCGGTCTAGCAACAACACTGTCTACCATAACAACTTTGTTAATAACACCGTTCAAGCCAACGTCACCGACTCGCATAACATCAGCTGGGACAACGGGTGTGAAGGAAACTACTGGAGCGACTACAATGGAACTGATGTGAATCAAGATGGAACAGGTGATGCTCCTTACATTATCGATGAAAATAATAGAGACAGATACCCATTGATGACTCCTTGGGGTTTAGGTATGCCATGGGCTGATTTCACTTGGACTCCATCGATACCGAAAGTCGGTGACTCTATAACTTTTGATGCTTCATCTTCTACACCGATTGCTGGAATAATAACTAAATATGAATGGGATTTGGGAGATGGAGAAACAACGACTGGAAAAATAGTATCTCATACCTACGCTGACTCAGGTAACTACACTGTTACACTTAACGTTACTGACATTGAAGGATTATGGGACATAGAAAAGAAGCAGATAGAAGTTGTTCAACCTCATGCTCCCAAAGCAGAGTTTACTGCAACTCCAGAGGCAGCTCAAACAGGTGAGTCTATAAAGTTTGATGCTTCAGCCTCGTTGCCAGGATGGAATGGAACTCATGAAATGCCCATAGTCGAATACCGCTGGAACTTTGGTGACGGTAACAACACAACAACATCCACTCCAATAGTATATCATAGCTTCAGCAGTTCAGGAATCTACTACGTGACCTTGACTGTTTATGCACCTGGAGCAGCACCAGAAACAGATTCAACAACTCATAAGGTAACCGTGATTTCAGTACCAGTTGGAGGCTATTCATACTCAATAAAAGGATACACAATAGACAAACCCTTAACACTCTACCTAGCCCTATTAGTAACACTGACAGTAAGTTTTACACTGATTAAACGCAAAAAACCACAGAAGAGAGCTCACGCCGTATTCCAGTAAACAAAATTTTCATTGAACAACCTACTTCAGAGCCTAAAGTCAAAGCTTTGATCCCGACGTATGAACCACTAAAAGTTGTTAAATGTAAGAAGTGTGGTAAGATAATTGCTGAGCCAAGAGAACTAATCAGAATCGTGAGAAGTGAGTTATTAAATGGTTAAAGCAAGATTCGAGTGGATAGAAATTTTTTTGATATTATTCGGTGTTTCATTGCCATTTCTGGTTTCAGCTAATCCTCCACCACCAGAAAATAATTTCGTCCCTAATGCAGTAACAGCATTCACCACAATGGCAGGAGTTCTAACTGCCTTTATTGGATTTTGGCTAACTTACGCGTATTCAAATCTAGAGGATGAAAAAACCAAAAAGTGGATGAGCAAACGGATAAAAGCAATAGTACTTGTAGTTGGCGTTGGTCTTTTGTTTGTTATGATGTCTTTTAACGACCTTGTTTATGGAAGGTTAGAAAGTGCACATAAGACAGCCTTACTTGGAACAGGAATAATCTTACTAGCACTTATGGAGATTATGTTTATTATAGCTCTTAGAGAAACCTTTGAAGAATGAAGTAAGTTTACGCGCGCGCGTTAAAGTAAAAAGTGGTATTTTATAGAAGATTCTTTCTGAAATCTTTAATTCAACTTCTTGTTACTTGATTATTGTAAATAGAGAAGGAGGTGATATTGTGGTAACAAAAAGAGATTTGGTTATTGCTGTATTGGCTACTTTCTGTTTGACAGTTACTTTCTTTGGAGTATTATCTACAAGCAGTACGCCTACTGCAAGTAATTCACTAGAATATTATCCTTGGGCTGATTTTGATGATGACGGAGATATTGACTTATACGATGCAGTAACGCTACTTACAAACTACGGTGCCAAAGGAACACCAATAAACAAAACAGCTTTGCTATATGAGGTAAATGCTACATTCACTGCTCTTCTATCCAAAATAGATGGTTTAAAAGCTTCCGTTATTGCACTCCAATCTGATGTAGCATATTTGACAACAAAGATAGCAGTCCTGCAAACTGAACTTGATATTCTGAACGCCACATTGACTCAGCAAATCGAGAATTTAGAAGCGACTATAGCAAACCTAGAAACTGAACTCGCTATACTAAATACGACTAAACTGGGAGCACCAGATTACGACAGCTTTGAAGAATATGGGGGATGGAAATATATAGAACCAGACAACCATTGGAGATTCGACCATGAATTGAACACAACTAATGTTATGATTTACCTTATCTTCTCCAACGACACAACAGGAACTAATATAAATCATCGTTACTACGGAACAACTATTTCATCAGATTTTTGGGCTGGAGCATGGTGGTATGATTTAACAAATGACCATGTAATGGTATGCAGATATGCAGAGAGCGATGAATGCGCCTATGTTCGTGTCATGATTTGGAAAATCCCAGAACCATAAAACGGACACTTCCTCATTTCTAAACTGAATTCATGTTGAGGATAGAAAGAGTATCTGTGAATCTTTCTTTCTATGAAGTCTACAGAATGCGCTTTAGAGCATTTACGTTTCTGCATAAATCTTAGAGAAGCTCTATGAATACTTGAATAATTACTAGCCACGCCCACAAAATTTTCGCAAGAGTCAAATACGGTGCTAGTTGGCTTCTACGTAGCGAATTCTGGGGAAAAACGCAATAGGGGGGGTATTTGAAATTTGGCTTGTTTTTCTGGCTTGTTTTA
>JGI24422J19971_10002487_pt1 | contig 11461 bp, 12 predicted proteins | sample DeeMarSWOR152_54_FD_19971 | JGI IMG/M metagenome (IMG submission 19971)
AGAACGTCCGAGCCTACGTGAATGTACCGGGCCAAAAATGTAGTGTATAGTACTCAAATGAGCGTCCCAAACCTTAGGTAATCAAGCTTTTACTTACAAATATCTTTAAGTCCCTAAATTTTTTTGGCACTTAAATGCTTAAAAATCATGTTTTTTTTGGCAAGCTCCTTATAGACTCTTCCTTTTTCCTCCCCATGTTATGGGTAATAATCTCCTCTATGAGTTCAAATGCTTCAACCACATTCTCCCCTCTTAAAGCTGAGGTTTCGATATATAGCATCGAATACTTTTCAGCCATATCTATAGCCTCTTCAAATTGCACGCTTCTTTCACATATGAGATCCTTCTTATTACCTACAAGGATCATGGGTATATTTCCACAAGAATTAACCGCTTGCTTTATCCACCAACCAATGCTTGAAAAACTATTTCGATCCGTAAGATCAAAAACGACAAGTATTCCACAACTTTTGGAAAAAAAGTTATGTATCATCTTAATGGTCAATTTTTGTCCACCAATATCCCAGATCCTCAGCTTTGTCTTGCTATTTTTATGTTGAGAAGTTTTTATCGCAAAATCTGCTCCTAAAGTCGAAATATATTCCTTCAGAATTTCACGACCTAAAAGTTTCCGAATCAAACTCGTTTTACCTGCCTTAAAAGGGCCAATAACGCAAACTTTAAAAACATAATCCAGAACAGTCTTCTCCATTTTAGGGGGAAAAGCTTCTAAAATATTTGTGGATAATAACGAAAATTTATCTCCCATATTTTTCGCAAAATCGATAACCTGTAATAAACGGTTAACCAAATAAAAGCCCTCTTCAGGCACCTCATATATCTCTTGCTCCCGGTTCTTTAAAACAATTAAACCCTGCGGTACCAATTCCTTTTCTATGATGTGTCTCAAAGTTGAAGACTTTATCCTCAAACCTTTCTTTTGAACCTCCCTCATAATATCAGAAAAAGAAACCAACTCACTTTTTTCCCCCCTTTTATCCAATATTTCTTCAATTATTAAAGCAATTTTAAGGAAATTTTCATGATTAAAAAGCTGGACCATAGACTCAACAAGATCTGAAGGATCTCCTGTTAGGAGATCAAGCCAAGGCAACTCAACCCTCATCAAAAAACCGCACTCCTCTCGTATCTTAAGCCCTCTTGGAAAAGGAAAAAGTTAAAAAAACTCATAACAACCTCATCACCACCTCTATGTCACCCAAGTAATACTGTCACTCTTCCCCATCAAAAGCCCTTTAATCGCTCTCTTGCCCTCAAAACATTTTAAAATTGCGGGGTAGCGATCGTATTATCTGGATATATATCAAAATGTTAGGCAAAAATTATATGTTTCCTTCATAAGCCGAAAATGCAAATCCGTTTGGAGGAAAAAAAACGCCGAATTATGAACTCTCTCATATATATATCTTAGTCACAGTAATGGACCCCGCCATAGGTCCTATCCCAGAACTTCTCATCACAAAGTCAGAAGTAATTGAGGATAAAAAGATCCTAGAAGCTTATGAAGAACTCTCGGTAAGGGCTTTAGGGGAGATTGGAACCTTCACGGAGGGAAACATAGACGATGTTTTCACAATAAGAACCGATCCCTCAGAAACTGTAGTTCATTTCGGCATCTTCGTTCCAGGAGGCGCCCTAAACGACTTAGAGAAAAAACACATAATCCTCACAACCGTGATGAAAAGTAAGGATTTAGAGGAAGTACAACCGATAATTTCTTACCTAAGAGAAGGTCTAAGAGAAGCGGCCATAGCTTTAAGACTTGGATCAGACTTGGGAAAAGCGGGATCAGGACTCCAAACCTTCCTTAAAGATCTAAGCGGTCTAGGAGCGCAAAAAGAACTTTTACAAAAACCTGGCCATAAAACAGAAACAACGAAAGAAATAATAAGGGCAGAAAAAGGTGTTAAAAAACCTGTACAAATGGTAGAAGATGAAATTATACCCATACCATTAAAACCCATAGATAAAACTAAATACGCACCCCTTCTACCAAAACCTTTACAAGAATTCGCGATCAAGATCCTTGCGCAAATAGATGGAAAAACATCCATTCAAACAATCGCAAATAGACTAAACCTCCCATTCTCAGGCGTCTATGTTTTCACCCTCAAACTTGAAAAAGCAGGTCTTATAAAACATAAACTATTCCTCGCAGACACAGATACTACTCAAAAAATCTTATCAAAACCCATCCTAGAACCTACAACTCTCATAAAAAGAAAAGGTCTAGAAAAAATTCTCTGGAACCTAACACTAAAGCTAAAAACCCTGTCCCGATGGGCTAAAGATCAAGACAAAATTTCCTCAAACTTCTACAAAGGTCTCTATAAAGCATATCTAAAATCCATGATAGAATCAGGTGAAATAAAACAAAAACCCACAATTTCCCAAGCGATACTCTTCTCAGCATCCAAAAAATGGGGCCAAGAAGTCTTCGCCGAATCTCTAGATCATTTCGGAGTAGAAAACATTCCCAAATCCTTCGAAGAAATAGGTCCCTTCATTGAAAGCCTATGGGCAAGCATAACAGGCCACCACCTAAAACACGAAACAACCCTAAAAGGTCGAAAACACATCCTCACAATCATCGACGAAAAATGCCCAATCTGCGAAGGAATAAAAGTTATACCAAGCTTCATACCCTGGGGAATATGCATCCCCATAGCAGGTTTCCTCCAAGGATTAATAGAAGACCTAATAAAATTATGGAAAAGCTTGGGATACTTAAAAAAATACGACTACCAAGAAGTAACCGTAACAGAAACAAAATGCAAAGCCAAAGAAGACAAGTACTGTCTCTTCGAATGCATCCTAAAAATCAAAACAGAATAATTAGCGACCCTTTCCTATCTTTTATAAGTCTTTACGAGGAGGGCTGAAAATATCAAGGAAAACTCCCCCCTTATCCCCCACCTCAACCCGATGACTGACCCCGCTAGGCACAAGATAAGCCATCCCTTCCCTAACAGGGTAGACTTTCTCCCCTATCTCAAAATTTCCTTCCCCTCTCAAAACTATGCCCGCCTGCTCCTCCACATGATTATGGTTTGGAATACTAGCATAAGGTTCAAACTCAAACAAGACAACCATAACGCTCTCTCCCCTAACAAGAACCTTATAACGTACACCCTTCACAGCTTCCCGTGAAATAATGTCTTGAGGATCAATCAAACCCATAAAACTCCACACTCACTCGAAAATCTTCTATCTTCCCATTAGGATTAAGAAGAGAAGATAAAATAAAACTTTGGGAGTTATAGGGAACTTGTTTTCCCTTTGTTAAGCATTCCATCTTAAGGGCGCTTTATTTTATTTTTGGCTTCATCGCTGTTTTAGGATCTGCTGTGCAAAACGTATCTGATGAAAGATATAAGGCAGGATTTACTTTCTCTAAGTTGATAGTGTTCTTACCTTCGCTTAATACTTCTCCATCAATGGTTATTGATACAATTTCCCCTACGAAAAGTGTGTGGTCTCCCACAATTACTTCGTCAACAACTTTGCACTCAATATGTGCATAACACTCCTTAATCCTTGGTGGTTTAACCTTTAAAGCAGGAAGTTTCGTAAAAGAGGTCTCTTCAAACTTGTCGACATCTCGCCCGCTTTTCCTACCGCAGAAAAGGATATCCCTTGCTTTTTTGTAATCACAAAAGTTTGCGACAAACTCTCCCGTATCCTTAATCAGTTTATGACTATACCTTGAAGGAGCAATAGAGATCCCAAAATAAGGCGGATCAAAGGAGAGAAAAGTCGCCCAAGACAACGTGATAATGTTGCTTTTACCCTCTTCATCCAAACAAGTCACAAGCGTAACCTTGGAAGGATAAGTACAAAAATGCGAACGAGGATCCAACTCAACTTTTACCATAAAACTTTACCTCCTAAAAACTCATTAAATGTTTACAAAGTTCCCTTTCTTTAACTCTTTAAGTATTTCTGAAATTCTTTATAAAGAACCTTTGGTGGTTTTAGTTGTTTGTTTTACTTTCTCTTTCCCGTGAAAAACTTTTAGGGGGCGGAAATTTAGACTGGCAAGTCTATCTTTTCATTCCTTAATATTTTGAAAAGTTCGGCCGTTAGACTTTTCTTTTGATTCTAAACTCGCAGTAGGGCTTAGGATTCCTCCTTTGTAAGCATTTTTGTGGAGTCAGAGTGCTCTTAATCTGGATCTATGTCTTCAACAGTACCCCCCTTTAACCTCTGAAAATATATCACAGACTTTCGGATCGAGGAAGTCCGCCCATGGGCAATCTTTAATCTGAAAAATAGCCCCGCTCTCGGTCTTTTTCATGATCTTTGATCTTATCTCAAATATCTTATGAATAACAGCACACGAAAGCACATCATCATCATCCATACTCTTAAGAAGTCCGAGCTCCTTTCTTATCCTGGGTGCATCATAATCCTTCCAAACTGGTATGCAGCTTTTTTTAAGACATTGAGAAGCTCTTGTTGCTCTTAACTCTATACAAGTAAATTCCAAATGTTTTGAGTCCAACCTCCAACCGCGCAAAATGCCTCATTCTACCTTTTTCCTTTGGGAAAAAGTCTTAATTTTACTAGAGATTTTTTTAACCCTAATATACTTCCTCCCGCATTTTATTTACTTTCAAACAATTCTAATTAAGTATATTTCAATTTTTTTTATTAACGTAGAATTAAATAAAGAATAAATAAATTTAAAAGGTAGCGGGAAAATTTTTGAAACTTGTTTCTTGGTGGTTTGATATGTTACTTGGTGCTCATGTTTCTATCGTAGGTGGTCTTGATAAGGCAATAGCTCGGGGGGAGAAGATTGGCTGTGACTCTATTCAAATTTTTACAAAGAGTCAACGACAGTGGAGCGCTAAAAAAATTGATGAAGGTCAGGTAAAACGGTTTAAAGAAGCTCTCTCAAATTCAAGAATTCAGGCTGCAGTAGTCCATGCAGCTTACCTCATTAATCTCGGTAGCCCGAAAAAGGATATCCTTGAAAAGTCTCGGAAAGCTTTTCTTGAAGAGATGGATCGAGCTGAAACCTTAGGCATCCCATACCTCATTTTCCATCCAGGAGCCCACTTAGACTCCGGAGAGAAAAGGGGCATCGAGCTGATAGCAGAAGGACTTAACATCTCCCTCTCTGCACGACGAGAATATAAGGTGATGCCCCTCCTTGAAACCACAGCAGGCCAAGGCACAAATTTAGGTTATAAGTTTGAGCAACTTGCGGTAATAAGAGATCTTTTAGAGGAGAAAGAGAGGGTAGGTGTTTGCCTTGACACTTCCCACATCTTTGCCGCAGGATATGATATAAGAATAAAAGACGCTTATGAAAAGACCATGGAAACCTTTGACGAAGTCATTAGCTTACCCTTACTAAAAGCGGTTCATATAAACGATTCAAAAGTGGATCTAGGAAAACGTGTTGACAGGCATGAACATATAGGGAAGGGAAAAATAGGCCTTGAAGCCTTCCGCCTCCTTGTAAACGATGAACGCCTGAAAAGCATCCCAGGCTGCTTAGAAACCCCTGGAAGCGAAGAAGATTTCAAAAACAACCTACAAACTCTCAGAAACCTCCTCAAAAAATAAACCGGAAAAACGTATAAATAAAAATTTTTTAATTAAAAATTAGATGTTTTTATTTTGAGGGGTTGAATGAGCTGGGAGACTATCATTTCTTCTTCAAAGTCAAAGACCTTTGAAAATTTAAACAATAAAAATAAATTTAAAGCTGAGAAAAATATGGTAATGTTGATATATGAGTGAAAGTTTTCTTTTATTAGTTTAAATATTTTTGTCCTTGATATATTGTAGGGGTTTTCTTTTTGAGGGGGAACTGGCGGCAAAGAAGTAATGTTGCAAAATGGAGGCCTTTTTCAGGTGGTAAAAGAAGCTCAATTACGGGTAGCTGAAGCAAAACAAAGAGACGTTGGTAGAGGAAAAATCCGACTCGATAGCTTATCCATGCGAACTATAGGTGTTACAACGGGAGATGTTGTCGAAATCAGAGGGAAAAAAGTCACCGCGGCCATCGCTTGGCCTGCTTACCCTGAAGATCAAGGAGGCGGTATTTGCAGGATGGATGGCATAATAAGACGCAACGCCGGTGTATCCCTCGGGGACAAGATTTTCGTAAGAAAAGCTGACGTAAAAGCCGCTCAAAACGTCACCCTCGCTCCAAGCCAATACTCAGTATCTATAGACCTTGGCTTTGAAAATTTTGTGAAACGCAAACTTTTAGGCTTTCCGGTAACCCGAGCCGACCAAGTCCTCATACCCATCCTAGGCAGGGCTATACCCTTCGTGGTTACCGCAGGATTCCCAAGGGGAATAATCTTAATAACCGAAACAACCCAGCTAAAAGTCACAGACAAACCTGTGCCAGAGGCGGGTGTAAAGGCAACTCGCGTAACTTACGAAGACATAGGAGGTCTTGACGAAGAAATACAGAGAGTAAGGGAGATGATTGAGCTACCCTTGCGCCACCCAGAGCTCTTCACAAGGCTTGGAATCGAGCCTCCAAAAGGCGTCCTCCTCCACGGTCCTCCTGGTTGCGGTAAAACCCTCATAGCTAAAGCTGTGGCCAATGAGAGTGAAGCCCACTTCATATCCATAAACGGGCCAGAAATTATGAGCAAGTTTTACGGCGAATCAGAACAACGTCTCAGGCAAATCTTTAAAGAAGCTGAAGAAAACTCTCCAACCATAATCTTCATAGACGAAATAGACGCCATAGCTCCAAAAAGAGAAGAAGTTACGGGAGAGGTGGAAAGAAGAGTTGTAGCCCAACTTCTCGCCCTGATGGACGGTTTAGTTTCAAGAAAACAAGTCATAGTAATCGGGGCAACTAACCGCCCAAACGCCGTAGACCCCGCATTAAGACGTCCTGGCCGTTTTGACAGAGAGATAGAGATTGGGGTGCCCGACAGAACAGGCCGTTTAGAGATCGTTCACATCCACACAAGGGGTATGCCCCTATCAAAAGACGTAGACCTAGAAAAAGTCTCAGACCTGTGCCACGGTTTCGTAGGAGCGGATATAGCGGCCTTAGCGCGGGAAGCCGCAATGAAAGCCCTTAGAAGATACCTCCCAGAGATAAACCTTGAAGATGAAGTAATATCCCAAGAAATTCTTGAAAAAATGGAGGTAAACATGGAGGACTTCCTCGGCGCGATGCATGAGGTTCAACCTTCAGCCATAAGGGAGGTCCTCATAGAGATACCATCAGTAACATGGGAAGACATAGGAGGATTAGAAGAAGCAAAACAACGACTAAAAGAGGCTATAGAGTGGCCTCTGAATCATAGGGAAGCTTTTACAAGGCTTGGAATCGAGCCTCCGAAGGGTGTCCTCCTTTACGGTCCTCCTGGTTGCGGTAAAACCCTCCTTGCTAAAGCTGTGGCCCATGAGAGTGAAGCAAACTTTATTGCAGTAAAAGGCCCTGAGGTCCTTTCAAAATGGGTGGGCGAGTCAGAGAAAGCGATAAGAGAGGTCTTCAGAAAGGCGAGAACAGCCGCTCCGTGTATCATATTCTTCGATGAAATTGACGCCATAGCTCCCCAAAGAGGTAGCGATTTCGGAGATTCAAGGGTTACCGAAAGAGTGATAAGCCAACTCCTCACCGAGCTTGACGGTGTTGAAATTCTCAGAGACGTAATAGTGCTTGCTGCGACCAACGTACCATGGCTCGTCGACAGAGCCCTACTACGCCATGGAAGAATAGACCGATTCATCCGCGTGAAAGCCCTAGAGCTCCAAGGACAGCTTGAAATCCTTAAAATATACACGCAAAAAATGCCTCTTGCAGAAGATGTCGACATAGAAAAAATAGCGATGCAGAGCGAAGGATTCTCAGGAGCAGACCTTGAAGCCATCGTGAAAGAGGCAGGAATTCTCGCCCTAAGGGAAGACATAAACATTAAAGAGGTGCGAATGGAACACTTCGCAGAATCAATGAAGTACGTGCATTCATCAATAACTGAAGAGATTGAGAAACGATACGAAGATTTCGAAGAGTCTTCAAAACGAAAAATTGTACCTATACAGCTAGGATACACCAAGAGTTATATCTAAAGCTTAAAAAACATTAAATAATAAAAAAGTAAAAAACAAAGATGGCAAGAAAGAGGGCTGGCGATAAACTATTACCTCCCTCTTTTATAAATACCTAATAAATTCCATAAATGGTTATGTTCCTAGTTATTCATCTTTTCTCCCTCTATAATTCTTCCTTCGAAACTTTTAAATTTTAAAAACTGGAGAATTAACCCCTAAATAGATTAAATAAAAGGAAAAGGGAGACCTTTAAACAAACCGTTATATAGACAAATTAACTAAGATCGGTGGTGATAAATCTTTGCCCACTTGGCGTGAGACTCCACTAAGACAGGAATTATTAGACGTTTTACAGGAAAGACGTGGAGCTATGAGAGAGAACGATCTCGTAAGAGTCCTTACAAGCAGAAATAAAGAGATCAGTGAAGCCGATATAAATGCTACTCTCCTATCCTTAGAGATCGAGGGAAAAATACACGTGGAATACATGAGTAAAAACGAAAGAAAAATCGAGATCCTTGAAAAAGCCGAACTCCTACAAATAGGAGAAGATTAAAAAATTTGGAGTCAGATTTTTTCCCTTACCCACTTGCTACTTTTATGTATACAGTCTAATTTTTTTTCCATTGAAAAACAAAGTTAAATCCATTAACAGTTTACATTTTTCTACGCTTGATGGTTAACAAACTATTAAATAATAAACATTTTATATTTATTATTCTTTTTCTGCCGTGCTGAAAATTAAAGAAGGTGAAAAAGCCATGAAACCAGAAGATAAACTACCCGGAGATTTGGTCGAGTTTATGGGTACTGAATGTACTATATGTGAGCAGATGGAGCCTTTGGTTCAAAGATTAATGGCAGAAGAAGGTGTTGAGATTCATAAGTTAGAAATATGGCATAACCAGGAAAACGCCAATTTATTCATGGAAATTGATCAAGGCAATTGTGGTGGAGTACCGTTTTTCTATAACAGAAAAACAGGTAAATGGGTTTGCGGTAAAACCAGTTACGAGAAATTCAAAAAGTGGGCCTTAGAAGAAAAAGAATAAAATCATTCCTACAATGGCTTTACTTTTTCTAAAGTTTTGAGTAAACTCTTAGATGTAACTTATAAGTAACATATTTTTTGAGGTGGTTTAAATTTGGACATAATAGGTGTTTTTGATCCTCTTAAAGAGGAAATGTTTCAGATTCTAGACAAAGACGGTAACGTTGTTAAAGAGGAATTCGAGCCTAAATTGACCGATGAAGAATTAAAGAAAATTTACAAATATATGGTTCTTACAAGAGTTGCCGATGATAAAGCCTTCAAACTACAACGCCAAGGAAGGATGGGAACATACGCACAATCAAAAGGGCAAGAAGCAACACAAATAGGGATAGCTCAAGCCATGGAAAAAGAAGACTGGTTCTTTCCATATTTCCGCGACCTCGGTATACACCTTATGAGAGGATGGCCTTTAAACGATTTCTATTTATATTGGATCGGAAATGAACGGGGTCAAAGGCTTCCTGATGATGTTAACAATTTCACCATATCGGTTCCTGTTGGCACTCAGATTCCTCATGCTGTCGGTGCTGCTTGGGCGGCTAAGATAAAGGGTGATAAGATCGCTGTCCTGACCACATTTGGGGACGGCGGTACTTCTGAGGGTGACTTCCATGAGGGATTAAACTTTGCTGGAGTTTTCCAACTGCCAATTGTTTTCGTTTGTCAAAACAATCAGTATGCTATCTCTGTCCCTAGGAAAAAGCAGTCAGCTTCAAAGACCCTTGCTCAAAAAGCGATAGCTTACGGTTTCGATGGAATATTAGTAGATGGAAATGATGTTCTCGCAGTCTATGTAGTGGTTAAAGAGGCTCTGGACAAGGCTAGAAACGGCGGAGAACCTACGTTAATAGAATCATACACCTACAGAATGACCGATCATACGACTTCAGATGATGCGTCAAGATATCGCTCTGAGGAAGAAATAAAAGAATGGGAAGAAAAGGATCCCATAAAAAGATTCAAGCTATACCTTAAGAATAAGGGGATTTGGGACGAAAAGTTCGAAGAAGAAGTGCAAAAAGAAGTTACTGAACTTGTGGATAAAGCGGTCAAGGATGCAGAAGCGGTGCCAATACCAGAACCAGAAGAGATTTTCAAATACAATTATGCAGAAATGCCTTGGAACCTTGAGGAACAGCTTGAAGATTTAAAGGAATTTTTGAAGGAGGAGGAATAACAGTGGCAAAGTTAACCATTGTAGAGGCAATAAATCTGGCTTTAAGGGAAGAAATGGAAAGAGACGAGCGCGTAGTTATCTTAGGTGAAGATGTTGGGAGAGACGGAGGCGTTTTCAGGGTAACTGACGGACTTTATGAAAAGTTTGGAGAAAACAGGGTCATAGATACCCCCCTCGCAGAGTCAGGGATCGTGGGCACCGCTATAGGCATGGCAGTTTACGGTCTAAGACCCATTGCCGAGATCCAATTCATGGGTTTCGTGCCTCTGGCTTACCATCAGATAATCGTTCATGTCGCTAGGATAAGGAACCGGTCAAGAGGAAAGTATACCGTGCCTCTGGTTGTACGTATGCCATACTGTGGAGGAATAAAAGCCTTAGAACATCACTCTGAAAGTATAGAAGCATTATTCGTCCATATTCCCGGCCTGAAAACAGTTATTCCTGCATCTCCCTACGATTCTAAAGGACTTTTACTCTCTTCGATAAGAGACCCTGATCCTGTGATATTCTTAGAGCCAAAAAGAATATACAGAGCTATAAGAGAAGAAGTTCCTGAAGAGGATTATACAGTACCCCTCGGAAAGGCCAAACTAGTTCAAGAAGGAGATGATGTCACCCTAATCGCTTGGGGTGCTATGGTACGAACATGTCAAAGAGCTGCAGATCTAGCTCAAGAAAAGAACATAAGCGCGGAAGTCATAGATCTCCGAACAGTGCAGCCCATGGATGCAGAAGCTATAGTAAAATCGGTTGAAAAAACCGGTAGAGCCGTAGTGGTTCACGAAGCTCCAAAAACCCTCGGTGTTGGGGCAGAAATCGTAGCCTTAATAAACGAAAAAGCTTTATTGTCCCTAGAAGCCCCCGTAGAAAGAGTAACTGGTTTTGATATCACTGTTCCATTACCGAAAACTGAACACTGGTACATTCCGAGCGAGCAGAGAGTTTTGAGGGGAATCCAAAAAGTGGTGAGTTTTTAGGAGGATATGAAAAATGGTTAATGAATTCAAATTTCCAGATGTTGGCGAAGGGATAGAAGAAGGCGAAGTAAAAAACTGGTTAATAAAAGAAGGAGACAACGTTAAGGAAGACCAAGCCTTAGTTGAGGTTGAAACCGATAAAGCCGTGGTCGAGCTCCCCTCACCGTACTCAGGAACAATAGCAAA
>JGI24422J19971_10002490_pt1 | contig 11456 bp, 16 predicted proteins | sample DeeMarSWOR152_54_FD_19971 | JGI IMG/M metagenome (IMG submission 19971)
ATAGCCAGCAGGGTCGACTACGTCACGGGCGGCGTCCAGTCCGCCATCTCCTCCAGGGACCTCCTCAGCATCGTCCCCGAGCTCTCCGAGATCGCCGCCGTNGACGCGGACATCCTCTACAGCGTCTTCAGCGAGAACATCGACCCTGACCACTGGTCGGGTATGGCGAAAANGGTCGCAGAAAAGATCAGGGGCGGAGCGGANGGCGTGGTCATAACCCACGGCACCGACACGATGGGCTACTCCTCCGCCGCCCTCAGCTTCGCCCTCAGGAGCCTCCCCGTGCCNGTCATCTTCGTCGGCTCCCAGAGGAGCTCCGACCGGCCCAGCTCCGACGCGGCGACGAACCTGATTGGCGCCGTGACCGCGGCGGCCCACGCCCCCTTCGCCGAGGTGGCCCTCGGGATGCACGAGACGACCTCGGACACGTGCATCGTCTTCCACAGGGGGACGAAGGTGAGGAAGTGCCACACGAGCGCCAGGTACGCCTTCCAGTCGGTGAACTCCGAGCCCCTAGCGATGCTCGCAGACGGCAGGATCGTGATGGTCGCAGGGGACTACCGGAGGAGGGGCGAGGTGGAGCTTGAGGTCGCCGCCGATTTCGAGAAGAAAACCTCCCTTGGTAAAGTTCCACCCGGGCTTCGACCCCGGGATCGTCGACTGGCTCGCCGAGGAAGGGTACAGGGGGATCATCCTCGAGGGGACGGGCCTCGGCCACGTCAGCACAGGATTCTACGGACCGATCAAGAGGGCGGTCGAGAAGGGGGTCTACGTCGGGATGACCTCGCAGTGCATCTGGGGGAGGATCGACATGGACGTCTACACGACCGGGAGGGAGCTCCAGCGGATCGGGGTCGAGCCCCTGGGGGACATGCTCCCCGAGACCGCCCTTGTGAAGCTGATGTGGGTGCTGGGGCAGACCGACGACCCCGGGGAGGCCAGGAGCCTCATGAGGCGGAACATAGCACACGAGTACTCGGACAGGACGCTGTACACGGGGGGACCCGGCTGATGGAATACGGGAGGCTCGGACTGAAGGTAGGCCTCGAGGTCCACCAGGAGCTCGCAACGGAGCACAAGATGTTCTGCTCCTGCCCGCCGGAGCTCTTCAGGGACGAGCCGGGGTACACCTTCGTCCGCCGCCTCCGGCCGAGCCAGAGCGAGCTCGGGGAGGTGGACCCCGCNGCCCTCTTCGAGTTCATGAAGGGGAAGACNATCGTCTACGAGGCCAANAGTGAGACCTCATGCTTGGTAGAGATGGACGAGGAGCCGCCGGGGCCCCTGAACGACGAGGCACTGGACATCTGCCTCACCTTCGCCCTGATGGTCGGCTCCAAGCCGGTGGACGAGGTCCACGTCATGAGGAAGATCGTCGTCGACGGCTCCAACACCACCGGATTTCAGAGGACCTGCGTCACCTCCCTCGGCGGGTCAATCGAAGTCGGCGGCAGGACATTCCGCCTGCAGCAGGTGAGCCTGGAGGAGGACGCGGCCAGGAAGATAGCCGAGGAGGGGGCCGTCAGCCGCTACCGAATCGACAGACTTGGGATACCGCTCATCGAGGTCTCCACGGCCCCCGACATCCGCTCTCCGGGGGAGGCGGAGGAGGTCGCCCTCGCCATCGGGCGGATACTGAGGGCCACCGGCAGGGTGAGGAGGGGCCTCGGGACAATACGGCAGGACGTGAACATCTCGATAGTGGGCGGGGCCCTCATAGAGATCAAGGGAGTCCAGGAGCTGAACCTGGTCTCGAAGGTCGTAGAGTACGAGGTCCAGAGGCAAATCAAGCTTCTGGAGCTGGCCTCAGAGCTCAGGGAACGCGGGGTGAAGGAATCCCACCTTGGGGAGGATTTCGTGGATGTCTCCGAGGTCTTCGAGGGGACGAGGAGCAGGATCATAGGGAACGCCCTGAAGAGGGGTGGGCGGGTCATCGCCCTGAGGCTCCCGGGCTTCGCGGGCATCATAGGCGCAGAGATATGCCCGAACCGGAGGCTTGGGACGGAGATGGCGGACCACGCCAGGTTCGGCGGCGGCGTCAGGGGCCTCTTCCACACCGACGAGCTGCCCGCCTACGACATCACCGCCGACGAGGTGGGGGCCCTGAGGGAGAAAATGGCCGCGTCNGAGTCGGACGCNGTCGTCATCGTGGCCGACGAGGCCGAGAAGTGCAGCAGGGCCCTAGCGGCCGTCGCCAAGAGGGCCANGGAGGCCTTGGTTGGAGTCCCCGCNGAGACTAGGTCCGCGAACCCGGACGGCACCACCTTCTTCACGAGGCCCCGCCCCGGCGCCGCCAGGATGTACCCCGAGACGGACGTTGTCGCCATTGTCGTCACGCCTGAGAGGATGCAGAGGCTCAAGGCCAAGCTCCCGGAGATGCCCGGCGCCAAGCTAGAGAGGTTCCAGGGAGAGTACGGGATCAACGAGAAGCTCGCCAGGCAGATCATCGAGTCGGACTACACCGAGCTGTTCGAGGAACTGGTGATGGGAAGCCAGGCGGATCCGACCCTGCTTGCGGTAACGCTGACCGAGACCCTCAAGAGCCTGGAGAGGGACGGGGTCGAGGTCGGGAACCTGGACGACGGGGCCATTCGGGACACCTTCGCACTCCTGAAAGAGGACAGGACCGCAAAGGAGTCCCTCCCCCAGATCTTCGGCTGGCTCGCGAGCAACCCGGGTAGACTTCCCGCAGAGGCGCTGAGGGCCCTGGGCTTGGAGATGCTCACCACGGGGGAGCTGAGGGGCCTGATTGAAGCCAAGGTCTCGGAGAACTCGGAGATGGTGGAGCGGATGGGCGCGAGGGCCTTCGGGCCACTGATGGGGATGATCATGGGGGAGGTCAGGGGGAGGGCCCGCGCCGAGGAAGTCCAGTCCATCCTGAGAAAGGCCCTCTCAGACTCTGCCCGGGATTAAAGTATTATAAACTAAGCCTTATAATTATTACAGGATATAATTCCTTGTCGTGATCGCATGGAGCGGCCCCCCTTCCGCCTGAGAGTGAGGATCGGAGACGTGGAGGTGGAACTGGGCGGGGAGAAGTCCGAGGTCCTCTCGACCCTCGACGACCTCGACGAGATCGTGGGAAAGGTCTCCGTCGCCTTCAACGAGGAGAACAGGAATAAGCCCGCGAAGGCCAGGAAGCCAAAGGAGGAGCTGACGCCTCTGGACTACCCCAAGGTCGAGAGGACGAACCAGTGCGGGGAGGCCGTCACGTCCCTCCTGTCGACGGATTGGGGGAAGACCCCGAGGACGATCGGGGAGCTGAGGGAGGCCATGGAGGCTAACGCGATATTCTTCCCAAAGACCACCCTGTCGGGGGTACTGGTCTGGCTCGTGAAGAAGGGCCAGCTCAGGCGGTGGAAGGACAAGAAGCGCGGTTACCTGTACGTCGTCAACAAGCCGGAGGCTGAGTGATGCCGCGGATCACCCTCGCGATAAAGACGCCCTTCGGGGAGATCATGGTCGGAGGCGAGACCCCCCAGGAGGTCCTCGACGCCCTGAGGGGGCTGGACCAGGCGTTCGTGGGCGAGGTGAACGAGAGGATCTCCGAGCTGCTCGCCACCCAGGCGAAGGACGACCTCAAGGGCATAGTCGAGATAGGGAGGGACGGCCCCGTCATAGTGACTAAGGAGAGGCTCTCCCACTACGAGGCGATAGGCCTCATCCTCTACAGCGTCAAGGATCACCAGGCCAGCTCCCGGGAGATCACCCAGAGGCTCACGGCCAGCGGCAAGAAGGTCACGGTCCCGGCGCGGCTCCACGAGATGAGGCGGAGGGGCCACATCTTCAAGCCCGTCGACAGGGCGCCGTACTACAAGCTCTCGACGAAGGGTGTGAAGTGGATCGAGGAGGAGGTCATCCCGCCCCTCAGGAAGAAGTAGCTGTCAGCCCGGCTTATCCAGCTTATCCTTCAGGTTGAGGGCGACCATCATGAGCCCGAGGAGGACCTCCCTGCTGTCGCAGGTGTAGGAGCCGTCCCTGAAGATCGACCTCTGGACGAGTCCCTTCTCCAGGAGCTTGGCTATCGCCCTCTCCACCGCCTTGGGGGTTAACTCGATCTCCGTGGAGATCTCCTTGGCGGTCAGCGTCCTCCCGGTCCCTAGGAGGTGGAAGAGGATCTGGAACTGGCTGGGCGCCCTCCTCAGGCTCTGAAGGGCCTCCATCTTCTCCATTAGCTCTGTGACCTGCTTCTCCGACATCGCGTGATCAACTCAATTCCTTCTTAATATCCCGGTACAGCTTCATGAGGATATCGTATGGCCTCAGGGCCGAGACGTAGCCTCCGGGCGTCGCCTCCACGAGGCCCGAGTCCTTCAGCTCGGCGAGCCTCGCCCTAACCGTGGACGGCTTCTCCCCCACCTCCTCTGAAATCTCGGAGGGCTTGAGGGCGACGCCCCTGAAGGAGAGGTAGCAGAGGACCTTGAAGGCGGACGTGTCGAGATTCAGTGCCTCAAACCTCTCCCAGTCCACAGGCATCGGCTACCCCTCGAAGTACTGCTCCAGGAGCTTCACGAGCAGGGGGCCCAGCTTGTACTTGTAGACTCCCCGGGAGACCCTGTCGACGAGCCCCTTGTTGAAGAGGTTGAAGAGGGCGATGTTCACCGCGTTGACGGACATGGACATGGCCTCGGCCACCTCCTTGGAGGAGAGGGGCTCCCCCCTCTCCACGAGGTAGAAGAGGACCTGCCGCTGGCTCTCCGCCCGCTTCAGCCCGTCGAGCTCGTCGGAACCGACCATGCCTCCGGCCCCTCGGCCTACTCTTTCTTAACGTACCTCTCGTAGATGTCAGATATTATGTCCGTGAAGACGATGTTGGACTGGTAGGACCCGTTCTCGAGCTGGTTCACGTACTTCTTGGACAGCAGTGCCCTGAGGGCTGGGCGCACCGTGCCCGGGGCTATGCCCGTCTCGTCCGAGACCTGGCTCGGGGAGCTGGGGCCCTTGAATGCGAGGTATGTGAGAACCTTGAACTGGCTCGTGCCCGGGGTCAGGTCCTGTAGGGCCTTCTCGAGCAGGTCAGACATCCGGCATCCCCTATCTGGAAGCCCTCTCCAGGGCCTCCAACCTGTCCATCAGCTGGAGCAGGATCCCGGAGATGTTGGGAACGTAGTTGCCCCGCCCCTCCCTGCCAAGAAGACCCTCCTCATACAGCTTCGCGTAGACGGCCTTCACGGAGTTGTAGTTCGCCCCCAGCCTCTCGGTCATCTCGCTGGGTCCGAGGCTCGGATCCTTGAGAAACGTCCTGAAGACCGTGTCTCTGAGGGTGTAATCCTCAGTCATTTTTNTTCACCTTACCCTGTTTCGATCTTCTTATTAACTTTACTTTTGGATACAAGACCGAAGTACCCATNTGCGCCCAAATTCCAGAGCGTATAAATTTCTTTATTTATATATAAAGTGCCATTTTTCAGAAATTACGCTCGGAATGATCATAGGACTTAAATATCTAAGAAAAAAAGTGTTGTATGATAGTGTTTTCGTCCGGGGCGGGACTGGATGCTGACGTACCGCGGAAAGCTGGAAGACGGAGAACGGGTCGATGAAAAGGCGTCTAGTCCGAACCTGTACCTCTGCATAAGGAACCTGCTGATGGATGAGGTGACCGGCGACGTGGAGCGGGACTCCCCGACGGTGAAGGCCCTGGTGTCGAGGCTAAGGCATGAGATGAGCTTCTACTCGATGAACAAGCGCGACCCCTTCCGGGTCGTGGCAGGGGCCGACGCCGGCAGCCAGGTCCTCCCCCTCGCGTCGAGGAGGTACGCCGTCATCAGCGCCCTCGTGTACTCCCTCCCTTCCGGCGCCCGTTTCTTCCTCCAGCCCGAGTCCATCTCCCTCCCCTACACCCTGGCCGGGGAGAGGCTGAAGGGGGTCGTCAACGTGAGGAGGGAGGCGAAGATCTATGAGACCGCGCGGAGTTTCCTCGAGGGGGAGCCCGGGGTCGAGCTTCTCCTCATCGACGGGCCCCTGGCCTTCAGCAACTGGTGGAGCATTGCGGGGAGGGAGAGGGACAGGCAGAGGCTCATCGACGCGGTCAACGGGCTCCTGGACCTGTGCAGGGGCAGGGGGGTCGCCCTGGCGGGGGTGGTGAAGAGGCCCTCGGCCCGGTACCTGATCTACGACATGGGTCTGCAGGACGAGACGGAGCTCCCCGACGCCTTCCTCCTGCTCCACGCCCTGGAGCCGGGGGAGAGGACGGACATCTTCTGCCCCCGGACCGCGATAAGGAGGGCCGTCCGCTCGTCGACCTTCATGGACTCCGTCATCTGTCCGATATACTCCTTCTACGGCCGATTCTCCAGCGACTGGTCGATCCCCCCCGTCAGGATAGACCTGCCCGACTTCTCACTGGGCCTCCTGGACGACATAGCCGACTACTGCTATGGCTCGAGTTACTGGAGCGGGATACCCCTCCCCATCGTCCGCGCCGACGAGGAGGTCAGGATATCGAAGCGCTTCATCGGGGAGGTCTACGGAGACATCGTGAGCAGAGTGGGCCGCCGCAGGGGGGAGGTCTCCCAGCTGGCGCCCTACTGGGGAGAGGGGAGGTGGATGGGGGTCTGAAGGTAGGCTACACCTACAGCGACGACGGCGAGTACAGGCCGGAGGAGATCACCATCGTGCTCCTCAGGGGGCACGAGGTGGCCAAGGGCGACCTGGTCCACGTGGGGCACCCGAAGAACGGCTCACCGGTGGTCTACCAGGTCACGGGGGTCTTCCCCCACAAGCGGGTGAGGGAGTACGAGGAGGTGCTCCTGAAGGAGGGCCGGCTGATCGGCGACCCCGAGGACACCACAATCCACGCCAGCGCGTACCAGTGGGGGTGGATGGACGAGGACGGGGCCCTCAGGCACCTGAGGTACCCCCTGCAGCCCAACGCCTCCGTCTTCAGGGCCGAGAGGGACCTCGTGGCGAGGTTCACGAAGCCCAACGGGGAGTGGAAGCTGCTCCTCGGCACCGACCCGAGCACGGACCTGGATGTCGAGCTCGGGGTCTACCCCCTGATAAGGCAGAGCTGCCTCATCTGCGGGGCCGTGGGCACGGGGAAGACCACGACGGCGATCTCAATGGTCGCTAGGGCGGCGAGCCTCAGCCCCCCGGTCCGCTTCTTCATCGTCGACAAGGACGGGGAGTACCAGAGCCTCATCGACCGGCTCGACCCCGGCAGGGTCCTGAAGGTCCCTTGGAAGCGGTTCTTCAAGCCATCGGATGTCCCGTGGGAGGACTACATCACCGAGTTCGGGTGGCAGAAGACCTGGTGGAACTCGAAGATACTGGTCAAGGCGCTGAAGATACTCTACGCCCAGGCCGCCACGGTGACGAAGGAGAATGTCTGCAGGGCCGTCGAGTACGTGAGCCAGGACTCCCTCGGGTTCGGCAAGAAGACGGACGAGTTCGAGAACTACCGGCAGCAGGTGCTCAACGCCGTGGGCAACTCTAGGCTCATCCCCGACGGGGACCTTGAGCCCCTCGACCCCGTCGAGCTCCTCGCCGCGTACCGCGTGGTGATAATGGACGTCTCCCAGGGGAGGGACACCTGGGCCCAGAAGCACATCGTCGTCGCCCAGGTCCTGAGGCGGATATTCGGCGAGGCCCTCGAGAACAGGCGTTTCGGCTGCATCATACTGCTGGAGGAGGCGATGTACTACGCGCCCCAGAGGGGGGTCTTCGAGATCGGCGAGGGCGACAGCAGGAAGAAGCTCCTCGGCATCGTGAAGGAGATCGCCACGAACGGGGGCAGGAACGGCGTCGGCCTCTGGATAGTGACCCAGCGGCTCGCGACCGTAGAGAAGACCGTGGTCACCCAGTGCGCCAACAACGTCATCTGCCACAGCCTGGAGGACCTAGACAAGCAGCGCCTGGCCGAGATAGTGGGGGACGAGTTCGCGGGGCTCATCGGTGACCTCCCCCCGGGGGAGGCGGTAGTCAAGGGTACGGCCCTCAAGTGCCGGTTCCCCCTGTGGGTTAAGGTGCTCCCAGAGGTCTACCCGGCGTCTTCGATCACGACGCCCATGAGCCGCTTCATCCACATGGAGCTCTCGAGCAGGGAGGGGGCCCAGGAGGTCCCGGCGGTCGCCGCTGACGGCTGAACTAGCGAAACCTCACTCAGACTTCAGCGCGTCCTCGACGGCCTTCTCAACCAGATGTCCGGCCACGTGAATCGGCGCGTCCCCGAGGAGGCGCTCAACCCTCCGGGAGGCGAGGCAAGGGTAGATCTGGACCAGGATGGCCGCTCTCGTAGCGGCCTCTTCGACCCTGGTCCCGGGGATCTTCTCGGCCATGTACCAAGTGGAGCCGCAGGGCGCCCCCCTCACGACATCGACTCGACTTATTTTCCCGCCTTCGACCGCAATCCCTAGCCTGGGGGAGCCGAAGATCCGGGCGAACTCGTCCACGGGCGGGACGCCCATCGGTTTGAGGGTACAGAACGTTCGAGGGAAGACCGTTTTGACGCCCAGGCCCTCCAGCTCAGATCGGATCTGCCACTCCAAACCCAGGGGGAGCCACGAGTAGTCGTCAACCGGGGCGACGACGGCACCCGCCGACAATCGCCTCACGACGGCGGGCAGGAGGGAGAAGCCCGACGGGCTCTCCCCGAGGAAGAGGACGAGGTCCCATTCGCCGCCGAGTTCTAGGCCCGATATGTGCTTCTCAGGCTCCTCTATAATGGGCGGCAGCGTCTCAGGGAGGGCCTCGTGCTCGATCGTCCATTCCTGTGGCGCCCGACGGCGAATGTTGTCGAGGACGCGCTCGCCGTAGCCTCCCTGGGTGAAGACAAGGAGCCTCATGGCCCACCCAACTCCTCTCGTCCATTCGGGTTCAACGGTTATAAACCCTGCTGGCCGTCCTGACTGGTTTATAAGAACCGCGGACACCTTTCAGTGGGATTCACATGGGCAGCAGGCGCCTCTACCCTGAGAAGCCGATCGTCGGCGTCGGGGCCCTGATCCGCGATGGGGAGAGGTACCTCATCATCAGGAGGGCCTCGGAGCCGGACGCGGGCCTGTGGTCGATCCCGGGGGGCCTGGTGGAGGTGGGCGAGAGGGCGGCCGAGGCCGCCGCGCGCGAGGCCCTGGAGGAGACGGGGCTCGAGGTCGAGATCGTTGACGTCCTGGGAGTCGTCGACAAGATCGTGAGGGACGACGAAGGCAGAGTGAAGTACCACTTCGTGATCGTCGACTACGTCGCTACCCCAACAGGCGGCTCGCTGAAGCCGTCCTCCGATGCCCTCGACGCCAGATGGGTAAAAACTGGTGAGCTCCCCGGGTACGAGCTCAGTCCAACCCTCGTCGAGCTCCTGAAAAGGGTGAACCTGTACCCGGAATAAGACGGCTAGGTCCTCAGCAATTCGATAGTCATTTTGCGCCGCATATCTTGCAGGCCAGCCAGGCGTAGGCCTTCACGGAGTCCAAGTAGTCTTCGACTCTGACGTGGTCCTCGTGGGTGTGGGCGAACCTCTCCTCGCCTGGGCCGAAGCCCAGCACCGGGATCCCGAGCCACGAGTAGAACCTGCCGTCCGTGGAGAACCTCCAGGTCTTCAGCTCCGGCTCGTGCCCCAGGACGTCGGCGATGGCGCCCCTCGCCTCGGCCACCACGGGGTGCTCCTCGGGATCGGTGTAGAACCCCGTGAAGCCCCTCGAGCCCACTGCGGGAGAAGGGGACAGGACGGAGGCGTCCATCTCCGGGTCCTCGTCCCTCATTGAGCCGATGATCTCCTCCAGCGAGGATCTCAGGGCCTCGGCCGGGAAGTCCGGGTTGTTCCTGCAGTCTATGTGGAACCGGCACTCCCCCGGGACCACGTTGGCAACATCGGGCTTCGCCGAGATCCTCGTGACGGCGATCGTCGTCTTCCCGAAGACCGGGTGGTCCGGGAGCCTCGGGAGGAGGTCGGCCCTTATCCGGGCCATGAGGTCAGCGGCCTTGTAGAGCGCGTTGACGCCCCTCTCCGGGGCGCTGGCGTGGCAGCTCCTGCCCCTCACGACGATGTCGACCCTCGCGTGCCCCCTGTGGCCCAGGGCGACGTCCATGTTCGTAGCCTCGCCCACTACGACCACGTCCCCAAGGAACCTNGCCTCATCTATCGTCGCCTTGGTCCCTGCGCCGCCCACCTCCTCNTGNGCCACCGCGGCGACCTTGAAGTCCCCCTCCAGCTCNACGCCGAGCTCCGACAGCACGCCGCCGGCCATCGCCATGGCTGCCACGGCACCCTTCATGTCCGAGGCGCCCCGACCGTAGACGATACGACCGTCCACGCCAAAGGCCCCGCCGTCCATCAGCCTCCCGGAGTAGGGGTCGGCCATGTCCCCAGCGGGCACGTGGTCGATGTGGCCGTTGAGCAGCAGGCTCCTGCCTCCTCCCGTGCCCCTGATCGTTGCCATGACGTCGTGGAGCCCGTCGACCCTCACCTCGAAGCCGAGGGCCCTCATCTTCTCCGACAAAACCCCCGCGGCCTCCTCCTCGTGGCCGCTCGGGCTGGAGGCCCTTATCAGATCCTGCAGGAACGAGGCCGCCTCTCCCCGGCGCCTCTCAACCATTTCATAGATCGCTTCAAGCACCTGCGCCACCTCCTCCTATGTCGAACTCTCTCCACGGATTCTCCTGAGGGAATATGAGGCTTTGGGAAAATATTTCATATCGGGTGGGGCGAAGTAGTAGGAGATGAGCAGAAGGCTTCTAATCGCGCTGGGCGGGAACGCCATAAAGAAATCCGACGAGGTGGGGACGACTCAGGAGCAGTTCCAGAACGTCGAGGTCACCTGCAGGCAGATCGTCAGGCTCCTGCAGAGGTTCGGCGAGGACGACAGGATCGCCATAACCCATGGCAACGGACCCCAGGTGGGGAACCTCCTCGTCCAGCAGGAGGAGGCGTCCGGCCTGGTCCCGGCCCAGGAGTTCGACGTGGTCGGCGCCATGAGCCAGGGGCAGATAGGCTACATGTTCCAGCAGACCCTCCAGAACTCGCTGAAGAGGGCCGGAGGGCGCCTGGCGAAGACACCTGTGGTTGCCCTCGTGAACCAGGTCCTTGTGAGCCTAGAAGACTTCGAGTTCCTCGACCCCACAAAGCCAATAGGCAACTTCTTCACGAAGGAGGAGGCGGAGGAACTGGCGAAGGAGAANGGGTACGTCATCGACCCCCCAGCGGGGCAGCAGTATGCTGACAAGAAGAGGACCGGGTTCGTGATCAAGCAGGTGAAGCCGACAGGGTCGACCCCAAGCCCCTTCAGGAGGGTTGTGCCGTCTCCAGACCCGATACAGAACGTCGAGGGAGATGTCATAAAGACGCTTGTCGACCAAGGTGCCATAGTTATAGCATCCGGCGGCGGCGGGGTGCCGGTCGTGGCGAACGATGACGGCACCCTGGACGGCGTTTTCTCGGTGATCGACAAGGACCTGGCGGGGGAGAGGATGGCCGAGGCGATCAACGCCACCGATTTCATCATACTCACGGACGTGGAGCATGC
>JGI24422J19971_10002492_pt1 | contig 11454 bp, 9 predicted proteins | sample DeeMarSWOR152_54_FD_19971 | JGI IMG/M metagenome (IMG submission 19971)
AGAGGAGGATATGGTGGTGGCAGAGGAGGACAAGGTGGTAGGCGACGCTCCTATTAAGTAGCGCTCGAGGATAACCTTAAACCCATTCACCGGCCCAGTGAGGAGCCCTGCAGGGGCGTTTCTTTTTTCAATTTGGAAAGGAGAAATTAGAATGCAGACAAGACACGGAAGATGGTTTTGGGCACTCGCAGCAGCCCTGGCTTCTGTATCGATTGCCTTGTTTGCATCGGCATTAGAAAAGCAGCCTTCAGAGGGTAAAGTTGCGGCGGTTAACGGGTCAGTAATCACGCAGGAGGATTTCGATAGAGAGGTGGGCCATGTCCGTCAACGGCTCTTGAGCATGGGAAAGCCGCTCACCGATTCCCAGATTCCGGAAATCAAAAAAGAAGTCCTCGAAAACCTTATCAACCGTGAGTTGCTCTACCAGGAAAGCCAACGGAAGGCAATCAAGGTTGATGAGGCGGCAATCAATGAACAGGTGACGACACTGAAGAGACGATTTCCCGATGAAGACAAATTCAAGACTGCGTTGATAAAGGCGAATCTCTCTGAGGCCGGCCTAAGAGCTCGCATTAAACAGGGGGTGGCCATTCAACAATTCATTGATACCTACATTGCTAAGAAGGCTACGGTTTCAGACCAGGAAATCAAAGCCCTTTATGAGAGCCGCCCAGGTTTATTCAAACAACCTGAGCAGGTGCGGGCCAGCCATATTCTGATCAAGGTTGACACCAAAGCGGATGAATCGCAAAGAGCTGTGGCACGAAAGAAGATTGAGAAGATCCAGCAGAAACTCCAGCAAGGTGAAGATTTCGCAGCTCTTGCCAAAGAGTTCTCCCAAGGTCCCAGTAGTGTCAAGGGTGGTGACCTGGGCTACTTTGCCCGGGGTCAGATGGTGAAGCCTTTTGAAAAGGCGGCTTTTGGCTTAATGCCGGGTGATGTGAGTGACATTGTCGAGACCAGGTTCGGATACCACCTGATTAAGGCCATTGAGAGAAGACCTGAAACTACCATCGCCTTTGAGGACATCAAAGACAGGCTTGGACGCTATCTCATGCAGGAGAAGGTTCGGAGAGAAGTGAGTCTCTACGTTCAGAAACTGAAGGAAAAGGCGAAAGTTGAGAGATTTCTAACGGAAGACCAGTGATAACTGAAACTCCATCTCACATGCATTTAAATTTGACGGCCCTTTTTTCGGTTGACGATAAAAGGCCGACCAAGAATAACCCCTATTCCTGACAAAAGGTCTATCAAAGTCAAAATCGGAAATAGCCTTGTTGCGTATCTGCAAATAAAACTATGGTCTGAGCTTAATTCAAATACAACTGTTGATTATAAACCCCTGTGGAGGGCCATACTGCCTTAGACCTTTTGTTCATTGATTGGACTGCTGATGTAATATGGAATAGATACCACTTATTTTTCACAAACAATTAAGCATTTTCCCGTGACAGAGGGCCTATCCACGAACCCAAAGAACTGTAAAAGGGGGCGTTCGTGCAGAACGTGCATTACGCCTAGCTACAATCCTCCTTTGATGTAACGGAGCTTCTGCTAAGAGAAGACAGCTTAGTTCTCGGTAATTGCAAAGCAATTTCTGCACGGTTGTCCCCCTCCAAGGATAGAGACGGGTATTCCGCTGAGGGAAATATTGAGGGTTGAGGAGGGGGAAGGGGTCTCCGCGATTGTCATCGGCTCCCACGGGAAGACCAACCTTGAGGAAATGCTCCTTGGATCTGTATCGGAGAAGGCCATAAGGCAGTCTAAGAAGCCTGTTTTGGTCATCAAGAGGTAGGGCTTGAAGGCTAGATTCATGAACTAATGTGTGTCGAGGAAGGGTCATTTATGAATTGGGTTGTTCAGGACTCGGAGACAATAATCTGGTCCTTGGCGCTTGTGGTCGGGGCCATAGTGTTGGGGCTTATCATTCATTATCTCCTGTTCTCAGCGATTGAACGGATGGCTCGGCGCACCCAAACCATATTGGATGATTCTCTTATCAAGAACTGCCGTAGGCCCCTGAAGTTAATTATTCCGCTCCTTGTAGTCAGTTTCAGTCTAACTCTCGCTATCGTCACCCCTTCGGTTTTAGCCCCCATGAAGCATATTATCAGTTTAGGTATTATTGCAGCAGTGGCATGGTTGCTTGTTCGGATGACCTATGTGCTGGATGATGTAATCCTTAGTCGGTATAGAATTGACGAAAAAGACAATCTCCAGGCCAGAAAGATTTACACACAGCTTCAAATTTTCAGAAGAATCGTAATCGTCGTTATCGGTATACTAGCCTTGGCGACCATGCTGATGACCTTTGAAAAGGTCCGCCAACTGGGTACTGGCATTTTGGCCTCTGCGGGTGTTGTGGGTATCATCCTGGGCCTATCCGCGCAGCGCACGATCACCACGATACTGGCTGGCATCCAGATAGCCATCGCACAACCCATCAGGCTTGACGACGTGGTTATCGTAGAGAATGAATGGGGCCGAGTAGAGGAAATCACATTCACCTATGTGGTTGTCCGGATTTGGGACCTGCGGCGTTTGGTTTTGCCCATCAGCTACTTTATCGAGAAACCCTTTCAGAACTGGACTCGTGTGACGGCTGATATTTTAGGTACCGTGTTTCTCTACGTTGACTACACAGTACCAGCTCAAGTGATTCGAGATAAACTTCACCGGATTTTAAAAGACTCAGACCTGTGGAATGGCAGCGTTTGGGGTCTCCAGGTCACCAACACGACCGAGCGAGCAGTGGAGCTTCGGGCCTTGATGAGCGCTTCCGATGCCTCAGCTGCCTGGAATCTGCGCTGCGAGGTGAGGGAAAAGCTCATAGCGTTTATCCAGAATAACTATCCAGATGGTCTGCCAAAGGTGCGTGCTGAAATTCACGAGAAAAGAGGAGATGAACTCCTTCCGAGGGGACCTTGATGAGAAGCATGAAGCCTGTCCCCCAGCGCTTGGTGTGAGTTATGCAGTTGCCTACCAACATAGACCACCATCTCCGGATATTGAACATACGGATACAGTATTTCTAATATCACTCATTGTAGATTTCTAAAGAACTCAATGCCATTTTACGTTATTGTTGTGCCATTTCACGCGTCCCAACCTCTCAATCCAGAAGGCTTGGATGTCGGTGCGATATCTCGAACTAGTGAGGGTGAATGATCTGGAACCCGAGAAGTTCAAGAAAGTGTTAAGATATAGGCTGAGAGGGAGGCTAAAGAGACGTGTGGATGCGCTCTCTCTTCAAATCCACCCAACACTTCGATCAGCCGGTAAGTAATTCTAAACCAATTTTGAAGGAGATGGGAGAAACGATTGATGAGATGAGCAACCATATTCAATCTTATGCACACGATCTGGGCCGTGTCTTTCGCTCTCTTTATAGGATGGTACAAGCTTGTACCCCCATTTCCAATATGGCTTGAATCTTCATTCAACATGATCGAGTTCCCCTATGAATTATTTTACATCGATCCGGATTTGTGATCAAATAGCGCACAGAAATCATCGGCCCTTTCATCCATGAGGGGGCCTGGAGTGATTTTCATAGAACTGATGCATTCATTATTCTTTTATCTGGATGCATAGTTCCTGTCCAACTAAAGGTGAACCACACCTCCGCAAAGCGTTAAGCTTTTTAAATGGGGAAGGAATCAGGATCAGACCTCGACCATTGCGAGCTACCTTTGGAGAAAAGATGAAAGAAAATGCACCCACGTCTATGGTCAGAGAAATCATGACCGAATTTAGCATGCTCACCGGACTTTCACCGACCGGGAAGCTCCCGCCACGGCGCTACTTATGGACTGACGCGTTTGCGGTGTGCAATTTCCTAGAGCTTAAACGTCAAACGGGTGATGAAAAATACAAGCATCTCGCATTGCACCTCGTTGATCAGGTTCATACCATACTTGGCCGGCACCGTGAAGACGACCCACGAACCGGCTGGATCAGTGGACTCGATGAGCAGGAGGGCAAAATGCACCCCACGAAGGGGGGGTTGAGAATCGGTAAAGAAATGAACGAACGGAGGCCTGCTGACCCATTCGACGAACGTGTGGAATGGGATCGGGATGGACAGTACTACCATTACCTGACGAAATGGATGCACGCCCTCAATCGTGTAAGCCGAGTCACTGGGAATTCAACATACAATACGTGGGCGATAGAGCTTGCGAAAACGGCCCATGCCAGATTTACCTATGTTCCGTCGTTCGGCGGTCCAAAACGCATGTACTGGAAAATGAGCATAGACCTCTCGCATCCGCTCGTACCGTCCATGGGACATCACGATCCTCTCGACGGATTCATCACTTACAATGAGCTTCAGGCAACGGCAGCGAAAGATATTGAAAAGGCAACGTGGCCGGATCTGAACGCTGAGATGGCCGACATGGCCCCTATGTGTGGAGGAAAAAGCTGGGCTACAGATGACCCCCTTGGTATTGGCGGTCTTTTGAGTAATGCCTTCAAAGTAGCGCAATTGGTTATTGGCGAACATTTTGCGCACACCGACCTGCTGGAGATTCTATTGGATTCTTCTCTGCAGGGTTTGGCATCCTACGCGAGAGAGAGTCCATTGAAGCTTCCTGCTGATTACCGTCTCGCATTTCGGGAGTTGGGATTGTCTATTGGATTACGGGCAGTTGAAAAGTTGCACGGATTGATTAAGCAAAATCCCCGCCTTTTCAATAAAGCACATCCACTGCTTTCACGGGTTGAGAGCCTGATGCGCTATGCACAGTTGAGTGAGGAAATTGAGATGTTCTGGCTTGAACGCACAAACAGAGATGCCAACAGCTGGACGGAGCATCGGGATATTAATATGGTGATGTTGGCAACCAGCCTAGCCCCTGACGGGTATCTCACACTTTAAATGAATCAGGCACAGCTGCCTACAATCCCACTTTGATGTAACCGAGCTTCTGCTAAGAGAAGACAGCTTAGTTCTGGCTAATTGCAAAGCAATTTCTGCACGAACGTTTTACAGTTTCATCCTCTTGAGGGTCAGATCTTCTTCTCTATGGCTTGCATGACTTCTTCTGCTTCCCTTATGATGGTATCAATCAGGTCCTGACAGGTAGGAATTTCCCGGATCAAACCACATACCTGGCCGAAGGCAAGAGATCCGCCCTCAATATCCCCTTCCACATAGGCCTTTCTGATCTTACCCACACCGGACTTCATGATCTCCCATGGATCGGCATTGTTTTTGGTCATCTCCACCAGGTTTTCGACAAATCTATTTCTTATTACCCGGCACCGTACCCCGGTGAAATTATCGGTTACGGCAGTATCCTCTTCGGTCCTTTCAACAAGATATTGCTTAACATGGAGGGGTACGGGGGCCTCCTGAGTGACAATGAACCGGCTCCCCATGGATACTCCATCTGCACCAAGGGCCAAGGCAGCGACCAGCCCTCTCCCATTGCCGATTCCACCCGCGGCCACGATGGGTATATTCAGTTTACTGGCCACTAATGGTACGAGTATTGAACTAGCTACAAAGCCCGTGTGACCCCCACCTTCTGTGCCTTGGACAATGACCGCATCGGCACCATCCTGTTCTGCCCGCACCGCATGCCTTAAGGCCCCCATAGTGGGCAGATTGACGATCCCGTGGGGCCTAGTCCGCTCAATGACCGTCCGAGGATTACCTTTGCCATAGCTCGCGACCCGCACCTTCTCTTCAATGATCACATCCAACAGCTCATCTATCTGGGGATTATTCGCCATGAAATTTACGCCAAAGGGTTTGTCTGTGTGGTCTTTGATTCTTCTGATATTCTCTCTCAGTTCATCCAGCGACATAAAGGCAGCCCCCAATATGCCTAAGCCTCCCGCATTTGACACTGCAGCAACCAGTGGCGGAAAAGATACCCAGGACATAGCCCCTTGAATGATCGGATGTTTTATCCCCAGCAGTTCCGTTATACGAGTTTTCATAACGCCCTCCTCCTCTATCATGATAGTGGTGATCCATCGGATGAGAATCTGACCCAAACCGTGGGGGTACACCGCCAATAACGGAACACATGAAATAAAAGAGGCCGTGAGAGGGAGCCTCACGGCCTTAAAATAAATTGGCCGTGGGCATTTTCTCTACCCACGGCCCGGTTCGCTTCTAATTTATACGGTTAAGATCAGATATAGCCTCCAGGCAGTGGGCAGATCCTAAGGACGAGGCCCAACAAGAGGAGGCTCAGAAGTCCCAAAATGACCACTACCTGATCCATGCCACAGATTCTCCTTCCTTCGATAATGCCCTCCTTTAAACCAAGAGGTCTCTCTTGTCAAGTAAAAATTTTCAGTAGCCCCTTTGTTTTTTTCTTGGATCTGCAAAAATTTGACGCAAGCCTCAAAAATTTGGTAATGTCCTCATTACAAATGAATTCCTTAATGGAATTGACCTCCCTGATGAGCTTTTTACCACGGATAGATCAGAAAGGAGGCAGGAGGGCAAATCTTGAAAAAATGGATCTCGATCACCTTGTTGATACTCGTTGGTCTCATCTTGGTGGTGGCAGGGGCTGGCTACCTTTGGTTTCAGCAAACCCTCAAGAGGGGTCTGCCGCAGACCTCGGGCGAGGTCATGGTTGAGGGCCTCAAACAAAATGTGGAGATCATAAGAGATACCTACGGGGTACCACACATCTACGCCAGGAATGAGCCCGACCTTTTCTTCGCTCTCGGATTCGCTATGGCTCAGGATCGTCTCTGGCAAATGGAATTCTTCCGCCGCCTGGGGCACGGTCGGCTCTCAGAGGTGTTCGGCAAGGATTTCATCAAGGCCGACCGCTATTTCAGGACGCTTACAGCTGCGGGTTTGAATAAGGCGATTCCGAGTGATCTTGCCTTCATTTTCAAATCCTTTGCCGATGGGGTAAATGCCTATCTGGAGACCCATGGGGATCGCCTCCCTTTTGAGTTCAAAGTGCTTGGCTACGAGCCAGACCCCTGGGAGACTGACGATTACCTAGCCGTTCTGAAGGTAATGAACTGGAACTTGAGCAGCGGCTGGGAGGTGGATCTGACCGCAGCCAAGATGCTGGAAAAAGTAGGAGGAGAAAGGCTGAGAGAGGCCTTTCCGCTCTGGCCCGATGATGCGCCCCTAATTATCCCTGAAGAAAGCAAGCTCCTCTCGATATTCTCAAACCCCACCCTGGAAGCAGTGCGTTTAGTGGAGAGGCTAACACCCCTTTCGTCTGGAGCAGCCAGCAACAACTGGGTGGTCTCTGGAGAGAAGTCTGTCACCGGGAAACCAATTCTGGCCAACGACCCTCACCTGGGGCTGACAAACCCTTCAATGTGGTGGGAGGTGCATATGGTCTGCCCAACCATCGATGTATCAGGTTTTGCGGTTCCAGGTACCCCCGGGATGCCCATAGGTCATAATCGTCATGTGGCCTGGGGACTCACCAATGTCATGGTAGACGATGTGGACTTCTACATGGAGAAGATTAATCCCGACAACCCCCGGCAATACTGGTACAAGGACCACTGGGAAGATATGGAGGTCAGAGAAGAGACCATTGTGGTCAAGGGGCAGGATCCCGTCAAAACCGAGATCCTTTTGACCTGTCATGGACCCATTGTCAACGAGGTGAAAAAGGGCTCAAGAGAAAAGCCTATTTCAGTGAGGTGGGCATTCACCGAGTGCCTTCAGCCAGCTCAGGCCGCCTACCTACTGCTGAAAGCCAGGGATATACAAGAGGTGAAAGAGGCCCTGCGATACTGGGAGCTACCCAGCCAAAACTTTGTGTTTGCTGATGTCAATGGAAACATCGGCTACTGGTGCTGTGCTACTGTTCCTATACGCTCAAAAGGTGATGGGATTCTGCCGGTGCCAGGTTGGGGCGGCGAGTATGAGTGGAAGGGATATGTCCCGTTTGATGAGAGGCCCCATGTGATGAACCCCGAAGAGGGTTTTATTGCCACGGCCAACAACAAGGTCGTGGGTGGAGACTATCCGTATTTGATTAGCCACTATTGGGAGCCCTTAGACCGAATTACCCGCATCCGCCAGCTGCTCACGGCCAAGAAGAAGCTGTCTGTTGAAGACTTCAAGAGGATGCACCAGGATGTCTATTGCGTACTTGCTTCTGAGATGGCACCCAGGATGCTCCAGGTCCTCGAACGGCGATTCTCCGACAAAGAGGCTCACAAGGCCAAAGATATCTTGTCCAAGTGGGATTTCATAATGGCCAAGGACAGCGTTGGGGCCTGCCTGTTTGAGGTGACCTATCGAAAGATGATGGAACACATATTCAAAGATGAGCTTGGGGAAGCGCTTTTCCAGGAGTATATAAAAATGGCCTCCTTCCCCCCACGGGCTATGAGGATGATGTTCAGAAAGGGGTCGTCACCATGGTTTGATGATGTCACCACTGCTGAAAAGGAGACCATGGAGGATATCATTGCGAGGGGTCTGAGTCAGATGCTGTCAGAACTAAAAGAGGGCATTGGAGGCGATATGGACAAATGGACCTGGGGAAAAATCCATACCCTCACCTTTGAGCATGTCCTCGGGAAAAAGAAGCCCCTGGATTGGATATTCAACCTGGGGCCCTTCCCTGTGGGAGGTAACAACCTGACTATCAACAAGAGGCAGTACTCTTACGATAAACCCTATCATGTGAACCACGGGGTTTCCGAGCGGATGATCGTTGATCTTTCAAACCTAGATCGTTGTCTTCACGTTCTCCCAACAGGTGAATCAGGGCAGCTCAGAAGCCCCCATCATAAGGACCAGATCGACCTCTACCTGGGTGGTAGATACCACCCAGCCTGGACCGGGCGTAGTGAGGTGGAAAAACATAGCAAGGAAACCTTGATTTTGGTTTCAAAATCAAGTTAGCTCTGCTTTGTTGCGCAATCGTAATGCTGGTGCTGAAACCGTCGAAAACTCCGATTATTGGCTTTTATCGAAATTCACCTATAGAATCAACTAAATACAGGGCTCGAAACTAAGGCTTGAGTGTTTTTCGACCGTCTCGCTGGAACACTAATAGCAGGAGAGCATCCAGCCGCTACCAATCTTCTTTCCAGCATAGCCTTTAATCAGGCTGGTCTGGTCTTTGAGGAACGTATCCCTCCAAGCGTGGAGCCAACCAATCCGGAAATGAGTCCAGCGATATTTTGTGTGTTAAACGGCTTGTTAGATACTTCTATTCATAAATTCTTTCTTTATGCTTTCTTCCACACTATTTGCTGGGCAATGCAGATATATACACCTTGGACATTCATAGCGTTTCATAGTTATAAAAAGTACAATCCATGATAAAAAGTAAATGATGCACAACTGCCATGATTTCAGCAGCCAATACAGCGGGAAGAAAATAGTGATAGAAAAACCTAAAACAAGCATGAAAATATCTATTTTACTTAACGGATAGGACCTTCTCTTAAAAAACTTAGGGACACCCCACAAGAACATACAGTTTGTTGTTGGAGAATCGTTACAATAGTGCGGGCAGTGTGTGCAAAAGAATCTATATTCAAGAATCAAGAAGTGGCCGGCGAATACGATTATATAGATAAGCACCCATTTCATTGAATATTGAGCTATGGCAAAACATGCTAAAAGCAAAGGGATGAGCCCAAATGAGCTCCAATACAGGTAATCAGAGAGATTATGTCNTTCCTTTAATATACCCATTTCTATCCTTAATATAGCCTTTCTTCAAATTCTCGACAGCTATTCCTTTATCCCGGTCACAAGGCTGTGTGTACCGTTTATCCTCCCGACAATTTCCCCTTCCTGATTCTTGAAATACCGCTCCTCGAGTTCCTGGGCACTGCTGTGGTCCTTGATGTGAAAACCGTATGTGCTCAGGAAATCTTCTATTTCTCCCTCTTCAAGGGCAAACGACCACCCCTCTCCTGCCTTTGATACCGTTCGAAAGATATTCCTCTCTCCATAGTATCTACGTTCTTGGCGTAATACCGCTGCATAGATATAATCGAACACAACCAAGCTCCCTCTCCCTGAAACATCGCGAATATAACCAAACGTGCTTTCGATGGCGGCATGGGATAGATACATGGTCACCCCTTCCAAGAGGAACAATGATTTCCGGCCCTCCTCAAACCCTGCGTGGGGTAGCTTCTCCGGCAGGCGTTCCTTGTTGAAATTGATGGGTACGAACGCGAGATTCTCGGGAATCATGATGCTCTTTTGCTTGAACGCCTTCAGTTTCTCTTCCTGTGTGATTGGCGCATCAAGCTCAAATATCCTCGTTGATCTGTTGAGATAATCGAAGCGTTGGGCCCGAGAGTCGAATCCCGCGCCAAAGATGACTATCTGGTCAAACCCCTTTTCCAGTGCATCCATGAATACGGAGTCTATATATTTCGTCCTCGCGATCACGTATTCATATATGCCCTTGGGAGCAAAGAATTTGTGGTATAGGTGACATATCCTGGGAAATCTCAACACCAGCCGTATAAAACCGGGAACCAGGATATAAGCGATGTTATCAGTTCCCTTGTAACACTCTCTTGTTTCCCTATATGAAGCGGCCCTTGACATACAGGTAAATTCCGCAGTTCTTGAGGTCTTAGTTTCAATTCTGCCTCTTTTCCTTTCCATTGTCCTATTAGAGAGAGAAAGGGCTCAGGCCTACACCCTTGACATTTTTAACCCGTCTTCTAATCTCTTAATCTTCCTCCACAGCAATCCTCAAAGCCTGTTTCTCTCCCAACGTACAGAGAGAAAGCTTAATTTGTCAAGAGTGTAGGCGTGAGCCCTTTGTTTTTTATAAGTCTCCTGGCTTATGATTACTATACGTAACATGCACAGCCCGGGTACATATATCCAACTGAAATCCACCGCTACCATCATGGCATAAGATGGACGATTTGCGATTGAAATATAGAACGCTCAGGGTCGGGACTAAATGGTTGAATTCATCTTGAAATCTATCAATCGCGATAAAGAACTTTTTATTTCACTCTCGCCCTCATTTTACAACACGTGTTTTACAATTAACAACACAGCGACTCCCAACAAGATCCACCCAAAAATAGACTTTACCGATTGTGACTTCAACTTTTCTGCCATCAGTCGAGATCCTATCTGACTGCCTAAAAATACAGCAGTAAGGCAAAGTATCCATACAGGCCAGACAGGTCGTGCAGCCGTGGCGATGTGCGAGATGAAACTGGAACTCCCTGAAAAGGTCACCACCATAGCCGAAGTCGCCGCTGCGACTTTTGCCTCTAGCCCGGCCATATAGAGAAGAGGGACAACAAAACTACCGCCCCCGCGTCCTATTAACCCCGCAAAAAAGCCAAGTATGCTGCCAGCTGTGATTCCTAACAGAATCCGGTGTCTGGATGGAAGACCGTCGCTTCTTGGCCTCCAGCCGCTGAGCATCAATACGCCTGCCGAAGCAGTGAATAATGCGAATATCAAAATAATCGGTTCTGTGGGCAATTTCACGTTGA
>JGI24422J19971_10002494_pt1 | contig 11450 bp, 10 predicted proteins | sample DeeMarSWOR152_54_FD_19971 | JGI IMG/M metagenome (IMG submission 19971)
CCGACATACGGCTGGCGTAGACCAGCGGCTTGGGGTTCAGCGAGAGGTATTCCCCCCATCGCTCCAGCTCCTCGGGCGTCCGCCGCGAGGTCTTGCCCTTGCCCCCGGCCACGAAAAGCCCCAAATCCTTCTCTAATCCCCTTATCCCCTCTTTAAGCGCCCCGCAGAGGGTGGTGGTCACCCCGCTGGAGTGCCAGTCGAAGCCCAGGACACAGCCGAAGGCCTGAAACCAGTAGGGGTGGCTAAGCCTCTTCAGCATTTCATCGGGTCCGAAGTCGGAAACAACGGCGATGGTAATCTCCCGTGCCAGCTTAGTCATACGCTCGAAGAGCCAGGGGGGTGCCTTGCCGTAGTGAAGGGGGAGATTGGCAATACCGGTTCGTCTGGGAATAGCCGCTGACATTTTTTTCTCCAGTTAAGCAATGAATAGGGGTATGATAGCCACCACAACAATGGCGGCAAACCCCAATCCAACCAGAAGCCACCACCGGCCCAGCCCTTGGAAATACCGACCAATTGACTTCCAATTCAACCATATATGGGTCACAACCAGAAGACCGAAAATACAGGAAATGATGACGTGAGGTGGGTAAAACATATCACTGGCGGGAGAGAAAAGCTTCTGTATGCCGGTTATCAACATGGCTAAACCGAAGATAACCATAGCAATGCCGATGCTGCGTCTCATAGAAACCTCCTGATTAATTAGTTCAGCCGAAGTATCCTGTTCTTCAGCTAATAAGTCAACCCTCCCATACCACCCCGCCCCCGATTATGGTCATCTCCACCCGTATATCCTTGATTTTCTCCGGGGGTGATTTCAGCGGGTCGGCGCTTAAAATCACCATATCCGCCAGCTTGCCCGGGGCGATAGAGCCTTTGATATCTTCTTCAAACGAGGCATAGGCGGCGCTGGTGGTGTACAGGGCTAACGCATCTTCGGCGGAGATAGCCTCTTCGGGCAGTAACTGTTGCCCCGATTCCGCCCGCCTCGTGACGGCGGCGTAGATGCCGAGCAGCGGATTATCGGGGGCGACCGGTGAGTCCGAGCTGCCCGCTACCATAAGGCCAGCGTCGAGGAAAGAGCCGATGCGGTAAAGCCAGCGCTGCCTTTCGGCGGGAACGGTAGCCAGGTATCGCTCACCGCTGTGGTAGATAAAAACAGGCTGGGTAACCACCACCGCCCTGAGCTTTTTCAGACGCTTTAATAATTCGGGCGGGCACTCCGAGACGTGCTCCAGGCGGTGACGGCGTCCGGCTAGAGACGATTGACTGGCGATATACTCCAGTACAGCTATCGCCGCCTCTACCGTGCCCGGCTCGACGCAGTGAATCGCCAGTTGAAAGCCCGAAAGCCCGCCCGGTGGGCGGCCAGCGCCTGCCGCTTTAATTCGTCAAGCGGTGGCTGCAAGCTCCCCCTGGTCTCGCTCAGTATAATCTTTAGCCCGCCCAGCCGTAGCCCGCTATCGCCCGCACCAAAAGCCATACCCTTTTCCTGAAACTGGGCTAAAGCGTCGGAGCCGAACATCATTGAAACGCGGCTCTTGAGGCTTGCGTCATCCTGGAAACTCTTGAGGACTTTCCAGCGGGCGTAGTCGTTGCTCACCGAAGCCTCCTGCAGCGAGGTGATGCCCAGGGAAAGGTAGTGTCGGTTGAGCGAGGCGATACCCTCGGCCAATTCGTCCTTGGACAAGGGGGGCAATACTTTTTGGCGGATATAGCCCACCATCTCGAAGAGCCGGCCGCTGGGCTCTCCACTGTCGAGCTTACGCTCGATAACCGCCCCCGCTGGCTCCGGGGTTTCTCTGGTGATGCCCNCCAGTTCCAGCGCTTTGCTATTGAGCACGCAGGCGTGCAGCGAGCGGTGGAAAAGNACTACGGGGTGCTCTGGCNCCACCTCGTCCAGGTCNTGGCGGGTGGGGTGGCGCTTCTCGGCCAGGTAGAACTCGTTGTAGTCGCTGCCCACAATCCAGTTGCCTTTCGGAGTATTACGGGCGCGTTTTCGAATGGCCGCCTTGATGTCGGCGATGGAATTCACCGACTTAGGACTGAGGTCAACAGTGTGCCGCTTTCTTATCGAGCCAAAGAGGTGGCAGTGGGCGTCGTTGAAACCGGGAACCACGGTCTTTCCCCCGCAATCGATAACCCTGGTATCGGCCCCTCTCACCTCCCCCAATTGGTCGTTATCGCCCACCATCAGAATCTTATCGCCCCTGACGGCCACCAGTTGAGCCGACGGACAACTGGGGTTCATAGTTATCATATTGGCATTATGCAGAACCAGGACGGCGCTCGGCATCTTTAAGTCCTTTGACCCGCTAGCTACATGGTAGTATACTACTGGCAACTTGGAGCAACAACCGATGGACTCAGCCAAGATAGCCGAAAAGCTGGTCTCCTGGATAAAAGAACGGGTAGCCGCGGCGGGGAGTAAGGGGGTGGTGATGGGTTTGAGCGGCGGCATGGACTCCTCGGTAGCGGCAGTGCTCTGCCAGCGCGCCTTCCCTCAGGATATGCTGGGGGTGATCATGCCCTGCCACAGCTCCAATCAGGATGTGGAGCATGCCCAAGCGCTGGCGCAAAGGTTCTCTATCCCAGTTAAGACAATTGTCCTTGACAGCACCTTTGACACTCTGCTCAAAGCGCTACCGGATGAGAAAGTGTCAGCCGAAATCAGCCGCCTGGCTCAAGCCAACCTCAAGGCCAGGTTGAGAATGCTCACCCTCTACTACTTCGCCAACCAGCGCCACTACCTCGTGGTCGGTTCGAGCAACCGCGACGAGCGCGCCATCGGCTATTTCACCAAGTACGGCGACGGCGGCGTCGATATCCAGCCCCTGGGCAGCCTGCTCAAAGGGCAGGTTAAAGAGCTGGCTCAATTCTTAAGCATCCCCCGGCCGATTATAGATAAGCCCCCCTCAGCGGGCTTATGGGAGGGACAGACCGACGAAGGGGAGTTGGGACTAAGCTACGACGAGCTCGACCGCTATCTGGCTTCTGGTGAAGCCACAGCGGCACTCAAAGAGAAACTTAAGGCCATCATCGCCGCCGCCGAACACAAGCGCCAACCGCCGCCCGTGGCCGACCTTGAGCTTTAGCCCCACCTCTTACCGCCATTGCGAGGAGCGCAGCAACGAAACAATCTCCACCCCCAGGTATTTGTTCCCACACCAGCCCACCCTATATGGGTTAGACCCCTATAAATCCCTTATTCGGGGTGTTTAAGAGGGGTTTCACCCCTCTTAATTCCTTAAAAGGGTGGAGGGCGGGAATAGATAAAATAATGGCGGGGGAATGCCTCAAAACCAATCCCTTATACGACATAAAACGACCCCCGACTGCTTGTTTTGGGGGGGTGTCTGTGCTATTATGCAACTAGGCGAATATGACCACAGAAAAGGTAAAGGCGCTGGAACTGGCTATCAGCCAGATTGAAAAGCGGTTCGGCAAAGGCGCGGTGATGAAGCTGGGGGAAGGCGCGCTGGTAAAGGTGCAGGCAATCCCCAGCGGCTCGCTGGCGCTGGACCTGGCGCTGGGCGTAGGCGGTATCCCTAAAGGTAGGATTACCGAGATATTCGGCCCCGAGTCCTCGGGGAAGACCACCCTGGCCCAGCACATAATTGCCGAAGCGCAAAAACTGGGTGGCACGGTTGCCTATATCGATGCCGAGCACGCTCTGGACCCTTCCTATGCCGCCAATTGTGGTGTCAATGTTGATGACCTGCTCATCTCGCAACCCGATACCGGCGAACAGGCACTGGAAATCACCGAAGCGCTGGTAAGGAGCGGGGCTGTTGATGTCATCGTGATTGACAGTGTAGCGGCGCTGGTACCCCAGGCTGAGATTGAAGGGCAGATGGGGGACGCCCATGTCGGCTTACAAGCCCGCCTCATGTCTCAAGCCCTGAGGAAACTGGCGGCCGCTATCGGCAAAGCGGGCACGGCAGTGGTATTCATCAACCAGCTGAGAGAGAAGGTGGGTATTATCTTCGGCAATCCCGAGGTAACGCCGGGGGGCAGGGCTCTCAAATTCTACAGCTCGGTGAGGATAGACCTAAGGCGCATCGAAACCCTGAAACAGAGTGATGTCGCCATCGGCAGCGTAGTGCGCGCCAAGGTAGTCAAGAACAAGATTGCCCCTCCCTTCAAAACGGCTCAGTTTGACATCATGTTCGACCACGGCATAAGCAAAGAGGGCAATCTTATCGACATGGGTGTGGAGCTGGGGATAGTCAAGAAGTCCGGTGCCTTTTTCTCCTATGGTGATGTTCGCCTGGGGCAAGGGAGGGAGAACGCCAAACACTACCTGAACGAGAATCCCGAGCTTGCCGAGGAGATCGAGCAGCAGGTCAGAGCCTCAGCCGTCATCACCCATAACTCTTAATAAGCAATCTTAAAATATAAACGAATAATAAATAAGGCTGAGGCGTAGTGCCTTGGCCTTATGTCTTTTAAGGNGTAGAAAAAGGATGAAAACGGTCACCGCCATCGGGGAGGGGAAGAGGCGAAAGAGGCGGCTCAACATATTCTTAGACGACAAGTTCGCCTTCAGCCTGGAAGCCGATGTCGCCCTGAAAGAAGGCCTGCGAGTGGGGCAGGAGCTTTCCGAGGGCGATATCGAAGCGCTGACCGGCGCTGAGCTCTCCCAGCGCTGCCTTAACGCCGCCCTCCGCTACCTCGCCTACCGCCCGCGCAGCGAGTCCGAACTCAGGGAAAGGCTCCAGCGGCGCGGCTTCGGCGGCGATACCCTAGAAACGGCCTTAGCCAGGCTCAAAGAACAAGGCTTGGTCGACGACCTCGCTTTCGCCCAATTCTGGAAGGAAAACCGCCAGTCCTTCAGCCCGCGCAGCCAGTGGCTGACCCGTCGGGAGCTTAAGCAAAAGGGCGTCGCCGACGAGGTCATCGAGCGGGTGGTGGCTGACGTCAACGATGAAGACAGCGCCTACCAGGCGGCGATAGCCAAGGCACGCCGCCTGCCCGCTGCCGATTATGAGGGCTTCCGCCGCCGTCTCGGCGAGTATCTCAAGCGCCGTGGCTTCGGCTACGGAGTGATAAAAAATACCTTAAAAAAGGTCTGGGAGGAAGTGAAGGACTAGGTTAAAGATAAACTACCTTGACCCCGAAGGGGCAAACTGGTTAGTATCTATCTGAAGCCTATTCCCGAGGGGGAGGTATTAAAAATAAGGGGGGATTAAAATGACAATGACGGGAGTATTGGCTGTTTTCTTCAGCTTCGTCATCGGCGTCGTCTTCGGTGGCATGGCTATCTTCCTCTTCCGCAGAATGATGGTCAACCGCCAGATTCGCTTAGCTCAGAGAAAAGCCTCTAAGATAGAGGCCGAAGCCAACGAGGAGGCTAAGAAAACACTCAACGAGGCAAAACGGGAAGTCGACAAGACAAGGGCGGCGGCCGACGCCGATTACCGGGAACGGCGCTCCGAGCTGCAACGCCAGGAAACTCGCCTGTCGCAAAAGACGGAGACCCTGGAGCGCAAGCTGGAAGGCGTGGAGCAGCGGGAGCGCAACCTGGCCAACAAGGAAAAGGAGGCAGCCGCTGTCCGCAGCGAACTGGATGAAATCAGGGCCAAGCAGCTCAAGCAGCTGGAGATGATTTCGGGAATGTCCACCGCCGAGGCCAAAAAGATATTCCTCGACACCATAGAAACCGAGATGGAAAAGGAGACCTCGCGGCGCCTGCGGGAATGGGAAGACAACTTCAAGGAGGAAGCCGACAAGAAAGCCCAGGATATTCTTTCGCAAGCGATACAGCGCTGCGCCTCCGATGTGGTATCGGAGACAACGGTGGCGGCCGTCCCCCTCCCCAGCGACGAGATGAAGGGGAGGCTTATCGGGCGCGAGGGGCGCAACATACGGGCTCTAGAGCAGGCGACGGGGGTTGACCTCATCGTCGACGATACCCCGGAAGCGGTAACCCTCTCCAGCTTCGACCCGGTGCGGCGGGAGATAGCCCGCTTAGCTTTGACCAAGCTCATCCAGGACGGGCGCATCCACCCCGCCCGCATCGAAGAGGTGGTAAACAAGACCAAGGAAGAGGTGGAAGCGGCTATCCAGAACGCGGGCGAGCAGGCGGCATACCAGGTCGGTGTTCACGGGCTGCGCCCCGAGCTAGTCAAGCTGCTGGGCCGGCTCAAGTACCGTACCAGCTACGGGCAGAACGTGCTCAACCACTCCGTCGAGGTCGCCCACCTGGCGGGCATGATTGCCGGGGAACTGGGCGTCAACGTGGCTACCGCCAAGAAGGCGGGGCTGCTGCACGACATCGGTAAAGCGGTAGATAGAGAAGTAGAAGGTCCCCACGCCGCCATCGGCGCCGACCTGGTCAAGCAGTGGGATAAGTCCCCCGAGGTCGTCCAAGGCGTCGGCGAGCACCACTTCGAGGCCGGTACCACCAGCGTCTGGGGCTTTATCGTGGCTGCGGCTGACGCCATCAGCAGCGCCCGACCCGGAGCCAGGCGCGAGTCCCTGGACCACTACCTCAAGCGCCTCAAGGAGCTGGAGGATATCGCCAACGACTTCAAGGGAGTGGAAAAGTCCTATGCCATTCAGGCCGGCCGCGAGATCCGCATCCTGGTCAAACCCGAAGAGATTGACGACCTGGGCGCGATGAGGCTGGCGCGGGACATCGTCAAGAAGATAGAAGAAGGGCTGGAATACCCGGGGCAAATCAAGGTTACCGTGCTCCGGGAGACCCGAGCCGTAGATTACGCCAAGTAGAAAAATGCTGATATTAGCTATCGGTGATATCGTGGGCAAGCCGGGCCGGAAGGCGCTAAACCAGCTCTTGCCCGGTCTCCGCCAGCAATACGGCCTGGAGCTGGTTATCGCCAACGGCGAAAACGCTGCGGGCGGCATCGGGCTGACCCCGGATACCGCTCAGGAGCTGCTCGACGCTGGCGTCGACGCCATAACCTCGGGCAACCACATATGGGCGCAAAAGGATATCTTCCCCTATCTTGAGGGCCAGATGCCCATCCTGCGCCCCCTGAACTACCCGCCCGGGGTACCGGGCCGGGGCTATATCGTCATCGGGCCGGCAGCGGTGGTCAATATAATGGGAAGGACCTTTATCGGCAACTTCGACTGCCCCTTCCAGGCTATGGACAAGCTGCTCGGTGAACTCGAGCAATCCATTATCATCGTCGATTTCCACGCCGAGGCAACCTCGGAAAAGATGGCTATGGGCCGATATCTGGACGGGCGCGTCAGCGCCGTCCTCGGCACCCACACCCACGTGGGCACCATTGACACCCAGATTTTAGCCGGGGGCACCGCCTATGTCACCGATATCGGTATGACCGGTCCCACAGATTCGGTTATCGGCGACGACACCGACGCCGTCCTCCAGCGCTTTTTGACGGGCATCCACCACCGCCTCTCGGTGGGCAAAGGCAAGTCCGCCCTCAACGCCGTAATGGTAGATATTGACGACACGGGGCGGGCCCGAAGCATCGAACGAATCTACCGGGAGGTGGACTAGCCTTGGGCCGGGTCGACCTCCACGTACACTCCACCGCCTCCGACGGCCGGCTCACCCCCGCCGAAGTTATCCAGGAGGCGGCGGAGCGGGGGCTAGTCTATATCGCCCTAGCCGACCACGACAGCGTGGACGGTATTGCCGCCGCCAAAGCGGCGGCGCAGCGCCTCCTCCATCTTGCCGTCATACCCGCCATCGAAATCAGCACCGACATCCCCCAGGGCGAGGTGCATATCCTGGGTTACTTTATCAACTACACCGACCCCCAGCTGCTGGCCAAGCTGGATGATTTCAAGAATTCCCGCCGGCGGCGGGCTCAAGCGATGGTGGCTAAACTGGACGGCTTAGGCGTCCATATCGACTGGCAGCGCGTCCTGGAGCTGGCCGGCGCCAGCACCATCGGCCGCCCCCATATCGCCCAGGCGATGCTGGAAAAGGACTATGTCCCCTCTTTCAAAGAAGCCTTTGACGAATACCTGGGGCACGGCAAACCCGCCTACGTCGAGCGGGAAAAGATGCTCCCCGCCGAGGCGGTGGCGATAATCGTCAAAGCCAGGGGGCTGCCCGTGCTGGCTCACCCCCTCACCACCAAAGACCCCGAGGGGCTGATATTAGAGCTAAAGCCGGCGGGGCTGGTGGGACTGGAAGCCTACTACAACGGCTACAGCGCCGAGGAGGTCGAGAGCTTGGTGGCGCTGGCGCAAAAACACGACCTCGTCGCCACCGGTGGCAGCGACTTTCACGGCATAGAGCCCGACGAGGAGACCGCCATCGGCGGCGCTGATGTCCCCCTGGAAGCGGTCGAGCGGCTCATCGCCCTGGCTAAAGAGAGAGAGCCCAACCTTATCTTATGAGGAGAGTTTATGGTTATTGAGTTCATCCTGCTGTTGGTCGGCGGCTACCTTATGGGCGCCATTCCCGCCGCCTATCTGGCCGCCCGGTGGTCAAGGCGGATAGACATCAGGCAGTACGGCAGCGGTAATGTCGGCGGCGCCAACCTGGTAAAGGTCAGCGCCCGCTGGCTGGCCGTCATGGTAGTTATCTTTGACATCGGCAAAGCGATGCCGGCGGTCTGGGTGGCCCACCTCGTAGGGCTGGACCTCAACCAGCAGCTGGCCATAGGTATCGCCAGTATTATCGGTCACAACTGGCCCGTCTTTCTCCGCTTCAACGGCGGCCGGGGCATCGCCACCATTATGGGAGTGGCGCTGATAACCCCCCTGGTGAACGACCTAATACCCTGGTCGTTTATAGCCTTCATGGCCATTATGATAATCAACGTGCTTACCGTGCGTAACATACCGGTGGGAATAGGCATCTGTGTGGCCGTTATGCCCATCGTCAGCTGGGCGGTCGACGAGCCGCTGGCGCTGACCCTAGCCTTTGTCGCCATGTTTATAATTATGGTCATCAGGCGGCTGACCCCACCCCGAACCCCGGACTCGGCCTCGGTGACGACGGGGGAGTTGTTGCTTAACCGTTTTCTCTTTGACCGTGACATCAGGGACCGTGAAGCCTGGATACACCGCAAGCCGATAAAGCCCGAAGAGGGAAGGGACTAACCTAGACAGATGCAGTGCACCTATCACCCCGACGTTGAAACCAACTTGAGCTGCGGCAAGTGCGGTCAGCCGATATGCCCCAAATGCATGGTGCAAACACCGGTAGGCGCCCGGTGCCCCGATTGCGCCAAGTTAGCCAAACTGCCCACCTACCGCCTCTCCGCCAAACACTATTTGATTGCGGCGGGCACGGCGCTGGGCATGGCTATCGCTGGCGGCTTTGTCTGGGGGGTGGTGAGGGAATTCTTACCCTATATCGTCGTTAACCTGCTGCTGGCGGGCGTCGTCGGCTTCGCCGTCGGCGAAGTGGTCGGCCGCTCCGTCAACCGCAAGCGCGGCAACTGGCTGGCCCTGATTGGGGCCGTGGCCATACCCATAAGCTATCTGGTCAGCATCCCCTTCAACATGATGTTTGAATATACGGCCGTCTTCCACCCGCTCGATATACTGGCCATAGCCATAGGTATATTTGTCGCCGTCATCCGACTGCGCTAAAATATTTGTTGTCCGATAGGAACTAGATAGGAGAAAGCATGTCACCAATTAGTATGAGCTATTTGGGAATTCCGGGCTACGTTATCTTCTGGGTATTGTTCGCCCTGGCCATCGGGCTGTTCCTGCGCCGCATGTACCAGCTGCTGCGCTATATGCTCCTGGGGCAATCCGTGGGCGGCTTCGGTCAGCTGGTCAAAAGGGTCTTCAGCACCATCGTTAATGTATTCGGGCAATGGTGCCAGCTTAAAAACCTGACCAGAAAGAACCGGGCCAGCCTGGGCCACGCCTTTATGGCCTGGGGGTTCTTTATCTACATCCCCTTCTACCTGATATTTATTATTATCGGCGGCGGCTTCGGCCTCCACGAAACGCTGGAGCACACCAGCTTCTTCTTCTACTACGCCTGGGTTATGGATATCGCCGCCCCCTTTATTATGCTCGGCGCCCTCTGGGCCATCATCCGCCGCTACGTTATCAAACCGCCGAGATTAAAAGGCGAACAGACCTTCGAGGCGCTGGTCATACTGGTCACGGTTTTTATCCACCCCTTAACCCACCTCTTTAAGGAAGCCACCGGCATCGCCCTGGGCTACGCCCCGGTGGGGCTGGGCGCCAACCTGCCCCCGATAAGCGAGGCGCTGAGCAATATCTTCGCCAATGCCAGCCCGGGCGCAATCGAGGCAGCTAACGCCGCCTTCTTCTGGGCGCACTGGGGCTTCGTCCTCTTCGTCCTGGTCTTCATCGCCTACTCCCGCTACCTGCACATGATTGCCAGCATGTTCAATGTCCTGCTCCAGTCCCCACCCCCCAAGGGCGCCCTGCGCCCCATCGACCTGGAGGAGGCGGAGAGCTTCGGCGCCGCCAAGATAACCGACTTCAACCGCAAGCAGCTTTTAGACCTCTATTCCTGCGTCATCTACGGCCAGTGCCAGGAGGTCTGCCCGGCAACGGCCAGCGGCAAGGCATTGAATCCCAAGCAGCTGATTGACGACCTCAAGGAACATTTGGTCACCGAAGGACCGGGGCTGCTAAAGGGAGGCGAGCCCAGTAAAGCCATGATTGGCGAGGTCATCACCGAGGACGTCATATGGGCCTGCACCACCTGCCGCGCCTGCCAGGAGGCCTGCCCGGTGGCGGTGGAGCACGTGGAAAAGATTATTGATATGAGGCGCAACCTGGTCATGGAGCAGGCGTCCATCCCCGAAACGGCCGAAGGCGCCCTGCGGAGCATTGAAGACCGCGGCCACCCTTGGCGGGGCACGACGCTGTCAAGGACAGACTGGGCCGAGGGGCTGGAGCTTAAAACCTTAGCCGATGACAGCGATATTGATATCCTATTCTGGGTGGGCTGCACCGGCGCGCTGGAAGAGAGGAGCACTAAGATATCTCAGTCAGTAGCCAAGCTACTTAAAGCCGCTGGNGTCAACTTCGGNATNCTGGGNNCNGAGGAAAGCTGCTGCGGCGAGCCCGCCCGCCGACTGGGCAACGAATACCTCTTCCAGATGCAGGCTGAGAAGAACATCGAGCTCCTAAAGAACTACGGGGTCAAGCGCATCGTCACCGCCTGCCCCCACGGCTACCACACCCTGAAGAACGAGTACCCTCAGTTCGGCGGCAAATTCGAGGTCATCCACCACACCCAGTTTATCGCCCAGCTGCTCAAAGAGGGTAGATTGAAAATCACCAAGGGCTTAGGCGAGCTGGTCACCTACCACGACGCCTGCTACCTGGGACGCTATAATGATATCTACCAGCCGCCGCGAGGGCTGGTCAAAGCCATCCCTGAGATAAAGATGGTGGAGATGGAGCGTAACAAAGAAAACAGCTTCTGCTGCGGCGGCGGCGGCGGTCACATGTGGCTGGAAGAGCACGAAGGCCGCCGCATTAACGAGCTGCGC
>JGI24422J19971_10002498_pt1 | contig 11442 bp, 10 predicted proteins | sample DeeMarSWOR152_54_FD_19971 | JGI IMG/M metagenome (IMG submission 19971)
TTTTCTGTCGGGGGCAACCGTCCAACGAAATAAAATCTACGAATTATTACGTACGAAATTATCAGAGAGAAATATGCAAAACAAACCCAATGTCAAGTACGCTCAAATTAACGTAAACTCTTATATGAAAAGTATATATGAAAAATTGGACACTTGGTTAAGTGGGAAAAACAAACCCAATTCAAACCCAAACAAACCCAATCTCCGAAATGCCAAAATGAACGTAAACTTATATATTATAAAGGATTACAGAAAAAACGGTGATTTTATAGTCCGAATAAACAAACCCAATTTCTTCAAAGGCCCAAAATGAGCGCAAACTTATATCTTATAGAGGATTATGACAATGTTGCCGCCTTCCGGCCCAAAAAAACAAACCCAATTCAAACCCAATTTGCCGGGCAATATTCGTACTCCACAAGAACCTTATGGCAATCCAACACGCCCGAATGTAAAATAAAAGAAATAGCTACTACCGAATTCAACGATTAAACGCCTGAGTACGGCTTGGCGATTGTGGGGCTGCATAGCATTTCTGAGTTGTACAAACTTTGTATAGCGTTCAAAGGTATTACGCTTTATGTTGAACTTGTTTAAGTCGACTTTCTGTCCTTGAGAACCGAAGTAGATGAGTATGGCCTCTTCATAAAGGGTTGGAATTGCCTGATAGCCAAGATCATGAAGCCGTTCCATATTCGTCGCGATCTTGTCAACCCGCCCTGTCAGTAAATAACACGCCATAAGATATTCAAATGCCATCTTGTTGTGGGGATTATGGACGAGCAATTCTATCAGCATTTGATCGACAGATTCTTTAATGATTCCTGCATGTCCCTCTTCAAACATATATGAACGGATCCTGTCAACATAAGCTGCTTGGTCCGGCGCAAAGCTGTTGTTCAGGGCAATGAGCAGTTTTTCGGCGCTTCCACGATAGATCAGGTCTTTCTTCAAGGCGTTGAGATAAATCTGGGCGGTGCTGGACTTGAACCAGTGACCTCCTGCGTGTCGAGCAGGCGCTCTACCAACTGAGCTAACCGCCCTGGCAAACGTTCATCCACAATATAGTAAAAAAATGCAGAAATCAAGGTTTTTTGTACAAGATTGCTTTCCAAAGGAAGGATGAGATTGAGTCAATGAACGTAAGATTAGCTATCAAAGTAAGTTATAACAAATTTTTGTGGCTAATATGGGCAAGTGTGAACGTCTCGATACACATTATTTATCTCAAACACAACACTTATCAATTCAAATTTCTTCTAATAACTGCGGCAGCTGAAACCGTTCGTTGCACATTGCCGCTTGCAACCGTTATAGAAATCTGAACACTTTTCACTTTTGTCAGCGTATCTTCGATGACCGAATTCTTTGTGAAAGTCATAGCGGTAACATTGTCACAAAGCACATAGTTACTGCCAGAGGAATTATCAATTAGATAAAGTTTGTTGTCCCCATTGTTATATTGATAAGTTATATCATCTCCACCGGCAGTAATCATTGTGCATTCATTGGCTGGTGCGTTAGGGTCAACTGCATCTGCTGTTCGAAGCTGACTTGTCATCCGAAACAGTGCCTGTCGAGCGCTGTTAATTGTCTTAAAGAGATTTTCGTTTTCCCGGTAGTTTATAACCGAGGCGTTAAAGGCAACAGCTACAGCAGCAAGCAGTATGCCTGCTACCGCCAGAGCAACCAGCAATTCTGCAATGGTGAAACCAGTTTTGCATCTCTCATTTTGCATTTCGTATCTCGCAATTCACCTTACATTCACGAAATAGGTTTGACGCTTTTTAGAACTTCTAACAAAATGAACACACAAGACACTTTTCATTCTTAGCTCTTCGCTTTGCTCAAAGAAAAATTCCACGAAGAATCTCATCATTCTCGTGCAAGCGAGCCCCTTCGCTACACTCAGGGTCACAATAAAATCATTTTGTTAGACACCCTTAGTATCGGGCTCGTATCCAGCTCGCTGAGCTGATTTCCTCCGAGTTAAAAAAAACCTTTACAACTACTCGAACAAAATAGCTGCTGTGATCACCTACCACCTGTTCAAAATCCGATGCACTGACATTTTCAACTGTAATCTGCTGACTAAACGCGGCAAAATCATTGAGAAGGTTTCTATCAGCATTAATCGGAGGAGAAAAGCTCGCACCATCAAAATCATCCAAATCATCATAGTCAGCCAAAACTTCGCCCCCTTCCGGACCAAATGTGGAAATGCCGGTATTCGGATCAACCACGGGCAGCAAGATAGTAAGCTCTCTTATCTGTTCAATGAGAAACTCAGCGGTTGACAAATTTGTTCCGGAACTGTTAGCTCTCGTGAACGCGCTGTTGGCTGCGACCAGAGACGCAATCGCAAGACCTACCAGCAGGATTGCAATCAACACCTCAATAAGTGAAAAAGCGTTCTGGATTCTCGATTCTCGATGCTCGTTGTTCTTATTTCGCATCTCGTATCTCCTATGCCGTGCCATTGTCGCGTATGCCGAACGAGCGACGAGTCACAGGCGACGAATCTATTTGCCCGTAACAACACTGGACATTTTGAATATCGGCAGAATAATACTCATCGCAATAAAGCCGACCAAAAGACCCATCACAACTATCATCATAGGCTCTATCATCGACGTTACCGTTTTGATAACAGTTTTTAGCTCTCTTGCGTAATAATTGGAAACATCTCTCAATACATCACTCATTGTGCCAGAATCTTCGCCGCTTCTTATCATTTGCACCACATGTTCCGGCATCAGAGAATATTGACTGAGGCTGGATGCAATTTTTCTTCCCTGACGAACCTCCTCATAGACCCCAAGCCACATATTCTTGTAAAGAACATTTCCCGCAATTTGGGCTGTTATGGAGATTGTATTTAGTATCGGGACACCGGCTTTTGTCAGTACGCCCATTGTGTGCAGGCTCCTTGTTATATAAAGACATCGGCACAGCGTTTTTATAAGAGGCAATCTCAATTTCGTTTTATCCCACCATAGCCGGCCATCATTAGTACCAATGAAATAGTAAAAAGCCCATAGTAGGGCACCGAGGGCCGGTACAATGAAAAACCAGTACCCCCGCAGAAAAGCACTGGTGGCCATTAACATTTTAGTAGGTGTGGGCAGTATATGCTCCTTTCCTGCAAAGATCGCCGTAAACTTCGGCAGAACAAAACACAACAGGAAAATGGTTACTGTCACGGCCATAAACGCTATGATAATCGGATAAACCATAGCCCCTTTAACCTGTGAGCGAGTTTCGGCTTCGGAGTCCAGATACTCGGCTAATTTTTCCAGCATTCCACTCAGCGAGCCGCTAATCTCTGCTGCAGCCACCATATTTATGTAAAGATTGCTGAATATGTCCGCATGTTCAGCAAGTGCCTGTGAAAAACTTTGTCCGGCTTCGATTCGATTTTTCAAATCATTAATGATGGCCTTGAATTTTTCGTTGCTGTTTTGCGCAGCTATCGACTCAAGCGAATCCTGAAGGCTTATCCCTGCCCGGATCATAATCGAAAGCTGATTGGTGAAACTCAAAATATCCTTTTTGCTCGGCCCTCCCTCAATTCTAAAACCCTTGACTTTTGCCCATGTGTTTTCCTGGCGGTCCGTGGACGGATGCTCGAGTGTAGAGGCTGGCTCTCGGCTGTGTTGCTCCTGTTCCCACGGCGCCTGTGCTCGCTGCCGATTTTCTGCAACAGCAGTCGCATCAGCCGCATCTTCATAATCTTGCGAAGATTCTTCAAACATATTTATATCCTTATCTTTTTGATTTACTGTCTGTGTTCCCATCCCCGCCTTCACGAGGACGAAGTTTGCCCCTGCGAGGGACCCCGCCTTGCGGGAACCCAAAGCAGGGAAGGCTTATTTCGAAACGGGAGACTCTTCAGGTTGCTGGACAACTTGAAACTCCCTGTTAGGCACAAGCGTCTTTTCCATCCTCGCAGAATTGCCTGAGCGTGCAATCGCTTCATCCCTATCTATGTAACCCTTGAAATACATATCAGCAATGCTGTTATCCAGATTCTGCATACCCAACCTGCGGGAAGTCTCAATAATATTCGGTATCTCGTAGATTCTGTTCTCACGAATACAGTTTCTCACAGCCGAGGTACAGAGCAATATTTCCGAAGCCGGTACCATCCCCGGCTTGTCCAGGCGTTTAAATAATGTCTGTGAGATAACAGCCTGTAGGGTATTAGCCAGCATCGTTCGAATCTGATTCTGCTGAGCGGCAGGATAAACATCTATAATACGTTCAATAGTCTGCGCAGTATTAATCGTGTGCAGCGTACTAAAAACAAGGTGCCCGGTTTCAGCAGCAGTAATTGTGAAGCTGGTTGTTTCCAGGTCTCTCATCTCTCCCACCATAATGATATCCGGGTCCTGTCTCAAGACGTGCTTAAGCCCTGAAGCAAAGCAAGGACAGTCGGAACCGATTTCTCGCTGCTCTATCATACTGTTTTTATTTTCTATCATATACTCGATAGGATCTTCCAGGGTAATTATGCGTTTTCTATAGGTTGTATTTATCGATTCTATCATCGAGGCGAGGGTTGTGCTTTTCCCCGACCCGGTATGGCCGGTTACAAGCACCAAACCTCTGGGCAGGTCGGTCAACTCTTTGACTATCGGCGGCAGGTGTAAATCATCTATGGCAGGAATTTGATTCGGAATTACTCTGAACGAAATTGCAATTGTGTCCCGTTGAACATGAGCGTTAACACGGAAGCGATGGCCATCTTCGAGGTTTGTCGAGAAATCAATATCTTTGTTTTCTTCAAATTTTTTGAACCTATCCTGCCCAATCATAGAAAGNACCATTTTTTTTGCGTCTTCCATGGTGACTTCAGGGAAATCCAAATCGATCAATTCCGTATTCCTTCGCATTACCGGGGGGATCCCAACGTTGATATGGACATCGCTTGCTTCGTTCTCTATCACATTTGCTAATATAGTCTTTACATCTAACATGCCAAAGTCCTTTCAAAGAACTTATATCCGCCTGTCATAAGCGGACTTATCAGCCTCACTTGGTACTTTTTTGACCGACATTTTCAGCAGGAGCTTCCTCTTCGTTTTGTCCGTACATTTCTGTTACGCGCAACACTTCTTCCATTGTCGTCAGGCCCTGCTTTACTTTTATAATCCCATCATCAAACAGACTCCTTCGCTTGCTTTCACGAAACACCCGACGCATATTACTAACCGACGAGTCCATGTTAATCATATCCCTGAACTGGTCATCAATAACCAGCAGTTCGTAAATACCGACTCGGCCTACGTAGCCCGAACCTCTGCAGGAGTCACACCCGGCCCCGTGATAAAACTGTTTCGTCCTTACTCCAGCCTTTACTATATGTTTGCGCATATTTTCCGGCATTTTGTATATTTCTTTGCACTTCGGACAAATCTTTCTGACCAGTCGCTGGGCAAGGACCGCATTCAATGAAGCCGCTATTAAGTACGAATCAATACCAATGTTGACGAGCCTTGTAATGCTGCTGGCTGCATCATTTGTGTGCAGTGTCGAAAGGACCAAATGGCCAGTCAAGGCAGCCTGCACAGCTATTTGAGCTGTCTCGTGGTCGCGAATCTCACCTATCATCATTACATCCGGGTCCTGACGAAGCAGGCTCCTGAGGGCCGTAGCAAAGTCCAGGCCGATCTTCTCGATGACCTGGACCTGATTGCAAAAATCAAGCTGATATTCCACGGGGTCTTCAACCGTCGAAATGTTCAATTTCTCACCGTCCATCTGGCAGAGAGCCGAGTACAGTGTAGTGCTCTTACCGGAACCCGTGGGGCCGGTAACAAGTAAAATTCCGTGAGGCAGCGCTATCTGCTCCCGAAAAGTCTCCATCACATCAGTCTCCATACCCAACTGCTCAAGTCCTTGCAGAATCGATTTACTATCCAGGACACGGATAACCACTTTTTCTCCATGGCTGGTTGGCAGTGTTGAAACCCGTAAATCAATTGCTCTTCCTCCCACAATAACCGAGATTTTGCCATCCTGCGGCAGCCGCCTTTCCGAAATATCAAGATTGGCCATAATTTTAACGCGTGAAACAATGGCAGGATGCATCCTTAACGGTGACTGCATTGTTTCGAAAAGCACTCCATCTATTCGGTACCGTGTTTTCATACTCTTTTCCTTGGGCTCGATATGAATGTCACTGGCACCTTCATGTATGGCATTGCTAATGAGATAATTGACAAATTTAATGACCGGTGATTGACCCGCCATTTTCTCCAGGTCTTCAGTCTCCTCCTCTTCGTCTTGCACGACCTCAACATCTGTCATATCGCTTATGATATTGTCAAGGTCGTAGTTGACTTCTTCGGTCTTGAAGGAATCACACACCGCCTCAATGTCCTGTGGGCTGCAAACCACGACCTTCAGATCCATCTGCGTTTGTCTTTTAGCATCCTCTATGGCGAATACATTTGCCGGCTCACTTGTTGCAACAACCAAAGTACCTTCTTCTATGGCAATAGGACAAACAGCACTATTCTTTATAAAATCAATGTCGAGTTTCTCAAAAGCCTCCTTCTGCGCATCCTGCGGCACAATGTGGCGAACCTCGAGACCATATAGCTTGGCCTTAGCTTCCAAGATATCCTCGGTATTGATTAGCCGCCATTTTAACAGCAACCGTGCGGCATCAGACCCCGGCTTTGCCCGCATCTCTTTCCGTAATCGTGCGTGCTGCTCAGCATCGATCTTGCCCATATCCTTCAAGACATCAGCGATATCGCATACGTGGGAATCGCCGGACTCTTCCGGAGAATAGAGGTCACTTAGGCCGCGCACAGACTGGCTCTCAGAGTGTTCCGGGCCTCCTGCGACGTCGGAGTCTAATTTCCGTTTTAAATCCTTTTTCGGCTCTGATGACTTTCGCTTTTTTCCAAATACAGAGGATAGTTTCATTATTTGGTCAACTTAAATATTATTTCCACACCGTTTGATTCAAGCGTAACGAGACCATTGTTAATGTCGATTTTGCACACCTTAAAACCTTTTATTGAATCCCCCTCAGAGAGTTTTATACCATCGATGACGCAGCAATCGCCCATTTCCGATTTTATAATACTCAAAAGCCGCATGTCCTTTGCTTGCTGTCTTATCTGCTGCTGCCAGACCAATTGGGGGTCAATTCCGGGATTTTCGTCCTGAGCATTGAGCTCTGGGTCTAAATCGGCCGAAAACATTTCAAGCTCGAAGGGATTTTTTGCGAGCTCATTGACCCTCACCTGGGGTACCTTTGAGAACTCATAGAATTTGTTAACAATCTCACCCATTCTGCCAAAAATTTCTGACTTAACGCCGGTGAGGCGTGCGATGGCCTTCTCGATCTGTGTCTGTTCGTTCTTCCCGGTCTCTGCCGAGGCCGATTCTGGAGTGCTCTTTTTAATCATGAAAAAAAGGCACAAAAGACCTATAACAAAGACAACGGCAAGCGTTATCGTACTCTTGCGCACCTGTTTTTCGTGAACAGCTACGGTAAGGTATTCCTGCTCCTGTGGTTTTTCATTTGCATTATCCGGCGTCTTAGGCGTCTTAGGCGTCTTAGGCATCTTAGGCGTCTTAGCGGCAGGAGCTGCCGACTTTTGTCCGGGCAGATTCTCAAGGCCTTCATCTCGCAAAAAAGACAACATATTTAATCTCCGTCAAAAGTTTTCAGTTTTCAACTCGACATACATAAGCGAATTTAATTAGTTTTAACCCCTTCCAAAACGAGGGGCAAAAATTCAAAACTCAAAACTAAAGTTAACCGGTTGTATTCTGGAAAAATATACTCACTATAAAATCAGCTCCCACTTGCCCCTCGTCATCTGTTTTCTTCTCTAACTTAAGCTCTCGAATTTTCATTATTCGAGGTAATTTCTCAAGCTCCAAGAGGAACGAGTAAAACGAGCTGAAATTTCCCTCTAATTCCATTTTTAACGGTTGTTCTATATAGCCGCTGTTATCTTTTTTCGTGAGGGTTCGAATTGTTTTTGGTTTCAGGTCCTGCTTTTGTGCAATTATAGTTACCTGCTCAAGGACCTGGTGGATCTGGCTTTTAGGCGGCAGCTTACTTTCAAAAAACTCAATCGCTTCCTGCAATTGCTCAAGCTGCTTTGTAAGATCATCTGCTGCTTTAGCGACTTCTTTGTACTCGTCTAATTTGGCCTCTTTCGTTTCAACCCGCACTTTTGCCTCGGCCAAACGTTTGTTAGCAGGCTTAATCATATATAAGTATGCCACTACGGCTACACCTACCAACAAGGCCCCAAACACAACTTTTCTTATACCGCTTGTCATAGTTATGCCCTCATTATTGGTGAGTGGTAATTAACCAATTAGCTAATTAACCAGTCTAATACCAGCATTAAAAACTCCGTATCTTATTGTCAGTTCCGGTCCTTATCCTTTCAATGTCGTTCTGAGTAAGATGCAAGTCTTTTCTAAGCATTGCCGTTAGTTTGAATTGTCTAAACGTGCCTTCCTCGACTTTGTATTCTTTTGATTCGATCAATGCTACGTTGTCCAGCAGACTTGAATTGCCCAGGCGCTCCATATAAGCGGCGACTTGAAGGTCGCTCGAAGCTACACCTCCGATCTCAATATTCGTCTCTAACAATTTTTCCTGTGAGGCGTTGTCCTGAGCTGCCGTCTTTTCAGCTTGTGCCGCCTTATATTTACTTGTTGGTACAGCCTGGTTGACGTTCTTGGGCTCCTTCTGGATAATGCTTAGTTTTAAGAGCGATACCCCCGCCGGCAAGTTATTTGTTAACGACGCCAACAAAACACTTCTCGGTATCGGTTCAAGCAGTTCGGTGGTAGTCAGAGCCGTTTTCATCATCACCTTTCGTTTTGTCTGAAGCTCTTCAAACTGTTTAATGTCCTCTTGTATCTGGGCCAACCTTTGATTTGCGACTTTTTCTCTAGCATTGCAGGCACGCTGGCTTATCCTGTTAAACGTAAAGATAACGCCTAATGCCGTCATAACCACCAAAAGCAGCACAAGATACACCAAGTTTGTTCTACTCGACGCTTTGCTTTGAACGTAATCATCAGGCACAAAATTTATATTAACCATTTTTTAGTCTACCTCCTTTTTATCGAACTGCCGAAACGTTTTATCGCATTTTGGGTTTCGTTCCTACGACAAGCTAAGCCCAAAGGCAGTAGCCCAGTTAACCTGTTTTCGCTGTTGCAGTTGTGGCGCCGCCGCAGAAGCGGGAGCTCCTTTATCAATGGGGGTTCCCAAACGATTGGGATTAGCTGGTTTGACTGCGGCCAGACAATCTCCCAACTGCGCCGGCATTTCCAATTGCTTTGCTACTGTTACGCATATATCTCTATCCGTAGAATTACTCGAAAAGAAAATCAAACGCTCTATTTGAGCGCGTCGGTACATCGAGGCGAAGTGCCGTCTGCAGGCGGTCAGCTCCATCACCAATCTTGTTACTGCTTTCTCGTCATTGAGCTTCTTTGTACCCATTGATATCAAACGAGCAAAAAGTAGATTCTTATGACGACAAATTACCACATTCGTAAAGTTTGCATCTATACAAATGAGCATCACGATCACGTCAATATCGGCTTTACGCATGCCAAACAATTCGCTATAGCAGTTTGTCAGTGCTATTGGCCAAACACCAATAGACTTGATTGCCAGGCCGGCCTTTTCGTATATTGCCAGATGCCTGTCAATAATCTTACGCTCAGTTGCCATCACGAGAACTTTATCCTCATCCATGTGGATGTACTTTATCATCGTGTTGCTTTTGTCGGGTTCGAAGGGCAGTTTCTGTTTTATCTTTGAAAAGATAACATCCTCCAGCTTGCCATTATTTGACTTCGGCATTGCTATATGGTCAATAAACACATCACTTGCCGGCATTGCCGCTATTGCCTCTCTACCTCTAAAATCGCCGTTCGCTGTCAACCGATTTATAGTTTTGATAGCCCATCTTTGCCAATTGCCGCTGCCGGGTTTTATATTATTAGGCCGATTTTCACTTCGGCCAGCAATTAAAGTTATGCCCTTTCCGACATTTCCAAGCTGGACCAACTTCAAATCGTCATCTCCAATGTCGACACCAATCGGATATGCGCGGCTTTTCGAGATCCCAAACATATAAATTTCACCCACAAAAGCGCATCACGTCTCGCGCTTCCAACACTCGTGCAGGTCGCCATTTTCCTACAAATGGTACCCTGCCTCCTTTCATCATCCCAATTCATCGGAATTCTGAGTCCCTACCTATATTAAATTACTCAGATCCCGGCACGCTGGGACTCTCGAGAAACCCGATTTAGCTGGGATGATACTAACTAAAATATATGAAACAGAAGCCAAGAGAGGCAAATGTGAAGAAAATATTAGGACCCCTTTTGTAGAATGCTGCAAAAAAATGATCGCACTTCTGATAAAATCTGCGATTCAAGTTCATCGGGACAGTTTTGGCCTATGAACTAAGAGAACTGCCCTGAAGTTTTTCCATAATAAAAAACATTCTGAAAGAAGAAAAATTTCTTATACAGGAGAAATTTTCACGAAACGAATGTGAGGAGATAGTAGAAGTTCTTGCAAGAAGCGGGGAGCAAACAAAGCTTATAGGACTAAATGACGGGCCAGTTTTGGTTGAGGGGGTATGAACGATGAAGTGTGAGCTGAAACCTTGTGTTCTTATTTGCAAGAGATATAATCCGGAGGTAAGAGCAGCGGATTAAAGTAATCTGGAAAAATGGGGAGGTAAGCCATGAGAGATGATAAGAAGCCGGCTGTTACCAGAAACTTTATGAAGAATCTGTCGAGGGGCGCGGTGAAGTCGATACCAGTTGGGGGAGCGTTATTAGAGCAGGTCATCTACGGGACTCTTGACGGCGAAGCAGCAAAAAAAGAAGCAGAGAAGCTGCATACTGCTTTGTCCGGAATTGAGCAGAAACTCGAAGGGCAGGATGTCAGCTTCGGTGATGTTCTAAACGCGCTGGAGAAAGAGGCTGCTTTCAGAGAGGAAATCATATCGCAAATAGGCGAAATCAGGGCGTTGTTGAAAGATCCTGACACCGCAGCGATTTCTGATAGATTAGTAAATGCTGTAGAGCGCTTGCTCATTCATAACCTACCCTACCGGTCGATGGGGGGATTGTTTAAGGGTCGGGATGAGTTGATGGAAAGATTGGAAGGGCAGCTTGGGAGAGGCAAGACAGCGGCGATTACGCAGGTGCAGGCAATCCACGGGCTGGGGGGTGTGGGTAAGACACGATTAGCGGTGGAATATGCGTGGCGTCAACTGCAAGCGGGTGACATTAATGCAGCCTTTTTCGTGGCGGCTGATTCAGCGGGGAGTCTGAATGCGAATCTTGCGGCATTAGCTTGGCCGGGGCTGCTGGACCTGCCGGAATACAACGAGCCGAAACAATCGGTCATTGTAGAGG
>JGI24422J19971_10002505_pt1 | contig 11422 bp, 12 predicted proteins | sample DeeMarSWOR152_54_FD_19971 | JGI IMG/M metagenome (IMG submission 19971)
TGGGTTCAATAAATGCTTCTAGGGTTGGCGTTTCAATTTTGGTCGGAATTCTGAGATAGCTCTGTACTGTTGTCTTTGCCGTGGCTTGTTCGTGGGTTAAGGCTCCTAGCATTTCCAAGACTTGGAGGCAGTTCTCGACTGCGTAGCCGTGATAGTGGTTATTGAAGTATCCATAGACGTTTTCTACTCTGTTGGCTACTTCCTTGACCCTTGGAACCCATGGCTTGAGTTCGTTGACTCCGTATCGATAGTTATACCAAGGTCTTATTCCTTTTCCGTGCCACCTAAAGTACGCTATTTTGGATGTTATCTGAACTTCAGGCGGTAGCAATGGTTCATCAACGATTGTGTATGCTACTTCATATTTTCTGAGCAATCGCCAGGTTTCATCTCTCATCCAAGATAGATTTCTGAACTCTACTGCAAATTTTATGTTGGTCGGAATGACTTCAAAGAAGCTTTCTAAGAGGTCGAGGTCGAAGCGAAACTTTGGTGGGAGTTGGATAAGTAGACATGCAAGTTTCCCATTTAAATGGAGGGGCTCCATCAATTCACAGAAACGTTTAAGATCGTCTTCAACGCCTTTGTCCAAACTTAGCTTCTTTTCGTGCGTGATCAGCTTCGGAAGTTTTGCCACGAAAACGAAGTCTGTTGGCGAGTATTTCAACCATCCCATGGCCATGCCTTTCGACGGATAACGGTAGAAGGTTGAGTCTATCTCAACTGTTTTGAAGACTTTTGAGTAGGCTGAGAGCATGCTCCTCTCTTTTTTCTTGTAGAATGGCCCAATCCAATCTCTGTAGCTCCAGCCTGATGTGCCAAGTAGAATGTTCTTCAACGTTTTCACAATCTCCTGGCCAACCTTAACGTTTGAACTACCTCGTTAACGCTATTATACGTTTTTTCTGGAAGTTTTTCGAGCACGGATGATGCATGAACTCTTTCATCTTCTGCTAAATCGATCAGTTTCCATCCTTGATGGCGAATCAGTCGTGCTTTGTCGGTCGGAAACTTCGCGTCTTCTTGTAGGACTTCCTTCAAAGAATTTAGTCCGGTAGATTTTGTCACCGTGGGGAATTTGCCCGTTTGCTTGTATATTTTTAGCCGTGCGGCGTCTTTGTACATTCGGACGAAATGGAAACTCATGGCCACGGTCTTGTGATCTCCTTCGGATGCTTGCTTGTCAATTTTTTTCAGCTCTTGGTCTGTGGGTTGGTAGATGTTGTGTGGGCCTTTTCCGAACAGTCTTGTATATAGAATGTCGCATTTGTACGCTGGTTTCTCGTCTTTGGAAAGGTCGACGCAATGAATCATGTTGTAATCTTGCATTGCTTTTGCGAGATATGGGTTGATTGATCTTTTGCTGCTTCTTGTCTCCAAGGCGATTCTGATATCGTACATGTCTGCTGTTGAAAAGAAGTTGCGTATGAGGTCAACGTTAGTCTTTACAGGCTGAAATGTTGGAGGTGTTTGTAGGTGCAGGATTTCTGCTTTCAGGGCGCTGCAAATCGTGGTCATCTTTTTTAGAACTTCAAATGCTTCTGGCTGCGGTTGGAACTTGTATTTGTGAGTTAAGGCTTTGTTGCACCTCACTGCGAATTCGAAGTCCGGTGGAACTAACCTACGCCAAGATTCTACTAGTTTGAGACTTGGTATTTCATAGAAGGTGGAATTTACTTCTACAAAGTTGAATGCGTTTGAGTAGGCTACTAGAGGGTGCATATCTGGAACTTGAAAGTATGCCCATCCTCCTGCTCCAATGAGGTATCGTTCCAAAGTTGGCCCTCACATAGGTTCTGTAAGAGATGAAAATAAAAGAGAATATCGGTTTGAGCGCACCTGCAAATGTGAAAAAGCTTCCAGTGAAAGTTTGTCTAATCGGTTTCACTTTTACTTGGGAGTCCCTGCTATCATAGAATATTTTTCAACTAAATCCTTATGAATTGTAGTTTTCTCTTTTTTTACTCCCTTGTGCGTCGTGACTGCATTGTCCATGGAATCTAACAGAGCATTGTCTTTTGGCATCCAAAAAATAGATGAGACTTTTCCCGGATTTCAAAAGGGCGACTTTGCAGTTCTGTTCAGACATCCTCTCTGCAAAAAATTATCATTTCTTCTGAGCATTCGGTGTCAATTGCCCATCAAGAAAGGGGGACTGAACTCTAGCGTGATCTACATGGATGGCGGGAACACTTTTGATCTGTATGCTGTTTCGATTCTAGCTCAAGAATATGATTTGGAGCCAAAATCGGCGCTGGAGAAGATTTTCATTTCAAGGGCTTTCACAGCCTATCAGTTAACAGCGTTGGTTTTTGAGAAGTTGGAGGCGGCCTTGAAAAGACATAGATCAAAGCTTGTCATCATTTCAGACATAACTAGGCTTTTCCTTGATCGTGATGTGCCCCGAATAGAGGGTAGGGACATCTTCCTCAAAATGACTCAGTATCTTTTGAAAGTTGCTTCTAGGAGACGAGTTGTCATTGTTGTTTTGTATTTTCCACGATTTCATTCTAGCAGAAGTCTCTTTCTGGAGACGGTTTTGTTTGAAAAAGCGAGTACCGTAATAGAGATCAAAGAGTTTAAAGGTGTTTTGAAGTTTGTTTTGGAGAATCATCCAAGTTTCAAGCAGTTAACCATCGATTTTCCTTCCGATGCGGTCACGATGGACAGGTTTATGGAGGCCTACTGAATGGGAAGAACTGTTCCTTCATATCGTCAAGCTTTGGAAAGTGAAATTGAAAGATGGAAGGGGTTCAGAAAAGGGCTGAGAAGCAAAGATGCTAAGGCTTTCGATCGAATGATGAACGCCTGCAGAATGTTGGCATCTGCAGGAAGCATGGCTACAAGACCGATTTTGCTTGAAGCAATGTTCATGGCAATTCTGCTTCGCCAAGAAGAAGCCATCGTGGAGATCAAAGAAAAACTTGTCAAACTGGAAAAACAACTTAACCAGCCTTAAACTGCTTCGAGGCTGGTTGCTTGATGTATATCCTTCTAATCCTGGCGAAATGATAGTGTGGATCTTGGCGGAGAGCGGCGAACGTATAAAACTTACAGATGTGTTTCAGCCTAAGATTTATGTGTCAGGTAGAATTGTGGATCTAGCTAAGCTTACTGACAGTCTTGCGACTAGCAGATCTGTGGTTAGCTGGCGATATGTCAAAAAGTATGCGGATTTTATGGAAGACAAAGAGTCGAAGGTGTTGGAGATCACTGCGACTGATGGTCGTCGGATATCTCACTTTGCTCGCAAACTGTTAAGGTTGGGAGGGTATCAGAAGTTCAGGATTCATAACGTGGATGTCCCTGCCGTTCAGACTTATCTTTATGACAAAGAGATTTTTCCGCTTGCGCGCGTCGCAGTTACAGTTCAGGGTGATAGGGTTGCTTACTGGTTATTGGATTCTGTAGAAAGTGTAGACTATATTGCGCCTCCTCTTCGAACGATGAGAATGCATGTGGAAATAGCTACAGATAATCCATTTCCTGATTTTAATGATGCCATCGGATCGATTGTCCTTGAATGTTCTGGAGAAAAAGTGGTAATTGCTGAAGGAGACGAAGGTGAAAAGGTTCTTAAGATGGTTAGAACGATTGAGGACAAAGATCCTGACATCATTTTTACTCGAGGTGGAGACTCGTTTCTCTTTCCTTATCTTGCTCGTAGGGCACTTGTAAACGGGATTCTCAATAGGCTAGTTCTTGGAAGAGAGAATGTGCCCCTCAGGGCTAAGAAGAAGCATGGAATGACGTTCTTCTCTTATGGGAGGGTTTACTTTAAGGCGCCTATGCGGAGATTGTATGGTCGAATTCATATCGATGAGGAAAATACATTCATGTATTCTGCATGTGGACTCGATGGATTAATCGAGGTATCGAGGACATGTAGGGTTCCTTTGCATAGGGCTGCGAGGGCTAGTATTGGGACGATCATGTCTTCTTTGCAACTTTATCAAGCGGTTAGAGATGGGATTCTTATTCCGTGGAAGAAGAGGGAGCCTGAGGCTTTCAAGTCGGCATGGGAGCTACTTGTGGCTGATAGAGGAGGTTTCATTTTTGAGCCTAGGCAGGGCATTCACGATCACGTTGCTGAAGTTGATTTCTCTTCGATGTATCCGACCTTAATGGCGAGACGGAACATTTCAGCGGAAACTGTGCTGTGCAAATGTTGTTCTGACTCGAGGTTGAGGGTCCCTGAGCTCAGATACCATGTTTGTGAAAAACGAGAGGGCATAGTTCCACGGACCTTGAAGATGATTTTGAAAAAGCGGACTATATATAAACGCTTGAGAAATGAAGCAGGAAACCTAGAAGCACAGCAAGTCTTTAACCGCAGGCAAAATGCTCTGAAGTGGATCTTAGTGACGTGCTTTGGTTATCTTGGTTACAAGAATGCTCGTTTTGGCAAGGTTGACGCTCACATTGCAGTTTGTGCTTTTGCCAGAGAGGCTTTGCTTAGAACTGTGCGCATAGCTGAGAAAAGAGGTTTTGAAATCATTCACGGTATTGTGGATTCTCTTTGGCTCAAGAGGAAGGGAGCTTCTCCAAGAGAGTACGTTGAGCTCTGCAAGGCTGTTTCTAAAGAAATTGGAGTGCAGCTGAATGTTGAAGGCAGATACCGCTGGATTGTGTTTCTTCCATCCAGAATGCATGTGGAAGTACCTGTTCTTAATCGATATTATGGAGTGTTTGAATCGGGCAAAATCAAGGTGAGAGGCATCGAAGCGGTCAGAAGGGACACCCCGCCTTTCATCAGAAGTGCCCAGATCGACATGATTAAGGTCCTTGCAAGTGCTTCAAATTCTGAGGCGTTCATGAAGAAGATTTCAGAGTCAATAGAAGTGTTGAGAGCCTATGTAGAGAAACTGAAGAGGCAGGATGTTGATGTGCGAGACTTAATTGTTTCGAAGCAGCTATCTATGCATCCGGATAGATATGCTCACGATGTTTCTCAAGCCATAGCTGCTAGGCAATTAATGAAGGAAGGCATAGAAATCTCTGGAGGGCAGATAGTTCGCTATTTGATAACTGATTCTGACAACAAAAGAATGTGCAAGCGTGTGAAAGTGGCTGAACTGGTTAATGCTGACACTCGATTTGACGTTGAAAAATATGTGGATATGCTCATCATGGCTGGAGCAAACATTTTGAGTCCTTTTGGATACGGTGAGGAGCAGCTGAAAGATCATGTAGTTTATGGTGAAAAGCAGATAACGTTGAAGCCCATTTTAGGCGCAAGGTGAAGCGATACACCTATGCAAGGCTTTCTAGATTCTTTTTGTCTTATCTATTTCTTGATGAGGGAAATCAGTAAATCCCTAAACTTCTTCTTGAATCTCTGCTGTTTAACAAATTCCTCTTCAGACATGGCAAGAGTTTCAGCGTACTCTTGAATAACTTGCTTCGTAAGAAAGTCCACGTCGTCCAGGTCGGAGATTGCGTCATCAAACTTCTCTGAGCCACAGCACGCCTTAAGTTTTCTTCTTACGTCAATTAACTGAGAAATTTCATTGTCATCGAATTCAAGGTTGAAACCGAGCCTCTTCAAAGCGTTAAGAACGGCTTTCACCTGCTCCTTGGCGAGTTCCATACTGCGCGGAGTATTTCCAATGCTACAAAAGAACGACTCGGCGGTTGCTCTATAGTAACTTTCGATGAGGTGATCGATACGCTCTTCCCGTGCTACTTCTATCATGTCCGCCTTCCTAAGCTTCTTTATATGGTGGTAAACTGCTTGAGGAGTGAAGTTGAGTTCCCCAGCTATCTGACTCACTGTCATCTCCTTAGCTCTAAGCAGAAACACTATTCTTCTCCTAGTTTCATCAGCCAGAAGTTGGAAGGCCTCAGGGTCCGTTATCGCTTTTATCGATTTCATATACCCACGATATAAATCTTAGTTTAAATTGGTATAAAAGCGTTTTGCTATTAAAACGTAAACTTTATAAGAGTAGAACGTATTTGCATTGAAACGGTAGTTTGAATAGTAAAAGAGGTGATTGGTATATCCTGCTGTGAAGCAGATACAGTTCAACATTCTTGTACAAATCAGATCAAATGCACGAGCCCCAAAGATCGAAGATTGCAAGGAAAGAGTTCGTTAATATCAAAAGCGCTCCGACGACTGGGTATGAATAGGAGGTTTGGCGGATCTTTCAGCAACTCAGAAGAAATCATCCATGTTCACAATCTAGGTAGCGACTGTCAGAATTATCACAATAATTGGAAGGAAATCCAAACAGCATCGTTGGTGGCCGAACTCAAAAAAAATGAGGCAATGACTTGGCAGCAACGAAACGCGTTACGTTAAGAAAGCCAATTCACTAGAGCTCCGGGCGCGCGCCTTCTCTCTTTTTTTGATAAATTGCACCTGTAGAGGGAGTTTTGTGTATGCTTTTGTATCCACTATTCACGTATCATGATTATAGTTAGGTATTTCTGTACTAAATGAGCTGTCCAGACTTGCTAGAAAAAGAAATGGTCTGTTAGAAAGTTTGGACGTTTGCTTCATCTTAACTCGATATTCATGTTCTTCTATAAACTATGACTGCTAGTCAGTGTTGCTGGCTTTGTGATGCTATCAGTATTTTTGGTTCCTTCCATTCTTCTCTGAGGATACTATAAAGGTAGCCATCTGTCCATCTACCCTTGCCAGCCCACAATGCTTTGCGTAGGGTTCCGTCTTTTTTGAAACAGGCTTTTTCTAAGACTCTCTGTGAAGCCTTGTTTTGAACGTTTATGACTGCTTGAATTCTCGGAATGTCTTTAGCTAGAAAAAGATAATCTACTATTGTCTGGATTGCTTCAGTTCCATATCCCTTTCCCCTTTCCTTTGAAATAAGATAATACCCAATTTCAACCCATCCGAAGTTTTGAGAACTAATGTAGTGTGGCATCCATCCAATCTTTGTTCCATCTTTCTTTTGAATAATGAAATCAACCCATTCCATTTGAGGAAGTTGCGGCTCAAACATTCGCTTTTCAAGTTGAGCTTTCGAAATTTGTATTGGAAAATCAGAATATTGTCCCATAAATTCTACGTCATTAAGCCACTCAGCAAGCAATGGAACATCCTCTTTCTCCGCAACCCTCAAATTCACATTTTTGCCTTCAAGCATTTGCGCTTCTCTTCCATTACTTGGTATTTTCATTTGAAGTTGCATCAAAAATTTAAGAAGAAATGTCCCAAGATATGTTAAATGGTAGACTATGAAGAGAGTATTGCTTGGCTTATCTCATGGCTTGCAAGGCATCGGTAGCATTACATTAGCATTTTTTATCATCAGTCGTGCATGCATGCAAGAGGCAGAAAGAGAACTAAAATAGAGAGGAGTAATGCAGAGTGAAGAAAAAAGTGGATTACCGTAGCGGAGATTGCGTTAGTCACAATTTTGATTTTCGTTGGCGTGTTTCCTCTCGTAGTGGGAGTATGGATTATTCTCTATGGCCCTTCCATTGGGTTATACATTGGATCAGTATTGGTGTACTTTGGAGGTTCAATTATGGCCGTCGGAATTATGGTGATGCTAGAGTTGATTGAAACAAGGAAACGACACGAACTAATGCATGCATACGTACCGAAGTACACATTAGCATCACTTATACCGAAAGGACGATTCTGCAAACCTGTGGAAAACTGGTATCGGTTGAATTCGGTTCGTGTCCTAACTGCGGAAAAGAATTGGAATAAAAATTTGCTTGCTTGCATGCATCAGGCTCGACGCAAGTTGGTTGGTTAAAAATTTAAGGAGAAGACTTCTATACCTACGAATTTGGTGATAAGATGAGAATATGGGTTTTCTTGTTTTTAATTTTGAATTTCATTATTTTAATGGTTTCAATGGGAAGATTGTCAAGGGAAGCGTTTGAGTTAGTAGGGTGGCCTTTAGTTCATTCGAGTCTGATGGCTGTTGCGTTAATCTTGTTGAGTTTTTGGGTTTGGACAGATGGAAACGAAATTGAGGATTTACGTGAACGAGTAGACCGATTAAACGAACGCCTAAGACAAAGAGAGAAAGAATAGAATTCACTGCCTTTTTTCTAATGTTGCGGATGAGAAGCTTCCCCAAAAGATTTCTCCCCAAATTACAACTCTGCTCCACAGTTACCTTAATTCTACAGAAGACACAATAGTTTCTCATTGTTAGAAAGTTTTGGTGTTTGCTTCATCGGGCGCGCACTGGAAAGGAACGATTGAGTATCACAAAACCAAGGATATTCTACACGTTGAAGCCGTGCTTGGCATAAGAGCATCAACAACACCATGATAACACTAACCTTGAACAAGCCCTTTTCCATGCTGGAGAAAGCAGCGAATACACAACTAAGGCAGCCAAAACAGTAAAAGGAGCCAGAGCGCTGTTAGAAGCTAGATTCGAATACGTAATCGATATGGAAGGGTCGAAGCTGTTTAGGAGAGGGAAGCGAAACATGATGTGTCCTAAAGAAGATTCATACCATTCAGTGAAAATTCCCACCATTCAGATAATTGGTGTGGAAGGATTGCCCGTTATAAAGGATGGAGACAATATTGCGGAACTCATTTGCAAAGCAGCAGTGCGACAGGGAACCCCGATTCGAGAGGGTGACATTGTTGTCATAACGCATGTTGTTGTCTCTCGAGCTGAAGGAAACGTTGTGAATCTCAATAGCATCGTTCCCTCAGATTTTGCTAAGAGTTTTGCTCAACAATTCAATAAAGACCCTGCCCTCATAGAGATCGTCCTGCGAGAGTCCAAAAGTATTGTGCGGATGGGCGACGGAAAGCTCATCACGGAAACCACGCAGGGAATTATCTGTGCCAATGCAGGAGTTGACCAATCCAATGTTCCCGGAGAAAGAAACGTCGCCCTATTACCCAAAGATCCGGATCATTCAGCGCAGAAGATACGGCGAGAGATAAGACGACTGACGAAAAATGAAGTGGCGGTTGTCATCTCCGATACTCATGGACGGCCACTCCGAGTGGGTGAGATCAATATTGCCATAGGAGTCGCTGGAATCCATCCCATTCGAGACCGGAGAGGAGAGAAAGACTTGTTTGGATATGTTTTAAAAGTGAAACAAACAGCAATCGCCGATGAGTTGTGTTCGGCAGCCGAACTCGTTATCGGACAAGCAAATGAAGGAGTTCCAGTTGCAATAATCCGAGGATATTCGTATCCAAAATCAAAGGAGGCAAAGGCAACTGAACTGGCAAGACCAAAGGAAAAAGATCTATTTTTATAGCTCTGGATACACGTGCGCCCAACGGCAACTATATACTTGGCTAGAATTAACTATTTCCAGTGAATTTGTATGAATCTACCGGACTATGTCTCCATAAAAGAGGTAAAGAGAGTTTGTGGAAAACTCAAAATTAGAGATTGGACCCTACTGAAAACGGCGGAAATATTACCCAAAGAAGCTAAAGCGATATTAGCCGAACTTGAAACTGCAGAAATGAAAATTGCACTCGAGGACTTTCAGCGGGGACTTGAAGTCGAGCTTGAACACGGGATTCGCTTTCCTGAGGCAAACGTCACCAACAACCATCCCATATTAACGGCAAAAATCGTGTTGGCACACTTCAAGGAATCACTAGACTACTACCAACGTTTAGAAGTAGCTGAAATCGAGGGTGACCTACTTAAAGCTGTTGTCAGCAAGAACGCTCCAAAAGTCGCAAGCCTCTATGAAAAACTTGTAAAAGCAAGACTTGAGCTAAGTAAAGCAGAATCAAAGGTGATTTGACCGCAGCGCGCGCTACGGTTACTCTGATGGTGAATGCGATCACCTTTACGCTACTGTTCATTTCTCAGGCAGGGTGGCCTTCATAGACAAACTTGAAGAGAGGCGTCTGGCCTTGAGTGCATGATGAGACAGCTTGATAGAAATCCAGAGGCTCTCATGGCGAAGTTCTTGGACTCTGAAGAGTTTAAGAACACCGTGATTGGTAGAATTGACATAGATTACATGAGTGGCAAAAAATCCAAAGAAGCGAAAATATAAAGTTCTGTCAGTTCGTGCGCAATTTCCATTAGATTGTCCAGAGAACAGTTTGTAGTGGAATCGCGCATTCTATCGTGGTTTTTGTTTGTCTAATTAAGAAAGAAAGAAGGCGATTTACTCCCTCTTTTCACACCCGTGCGCATTGCTCTGGAACGCCATAAAGATTTATGCATGCATGCAATTGATTCACGATACAAGTTTCACGTGTTGTTTAAGCTCGTGGGCTACATCCTCTAGACCAAGCCTCTTAAGTGTGGCCTCTCTAGGTATGCCTCGACGATCCCAGCCTCTGTGTTGATAATACCACTGAAGCATTGTCTCGTATTTGCTTCTGTCTAGGGTGGCTCCACTATAGGGGCCTTTAGTAAGCGGTTCACTGAACCATCTCGCCGGTGGCCAGTCTTGGGTGCTACTCCACCCGGTATTATATTCCCTGACCCAGAAAGCCCTGATTAGGGCGTACATTCTGTCGGCAATGGTGAAGATATCGTCGAGCGTCATGTCTACACCGGTCGCTGCCTTGAGGAAGCGTAAGTACCAATCTGGCTCAAAGCCCAGCTCTATCCATGGGAGCCTGCAGGTTACTAGACTTTCGAACATTCCTCCCCTGATCCTTTGGAACTCAATTATCTTGTCAACTTTGGCTTCGCTGTAGGTTTCACGTCCAACCGTTACCTCCCATGAAATGACCCAGGCATCCTTGTGATGGGCGCCTATACTTGAGGTCCCAAAAGCCAAAGCCATCCCAGGAGTTGTGTGGCAGTCATAACCAGAAATCTCTAAGCCCTTTACGTGCATTGCCCACTTCGAGGAGTTGTCGCCCAGTTTTTCGGCCGCTGATCGTACACCCTCCGCGAGAAGATCTCCTATTCCCCGTCTGTAAGCTACTTCTTCGACGAGGGCTCTGGCCTCATCGAAGTCGCCCCACTCGATCTTGCGGTCGATTAGCTTCTTTTCGGATGCTTCCATGGCAAAGCCTATCACGCTTCCAAGGGATATTGTGTCTAGGCCAAAGTCGTCAGCTAATCTATTGAGAACAGCGACTTTTTTGAGGTCGCCTAGACCTATATTAGACCCAAGTAGCGCCACATTCTCGTAGTCAAGCTCTGAGAGTTTATTCTCTGCATCCTCTATTACGTTACCACAGATAGTATTGCAGGTAAATGCGGGGCAAGTGTCATAGCAGTTGTAGCAAACGTTAGCGCAGGTCGTATTCCCGCAATCTCTTTGACTGACCTTCAGTTTCTCCATGGTAAATCCGTCTATTGCCTCCGCTTTATCAAAGACGCCCTCCCTGAAATTGTGTGTTGGTAGAACACTGTTCTCTTGGCACCACTGCACAGCAACCATCGTTCCCTGGCGCCTCCAGAAATCATAGTTGTTTCTTTTCACAATATTTTCATACGCATTGGTGCCTAAGGCTTTCAATCCGTCA
>JGI24422J19971_10002506_pt1 | contig 11421 bp, 9 predicted proteins | sample DeeMarSWOR152_54_FD_19971 | JGI IMG/M metagenome (IMG submission 19971)
GGCTCGTCACGGATTCCCTGTATCATTTCTATTTTTTTCCAGGGTATTCGCCTTATTATCTGGGGAGGATTAGGAGGGGAAGAGTTCTGTACGGACCAGTCGATGAGATAGAGCATGGCCGGGAGGTTTTCATCAAATATGGACTGAATTTCCTCCTCTGCATTGTAGAATTCGCCTTGAAGCCTATCTGCAGGAGGAAGTTCGATCGTGAAAGAAGGGATGCCGTAGACTCCATAGCTCCAATCGGTAGTGTCGCCGTTAGTCAGATAAAATCCTTCTCCAGCCTGCATGAATCCATAGATGTTTCCATTGACCGCTTGCATTTGTGTGGACATGTCTGTGGCCATTTGTTCGAGAAGAAGATCATCTGGAGAAGGTTGATCAGTATACCCCCATGGATACAGGATGACCTGGGAATAACTGTGGTAGGAAATAAGCGCGTTGAAATTCCTTTGGGCAAAGAGGTCTCTTATGGCCTGTGTTTCAGGTTCGGAAAAAGCTGAAGGACCTCGATAGGTATCTGAGAAGGTATAAGGACTTGATCCGGTGTTATCAACCCCCCACTGGTATCCATAATTTCTGTTGAGGTCGATTCCATACGTTCCGTCTCCGTTATCCCGTCTGTTTTTCCGCCAGTAACGGTAAAAATGGATGGAATATTCGAGACCGTCTGGGTTTAAAAGAGGGACGATCCAGATTTCACTCTGGTTAACAAGGGTCTGGACCTGGGGATCTGATGCATAGTTTTCGACAAGGTATTTTGCGAGAAGATAGGGGATTTCGACCGATATCCATTCCCGTGCATGGTGGCATCCGATAAAAATGACCTCTGCTTCTGGCTCGTCACTATGGACATTATCGCTGATTTTGAGAGCGTAGATGTTTCTGCCTTCAAGGGACTCACCGATGATAGAAATTCTGATAAGATCAGGGTATGAACCTTCGAGAGCATAGAGGTCTTGTTCGAGTTCTCTGGAGGAATGATACTCACCGTTGACTCCTCCTTGAATGGCTCTCTGAGTTTGTTTGAACGGGTAGAAATTGAAAGTTTCAAGAGTATAAGTAATGTTTTCTTCCTGGAGTTTAGGGAAGTCTGCGAAATTGGCGATGATATAGATTCTGTTCTCCCATTCCATCAGGAGATCGAAGTTCATTTTCGAGAGTTTTGCTAAGGTCTCCTTATTTTTTTCGACGCTGATGATGTGTGTTGTCCAGTAGTCCTGCGCTGCGAGCGGAACAAAAGAGAGGTAAGATATGAGGACTATCAAAAACACTTTTTTGACCATAGTCCCCAATCCTTCCCGTTGAATGAAATGCAAACCAATCTGTCTGTATTTACCTAAGAATCTCCCGCTCGTCTGTTTTCTTCTCTCACTCTTCCTTTTGCTTCTTCCGTCCATTGTCTCTATTCCATCTACAAGATTTTATCCATCTCTTTAACCTGAATTATTCATAAAATATGCCGACACCTTAGTCACAACATCTGAATAAGGTAAAATATTCATCATATGCCGGCATCTTTTACCCTTTGGGCGAGCCGATCTCACCCCATCTACTTCGTTACAGCGCAAGAGCGGTGGACGACCACAACATCTTGCGCTGTGCCACGTATCTGAGGCAACCTCGACTCGTGAATAACTCATGTACCCTGAATTATTCATAAAATATGCCGACACCTTAGTCACAACATCTGAATAAGGTAAAATATTCATCATATGCCGGCATCTTTTACCCTTTGGGCGAGCCGATCTCGCCCCATCTACTTCGTTACAGCGCAAGAGCGGTGGACGACCACAGCATCTTGCGCTGTGCCTCGTATCTGAGGCAACCTCGACTCGTGAATAATCCAGGTTAATCAATGCTCACATCCTGAAACTCAGAGAGACTGTCACTTTTTTCGCAGAGAGGGAGTTTCCTGAGCCTCTTTCTTCACCCAATAGAACTCCGGCATCAAAAGAGAGCTTTCCCCAATGGAGGCCTGTTCCGAAAGTAAAATAGGCATAGGAGGAGTTGGGCTCGACCATCGGTTGAGGGTCATAGCTGAAGCCCGCTCTGAAGGGGACGTTTATTCCAGCTCCAAAAAGCCTCAGTGATGTCATGTATTCGACACCCGCACCGATTTTGATGACGTCTTTGAAATTTCTCTCCTGCTCGTCTTCCTCTCCAAAATAAATGATGCTGTACCGGGACCACCTGTAGAAAGTGATGTCAGAGGTGGCCTTGAGCTTGGGAGAGTACCGGAAAGATACTCCTAGACCTGCCACAAAAGGTTGCTTATACTCGCTTTTTTCCGAGGCTTCAGTCCTGATTTCCGTAATGGAAGAATAAAATCTGTAAAGGCTTTCGCTGTCCGATTTTTTCACAAAAGGCGTGCGGAATACAGCGGCCACTTTGAGGCTATTTGTAACATCGAATACAAGGCCTCCGTTAACATAAAAACTCTGGAATTCATGATATTTTCTATCAGAGAGTGTGTAGCTCGCAGTGATAAACTCCTCCTCATACTCTTTTTCAAGATATCCATAGGCGTAATTCAATCCGATTCCGACAGAGAGATTATTGAGGACCTTTCGGGCGACAGAGAAGTTGATGTTTTTCAGGTTGCCAGATTGTTCGAGCGTGAACATGTAATTGGAGTACGACACACTGGCTGAAGGACGGGCATAACTTTCAAGAAGGGCAATGCTCAAGGCAAAGGTCCAGTTCTTTATCCTTATCGAGGCTCCAGCGAAGTCAAACGAGAGAACACTCAGAATACTGTTTCCTTCAGAGTAGAAGGGACCTGTGTTGATGACTGAATATTTAAAGAGTGAGGCTGAATTGATTGAAGAGTTGAGCGTGAAAGTGATTCTGGGAAGAGCTGTCAGGAGGGCCGGATTCGAAAGAGAGGCGGCACTGTCTGTGGCCGCTGTGAATTGCGTTTCGCCCATAGCCAGAGAAGGAGCCGTCTGAAGGCCGAAGCTGTTCCAGGTTCTCAGCGGGGCTTCGTCTTCGTACTGCCCGACAATCATCTGAGAAAAGGAAACTTTGGGCAGGAGGACAAGAATCAGGAAAAAAATAACATAAAGGCCCAATCTGCGTATTCTCATTCGGGTCTCCCGATTTTACTCATCTTTCATACTATTTGCAAATCGAAAACAAGTATGCTATAGAATAATGTTTTTAGAGGAATAATGAAGAAAAAAAACAGGCGACGGATAAAAATAACAGGAACGGGGTTCTATGTCCCTGATAGGGTCTTGACAAATCTGGACCTCGAAAAGATGGTGGACACCTCTGATGAGTGGATCACGACGCGCACCGGGATCAAAGAGAGAAGGATTGTTTCGGATGAGCAGGCCACTTCGGATCTGTCGATTGAAGCTTCCAGGATTGCTCTTGAAAATGCCGGACTTAAAATCAAGGATATCGACCTCATCATAGTTGCCACTTCAACTCCTGATACGATTTTTCCATCCACTGGGTGCTGGGTGCAAAAGGGTTTGGATGCTGGATATATTCCCGCATTTGATATTTCTGCCGGTTGTACAGGCTGGCTCTACGGGATGATCGTGGCCGAAGGATTGATATTGAACGGAGCCCATAAACGTATCCTTCTGATCGGCTCAGAGGTTTTGACCAAGATTACAAACATGAAAGACCGAAACACATGCGTTCTGTTTGGGGATGCAGGTGCCGCGGTGGTCCTTGAAGAGAGTGATGATGAATCAGGAATGCTTTCTTCCTACTGGAGAGCGGATGGAAATCTGGGAAATCTGCTCTATCAGCCCGCAGGGGGAACACGGATTCCAGCCAGTGTTGAATCCGTCGCTCAAGGTCTTCATTATCTTCAAATGAAAGGCAACGAAGTCTTTAAACATGCCGTAAAGCGGATGGGGGAGGCGGCATTGGAGGCGTTAAAATCAGCCGGACTAACGAAAGAAGATATAGATTATCTCATCCCTCACCAGGCTAACATAAGGATCATAGATGCTACGGGAAGGCGCCTCAAGCTCCCCCCGGAGAAAGTCTACTCAAACATCCATAAATATGGCAATGTCTCAGTGGCTTCCGTACCCATCGGCCTTCACGAGTTATGGGAAGAAGGGAAGCTCAAAAAAGGTGATATCGTATTAATGGTCGCTTTTGGAGCCGGCTTCACCTGGGCAGCCGTCGCCTACCGCTGGTAAACATCAAGATCAAACTTCCAAAACTTCAAAACTTCATATTTATCTTTCCAAAAACTTCCATAAAAAAGGAGACAGGCCCCTTTTTTCAGGGACTGTCCCTTTCAGTCATTTTGTTAAGTAAGATAGGGACTGTCCCTCTTCTCCAGAAAAAGGGGCTTGTCTTTTTTTTTTGATGTTTACTGATTCAGGAGAGCGGAAAGCGAAGAAAAGAATCCGGTTATGAGCAGAATTCCGACAGCGATCAGGAGTACACCTCCAATGATCGAGATGACCTTGAAATATTTCCTGATGGTTTTAAAGTACTCGAAGAATTTGTGAAGGATGATGGCTGAGAGGAAGAAAGGAAGGCCCATGCCGGCAGAGTAGAAGATGAGCAGGATTATGCCTTTCCCGATGTTCTGGGTGGTGGCAGCCATGGTCAGGATGGCTCCCAGTATCGGGCCCACACAGGGGGTCCATCCCACTGCAAATGCCATTCCGACAAGGCATGTCCCGATAACGCCGAGTGGTTTGCTTTTCAGGTGGATTTTCTTTTCCCTGTCGAGAAATTTCAGTCTGAATAGACCTGTGAAGTGAATGCCCAGGACGATAACAAGTATTCCTCCGCCGATCTCGAACCAGCGGATGTTTTGGGCCAGAAATGTACCTAGAAAAGTGGCCGAAGCTCCCAGAACGATAAAAATGATAGAGAAGCCGAGGATGAACATCAGGGAATTGATGATAACGTTTTTCCGGACATACCTTAAGTTTTTCTCGGCAGAAAGCTCCTCGATGGATATACCAGTGATAAAGGCCATGTAGGAGGGGATCAAGGGAAGCACGCAGGGCGACAGGAATGAGATGAGTCCTGCAGTGAAAGCCACTAAAATGGAGACGTTTTCAGTTCCAGGCATCTGTTATTTTTCTGCTATCAGCTTAGTAAACCAGTTTTCGACGAATTTTTTATCCACTAGGCCGATCTGTCGATACCGTATTTTTCTGTTCTTGTCTATGATAATGGTGACTGGAATCGCTGGAAAAGGGCCGTAATCTTTGGTGAGTTTCGATGTCGTCATGGCCACAGGGTAATTGATTTTGTATTTTTCTGTGAACTGGAGGACTTTGTTTTGGCTGATTCTATCCACGGATATCCCGATGATTTCCAATCCTTTATCTTTGTACTGCTCGTACGCTTCGATGAAATCAGGAATTTCTCTCTTGCACGGTCCACACCACGTGGCCCAGACATTCATCATGACCACTTTTCCACTCAAGTCTGAGAGGGAGATCTTACTCCCGTTGAGGTCTTCGAGAGTGAATTCAGGGGCTTGAGGATACTCTTCGCCAGGGTTTTCTGATATTTCCGCTTTGGCGCCAATAAATAATACGAGAACCAGTGGGATCAAAATCCATGCGTATCTTTTCATTTGAATCTCCTGTGAAAGCAGAACTGATTGAACATTCTCGATTGACCTGAATCGAGCTCGATTGAGAAATTATTATTAAGATAGTAATTATAGGTTTTTCGGGAACTCTTTGCAATCATTACATGAAAAAGGCCTCTGCGGCTGTTTTTTCGTTTTGCAGTGTTGAAATGTTGAACGGGGAAGGCAATCTGCCTACTGGTTGCCGTTAACGTTTGCCAGCAGCCTCTCCCACTTCTTATCCACTTCCTCCTGGATGAAGGCCACTTCTTCCTTTTTCAGATGACGGAATCGTCCCTGGATTCTCAAGTAATCGTTAATGGGTTTCTTTTCTTTAATCTTGATGTTCAGAGTGTATTTCTCACCCCATTCAATCTCATAAAGAGGAAAGATGGCATTCTGGACGACCAACCGGGCGAGCTTGATCGTATCTTCGGGCCTGCTCTTCCAGCCCGATGGACAGGGAGCATAGATATGGAGGAATCGTGTTCCCTGGATATCCTTGGCTTTTTTGACCTTTTTGAAGAGGTCTTCGGGATACCCCACACTAGCCGTCGCTATATAAGGAATGCGGTGGGCCGCCATTATGGCTTCCATGTCTTTTTTAGGCCTGTTCTTGAAGTGCTTGACAGGTGTCGTGGTTGTCCAGGCTCCGTAGGGTGTGGCTGAGCTTCTCTGGGTTCCGGTGTTCATGTACGCTTCATTATCGTAGCAGACATAGAGGATGTCATCGTTGCGCTCGGCAACTCCCGAGAGGGCTTGAATGCCGATGTCGAATGTGCCGCCGTCCCCGGCCCAGGCCACCACGGTTGTCTCTGTGTCACCGACCATTTCCAGCCCCGCCTTGACACCCGAGGCGGATACGGCCGCTGTTTCAAATGCACAGTGGTATATTGGCACATCGAGTGAAGAATAGGGGAATGGACCATCTATGACTGACCAGCAGCAAGCCGGGATGCAAAGCGCGACTTTTTGTCCCAGAGCTTTGAGGACATACCTCATGGCTAAAGTGGCCCCGCACCCCTGGCACGCCATGTGGCCGGAGTTCATCAGCTCTTCTTCAGGGAGCGAAAGCCGCATCTTTTTTTCTTTGCTCATTTTTTCACTCCTATCCAGACAATATTCTCTTCTGGCTTCTCCTTCTCCCGAACGTATTGGGCGATTTCTCTAAAGGTCGAGGGAGTGATATCCCTTCCTCCCAGACCTGTAATGAAACCGAAGATGGGTATGCCATCCGAATGCCCGAACACAGCGGATTTGACTTCCTGGAAGAACATCCCATGATGACCGTAAGAAATGTTGCGATCCACCACGGCGACCTTCCTGGCCCCCTTGATAACATTCCGAACAACATCGAAGGGGAATGGCCTGAAAACCTTGATCCTCAGGTTTCCTGCTTTAATGCCTTCCTTCCGGAGCTCATCCACACCCACCTTTGCTGTAGATCCCATAGTCCCGGATGTGATAAAGATCAAATCGGCATCGTCGCAAAGATGTTCTTCCACAATCCCCAGATAGCGGCCGAACATTTTTTCGTATTCTCTCCCTGTCTTTTCGATCAAAGCCTCCACTTTTTCCATATCTTTTTGGAGTTTATACCTCAATTCAAAATAGTGTTCAGGTGATGTGAGACCGCCGAAAGCATGCGGGTCGTCAGGAGTCAATGTGATCTCCGGTTTAAACGGCGGGAGAAATTCATCCACTTTTTCCTGTTCAGGGATATCCACCACTTCATAAGTATGAGACAGAGTGAAAGCGTCGAGAATCACCATGCTGGGGATGAGCAGCTTTTCTGAGACTTTAAACGCCTGGATCACGGTGTCCAGGACTTCCTGGTTGTTTGCGCAGTAAAACTGAATCCAGCCGGTGTCCCTCTGGGAAAGGCTGTCGTTCTGGTCTGACCAGATACTCCAGCCAGGAGCCATAGCCCGGTTGATGTTCCCCATGACAACAGGAAGCCTTCCCCCCGATGCCCAATGAAGCAGCTCATGCATGAGAGCCAAGCCCTGGGCTGAAGTCGCTGTGAAGGTTCTGGCTCCTGACAGTGATGCCCCGAGGCAGGCTGCCATGGCTGAATGTTCGGATTCCACCTTGATGAACATGGCATCCAGAGTCTTGTCCGCACACATTTCAGAAAGGAGCTCAACAACCTGAGTCTGGGGAGTTATCGGGTAGGCAGCGATCACCTGGGAACGTCCGAGCATGGCCCCGTAAGAGAGAGCGTGGTTTCCCATGATGACTTTTCTCATTTTTCTTCCTCCACCATGGCGATGCATTTAGAAGGGCATTCCTCCGCACAAAGGCCGCAGCCCTTACAGTAGTCGTAGTCGATCACNGGCCATTCATCCTCAATGATGATGGCCACATCNGGGCAGAACTTCCAGCAGATTCCGCACTGAATGCAGTTTTCCAGGTCGATAACNGGCTTGATGTTCCGCCAGGCTCCTGTTTTATTAAAAAGCATGGAGCCCACGGACATCGGCATCAGAGGAAATTCCTTTTCAGACTTAAAAATAATTTTTTGAGCCCGATTCTTTTTTTTCATGAACATCCTCACGATTATTATTGCTTTAGGATCCGCATGATGGAATTTTGAGAAAGGGAAATTCTCTTCATATTATAAGTAGAGGTCGTGTGAGTCACATGCGGATTTAAAAAAATTATTACCATATATTATACCATATCTCTAGGATTAGCGTAATTAATAATGGCCATGAAAGTCGTGCGGTGTCGAGTCCGGTCTTTAGGAATAATCATGCTTGACCTGAATGGAATGTTGTCCCCACTCATCATTTTATTCAGTACAGAGTAAAGTGGCAGACAGAATGGTTGAAGGGAATATCTTTCTGTTTTCACTCATGCCTTCTCGAATGCTTCTTTTGCGGCGGCCGCATTCTCGTCTGGTTTTATGGGGACGCCTTCCCGCACAGCTTCAAGAAGAGATTCAATTCTGGCAAGCTTCAGTATTTTGACCACGGCTCCTACGATGGATGTGTTGACAATCGGAGCAGTCAGAGTCCCGAGCTTATGCCTGACTGCGATTTCCGTGGCATTAACGGTCACAATTTTATATTTATCCGGGAATTTGAGTTCTTCGGGCTTTTTGTCGGTGTTGATAATGATCATGCCTCCTTCTTTTAAGCCTTCTGTGACATCGATAGCATCAACAAGAGTGGGATCGACGACAACCACATGGTCGGGTTCGTAGATCCGGCTTTTGTCATAAATGGGGCTGTCATCGATGCGAATGAAGGCAAAGACTGGAGCGCCTCTTCGTTCGACTCCGAATTCAGGGTAAGCCTGAACATAATTTCCTTCTTTGGAGATGGTGTCAGCCAGGATTTTTGAAGCGACCACAGTCCCCTGGCCACCTCTTCCGTGAAACCGGATTTCTATCATTTTACCCTCTTTCTTAATTCAGAGATGATGGATTGTCTCTTCTCGCTGCTTACAGTTCGAAGCTGAGCACTCTATGGGAATGGCACTGGATGTTAACAGCGGCTGGCATGGACGCGATGTGACAGGGAAAGGCTTCGACATGAACCGCAAGAGCTGTGATTCTTCCCCCCATTCCCTGGGGACCTATTCCCAAGTTGTTTATCCTCTCCAGCAGCCTTTTCTCCATGTCTGCATAGAATGGATCAGGATTGTGGGAGCCCAAGGGCCTCCGCAGGAGCGCTTTCTTTGCCAGAAGTGCGGAATATTCGAAGTTTCCACCGACTCCAACTCCAACTATGATTGGGGGGCAGGGGTTAGAACCGCCCTTATCCGCGGTTTCAACAACAAAATCTTCAATCCCTTGCTGGCCGGCAGCCGGGGCGAACATCCGGACTGCGCTCATGTTTTCAGCTCCCCCTCCCTTGGCGATAAACGTCACCTTGAAGATATCACCGGGCACGAGCTCCCAGTGAATATAGGCGGGAGTGTTATCGCCGGTGTTTTTTCTCCGTATGGGGTCTTCCACAACAGATTTTCTGAGATACCCTTCCTCATAACCCTCTCTTGCACCTGCGGTGATCGCGTCTCTCAAGCTCTCCAACCCATCATTCTTTTGCAGCTCGACGTCCTCCCCGATTTCCACAAAAAAAACAGCCAGCCCGGTATCCTGACAGAGACCGAGCTTCTCATCTTTAGCAATCTTAGCGTTTTCAAGGATCTGTTTGATGACTTCTTTTCCTGCCGGAGATTCCTCTTTTTTCTCCATTTCTTTGACGACAGCTATGACGTCGTCCTGGAGTTCAAAGTTTGCTGTTTGAACCAGGTCTTTTATGGTATCTCTGACTTTGGCGAAACTTATGACCTTCATAAGATACCTCCGGATAATAATGAATTTTAAAGGTATGATTTAGGATTTAGTTTAGGCTGTGGAAAAAAACCTGTCAAGAAATATTTGGGGTCGCATCTCAACATTCGACATTTCTTTGAGATATAATTATTTAAAATGGTTAAATCTAAAATATTTTCAATGTCTTATATGACTCTTTTCCTTATTGCATTCTGAGCAACAAGTATCGGTCTTCTTGACAAAAATAATGAGAAATGTCGAATGTTGAGATGCGACCCCTTTAAATTTTCAAGTTGATGGCCATCAATTTCATTTCAGTCATTTCTTCGATGGCGTATTTTAGACCTTCTCGGCCGAAGCCAGATTCCTTCACTCCGCCATAGGGCATGTGGTCGATCCGGAAAGTCGGGATGTCGTTGATGATCACCCCGCCAACGTCGAGTACCTCATAAGCTCTGAAAGCCTTGTTCAGGTTTCCTGTGAAAATCCCAGCCTGGAGGCCATAGATTGAATAGTTGACTCCTTTTAATGCGTCCTCAAAATCCTTGTAACGGTAGACAACGACCACAGGTGCAAAAGCTTCAAGCCAGGAGATACGGAGTTCGGGTTTTACATTTTCCAGGATCGTTGGCTCGAACATTGGCCCTTCCCTTTTTCCTCCGGCGATGACACGTGCGCCGCTCTCAACAGCCTCAGTCAACCATTCTTCAGCCTGTTCTGCTGCACCAAGATTGATCATGGGGCCGATATCCGTGTCTTCCTCCAGAGGATCTCCGATTTTAAGCTTTTTGGTGGCATCTGCGAAATCGGCCATGAATCGGTCGTAGATTTGTTGATGGAGAAAAATCCTCTGGATGGATATGCAGATCTGTCCTGAGTAAGAAAAGGCGCCCAAAATTATCCTGGGAAGGGCAAAATCCAGGTTGGCATCGGGCTCGACGATAACCGCTGCGTTTCCCCCGAGTTCAAGTGTGACTTTCTTTTTGTGAGCCTTTTTTTTTAGCTCCCAGCCGATTTCCGGGCTCCCTGTGAAGGTGAGCATTTTGACTCTCTCGTCATTGAGCAGAACCTCCGCCGCTTCGTACCCGGAGGGGACGACGTTTATGCCGCCGGCAGGGTAATCCGTTTCATTGATGATCTTGCCGAGAAGCATGGATGTGATGGACACTTGAGAAGCAGGCCTGAGGACGACCGAATTCCCGGATGCAAAGGCAGGGGCCACTTTATGAGCGACAAGGTTAAGTGGGAAATTGAACGGGCTGATGGCGCCGATGACACCTAGAGGAAAATGCCTGACCAAACCCCATCTTTCCTCTGTCTGGGAGCTCAAATCGAGCGGGATGATCTCTCCTCCTATTCTTTTCGCTTCCTCAGAAGCGATGTTGAAAGTGTTGACGGCTCTTTCGACTTCGATTCGAGAGGATTTGATCGTTTTCCCGGAAGAGAGGGCTATGGACCTGGCGAGTTCTTCTTTATCCCTGTTGATTTCCGAGGAAATTTTCTCCAGCGCTTGAGAGCGTTCCAGGCTCGAGAGCTTTTTAGTCTCCCCAAATGCCTCATGGGC
>JGI24422J19971_10002508_pt1 | contig 11418 bp, 10 predicted proteins | sample DeeMarSWOR152_54_FD_19971 | JGI IMG/M metagenome (IMG submission 19971)
TGCGATTTTTCTGTCTTAAAGCTTCCCCGAATTTTGGCATCAATTCATTTCTCGAATACTTCGACCCAGCGCTTCTCAAGAGATCTTCTCTAGTCTTTGCTAATATCGGAGTCGCAGCCCAGTTTTGTGCTTTTTCTGCGACGATTGCACCATCTATATACTTTTTATCTAGGGCGAATGTCAGAAGGGAGGTTACTGCGCCACCGTCTTGTGCTCTATTCAATATGTCTTTAGAAGTGGATCTTGCCTTCACGATTTTCTTGTAGCATCCAAGCTCCGGGTCACTCTTAACGTCTCCGAAGACCTTCTTCTCGAGATCAGGTATAGAAAAGGAGATGTTCGGACAAATATTATAGCAAAGGCTACACCTAATAGCCCCTTTCTCTAGTTCGCAATTCTTCCCTTCCTTGAGCACTGGTCCCTTTTCGTCCATAACAAGTCTGTCACAGAAGGCTAAACAAGAGCCGCAGTGGGAGCATAGTCCTGAATCTATCACAAGCCTCTTCAGTTCCTCAAATCCTTTACCTTTCTCCATCAAAGGGACAAAAGTTTCGATCGTCAATTTTCTATCTCCTTCAAACTCTCCAATACCACAGTTGATAGGTCTGCTATCCGTATGGGATACTCAGGCTCGGATTCATCATTCTGTAGACACTTTAAGTGAATTTGAGACTTTGGACACGACGTTACGAGAGTTTTCGCGCCTGTTTTTAAAGCTTCCTTCATTAATCTCCTTCTGATTTCTTTGCTTTCATCATTACAGTTTATGAACGCTGAAATACCGCAGCAAAGAGATTCTTCCCTGTTCTTTGCCATCTCTCTTACCTCGTATCCAGCTGCCTTTAACAATTTTCTCGGGGGGTCGTAGACCTTCATGTATCTACCCAACCTGCAGGAGTCATGGAAAGTTACATCATCTCCATTGCCCATAAACTGTAGTTTATTAATACTTTCCGTGAGGAGTTCAGATATATGTACTACATTCAAGTTTATCCCCAACTTTTCTTTATAATCTACCGCCAATGTCCTATAACATTCAGGGCAGCTCACGACTATTCGCTTATATCGCCTTAGGAATGATTCATTGTATCTTCCTAGCTTCTCGAAGACGTCCTGATGACCCCTCCAAAGGAAGTCGTGACCACAACATTTTTCTTGATCTTCCACGGCAGGCTCTATTCCAATGGCATTGAGAAGTTTGATACTATTATCGGCTATCGCTAATCCCTCAAAGCCTAGGTCGTCTTTGAAAATCACATCCATATACGGAAGGCAACCTGTAAAATATAGAGTATCACTATGATCATTGGTTTGAATTCCTTCTCCTAAGAGGTTTCTTCTTCTTGGTTTTATCGCCTCGTGTTTCATGATATTGTACAATGGCCCAAACAGGCCTTCGTGTGATGGGCTGCAGAGGACTCCTTGCTTTAACATTTGGGTTCTCAAATTTCTAACCAGATCTAGAAAGTCAACATCCATTGGGCACTTTACTTCGCAAGTACCGCATGTTAGACAATTCCAGAGGACGCCCGATGATACGATTTCTGATGCACGCCCTATGTTTACACTCATGAGAATTCTCCTTGGTGAAAAATCTCTTCTCACTTTAACTACCGGGCAGCTTCCCGAACAAACCCCACATTGATAGCATCTTCCAATCGTTTCGGCTATTGTCTTTTCCATGGTATGCCCCATACTAATGTACCAAGAGAACCGTTACTTTCAACCTCTGAATATAAACATTCTTCTTTCTTAACTTTAACTGGGTTTTCTCTACTTGATACCAAGGAATTACAATAATCTAATTTTGAACAACAAAAACATGTAAGAACAATGGTATTTCAACGATGAGATACACACGCGCATTTAACATTCAAGCAGTCAAAGCAGAGACCTTCTGTTAGCTGTAGTTGTATCAACAGGGTAGTCTACGTTAAGAAAAAAAATTGCATTTTGCAATGCGCCTAACGGATGTAAACGATAATAAAAGCGATAAGGTCTACAATTCTTAAAATTAAGCTGAAATACCCAAGGACTGCGGAAACAGTAAGTATTGTGCAAAATCACGCGCACATCTTATAGAAATAAGATAAATATCGTGTTCTTTAAATATTCTCTGCGCACGGAAATAAACTTCGCCCCCGCTAATTTTTCTCTCGCAATCTCTTCGCTCTTTCTAGAAGGTCGTCACGTCTTGTTAAGAGTTTGTCAAACTGGTCGTCGTTAATTTTGCCCTCAATGAAGTATTTTGAAACTGATTTTGACAGATTCTCTATCTCTCGACTGAACTTCTGGAAGTCAGAGGAGTAGTGATCATACAGATTTACCATGCTTTTGTAAAGGCGATAGTATGTTTTCTGTTTGCTCCACATCTTTTTTCCTTGAAAGATTGCGTAAAAAGCTACTATTGCCGTTCCAAGGGCCACCCAGATTTCAGGTTCAGTTGCCCAACGTCCAATGTTTTCAAGAAGAATCTCTGTCAAATCTTTTACAGGTGGACCGCTTGTCACATGGATTGACGGAGGGTATCTGTCGCCTTCACTGAGGGTAAACATTGCAATGTTGTCACAGCAGGTTGAAATGTTTGAAGGTGAAGTAATCCTTACTTCACTCTCTGAGGGCATGGAAATGTTGATGGATCGATGGACATTGTGGATTTGACCTAAGCATTGAGGAGAAATCCCAAGGGAAAGTGAGTACGTCTCCTTTGATCTGGACAGGAGATTAGCTGGTGCTTTGAAGTGTATCTTGTAGTGTCTGTTGTCTGGCCCGTAATCTTCATACAGTTGCAGGATTTCTAAGTCGCCAAGGTAAATGGTTGTCAAATCAAAGCCTGCAAAGAGAGGTTTTGGCAGCTTTTCCCTTGCGATCCCTATCTCTCTCGGACTACTAGCAGTGTCCAAAAAGTATCCTGGGATGTTGGTGATTTGGCATGATATTTCCACGAAAGTTATGGAGGTGTTGGAATCATACGTAATTACTACTCGGGTTTTGTTTAACGAAATGCCAAGCCAATCGCCAGATATGCCCCAAGAGTATACTAACCACCAATTCGGATCGTTGTGCAAGTGTGATCCGAAATCATCGAACGAAGAATATATGAATCCTTCTTTCCCAAGACTTGCATTTACAGCTGTCCAGTTGAAACTTTCAGAGAAAGTAGCAAAAATGTAATTTCCGGATTTCACGAGAATTTGGCGACTATGAGCTTCACGCCATCTCCCGTCAGATATCCAAGTAGGTGGTTCAGGATGAACCCCCTTTTCTAACCATTCAATTTTGTCCAATGTAGGGGTTACAATATCATAAATCTCCCAAACTTGACTGTTTCCTGACGAAGAAAATGCCAAAGGAGATATCATGGTTTGAGAACAGCATGAACAGTTAAAAAACTCAACAAGAGCCACAGAAATGACCGCCGCTACAATCATTTTGGAAAGTTGGCTTTTCATTGGCTAACCCAAATACGTACGCATCATCTATCATGTGGATGTTTTTGTTTTTATGATTTGTGCCAGCGAGCTCTTCGAACTTAGCCTGCCTCTCAGTTCTCCACAGCCTCTCTGTTAGAAGATGCATTTTTCAGCTACAACTATTGTTGATGTGTGTGCATGTGGAATTTTTAGGGAACCTTTGAAAGAACAGTTGAGAAGTACGTGCTATGTTGAATTTTGACGCTAGTATGTTAAAGGTAACTTTAAATCTACGTATTTTTCTGCTAAGTAGCCAATGAAATGATACTGTAAAAGTTAGCCTTAAACCAGTCTATTTTAAGAAATCAACAATTTATATTATGTCTGGAAACTGGTGGGAAAGTGAAGTTCATTAAAAACCTCTCCGATTTAATTGATATGGCTATAAAGACAAGCCCTACGGAGTTTCTTAAGCTAGTGGAGGAAGCCACTCAGTTGTTGGCTAACGAAAGCGATCGAATTGGAAGGCTGCGTATAACCGGCAGGCTCGTTGAAGTGCCACCAACAGGTGAAGCAATTATCGTTGGAGACATACACGGAGACCTAGAAAGCCTCACGCACATTTTGGAAAACAGCAACTTTATGCAGAAGACGAAGGACAGCGAAGACATTTTATTAATTTTTCTTGGCGACTATGGAGATCGAGGCTTCTACTCACCTGAAGTTTATTATGTCGTTTTGAAGCTTAAGGAGTTGTTTCCCGAGCACGTTGTCTTGATGAGGGGAAACCATGAAGGCCCTGATGACCTCCTTGCCTCTCCACACGATCTGCCACTTCATTTGAACAGAAAATTCGGCGAGAAGAGCTCAGAGGCTTATTTAAAGCTACGTGAGCTTTTCAACCACCTATACACCGCTGTGCTTATAGATGAAAGATATATTTTGCTTCACGGCGGAGCTCCAAGCCAAGCCTCCACAATAAATGACATTGCCTACGCCCATGAGAAACATCCACGTGAACGTCATCTTGAGGAAATCTTGTGGAGCGATCCTTGGGAGGGCATAAAGGGAACGTATGCTTCCCCTAGAGGAGCTGGAAGACTTTTCGGTGAAAACGTCACAGATAGGCTTCTAAAAATGCTTGGCGTTAAAGCGTTGATTCGGGGGCATGAACAAAGTGAAGAGGGATTTAAAACAAACCATAGTGGAAAGGTTTTAACGCTATTCTCGAGAAGAGGCCCGCCCTACCATAATGATTACGGAGCTTACTTACATCTAGACATCTCCCTGAAAGTGGAAAAGGCAAAACAACTTCTACAAGGTATCCGTAAATTCTAGACTTAGCCGCTCTTCTTGAGAGCAGAAAACAATTAGTGAGGCTATAGCGTATTCTTCAGTCAACAAGGCTAATGCCCGAGGGATAAGTTTGAAAATGGGAATCATCACGAGAAACGAAAATGGCTGGTGTTCCACTCAACTGCGAGAGGCTATGGGAAAAAGGAACATAACACCCGTATGTTTCAACTATCGTCAACTCGTTGCACGGGTGAAATACAAGCCTGACGCTTCTGTAGGCGAAACTAACGTTTTTCAAGACTTAAGTGTCCTGATTACACGTCCGATTGGACGGGGTTCCCTGGAAGAAATCATTTTTAGGATGGACCTTCTTCATAGGCTTGAACGTTTAGGAATGTTGATAATAAACCCGCCTTTGTCTATCGAGCGTTCAGTGGACAAATATTGTGCCCTTGCCTTCTTGGAGGAGCATGGATTGCCGGTTCCGCGTACGGCGGTAACTGAAAGTCATGAAGAAGCTTTGAAATGTTTCCACGAGTTGGGCGGAGATGTCATTATAAAGCCTTTGTTCGGGTCGAGAGGAGTTGGCTCCACCAGAATTTCTGATCCAGACGTAGCCGCAAGGGTTTTCAGAACGATTTCCTTCCATCACGGCGTCCTTTACCTCCAAGAATTTATCCCTCACGGAGTTTCCGACATCCGCGCGTTTGTTGTGGGCGATCGGGTCACAGCTTCTATGCATCGAATAGCAGAAAGTTGGAAAACTAACGTGAGCCTCGGCGCAAAACCAGTGTCAGTCAACCTCGATGAGGAACTAGAGAATCTTGCTGTGAAAGCAGCTGAGGTTATTGGTTGTAAGGTGACTGGTGTTGATATCTTGGAAGGGCCGAAAGGTCCGATAGTGGTTGAACTGAACAGTCAGCCTGGATGGAGAGGCTTACAATCAGTTACAAAAATAAACATCGCCGACGAAATTGTTGGATATACCCTCTCTGAATTGAAGGCTTAGGAGACTTTGAGATGCGGAAGATTCAAATTTCGCGAATAGATGTTTCCACCCAAATCCTTGAGCAAAAAACAGACTTCGTAGCAGAGGAGGCTCCTCTTCACATATTTCTAAACCAAACCCACTACGTAACTATCCTCTGCTCTCCCAATCAGTTAGAGGAACTGGCGATAGGACATCTCCTCTCAGAAGGAATCTTAAAGTCAACAGATGAAATACAGGAAACACGCTTAGAAAAAGATGGAAAATGTCTGGTGAGGTTAAAGCCTAACATTGACGCTGAAAAACGAATTTCTATTTCGCAGCCCTTCGCACGTTTAATTGTTTCAGCCTGTGGCTCCCCAGACTATTGGCCCCTCTCAAAACTCATCGACAGACTCAGTCTTGTCAAATTGAACTTGGGTTTAACCGTGAAAGCAAAAGTCATTTCGGAGTCGGTGAGGCAACTCAACACACTCGCTGAAAGGTTTAGGAAGACAGGTGGAGTTCACGTAGCAGCACTATACTCCGCAAGCGGCGAATTAGCAGCCTTGTCAGAGGACGTGGGACGCCACAACGCTGTTGACAAAGTTGTCGGGGCTGGAACGGCGAAGAAATTGGATTTCGAAAACCTTTTTCTAGCCTTGAGTGGGCGGCTCACCGGCGACATTGTGTTGAAGGCGGCTCGAATGAGGATTCCTATGGTTGCTTCGATGGCGGCGGCCGTTAACTCTGGCGTGGAGGCTGCCCAACTCACGGGGGTAACTTTGATTGGCTTCATCAGGGGGAAACGAATGAACGTTTATACGTATCCAGAGAGGATTGCTTACGCCTCCCCAAAAGCCTTGCACTAACATGCCTGTTGAGAATGGTTTGGGCGCGGTTGTTGTTGAAAAATTCGGCTGTGATTCTTGCTGGCGGCTTCTCTAGAAGGTTTGGCCAAGATAAGGGGCTAATCGATTTGGCTGGTAAGCCCCTGGTTTTTCACGTTGTCGATAATGTATCTACAGTAGTTGACGAAACTGTGGTGGTTGTTAGTTCAAGCGTTCAAAAGGAGAGATTCGAAAGCCTGTTGGATCGTAGAGCGAACGTAGTTGTCGACAAACACGAAGCTCAAAGTCCTCTTATAGGAGCCTTAACTGGTTTCGAAAGTGCAGAAGGAGTGTATTCCCTGTTGTTGCCATGCGATACTCCCTTCCTTTCGATCCAGATAGCGCAGTTTCTCTTGGACATATGCGTCAACAGGAGTGCTGTTATCTCTAGATGGCCTAGCGGATACATCGAGCCCCTTCAAGCAGCCTATCACACAAAATCAGCTTTGACCGCGGCAAAAAAGGCGTTGGAACAGGGAAAGCTGGACTTGCGATCTATGATCGCCCGTTTAAGGGGAGTGCGATACGTTTCGACTGTCGTTCTTAGGCAAATGGATCCGAAGTTGTTGACTTTTTTTAACATTAACACACCTGTGGATCTGAAAAGAGCGGAATCTTTGTTGAAATAGCTGATTACCTATATGTGTGCCGGTCGTTGACATAGATTTTTAACATAAGAACATCTATTAATAAAAGAATATGTGTTGAGGATTTATGCCAAGATGCCTATTGTGCAAAGGACTTGTGTCTCTTTCCGAATTTTTTGAGAGTTATCTGTTAAAATTTCAATTGTATGATTGAAGAGTGAACATAGATCAGTTATGGGAATAGATGGAAAACGGTAAATTCTATTATATGCCTTAAGATAGATTTCAGTAAATGGTGTGTTTTACATGAACAGGGTTGAGGTAATAGGGGTAACGGGCTTGCCTATCATAAAAGAGGGTGACGACCTCGCCAAAATGATCTGCGAGGCAACGGAGAGGCAGGGAACCCCTATCCAAAACGGCGACATCATTGTAATTGCACATATTGTTGTTTCTCGGGCTGAGGGAAACGTTGTGAACCTTGACAACGTGATTCCGTCAGATTTTGCTAAGGCTTTCGCTCAGCGATTTAGCAAGGACCCAAACCTTGTTGAGGTTATTCTTCGAGAATCTAGGGGAATCGTCCGAATGGGTGACGGAAAACTCATTACAGAAACCAAGCATGGGCTTGTTTGCGCCAACTCTGGTGTTGATCGTTCTAATGTTCCTGGAAAGAGAAACGTGGCGCTCTTACCTAAGAATCCCGATCGCTCGGCGCAAGAGATACGGCGGAAAATAAGGAAACTAACCGGGAAGGATGTGGCAATCATAATTTCTGACACTCACGGGCGTCCGTTACGAGAAGGAGAAATCAACATAGCCATAGGAGTCGCTGGAATCAATCCCATTCGAGATCGAAGAAGAGAAAAGGACTTGTTTGGATACACTTTAAAGATTAAAAGAACCACTATCGCCGATGAGTTATCTTCCGCTGCTGAACTAGTCATTGGACAAGCAGATGAAGGAATTCCCGTGGCCATAATACGAGGATACCAGTATCCAAAGTCTGAAAGGGCAAAGGCAACCGACCTGACAAGACCACGAGAAAAAGATTTGTTTATTTGATACGCTTACAGATAAACAGACATGGCTGTTGAAAGAAACATCTTGATCTCCATTCTGAAACTAACGAAAAGCGGGCCAATTGCAAAGGAGCTTGTCGCCAGAGACGCCAACGTTCCCACTCAGGTCACCGACGAATTCCTGAAAAAGTTTCGCGACGCCGAACTCATCAAATGGAAGAATAAGACCATCGAAGCATCTTCGAATCAACGCGCCAAAATCGCCATTCACGCCATCAAGTCAGGAGCAGATTTTGAAAGGGTATGCAGAGTTCTTGAATGGATTGAATTTGAAAACCTTGCAGCCACAGCCTTCGAAGCCAACAACTTCGCCGTCAAAAGGCGCTTCCGGTTNAAATGGTATCAAAGGAGATGGGAAATCGACGTTCTTGGCTGTAGAAAACCTCTCGTCGCCTGCGTGGACTGCAAGCATTGGAGTCACGGTTGGCGAGGGTCGGCGATAAGAAAAGCGGCTGAGGCGCAAGCTTTGAGAACAAAGGTTTTGGCAGAGGCTCTCCCCTCCATGCAGAAAGAGATCGGTCTGGTTCAATGGAGGCAAGCAACTCTTATTCCAGTGGTCTTGTCGCTGGTTCCGAGTCCCCTGAAATTCTACAACGAAGTGCCAATTGTTCCTATTCTGCAAATTCAGAACTTCTTGAACGAGTTGCCAGCCCACGCAACAGCATTAGCACATTTCCGTGCATACTTCTAGGCTAAGCTATCCGATTATCTCAACACGTGTCCCTAAAGCTTGCCCTGACACACCTCTTCTAAAACGCGCCCTTACAAGCCCCCGCTTGCCATGCAAAGCCACGATTTTTCCTCTGATCTTACGCTCTCCAACTGGCCAAGCGACCTTTCTACCTATGAGCCGCGCCGCCTCGCTTGACGATTTAACATTAGGAAACTTGAGGACGCACTCCTTGGAGCGCTGGGTCTTTGGACCCGTTCGATAGTTAACAACGAAGCCAATGAGAGATTCAGACATATTTTCCCTATCCCTAATGGAATTACTTTACTCAGTAATCTTAATGACTGCCAAATTAATTTTGCTCAAATCGACTAAACAGAATATATCGCACCAACAACGGACTTTTTCACGGCCTTCATAGCTGGATACAAACTGGATAAACAGAGGAGGCCTAGAGCTAGGAGTAACCATCCTGCAACAGAAACAAGAGTATATTGGGAGACAACAGGCTCAGGAATCAAAAACACAAATGTAACAAACAACCCAACAGAAATTCCGATTGCTCCGCTAACCAAAGTGATGAATAGAGCCTGCGCAAAAACTATTTTCATGATACTCCTAGGTTTAGCACCCAATGCTCTCATGATGCCGAATTCACGTTGCTGACCCGCAATAGAGAGCATCAAATAGCTGATAAGACAGAGGGTAGCTGTTGCCAACGAGAAGAGAGGTAAAAACATGACAAAAGACCAAATGTAATTAACAAAATTCGTATGTCTACCTAAGACTTCGTTGAGTTCCACGAGTTCCAAATTCTTCCCTGAGATTTCGTTTTCTATCTCGGCAAGAACCTGTGAATGTTCAGAAGGATCAAACTTGAGGAAAAGAAGATTGTAGCCAGATTGCCCAAGTTCCGTGGATAAAGCATTCAGAGGAGCATACACCACCTTTCCATTATTTAGGGGGTCCAAGCACACTCCAACTATGCCAAAAGTCTCCTCGAATGTGTGAGCGCGCACCTTGATCGATTGGTTTTGAGGATCATCAAACATTTTCAAAGCCAAGGAGTCGCCAATAATTGTGGATTTTCGATCTGCTTTGTCAAAGATTCTTCCCATAATTAGCCACTCACTTACGACCATTTCGGGCTTTACACCCAAAATTAGAGCCTCATCAGATCGGCTGTCGCCTATGACAAGAGCTTCATTTGGATCATCGGGGTCAGGAATAATTCCAGGGATCTCTAGAACAGAAGCCTCTAAAACGAGACGCGGGTCAACTTTGCGAACTCCAGCAATATTACTCAATCTGAGTACCAAAGATTCTGAGATATTGAGGAAATGTGGATCAAGATAGTCAATTGACTCCATTTCTTTGCCCTCAAAAAACTGTGAAAGAAGGTTCACGTAGCGTTCGGTAAGGTTTGGGTGGCCCACAAGAACGACATCTCTACCAATAGCCCGTTCAACGTAGTTTGTAGTGGTTTGGTTGGCAATCATTCCCCCAGCAATCGTCACAGTTGTCAAAGTCAACACCACAGCAAGACAAATTATCGCTTGAACAGTTGCAGACTTCCTGCGAACCAGACTTCTATAAGCTACCTTGAACGTGAACCCCAGCTTTGAAGGAATAGACCTTCCAAGCTCAAAGGTTGTTCCAAGCGAATAAAGGGGAGACAAGGCTTCAGCTGGCTTCACTTTAGCCGCCTTTATTATTGGTAGAGCTCCGAAAATGTGGGAAACGAGAATTAGGATGAGAAAAATCAGAAGAACAGCCCATAAGCTAAGAGCCTGTGAAACAGAAAAGCCCAAAACGTTCAATAAATTGATGGAAACGTAATAGGCTCCAATCCCAAAAATCGTTCCAGCTATACAACTTAGAAAAACAAGAATTGAGAGTTCGGTGATAAAATAACCAAGAATAGAGCCGCTCAAACAACCAGCTGCCTTCATGACACCAATGTCCCGCACCCGTTCAGACATCGTCAAATGGACGAGAAAAGATGTTATGAGAGCTCCTGCCAAGATGTTTAGAAGGCCAACTACGAGAATGAAGCGGGAGAATATGTTAGAAAATCCGCTGGTTAGCCGTCCGCCTAAGGTTAGGAAGGCTATTTCAAAGCCTAAGTTGCTACCAAAAATGACGAGAAAAAGCGTTGCGGAGGTGCAAATGGTTAAACCGAGGATTGTTAAGCATGTTTGAAATTTTCTTCGAGTTAAATCTTTTATAGGAAACGAGATTTCACTCATTTGTATCCACGATCCTCCCATCCTGTAGACGCAAGGTACGGTTTGCAAGTTCCAAGATTCTTTCATCATGGGTTGCAACGATAACGGTCTTTCCTTTCGTTTTCATTTTCTCTAATATGCTGACAATTTCAAGGCCAGTTTCCACATCTAAGTTACCCGTGGGTTCATCTGCAAGAAGAAGAGGCGGATCGTTGGCTAAAGCCCGAGCAAAGGCAACTCGCTGTTGTTCGCCTCCGCTAAGTTGGGCGGGAAAGTGGTTGGCCC
>JGI24422J19971_10002510_pt1 | contig 11413 bp, 9 predicted proteins | sample DeeMarSWOR152_54_FD_19971 | JGI IMG/M metagenome (IMG submission 19971)
GAGTAAGATCACGGACAATAATGCCCTGAACAGAATAGCCGAACCATCAGAAATAGCGGCTTGCGTTGTGTTTCTGGCTTCAGATGATTCCAGCGCTATGACCGGACACAACCTCGTTGCCAGTTGTGGCTTTCACTTAATCCACCCAAACATGATCCACTGAGCACGTGCCTAACTGTCCTTTCCATTACATAATCATTTGGAGCATTCTGGTTTATGATGCCCGGACCTGATTGGGCTAGCATTTGTGCAAGCCAAAATCCTATCTCATCCTCAATCTTCCATGCCAGCTTGGTTTTTCCAAATTGGGTATTTTAAACTATAATTGGTGGAAAGCGAAGGGTAATGAACTCATCCCCACTAATCGCACAGGAAAGCAAAATCAAACAGCCTCATAACCATCATAAGGTAGAAGGGAATAGGACTATGCCACGCTATTTCATCTGGACTATAGGTTGTCAGATGAATAGGGCGGAATCCCGGCAAATAGCCGGCTACTTAGATTCTGCCGGCTATCGGGCAGCGACCTCCTTTGCCGATGCCGATTTAGTCGTCCTCAATACATGTGTGGTGAGACAAAGCGCTGAGAATAAGGTCTTGGGCACCCTGGGTCTGTTGAAAGGGCTGAAAGATAAAGATGCCAATCTGCAGATACTTGTTACTGGGTGCTTTGTCAACTCACACACGCAGGAATTACAGAGACGATTTCCTCACGTTGACCTACTATTTAAGCCTGGCGATTACACTGAACTAATTGCCTGGGGGAAAAAGCAAGGCATGCCTATTAACCAAAGACTATCGCTCTGCCCTGCCAGTGACACTTGGTCGGCTCCCTCGCCGTGCGCCCTTGTCTCCATTATTCAGGGTTGTGATAATTTTTGCTCATATTGCATTGTTCCCTACAGGAGAGGAAGGGAAGCAAGCCGGCCTCTGGAAGAAATAGTCCATGAAGTGGCGGAGCTAGCAAAGCGAGGCGTAAGGGAAGTAACTCTGCTGGGACAGAACGTTGATTCTTACGGACACGATTTGCCCGGGCATCCCGACCTTGCTGATTTGCTAAGCGAACTGGCCAGGGTGGATGACCTTGCCAGGATTCGCTTCCTGACGAATCATCCCAAGGATATAGGCCTGAAGCTAATTGACGCTATGGCTTCTGTGGAGAAGATCTGTGAGCATCTGGAGTTGCCGGTTCAGTCGGGGGATAATAATATATTGAAGTCGATGAGGCGGGGATATACCGTGGAACGCTACCGAGAGCTTGTTCATACCGTTCGCCGTAAGATTCCTCAAGTATCCTTGAGCACAGATATAATCGTGGGCTTTCCCGGAGAGACAGCGGACCAATTTGAAAACAGCCTATCTCTGGTCAGAGAGATGAGGTTTGACGTTGTTCATGTGGCAGCCTATTCTCCCCGTCCGGGCACCATTGCCTGGCGGGAATACCAAGATGACATTCCTGCCACAGTGAAGAAGGAAAGGCTCAATAGGATTGAAGAGCTTCAGACGGCTATAGCCAGCGAGATTAACTCGCAGCTTCGCGGCAAGGCAACGGAGGTGCTGGTAGAAGGCAAGAAAGGAGGGAAATGGTTTGGGCGCACCCGGAGCAACAAGCTGATATTCTTTGAAGATGCTGGCGACTGGCTGGGCCAGTTGGCTAGAGTTCAGATTGAGAGAACGAGCCCCTGGTCGCTGGTAGGGTGGGTAAAAAAATAACTCATTAAAGGAGGGTACATTATGGAAACATGGGGAATGCTTATCTTTTTGGTGGCAATTTTTGCCATTATGTATTTCCTGATGATCAGGCCGCGGCAAAAGCAGCAAAAAGAACACGAGGCAATGATGCAGGAACTGAGGACGGGAGACAGGGTGATTATAGCGGGCGGGATTTATGGCCAAATTGAAAGTCTTAGCGAAGAGACTGCAATTCTGAGGATAGAGTCGGGAGCAACAATGAAAGTTGCCCGAAACAGCATACTTGGCAAAGCGGAGACTGAGGAAAGTGGTAAGGGAATATTCTGACATTTATGCCTGAGGAGTTTTCTCTAGGTCGTCTTTTTTCTCCCAGCAGTGTTGCTATCGTCGGCGCTTCCTTAAACCCTCTTTCTGGGGGATACCAATTCCCTCGTTTCCTTATAGACCATGGCTTCCGGGGCAGACTTTATCTGGTGAACCCGGCATCAAATGAAATTCTTGGGCTCAAAGTGTACGCCAGGCTAACGGAAGTGCCTGAATCAAGCGTGGACTATGTGATTTCCTGCATACCTGCAGATGGTGTTCTGTCCTTGCTTGAAGATTGTGGCAGGAAGAACGTCAAGCTTGTTCATTTATATACGGCCAGACTGAAAGAAACAGGAAGGGACAGAGAGACCAAGCTTCAAGGTGAAATCTTGGAAAAAGCGAGGAAGCTGGGGATTAGAATTCTGGGGCCAAATTGTATGGGAATCTATTACCCCAAGCTAGGGTTGTCTTTTAATCATGAGCTAGCCAGGGAAAGCGGGCCCGTGGGGGGATTTTTTCAGAGCGGTGGGGGAGCCGCGGAGTTTGTGCGCTACGCTGCCTTAAAGGGGGTCCGTTTCAGTAAAATCATAAGCTATGGCAATGCCTCAGACATTGACGAAGTTGAGTTGCTGGACTATCTTGCCTCCGATAGTGAAACAAAGGTGATTGCTGCCTACGTCGAGGGAGTTAGGGATGGCAGGAAATTCCTTGAGTCCTTAGCCCTGGCTGCGAAAAAGAAACCAGTCATAATTCTGAAGGGCGGAAGAGGTAGAACAGGGGCAAAATTGGCACTCTCTCATACCGCATCACTAGCTGGCTCTATCAACGTGTGGAAAGCGGCGCTAAAGCAATGTGGAGCCATCACGGTCAGTAATTTTCAAGAGCTGATAGACCAGGTTGTGGCATTTACCTTTCTGCCGCCTATCACAGGCAGGAGGGTAATCGTTGCTGGAGGCGGGGGCGGGAAGAGNATGGTCTCAGCCGATGTCTGGGAGGAAGAAGGCTTCGAGTTACCGGAATTATCTTTGCAGTTCAGGAAGAAGCTTAAAGAGAAACTCCCCAAACTCTGGGATTGGGTCACAAATCCTATTGATGCCTCTCTTTTTCAAGGAACGCCTGTGGTGGACATAAACCTACTGGAGTGGCTCAGTCATGAAGACGGATCTGATATTTTGGTTGCCAATTTGACTCAAGACGACCCTTTGACCAATGATATATGGGAAAAAGTGCTGGCACCCAGCTTTTTGCAGAGCGTAGTGGCAATCAAGAAAAACGGCAAGCCTGTGCTGTGTGTTATCGAAACGGGGGAAATTGGCCCAGCGGAGATGGAAGACTGGAAATGGAGAGCCATTGCTGAGACGAGAAAGCAAATCATAGCCCAGGGTCTAGCTGTTTTCGCTTCTCCACAGAGCGGGGCAAGGGCAGTAAGGAGACTGGTAGATTACTGGGCATGGCGGGAAAGTGAAGACGAATTATTATGATTACGTTATAGTGGGCAGTGGCATTGCCGGGCTTTATATCGCTTTGCTGGCTATACAACGGGGCAACGTCCTTATACTGACAAAGGGCAGCATAGACGATTGCAACACCAAGTATGCGCAGGGGGGCATTGCTCTAGCCATGGGCAAGGATGATTCTGCCGACCTCCACTTCAAAGACACTATGGCTGCCGGGGCTGGACTATCTGATGCTGATGCGGTACGTATCTTGACGGAGGAAGCGGCTGATTGCATCGCCGATTTAATCAGCTTTGGAGTGCCTTTTGACACTTTGGACGGTGAAATTACCTTGACCAGAGAAGCAGCCCATAGCGTCCCGCGCGTTATGCATGCCGGTGGGGATGCCACTGGGGAGCATGTCGAGGTTACTTTAAGCCGCCAGGTGCGCTCCACTGCTGTCAAGGTGTTGGAAAACTGCCTGGCGAGCGGAATTTTAATCCGGAAGGGCAGGGTAGCTGGCGTGAGAGCTCTCGATTGTCATACTGGCTCGGTAGATGAGTATAGTTGCAAATTTCTTATCATGGCCAGCGGTGGTGCTGGGAAGCTGTTTAAATATACCACCAACTCCGATGTAGTCACCGGCGACGGGATAGCGTTGGCTTTTGAAGCAGGTGCCGAAATAAGCGACATGGAGTTTTTCCAGTTTCATCCCACTGTTCTCCGCTTGCCGGGAGTAGCTCCTTTCCTCATTTCTGAAGCGGTCAGGGGAGAAGGTGGGATACTTAGGAATGTGGAAGGTCGTCGTTTCATGCCAGATTATGCTGCTGAAGCCGAACTTGCGACCAGAGACGTTGTCGCTCGGAGCATTGTCTACGAGATGAAGAAAACTCGCGGCGATAGAGTCTTTCTAGACGTTACCCATTTGCCATCCCGGTTGATCACCACCCGCTTTCCCCAGATATATCGCTTTTGTCGTAACCATGGCCTGGATATCACCAAAGGGTTTATCCCCGTGGCCCCGGCCGCTCACTACATCATGGGAGGGGTGAAGGTCAACAGTTGGGGAGAGACGGATATTCCAGGGCTATTTGCTGCTGGCGAGACTGCCTGCACCGGAGTGCATGGTGCTAACAGGCTGGCGTCAAATTCCCTGCTTGAGTCAGTCGTTTTCAGCAAAAGGATAGTGCAGAGGACTGNAATGACTAGCCCTCCTCGTCATCACAAAAAGAGAAGCAAGGAAGCAATCTCCCATTGCTTACCCGATAGAGAGGCACTACCCAGGGTACCACGGCTTAATCTGCCCAACCTGCAGTCCCTTATGTGGGAGAAGGTAGGAATCATTCGTTCTGGCAGAAGCCTCAAAGAGGCGGCCAACATTCTTGCCACCTGGGAAACTCTTCTATCTCAGCCGACTGATCGCCCTTCCTATGAGCTGAATCATTTGGTATTATGTGCCCGGCTCGTGACTGAGGCCGCTTTGCTCCGCAAAGAAAGTCGTGGCGCTCACTTCCGCACCGATTTCCCTCAAACTTCGCAGGAATGGCAAAGGCACATCGTTTTCAAGAAAAATGTTATCAAATGAACTCCAGGCTGAAGAAGCTATCGACCGCGCTTTAGCTGAGGATCTTGGCAAAGGCGATGTTACTACTGAGGCCTTGATACCCAACGATCAGCAAGGTAGGGGCTTTATTGTCGCCAAGAAAGAAGGCATTCTGGCTGGTATAAACATAGCCAAACAGGCCTTCCATCGTGTTGATCCAGAGTTAAAGGTGGAGCTTCTTATAGCAGATGGGGCTAGAGTTAAACCGGGCAGTAGAATAGCCACAGTGTCCGGCAGCATCGCCAGCATTATCAAGGGGGAGAGGGTCGCCCTAAACTTTCTCCAGCGTTTGAGCGGCATTGCCTCGGAGACTAACTGTTATGTGGAAATGGTCAAGGGATTGCCAGTGCGCATTATCGATACGAGGAAAACCACCCCGGGCCTGAGGTGGCTGGAAAAGTACGCCGTCAGGGCAGGCGGTGGTGAGAACCATCGCATGGATCTGGCCGATGGCATACTTATCAAGGACAATCATCTGGTGGCGCTCCGCAGTCAGGGATTGACTATCAAGGAGGCTGTGGCTAAAGCAAAAGGGAATGCTGCGCAGCGGCCCGGCACTCAGCACTCTGAGCGAGGGGTCGAGGTAGAGGTGGCGACTGTGTCGGAAGCTTTGGAAGCCGTGGAAGCCGGGGCCGATATCGTCATGCTCGACAATATGAATCTCGAGGATATGCGTAAGGCAGTGGAAGCTATTCACGGCCGTGCTTTGATTGAAGCCTCGGGGGGAATTACGCGGGATAACGTTCGGGCTGTAGCTGAAACCGGCGTTGATTTTATCTCCGCTGGCGCCCTCACCCACTCCGCCGTGGCTTTAGACATCAGTCTTGAGCTCGAAGCTCAATGATTTTGATTAAGGTTAGGTCTCTCAATTCTCAAAAGATAAACGTGAAGCGGCCTGCGATAACTCGCGCGTGTAGGCCTGTGCTGGCGAAGTTATGATTGTTGTGGCCGGGCCTTGTTCTATAATCTTCCCAGTCTTCATTACCGCTATCCTATCACTAATCTTCCTTGCTACCGCAATGTCATGAGTGATGAAAAGCAAGCTTAAGCCCCGTTGCTCCTGCAGATTAAGCAATAACTTCAAAATCTTGGCTTGCAGGCTGGAATCCAAAAAAGCCACAGGCTCATCAGCAATAAGCAACCTCGGTCTTAAAACTAAAGCCCGAGCGATGGCCACTCTTTGCATCTCCCCACCACTGAGGTGATGGGGATACTCGTTTAAGAAAGCCTTGGTATCAGGCAGTTCAACTTCTTTCAAGACTTGCCTGGCTCGGCGGTCCCGCTCCTCCTTCGTTCCAATCTCCTGGATATCCAGTGGCTCCTTCACTAATTCCAGTACAGAAAGTCGATGGCTTAGCGATTCTCCCGGGTTCTGGAAAATCATCTGCACCTGTCGGTAGAAATCTTTTCCTCTATTACTCACCGGGCTATCCTCAAGACAAATTTCCCCTTCGGTAGGCTGGATAAATCCCATAATTAGCTTTGCTAGAGTAGTTTTGCCCGAGCCACTCTCGCCTACTAGGGCTAGCGTTTCAGCACCCTCGATGGTTATGTTGACTGAATCCACAGCTAGAAGGGAGCCGAAACGTTTACTCAAATTCTTGGTTGACAGCAGAGTAATGATGCCTCCTCGGTGACAGGCGACGTATCTTCCCTGGGTTAGTTTCAGGGGAGGTACCTCTCTTCGGCAGATCTCTATGGCTTGGGTGCAGCGAGGATAGAAGGCGCATCCGCTTGTTGAGCGGTCCATAACGCCTTTTATCCCCTGTAAATCTTTTCCCGTGGTCATGCTGGGATAGCATCTGATCAGTGCCCGAGTGTAGGGATGTCGTGGCCGGGAGAGGACATCACTTACCGAACCAAGTTCTACCATTCTGCCTGCATACAAGACGGCAACCTTGTCGGCAAGCTTGGCTGCAGTGCCAATATCGTGAGTCATGACAATAAGGCTACAACCATGATTGATGCGTTTTATCAACTCAATTACGTTAGCCCGGGCTGGAGCGTCCAAGGAAGATATTGGCTCGTCAAGAATTAGAAGCTCAGGTTTGTTGGCTGAAGCTATGGCAAGTAACACCCTTTGCTGCTCTCCTCCGCTCAACTGGTGAGGGTAAGCAGAAAAGCGATCTGCCGGAATCCCGAAGCTACTAAGCAAGATTGACGCGTGTTGTCGGGCTTCTTGCTGGCTTTTCAGTTGGTGCTCTGTTATGGGCTCAGCTACCTGATCAAGAACGGTGTGAACCGGATTCAGCGTGTTGTTGGCATTTTGTGGGGCCAAAGCTATGCGATTGCCCCTCAGTTTGTTGATAGCCTCTTCACTAAGTGAAAGCAAGTGCAGCCCGTTGAACAGGATTTTCCCTCTCATGCTGCCATCAACTAATCGCATCAGGGTCAAAGCAAGGGTGGTTTTCCCGGCACCAGACTCACCGATGATAGCCAGGGATTCCCCATTTTGGAGTTCGAGGTCAATCCCGTGGAGGATTTTCTTTTCTCCGTAACTTACTTCCAGGGTTTCCAGCTTAAGCATTTGCTTCGCTCCTCAATCTTGGGTCCAGAGCTCCCTCCAGAGCATGACCGATGCCCGTGACTGAAATGATGGTTAAGGATAAAGCTACCCCAGGAGGAATCAACCACCATCGCCATACATTAAGGTAAGAGAAGTCGAGGGCCTCGTGTATCATCATACCCCAACTGACTGTCATTGGGTCAGCTACGCCAAGAAAAGCCAGCCCGGCTTCCATGAAAATGGCCCTTCTTATACCGTAGATGAACCCCATCAGCAAGATAGGAACAAGGTCAGGCAAAATATGGCGGAATGTTATATATAAGTTGCTTGCCCCGAAAGACCGGGCCGCCGAAATGTGCCCCATCTCCTTCAGGGAGAGTGCTTGCGCTCGTATTGTCCTGGCTCCACCCTGCCAACCCAATAGTGCAAGGAGCAAAATCAGTACTAAGAGATTGGGCTTGAGGTATGCTGCTACCAGGATGATGACGATAATGGCAGGGATGACGATCAAGGCATCTACAATCCTCATGACTATCTTATCGTACAGGCCGCCGATCAAAGCTGCTGAAGTGCCGATAATGGCACTCAAAATAGTAGCCAGAACAGCTACGGAAAAACCGACCAGCAAGGAAGTCCGGGCACCATAGATGAGCTGGCTTAAGATGTCCTGTCCCACGTGGTTTGTGCCCAGCCAGTGAGTGAACGAAGGAAGTTCGAAGGGAAAGGATGTCTGTTTCAACGGCTCGTANGGCGTTAGCAAAGGACCAAACACAGCTAGGATTAGCAGGAGCACAAGCGTGATTATGCCAAACACGGCAAAGTCACTACGTCTTACTTCTTGCTTAAGATTAATGTGCATAACGAATCCTCGGGTCGAGTCGAGGATAACTTAAATCAACCAGGAAATTAGCTATAAGTACGGAAACAGCCGCAATCAGAAGCACACCTTGAAGAATGGGATAATCTCGAGCCAGCAGCGCTTCGTATGTCAGGTATCCCAGTCCAGGGTAGGCGAAGACAATCTCGACAAAAATCGCGCCTGTGACCATGCGGCCCAGTTGTATCCCCGTTCGAGTAATTACCGGAAGCAGGGCATTCCTCCCGGCATGTCGATATCTTATTTTCCGGTCATGTAGTCCTTTAGCTCTGGCAACGAGCATATAGGGATTTTTCAGTACAGTGATCATAGTGTTTCTGGTCAGAAGATAACTTGCCCCGAGATAGCCCAAAGTCAAGGCAGTTGCCGGCAGAAAGAGATGGTGAAGCACATCCAGCACCAGGGGAGCTCCGGACAGTCCCGAGTAAGGGGTAATTGCCCCTGATAGTGGAAAAATCCCCAGGGTCATGCCAAAACCGATGAGAAGCAAGATCCCCAGGAAGAAATCGGGAAAACCGCTGACCGCCATAAGACCGGCGAGCAGGGACTTGTCTCGGCGGGTGCCCCGTCTCCAGCCTGATTCGATGCCAAGAACAATGCCCAAAAGAGTAGAAAGGATGAGCGCGGTACCTACCAGGAGCAGTGTCCAGGGCAACCTTCCCAGGACTACCGATAACACCGGCGAATTGTAATAGTAAGAATAGCCCGCGTCCCCTTGAACAAGTGCCGCCAGGTAAGCGCCAAACTGTTGCCACAGGGGCTGGTCCAAAGCAAAGCGCTCCACGAGGTGGGCCTTCAGCTCCGGAGTCATGGCAATCAGTGCCTCGTTACCGTAGATTGCCATTAGGGGGTCCCCTGGCAGCATTCTTGGCAGTAGGAAATTCAGTGCCAGAATGAGCAAGAAAGCTATGATGTATGTTACGACATTCCGCATATCAGATGTCCCTGATCTTATCTGGTATCACTCCCACTGTGTTATTCCACAAAAGCTAGCCTGTTTAGAGGAAGGGGTATGCCAATTGCGATACCGTCCCTGGTATAGAATAACTCTACACTGCCGTCGTGCGCCCAGTACCAGTTGGGATAGTAGAGGGTAAGTGCTGGCAAATCCTCAGCATAAATCTCCTGAATTTGCCATATTAATTCCCTTCTCTGTTCGCCATCCATCTCTCTCAGCTGAGCTTCAAGTAGCTGGTTTAGCGTTTCGTTTGAATGGTAGCGAGCGCTGTTAAAGCCTTCTCCCACAATAAACCTGGGGAGGACAGAAGGTTCATAGAGGGCTCCATGGCCATAGATAGACAGGTCGAAATCCCAGCCTTCTACCCTGGCGTCAACCGTCTTTGCCTCCAGGGTCTTGAAGTCAATCTTTATGCCCACCGCCTCCAACTGGTCTTTGACAAACTGCCCGACCTCTTCGAACTCGGCTGCAGCTATGAGCTCGAGCTTCAGCTCTTCTCCGTCCTTAGTGAAATAACCGCTCTCTAGGCTGTAATTCAGTCCCTCCAAAAGCTGTTTTGCCCTGGCTGGGTCATATTCATATTGTGGAGTGTCGGGATAATACCACTCACTGGTCGGGGGTATCATACCTGGGCTACCAGCCAGGGCATGACCCCTCTGGGTAATTTCCACCAAAGCTGTCCTGTTTATTGCGTAAGCCAGAGCCTGTCGGCCCTGCTTTGAAGATAAAGGTTCCTTTTGATGATTCATCATTAGTTTGGCGTTCCAGGCATGAGGGGCAGTGATTATGGTAAGGCCCGCTTCCTCCAGCTCAGAGACGATTTCAGGCGGTACATCACCAGCGTTGGCCGAGCCTTGCTTTAACGCCGATGGGATCATGGCCTCGCTTATCTTGACGAACTCGAGTTCATCCATAGCGGGCTTATCCAGATAATAATGGGAATAGGCCTTGTAGAGATAGGCGCCATGCTCCTGACTATAGTCGGCTAGCGTATAAGGCCCTGTCCCGACCACTGCCTGAGCTCCCTTGAACTTCTCGGGTTCGGTCACACTCCGCCAGATGTGTTTGGGAATTATTGGCTGGGTTCCGGCGACATCCTGGAAGAAAGGTGCGTAAGGCTGACTGAGGTACAGCTTTACTGTATATTCATCAACCGCCTCGACCGATTCAACAAGGCTAGCATTGACCCACTGGAATGGATGCTCTTTCGTATACTCAAAGGTAAAGACCACATCCTCAGCCGTGAAATTTGTACCATCATGCCAGGTAACGTCATCGCGCAGCTCAAAAATATAAGCATTCTCCGCTTCAACATATTGCCAATCCCTGGCCAGTGCCGGTACAAAATGAGAATCGTCCTTCCAGACGAGTGTTTCGAAGATAAAGCTCATTCTTACGTATCCCGGACCTCTGGAATAGTGCGTATACGGCGTGGGATAACCCCAATCACCTGTAGAATCGGCTATAGTATAAGAACTGATTTCCGACGGCTGTCCCTTTCCGCCGTAAACGATAATCAATACACAGCATACTAGGGCTATGGGTAATACTATGAAGAGCACTTTCTGAAGCGGCGTTCGCGTCTTCAATTGCGGCATTTCAACTCTCCTTTCTGGCTAACGATATGCCATCTCCAGCGAGTTGATTGTATTCCTGTCCGGAACAAGGTATGCACACACATTTGCCATCCTTTGCTCTGGCCTTAGTTTCCATGACATTTTCTCCGCAGACAGCACACTTTACGCTGGCAAAGATGCGTGAATAGGCCGGGACTTGAATGGTCATTCGTTTGATATTGAAAAGGTCTTCGTTAGGGATATTCAATATCTCAAAGGCAATTTGCCGCCAGGCTTCCCTTAATCTCTGCTGCTCTTCATCTGTGCCCTGGCGCTTAACTACCACTTTCTCGAATAAGCGGGCGGCTTCAGGTTTGCGTTCATCCAATAATTTGCCGATGTCCCTAACCGACACTCTAACCGCCTCTCCATTTCTCTTAGCCAGAGTGAAGGCAGTCTTGCCGTAGTCGCGGTAGATA
>JGI24422J19971_10002514_pt1 | contig 11407 bp, 9 predicted proteins | sample DeeMarSWOR152_54_FD_19971 | JGI IMG/M metagenome (IMG submission 19971)
GCTCATCCCCCGGGAAAAGGTCCCCGCCTTTTTGTGGGCATCGGCCGAAAGGCCCACGATAGCGAGGGCCTCGTCGATCTTATCGGAGAAGACCTCATCGGGGATTCCGTTGAGCTGTGCCACATAGCGCAGGTTTTCCCGGGCAGTCATGTCCTGGTAAAAGCCCACGTTTTCCGGCAGATATCCCACCAGGCGTTTCACCTTGAGGGGCTCGCGGGTGGGATTAAACCCGCAGACCCGGGCCTCGCCCCGCGAGGGCTCGGTAAGCCCCAACAGCATGAGAATGGTGGTGGTCTTGCCCGCGCCATTGGGGCCCAAAAACCCGAAGATCTCCCCCTGGTGCACATCAAGGCTCAGCTCTTGCACCGCCACCTGCTGGCCGTAATACTTGGTGAGCCCCACCGTCTCAATAACCGTTTGTGAAGCCATGGCTACCTCCTGCCCAACCAGGTAAACAGCCCACCCAGGCCCACAATCACCCCCACAATGATGCCGATCCCAATCCACCCCCAGGCCGTAGAGGCCCTGACCGTGGTCCGCAGCTCCATGGTCTTTGATGCCTTCTCCCCATCGACCGAGATCCCCACCGAATAATCCCCCACCAAGGCCTCATCCGCCGGGGTGATGNTCACCTCCACCTGCTTCANCTCCTCGGCCTTTAAGAGCTCAATCCGCTCGGGCTTGAACTCCACCTTCCAGTTCTCGGGCTTTATCGAGAGAAACTTGATGTCGTGGTTTACGGCAGAGCCGGTGTTCTTCACGTAGATACTCATGTTGGCGGGCTTTCCCTTTCGGGCCTCCAGCGAGAGAATCCCCGTGGGGGTTCCAGCCTCCAGCTTGTAGGTCCCCGTGAGGATGACCGTGAGCTGAGCCTCGGCCTTGGCATCGCCCGAACCAACCCGCACCCGGATGGGGTACTCCCCCGCCTCGGCAAGCCGATGAGGCTTTACCTCCACGGCCATGCTCTTGCTCTGGTTCTTCTCAAGCCGAAGGCTCGAGATGTACTTGTCCTCATAGGCNGGCTTGAAATTGACCTCCCAGTTCTCCGGAACCTCGGATGAGAGGTTGTAAATCCTGTCCTTGTCGGTCTTGTTGCCCAGCTCCAGGGAAAACTCAAAGGTGACATTGGTGGGGCCGCGCAACACCGGATACGACGTGGTAAGGGTGACAGCCTTCTCTTTCTCCCGTTCCGCCTTCTCGGAGACCGTGACGGTAATCTGCTGCTCCGAGACAAAGAAAGCGTCGGGGGTCTGGGCCCGTACCGTGAAGACATACTTGCCCGGGGCGATCTCCTTTTTCTCCGGCTCGGCAAAGAAGGTGAGCCTGCTCGATTCGCCGTTTTTCACGTGAACCCCGGTGACGGTAAACCGATAGGTTTTGACCCGGGCCTTCCACCCCTTGGGTATGGAGGTGATACTGATGGTGATGTTCTCATCGGATCTCCCCTTGTTGTAGAGGATGAGATCCATCTCCACCTCTTCGCCCGGCGGGACAATGACGCCGGGATATTCCGGGGCCATGGCAATGGCCCGGGGTGGCCTGTCGTCCCCTTTCTCCTTCTCCGCCGCCAACGCCGACCAGGGCACAACAAGGCAGATGGCCACTGCCAAAACCATGAAAGCCAACACTCTGTGAGCAACCTCTAACCTCCTCATGAGCATCCCTCCCTTTCAAATCTCCGTTTCGGGCGCAGTGCCTTCCTCGAGCATGGATTCAGCCCCCACCTCGGGTATTTGGTTTCAGGTCTATGGACCGGGCTTAGTACATCCCGCCTCCGGGAGGCATGGGCGGCATGGGGGCCTTCTTCTCGGGCTTCTCGGCCACCATGGCCTGGGTGGTGATCATCAGCGATGCCACACTGGCCGCATTCTGAAGGGCTAAGCGCACCACCTTGGTGGGATCAATAATCCCAGCCTTGATCAAATCCCCATACTGCTCCCTGTCCGCATCAAACCCAAACGCCCCCGACTCCTTCTTGACCCGCTCTGTAACCACCGACCCATCGTGACCAGCATTGTTGGCTATCTGCCGGATGGGCTCCTCCAATGCCCGCCTCACAATGTTCACCCCCGTCTGCCGATCCCCACCCAGCTTCATCTTCTCCAATGCAGCCAAACACCGCAGATATGCAACCCCTCCCCCAGCAACTATCCCCTCCTCAACCGCAGCTCGCGTGGCATTGAGGGCATCCTCAACCCGAGCCTTTCGCTCCTTCATCTCCGTCTCGGTCGCAGCACCCACGTTGATCACCGCAACACCCCCCACCAACTTCGCCAACCGCTCCTGAAGCTTTTCCCGATCGTAGTCGCTCGTGGTCTCATCAATCTGTACACGGATCTGCTTGACCCGCCCCTCAAGGGCACTGCTCTCACCCATCCCCTCAATGATGGTGGTGTTGTCCTTGTCGATGCGAACCCGACGAGCTCGGCCCAAATCGTTCATGCTCACGTTTTCCAACTTGATCCCCAAATCCTCCGAGATCACCCGAGCACCGGTGAGAATGCCAATATCCTCCAACATGGCCTTTCGGCGATCGCCAAAGCCAGGGGCCTTGACCGCTGCACAACGCAAGGTGCCGCGAATCTTGTTGACCACCAACGTGGCCAAGGCCTCCCCCTCCACGTCCTCGGCCACCACCACAAGGGGCTTTGCGGATTTGGCCACCTGCTCCAAAATGGGCAACAGGTCCTTCATGGAACTGATCTTCTTCTCGTGCAACAGGATATAGGGGTCCTCCAGCTCCGCCTCCATCTTCTCCGCATCGGTCACAAAATAGGGCGATAGATAGCCCCGATCAAACTGCATCCCCTCGACGATCTCCAGGGTGGTCTCCATCGCCTTGGCCTCCTCAACGGTGATCACCCCCTCCTTTCCCACCTTGTTCATGGCCTCGGCAATGATCCGACCTATGGTCTCATCATTGTTGGCGGAGATCTTCCCCACCTGGGCAATCTCCTGCTGATCCTTGGTGGGCTTGCTGAGCTTTTTGAGCTCCCCAACCACCACCTCCACCGCCGCCTCAATGCCACGCTTGACATCCATGGGATTGGCACCAGCCGCCACCACCCGATACCCCTCCCGATACATGGCCTGAGCCAGAACCGTGGCCGTGGTAGTCCCATCCCCTGCAGTGTCACTGGTCTTCGAGGCCACCTCCCTGACCATTCGAGCCCCCATGTTCTCAAACTTGTCCTCCAGATCAATCTCCTTGGCCACCGTCACCCCATCCTTGGTCACCACCGGAGAACCAAAGGACTTCTCAAGGATGACATTTCTCCCCTTGGGACCCAAGGTCACCTTCACCGCATCGGCCAAGATGTTGAGCCCATGCAATATGGAATTGCGCGCCTCCTGATCGAATTTGAGTTCCTTTGCTGCCATGGTCGTTCCTCCATTTGTTGAGAATTCAATCAATACGTTCAGATCTCTATTTCTCAATGACCCCCAATACGTCCTCCTCCCGGATGATCAGATGCTCCTGGCCCCCGATCTTCACCTCCGTGCCCGCATACTTGCTGAACAGAATCCGATCCCCCTTGTTCACATCCAGGGGCATGACCTTTCCATCCTCCAATACCTTGCCCTTTCCCACCGCAACAACCTTTCCCTCCATGGGCTTCTCCTTGGCCGTATCGGGGATGATGATCCCCCCTGAGGTCTTCTCCTCCTCCTCAACGCGTTTGACCAAGATACGATCCTGAAGCGGTCTGATCTTCATGACACCCTCTCCTTTCCTCATACATGGTATCGAGCCCCGGGGGCCCGTTATGGAAATGCACCTCTGAGTTGAAATGAACCCTCGTAAAAATACCTCATGAACGGATGAGGGGAAGTAATCTTTCGCCAAAAATGTAATCATCACCCCAGGAAATGTCAAATCCAATCAATCGAAATCTCTCAAATAAATGAGAACATACTTCTCAGGCCGCCCCTTTCCTGGGAGCCTTTTCGATTTCGATAAAGGTCTTCCCGCCGCTGAATATGCGAATGTCCCCGTTCGATTCGGAGATAACGATGGCCAGGACGTTGGTCATTGCGGTGGTGCCAGTCGCTGACGGTGTCTTGCTCCCAGGAGGAAGGGGGTTGATTTTTTTAAAAATTTCTTTTATGATTACATCCGTATATGCGGATAAACAAATATCAAGGCGGGCCAAAAGGTATCAGCCCAAGCCGCTCATTCTATGACGGCCACAGGAGGGACAACCATAAAAGATGTTGTCGGGCTTTTCAAAGCCTTATCAGATGAGACGCGGCTCAGGATTCTTCGTCTCCTTCTGGAAGGGGAGCTCTGCATCTGCGACCTCATGGAGGTATTGGAGCTTCCCCAGTCAAGGGTCTCTCGCCACATGGCCTACCTGAAGCACTCAGGATTGGTCAATGACCGCAGGGAAGGGGTCTGGATTTACTATTCCCTCAGGGAGCCTCAGAGTAAGGTCCATGAGCACCAGATGAGATGCATCCGTGACTGCTTTGAGGAGCATGAGGTATCCAAGAGAGATCTCCAGCGGTTGAAGAGCCGCCTTGAGGTCAAAAAGGCTTGTGCTTAAAAACGTAAGGAGGAACCCATGGGGACGGATGTTGCGAAAAAGCTCACGTTTCTTGACCGATTTCTGACGCTGTGGATTTTTCTTGCCATGGTCCTTGGCGTGGGGATGGGATATCTCGTTCCCTATATAGTTGAATTCATCACCCAATTCCAGGTGGGAACCACCTCCATCCCCATCGCACTTGGCCTGATCCTGATGATGTATCCACCGCTGGCCAAGGTGAGATATGAGGAAATGGGCGATGTATTTCGCAATGTGAGGGTTCTCTCCCTATCGCTCATCCAGAACTGGATTATCGGCCCCATCCTGATGTTTGTGCTGGGGGTGATCTTCCTCCGCGGCTATCCGGAGTATATGTATGGACTGATTATGATAGGCCTTGCCCGCTGCATCGCCATGGTCATCGTATGGAACGATCTAGCCCGGGGCGATGCGGAATACGCTGCTGGGTTGGTCGCATTTAACTCCGTCTTTCAAGTCCTTTTCTACTCGGTTTACGCCTACATCTTCATCACAGTCCTTCCCGCATGGATCGGACTGAAGGGCACTGTTGTCCAGGTATCCATGAGGCAGATCGCGGAGAGCGTTTTCATCTATCTGGGCATCCCGTTTATTGGTGGGGTCATTACCCGCTTCAGCCTTATTAAGGCAAAAAATAAGCAGTGGTATGAGCAGAGATTTATCCCCAAGATTAGCCCCATCACCCTAATCGCTCTGCTCTTCACCATCGTCGTGATGTTCTCCCTCAAGGGAGAGTATATCGTTAAGATCCCCATGGATGTGGCCCGCATCGCCATCCCATTGCTCATCTATTTTGTCATCATGTTCCTCATTTCCTTTTACATGGGATGGCGCATTAAGGCCAATTACGCTCAGACTACTACCATCGCCTTCACGGCGGCTTCGAACAACTTTGAGCTAGCCATCGCGGTAGCCGTTGCCGTCTTCGGGATCGCCTCAGGACAGGCCTTTGCCGCTGTTATCGGACCTTTGGTTGAAGTTCCGGTATTGATTAGCCTGGTCAATGCTGCCCTGTGGTTCTCCAAGAGATATTTTGACGAAGCCGGACAGTCAACGGCGGGAATGAAGCCCCGTGCCGTGGAGGCGAGATATGCCAACCCCAAATAACCCTAAGGTGGCCAAATCTACCACGAGCAGGGTTACCCTTGCAAACCGCTGGGATCATTTTCTGGCCCGCTGGGGCATAAGAAGAAACCAACACCTGGTTGAGCCGGGGCTGTACGCCTTGGGCAATCCAACAGCAGACTCGCCTGTTTTCGTCACGGCCAATTACACCTTGAGCTTCGATGCCCTTCGATCGGCGCTTGCGGGAATTGACGGGTACATCATGGTGTTGGATACCAAGGGAATCAACGTCTGGTGTGCCGCTGGCAAGGGGACCTTTGGCACCGATGAGTTGGTAAATCGGATCGAGTTGACAGGACTTCATAATGTCGTCAGCCACCGGGTGTTGATTTTGCCTCAACTCGGCGCCACAGGAGTTGCCGGCCACGAGGTAAAGAGGCGTTCGGGGTTTATGGTTGAGTACGGGCCCGTGCGCGCGAAAGACCTGCCGGAATACCTGAAGAGCCATGGATCAACACCGGAGATGCGTCGAGTGCGGTTCAATCTAAACGATCGTCTGGTCCTGATTCCGGTTGAGTTGGTTCACGTCCTCCTCCCGATGGCGATAGCGGCAGCCCTGCTGTTTTTCATCGGAGGACTTTTTGCCTCTGCAACAGCAGTAGCTGCTATCCTTTCCGGAGTGGTCCTATTTCCTATCGGGCTTCCCTGGCTTCCTACATCGGATTTCAGCGTGAAGGGGTTCATCTTGGGCGGGTTCGTCGCAATTCCATTCGCCTTGAGGATATTTTTCGGCAACGCAAATCCGGAGTGGTGGCTGAGGGTGATGTGGGCGCTGGTTTTTCTGCTGTCCATGCCGCCGGTGACTGCCTATCTGGCTTTGAACTTCACGGGATCGACGCCGTTCACGTCCAAAACCGGGGTGAGGCGCGAGATATTTGCCTACATCCCCGTCATGGCCGTAATGTTCGGGACTGGCATTGTTTTAGCAATTGCTGTTATACTTATTCAAGCGTGGGGAGGTGCGTAGTATGCTTAGCTCATACACTTCTAATACACTTCAGTACGATCCCGAGTTGTGTATCAACTGCGGGTTGTGCAGCATCGTCTGCCCGCATGCAGTCTTCGAATCGGGAGAACAGGCAGCCCGATTGGTGCGGTGGAAAGCATGCATGGAATGTGGGGCCTGTCAGCACAACTGTCCCACTTCTGCCATCACGGTAGACAGCGGCGTGGGATGTGCTGCTGCCATGATACGCGCTGCCCTGACTGGCAAGAAAGAGGCTACGTGTGGCAGTGACGTTGTGTCATCTTGTTGCGCCGGGGACGGGAAAGGAACGAGTTGTTGCGACTGACATGGATGAGTGTAAGATCCACTTAGCGTTTCGATCCGGGGACCGGAAAGCCACGGAATTGCCTGCCCAGAAGTCCCTTTATTCGGTTTTATCCTTTAAATAGCGGTCAAACCATCGCAAAATATGCTTTAGCCTCTCAATACGGCGATCCGTGCGTCCTACACGGGAGAGCCCGTGGGGCTCATCTGGAAAGCGCACCATTTCCGTATCAATCCCCAACTTCTTCAGGGCCACATAGACTTGCTCGCCCTGCTCCGTCGCGCAACGTAAATCCTGTTCACTGTGGATCACAAGGGTGGGTGTTTTCGCATTGGCGATATATTTCATGGGAGATTGGCGCCAGTAATTCTCAAAATTTTCCCAAGGGGTCTCATTCCCGAATACCTCTTGAAAGACCCAGTTGAAATCGCTCGATCCCCACATACTGATCAGGTTGCTGACACATCGCTGGGTTACCGCGGCCTTGAATCGATCCGTGTGTCCAATGATCCAATTGGTCATGTAACCGCCATAACTGCCGCCGGTGACCCCCATCCTCTCCCTGTCGATGTATGGTTTTTTCTCCACGGAATCGACCCAGGCCATTAGATCCTCGTAATCCGCAGTCCCCCAATTGTTGGCGATAGCCTTGGCGTGTTCTTCGCCGTATCCCTGGCTCCCCCGAGGATTGCAAAAATACACGACGTATCCATGGGCGGCCAGATAGTAAAACTCGTGCATGAAGGAATTGCCATACTGTACCAAGGGACCCCCGTGAATTTCCAAAATAGAGGGATATTTCCTCCTTTCATCGAAACCAGGGGGTTTGAGAATCCATCCATGCAAATCATTGTTCGAGTACCCTTTGAACCACACCTCTTCCACTTCTCCGAGATCCACAGTCCCGAGGATATTCTCGTTGACCTCCGTCAATGTCCGCGACTGCCCCGTGGCCACGTTGCGAATCCAAACTTGTCCCGGATCGGCCATATTCGCGCGGAAATAGGCGAGCTTGACGCCGTTCTGGCTTAAGCCGAACGAACCCACAACCCCTTTGTCCCCAATCACCCTTTGGAGACTTTTTCCATCACCCTCTAACGAGATCGAGTTGAGAACAGTATTGCCATGGTGTGCTACCTGGAAATAGAGCGTTTTTCCGTCATTTGACCAGGTGGGCGGCATCATGGGAGGGCTTCCACCCATGTCGTTGATCGTCCAGCTGGATACGTTAAAATCAAACTGCGCCGTCAAATTCTTTGCCCTTTCATCTCCATCAGCCCGTACGACCCATAGGCAGGTTTGCTTCCACCACTGGCCTTTTCCCTCTCGCCCGTAATAAGCAAGCCATTTTCCATCCGGGGAATAACGCGGGCTTGCCTTGGGACCCGGAGGGGTCTCAATCTTGCGGAGATCCCCACCTCCAACTCCCATCACGAATAAATCTATGGCATCGGGATCGAGATCGGGGTCCTGGCTGCGGTTGGAGCAAAAGCCGATTTCCCTTCCATCGGGTGACCAACAGGGCCCCTGCTCATCATAGACTTCGCCCTCCGTAAGCTGTGTTGTCCGGCCAGTTTTGGCGTTGATCTTCCATATATGCCAGCGTTCCTTCGGGAGGAACCCCACCTCATCCTCTTTGAAGAAGACGCGAGTGATATGGCGTGAGACCACCCCCAATTTCTTCTTTTTCTCGTCTTTTTCCCGTTCGATGTCCTCCCTGTCCCTTTTGCGGAGGGTAAAGACCAGCTGTTTGCCATCGGGAGACCAGTCAAAATCGCCAATGGTTCCCTTAATCTTGGTCAACTGTCGCGCCTCGCCACCGGAGAAGGGGATGATGTAGATCTGCGACTGTTTTTCATCGCCTCGATTTGAGATGAAGGCGATTTGGTTACCATCGGGGGACCATTCGGCCCGGCTATCTGCCTGATTGCCATACGTGAATTGCCGGGCACGTCCCCCGTCGGTGGGAACAATCCAGAGGTTTGAATACTTCTTCTCCGAGTTTCTATCCACACGCTGAAGGCAGAAGACGACGTGCCTCCCGTCCGGTGAAATGGAACAGGAAGAGATGAGCTGAATCCGGTATAGATCCTCCGCTGTGATGTGGCGTTTTCTCCGTGAAGCCATAATGCCTCCTAATGTGCCTGAAAGGGAAGCCCTCAACCCATTAAAACAAATCCCCCGAGGGAAAATCAAGATTCCTCGCCCCGCAGTTTCCTGAGTTTCGAGGCGACACTGTTGTCCCTTTGCTTCAATGCTTCTTGGGTGTTGCCCGAATTCCCCTTCGCTCACTGAAAAGAATCTTGGACCATTCTAACGTTCGCTTCACTGCAAACCCAAAACTCGCCCTCCAGGCTCAGACAGTTGGGTTTGCAACCATTTCGCTTCACGAAGAATGGTTAGCCAAAATTCTTTAATGTTCCTCCGGGGAAACCCGGGCAACAACCCGTTCCCAAATGGTTGTATCCTCATCCTCGAGCAGCAGATTACGCTCGTGTACAACGGTGTTCCCCTCGACGAAGTGCGGGAACTCCAGTGGCATCCTCCTTGACAACCCCCAGAAAGCGTGCTAAGCAGAATCTCGTAGGCCGCCGGGCTGAAATGAAATATCGTTTCGCATCTGGGTACTTCGGTAAATTTACCCAGGTGCATGTTACGGCGTGAGGTACCCCTACGGTACTGGTCAGGGGGAAGCTCATGTCCACAAAGGCCTCGCAGTTCGACCGCATCGCTCACGAGCGGAGGAAATACGTCCGCAGGGCCGAGGACAGGGTCCGGGAGCGGTCCCTGCGTGAAAGTAAGCGAAGGGTTAAGTCCCTGGTGGAGCTGGGCCAAATCATTGGCCTGGATCTGGAGATCGAGGGGATGCTCCTCAAGATTGCCGAGAAGGCGGCTGAGGTCATGGAGGCGGACCGTTGTAGCCTCTTTCTTCACGATCAGGATACCGACGAGCTCTGGTCCACTGTGGCCATGGGCCTGGAGGGCCAGGTGATTCGGATCCCATCCGATGTGGGCCTAGCGGGATTCTGTTTTCGGACTGGGGAGCTTATCAATCTGCAGGATGCATACGAGGATCCACGTTTCAACAAGGAGGTTGACGCGCGCACGGGGTACCATACCCGGAGCCTGCTCTGTATGCAGATTTATAATCGAGCCGGGGAGGCCTTGGGAGTCATTCAACTTCTCAACAAGAAGGAGGGAGTCTTTACCGAGGAGGATGAGACCTTTCTCAAGACCTTCGGAAACCACGCATCGGTCTTCATCGAGATGGCCCAGCTCCAAAAGGCCCGCTTCGATGCACTGGAGCGATCACGGGAAGAGCTCGGGCAGCTCAACCGGGCCAAAGACAAGGCCCTTCACCACCTTTCCCACGAGCTCAGGACCCCATTGGCCGTGATCCAAGGGACCGTTCGTCTCCTGCAGCGAAAGCTGCAGGCGGTAATACCGGCCAGCGAGCGGAAACAATGGTTCGAGACCTTGGAGAAGCACGTGAATCGCCTCGTCGAGATCCAGCAAGAGGCCGATTCAATCCTGCGCTCTTACCGGGAGGTGCAGGAAGCTTCCCTCTCCGTGGAACTCGACCGACTGTGGCGAAAACTAGAAGACGCCATGGAGATATCCCCCGACGTGAAAGCCCATTGGAATTCCCTAAAGGCGCGGATGGCCGAGCATCTACCGGAGAGGCCCACCGCTCGACAGCCCGTCCGCCTGTTTCCCTTCGTCAAACAGGTTCTTGGGGAGGTGAGGCGGAAAGCTGACCATCGGGATGTTCGTCTTTTCATGGAAGGGGAAAAGGACCTCTGCGTAGTTACGGATCAAGGGATCCTGGGGCAAGTCATGGAGGGCCTTCTGAAGAACGCCATCGAGAATACGCCCGATGGGGGAACGATACGGGTGATAACGGAACAGAGGGGGCAACAGATCCTTCTTCGGGTCCAGGATTCGGGCGTGGGGATCACCGATGAGAATCAAAGGCATATCTTCGACGGCCTCTTCCCCACCCAGGAGGCAGAACTCTATTCCTCTAAGAGGCCCTACGACTTCAATGCGGGGGGCAAGGGTCTCGATCTCTTTCGGATGAAGGTCTACGGGTGGCGCTTTGGCTTTGGCCTCTCGATGCGGAGTCGACGATGCGCCCATCTCCCCACGGATCGGGATCTCTGTTCAGGCAGGATTTCCTTATGTCCGCACTGCCAAGGACCAGAGGATTGCTCGGCTTCCGGCGGAAGCACCTTTTCCGTATCCTTTCCGGTTTCAGGAGGAGAGATATGATCTTGGACAGGCGGTTCCGATGAGGAGGAAGGATCCTTCATCCTTTTCTCGGCCCAAAGGTGGTAAGGAGATGAATGAGAAAGAGGGTTTGATTGATCTGCTGATCCACGACCTCAGGGGGCCTCTGTCCGTGGCCTCAACCTGCGTGGCCAACCTTCTCAATAAGGTGGA
>JGI24422J19971_10002516_pt1 | contig 11398 bp, 10 predicted proteins | sample DeeMarSWOR152_54_FD_19971 | JGI IMG/M metagenome (IMG submission 19971)
CGTATTGTTGTGATCATGTGATTGGGATTTTTTCTCAATTTCAGATGGGTAAAAATGAAATCAATTTATGAAGAAAGGCCAGGTGGAGTCAACATTTTTATATTACTGACGCATTAGAAGTTAAATTTTCTATTGATATATTTAGATTTATTGAATGAAAAATAAGCATTCAAAATGATTAGCGATTTTAATAATTAAAATGAGATTTTTGTTCTCCATTTCTAAATACCAGCCATAATAAAAAGCAGGTAATTAGTTGAGAAAAGAGTAAAGCAGTTTATCCTTGGAGCTATTAACCTACTTGCCAAAAGGGGACTTTATAAAACACCATTAAGCTAAAGGAGATATATATATGAGAACACCTGAGGAATATGTTTCAGACCTAAAGAAGATGAGGAAGAATGTTTACGTTGGGGGAGAAAGGGTTGGGAGGGACGATTCTCGACTCATGCCGGGCATCAAGGTCATGAAGACAACCTTTGAGTTAGCCCTGAACCCTGATTGGGAAGGGGTAATAACTGCACAATCTTCGTTAACCGGCAACACAATCAATAGATTTACCCACCTTCCTCAAAACCCATGGGACCTGATGCAAAAGCAGAAGATGATCCGGTTAGCTGCAACGAGGGTTGGTGGTTGCATCCAGAGATGTATGGGTCAGGACGCGATCGTTGCCCTGTCGGTTGCCACCAAAGAGATGGATGAGGAGTATGGCACCGAGTACCATGGGAGATTCATGAACTACTTAAGGGAATACCAGGAGAGAGATTGGGCCGGTGCCTGCGCCCAAACTGACATGAAAGGAGATCGGAGCAAAAGGCCCCACGAGCAGGAAGACCCGGATGCGTATGTGCACATAGTTGAGGAGAAAAGCGATGGCATTGTCGTGAGGGGAGCAAAAGTATCTATAACCATGGCACCGGTAGCCGATGAGATTTTGGTGGTGCCAACGCGGGCACTTACGGAAAAGGATAGGGATTATGCAGTTGCCTTCGCCATACCAGCAGACTGGGAGAGTATCAGATTGATAACAAGGCCCGCATTCGTAAGGGCCAGAAAAAAGCTGAAGTGCCCGTACGCGGAAATGGGCGTAGCAGAGTCAGTTATTGTGTTTGATAATACCTTCATCCCAATGGAGAGGGTGTTCATGTGTGGTGAGTGGCAATTCGGCAGAAGGCTTGCTCTGCTTTTTGCCGATTCTCACAGATTCAGCTACACGGGCTGTAAGCCCGCCGTATCGGACATCCTTTGTGGCGCTACTGCACTGGTGGCCGAGGCTAACAATATTGAGAGGGCCTCCCATGTGAGGGAGAAATTGTCGGAGTTTATCGGGATAGGAGAACTGGCGTACGCTGCTGGAATAGCAGCCGCACTTTATGGTGAGAAGACCTCATCGGGTACCTTCTTCCCCAATCTTATCTATTCCAATATAGGAAGAAGGCTCATGGGGGAAAACATCTACCATGAGTTTAATATACTCACAGAGATAGCAGGAGGCCTTTCCGTTACCCTGCCATATGAGGATGATTTCCTTACTGGGGAGACCAAAAAGGACCTCGAAAAATATATCAAGAGAAATCCAAAGATGTCATCTGAAGACGCACATCGCTGTTGGAGGCTTGTGGAGAATATCGCCGCCTCCTCCATGGGGAGTTGGTATCAAATCGCTGGTGTCCATGGTGGAGGCTCGCCCATTATGGAGACAATTACATTAAATCTCGAAACAGATTATGAGGCAAAGAAGAATATAGCCAAATACCTGGCTGGCATTAATAAAGAATTAGATCAATCAAAGGATTTAAAGGCCAAACCTGTTCCCGTGGGACCCTAATGGTTATTACTCCTAACTGAAAAGCTGCGGCTTTGAATGGGCCAGTGAATGAGCAATAGTGCAGTGATTAGAAGCAGCCTGGAGTCCCCTCAGGGTAGGCTTGTGCATACAAAGGCTAAGCAGTCGGGAAGAATACTCTTCCACTACTGCAGCAAGGTTGTGGATTTGCTTAAGCTGAGGAGAAGAACAGTCCATTTTCAGAGAATCTCAAAACCGACTATGAGCCTTCTGAAAGGCTCAAATCAAATAGAGAAAGGAGGTGGGATGGGGATCTAAAAAGAGGGGAAAATTTCACAAGACTTTTGCGACTAACCCAAAAAATTAAGGAGGGAGACATGAAGGCAAAAGTAAAATTATCAATTCTCTTAAGTAGCGTGCTAATTTTCGCTTTAATGCTTGCTTTCCCCGGAACTTTTTCATCCGCCACAGCAGAACCTTTGCCACCAATTAAGGTTGGGATAGTCCAATCTGTATCAGGAATGGTTTCTGACTTCGCCCTAGATGACGTTGAGGGCTTCAGGGTAAAGATCGATGAGGTCAACGAGAAGGGTGGCGTCATGACGAAGGACGGGTTGAGGAAGATAGAGTTGGTACTCAGGGATAACAAGCTAAAGCCCGACATTGCGGTGAAAAACGCCAAGGAGCTAATCCTTGAGCAAAAATGCGACTTCCTTGTCGGGTGCATAAGCAGCGGCGTTCTCCTTGCTGTATCCTCATGGTGCAAGGAAAACAAGGTTCTTATATGGGGATGGGATGCTAGGACGCACCATGCCACCCAGGATAGAGGGCACCGTTACATCTTCAGGAGCTCGGGCAATACTTGGATGAATGGTCATGCCGCTGCCTATTACTTTAAAGATAAACCATACACTAGGTGGGGCTTCATCAACCCAGATTATTCCTATGGGCACTCCGAGTTTGAGGCCTTTGTTCATGGCATGAAGGAGTTGAAGCCTGGATTTGAAATTGTAACCGAGCAATGGCCAAAGCTGGGCACCACTGACTTTACCCCATTCATTACCGCGCTCATGGCAGCTAAGCCCGAGGCAGTTTACACCAGCCTATGGGGTACCGATGCTATGACCTTCATCAAGCAGTCCAAGGGCTACGGGCTTTTCAAGAGGATGAAGGTTTGCGGTCTTTGGTGGGGCATGCCACTTCTCAGACCGATGGGCCAGGAAATGGTAGAGGGGATATATGCAATGACTGAGGCCCCCTTCACCTATCCTGGCTCACCGGAGAATAAGGCCTTTTATGACGCCTATAAGAACCGAACCGGCAGGATGCCCTCTGACTATTCGCTTCTGGGCTATCATGCGGCATCCTTCGTGGTTGCCGGGATAGAGAAGGCAGGAACAGCTGAGACCGAAGCCTTAATCGACGCCCTCGAGACTGTGTGCATCGACACAATAGCTCCGGCCGGCAGGATATGCGTCAGAAAATGCGACCATCAGTGCGATTATGGCGCGACTATGGGAATAACAGTTAAGGATCCCCAATGGCCATGGTTTGTCCTAAAGGACATAGAGGTGATCCCCGGTGCCCCAACAATGCGAAGCTGCGAAGAGATTATGGCAGAACGAGCTAAAGCAAAATAACATAAAATATCAGAGGGTTAGGCGTGGTGGCAGGAGTTGAGTTTCACCACGCCTGGCCTTGGACAGGAGGTAGCTTTGATGGAGTGGGGAGATTTCTTTTTCCAATTCCTAAGCGGGCTGACCACGGCCATGATATACTTCCTTATTGCCGCTGGGCTCACCCTTATCCTTGGTGTTCTAAAGATTATGAACTTCGCTCAGGGCGGGATCTATATGTTGGGGGCATACACGACCTATACCTTCATGAAGCTGTTTGGGGGCACCAACCTCGGATTCTGCATGACTTTGATTATAGCACCCATTGCCGTCGCAGTCTTTTTCACCATTCTAGAGATTGTTTTACTTCGGCGGTTTTACGAGCAAACCGCCCTTTATATTCTCCTTATGACCTATGGAATATTGATTGCTACCTATGATATGGCCAGAATGATATGGGGTTGGATCATTAAAACCGCGCCTATGCCGCCTATGTTTCAGCGGCCGGTAGAAATCTTGGGCCGTTTCTTCCCACTATACAATGTATTCCTCATATTTATGGGCTTTTTTATGTTTTTTTTAATCTGGTTTATAACTAAGAGGACAGCCTGGGGAAGGTCAATGAGAGCTGCCGCTGATGACCGGGAGATGACCGCTGCTCTGGGAATAAATGTCCCATTGGTGTTCACCGGCGTATTCGGTATGGGGGCGTGGATAGCGGCTATAGGTGGAGCTCTGGTCGCACCTATGGCTGGGATGGCTGCAGATATGGGGATTGAAGGCGGTATCATCGCATTCATCGTGGTGGTCATTGCGGGGCTGGGCAGCCTCCCCGGCGCTTTGCTCGCTGCATTCATCTGTGGGGAGGTGCAGGCGTTCGGTATCCTTGTCTTGCCCCAGTTTGCGATAGCATTTATGTATCTGGTGCTGGTCATCGTCCTGATCGTCCGCCCCTGGGGACTATTCGGTAAAGCTGTAATAATAAAATAAGGTACTTATGGCTCAAAAAGATAAAGGTAGGATACCTATCACTTACATCTGCTTGCTTATAACAGTATTTTTTTTCGCAGTCTTCCCCGTTTGGGCTCCTACGATGTGGAAACACCTTACGGTTGAGATTTTCATCATCGCCTTATTCGCTATGAGCCTTAATATGATATTGGGCCGGGGGGGCCTGCCATCCTTTGGTCACGCCTGCTTCTACTGTATTGGCGCCTATACCACTGCTATGTTTGTGATGGGGCTTCACCTTCCATTGGGTATTGCAGTAATTGCTGCCCCTGTGGTAGCCGCCGCATTTGCTGCCATAATCGGCTACTTCTCAGTTCGGCTTACCGGCATTCACTTTGCCATTCTCACCCTGGGCTTTAGCCAGCTCGTTTGGGCTATTATCCATAAGTGGTATGGTTTCACTAAGGGGGATGATGGAATCACCGGCATTCCTGTTCCCGCAGCCTTACAGGATATAACACCATACTACTATTTCGTCTTTGCTATCCTAATCATTTGTCTAATACTTATCCGCATTATTCAGAATTCGCCTTTTGGGACTACCATTACGGCCATCCGCGAAAACCGCGAAAGAGTGACATTTAGTGGGCTCAAGGTTTGGCACCAACTATGGATGAACTTTATCATAGCAGGTTTCTTCGCGGGCATTGCCGGTTCTCTTTTGGCGCTGCTTAATCGCTCAGCATTTCCTGACTTTGGATACTGGACAACATCGGCTGGTGTGGTGCTAATGTGTATTCTCGGAGGGGTAGGTGTATTTGTTGGTCCCATAGTTGGGGCGGCGATCATAACCTTGTTAGAGCATTACATTTCAATGTACACATTTTATTGGCAGATGATCTTGGGGTGTCTCATAATCATCTTGGTCATATTCATGCCCGGCGGGATATGTGGATTTATCCAGGATAGAACAAAGAAAATGGAGTAAGCTAGGAGAGTCCTTATGTTTCTCAAGGTGATGAGACTGAGTAAGTCTTTCGGTAAACTTTTAGCCGTTAATGATGTGAATATAGAGATTGAGGAAGGGGAGCAAGTTGCTATTATCGGCCCCAACGGAGCTGGTAAGACCACCTTATTTAACCTGTTGAGCGGCTATCTATCCCCTGATTCTGGAGAAATACTTTTCAAGGGAAAAGGTCTCACCAAACTATCTGCCGACCGAATAGTCAGAGAGGGAATAGGAAGGTCTTTCCAGATCGTCAATATCTATCCTGAAAAGACTGTGTTCGAAAGCATTCAGATGACTCTTCTGGCCAGCAGGAGAAAGTCCTATAATCTCTTCCTACCAGCCAAGAAGATGTATCGTGAGGACGTGGATAAGATTTTGGAGAAGGTTGGGCTATTAGAGCTGGCGCATATTCCTGGGGCACTTTTATCCCATGGGGATAAGAAAAGGCTGGAAATAGGAATGATTTTGGCTAGTGAGGTTAATCTTATACTCCTTGATGAGCCGACTGCCGGTATGGCCCCTGAGGAGAAATTATCCACAATGGCTCTGATCAATGAGTTGGCTAATAAGGAAAAACTCACCCTTTTATTCACTGAGCATGACATGAGTGTAGTGTTTTCCTCGGCAAAGAGAGTTGCTGTGATGGTTTCCGGAATGATTATCGCGGATGGTTCCCCTGAAGAGATAAAGGAAGATCCCCAGGTCCGAAAAGTCTATTTGGGAGAGCGATGATGATCCTACAGGTAAAAGATATCCACACTTACTATGAAACGAGCCATATCCTCTTTGGCGTCTGCGTAAATATTAAAGAGGCTGAAACCGTTTGCCTTTTGGGAAGGAATGGCGCGGGTAAGACCACGACTTTAAGGAGCATCATGGGCTTAACCCCACCCCGCTTAGGGAGTATTCAGTTTAAGGGAATAGAGATCACAGGTAAATCCTCTTTTGAGATAAGCCGTTTAGGGATAGGATTTGTCCCTGAGGATAGGAGAATTTTCCCCAGCCTAACAGTGCGAGAGCAGTTGGAGGTAGCACAAAAGAAAGGGGTTGGAGATTGGACAATAGAGAAAGTGTACGATCTATTTCCCCACCTGAAAACTGTGGAAGGACATATGGGAAACCAGCTTTCAGGGGGTGAGCAGCAGATGCTCACCATTGCCAGAACGCTCATGGGTAATCCGGAGCTTATCCTTTTGGATGAGCCTTCTGAGGGGCTTGCCCCGCTGGTAGTAGATGCCCTGATGGAGCAAATAAGAAAGCTCATGCAGGAAAGAATAACCATTCTCATCTCAGAGATGGGATTAAGGTTTGCCGTCGAACTCAGCCAACGTGCTTTCGTTATTGATAAGGGCCAGAATCAATGGAGCGGAACCTGCGATGAGCTAAAGAAGGACGAAGAGCTAAAGACGAAATATTTGGCGCTATAGATTTATTGATACCGGATAAAGAACCAGTTTTGGATACCCATTGATTGTCATAACGCTGTGGTGAATTTATGTAAGTATTCACGGTTCATAATCGCTCACCTTGCAATTGTTGGGACTGATATCAATGGGCCAAAAATGTCTTACTATTAAGGAAATCTCCTTTTTGATTCTACTATCCAAAAAGAAGAAGATATGGATTCGATTTATAAAAAGAGGCCTTGGCTTAAAAACTACCCGGAATGGGTACCTCATGATCTCAAAATAACTCCCGGTACTGCTTTAAGCGATTTTAGAGCATCCGTATCTCGCCGGCCGGAAGCACCTGCAGTTTATTACTTTGATCATGTGATAACTTATGGAGAAATTGACCGGGTCTCAAATAGCTTAGCGGCCGCCTTTTGTGACCTTGGTCTTAGTAAAGGAGATCGTATCATTCTTAATCTCCAAAATGTCCCCCAATTTCTCGTGGCATTATATGCTGCTTGGAAGCTTGGGGCGATCGTGGTTCCCCTGAACCCCATGTATAAGGAGAATGAACTAGCCTACTTTTGCCAGGACTCAGGAGCGAAGGTCTTTTTTACACTTGATGAGATTGCGAAGACTCTGGATCTTTCCTTTCTAAGGAAGACTGGGATTGAAAAAGTCGTTACCACCTCTCCTTTGGATATGCTCCCTTCGGAATCGGAAGTGCCAAGTCTTTTAAAAGAGACAAGGAAGATTTCTGTTTACGGGACGTTAGATATGCTGGAACTGTTGAAAAAGTATAAGGGTAAAGAAGTGAACGATCATGGGCTGTCTCCCGATGATGTGGCATATCTAACTTACACATCAGGGACAACAGGCCCCCCCAAAGGCGCAATGAATACCCATAGAAATATAGCTTTTAATGCCCGTGTATATGAAACAATGCTGCGCATTGATGAAAATGACGTTGTCCTTGGTGTTGCCCCTTTATTCCATGTAACCGGCGAGGTAGCTCATTTAGCCATAGCCGCTCTGGCTAGTATTCCGGTTGTTCTTTATTACCGTTTTGACCCAGGTGAAACACTCCGGCTCATAGAACGCTGGAAAGTCACAATGATTGTCGCCTCTATTACAGTATACATAGCCTTGATGAATCATCCAGATATCAAAAAGAGAGACATCTCGAGTTCTGTAAAGGCATATAGTGGAGGCGCGACTGTTTCAGCGGCTGTAGCCGATCAATTTGAAAAACTGACAGGTCTTTATATCCACAATGTCTACGGCATGACAGAGACAACTTCTCCCTCACATATGGTCCCCTGGGGGAAGAGGGCACCGGTTGATCCAGAGAGCGGGACTCTTTCTGTTGGTATCCCTGTTCCCAATTCCTTTATAAAGATTATGGATCTCGAAGGAGGCTCTCAAGAGGTTGCTCCCGGTGAAATAGGGGAAATAGTGGATTCCGGCCCCATGGTAATACCTGGATACTGGAAGAAACCAGAAGAGACAAAACACGCTATCAGGGATGGATGGCTCTATACCGGAGACGTTGGAAAGATGAATGAGGATGGCTGGTTCTATGTGGTTGATCGAAAAAAGGATCTGATCAACGTTTCTGGTTTTAAGGTATGGCCTCGAGAGGTTGAGGATGTTCTCTATCAACACCCTTCAATTAGAGAAGCAGCTGCTGTAGGCGTCCCAGACACTTATCGAGGTGAGACAGTAAAGGCATTTGTGGCATTGAAGGAGGGAATGGAGAAGTCTGTAACACCTGACGAGATTATATCTTTCTGCAAAGCCCGCATGGCTGCATACAAATACCCCCGGGTGGTGGAAATTGTCTCGGAAATACCAAAGACATTAACTGGAAAGTTTCTTCGCCGAACTCTCAGAGAAGAAAAATAAACTATATCAGCAAGATTTGGTCAAGTCATTAGGATTGTGTACAAGGCATATAATAAAGGTCATTGTTGCAAGCTAAAAAGAGGGGCGTGAGTTATTTGCATTTTTCAAACCATCAAAAATTCGAGGAATGCCTACAGGCCTTTATCAGTAGGCAAAGAGGATACGAAAATGGGAGGATAATAAACTTAAACAAGATGCCTGGTGGTGCTTCAAAAGAGACCTGGGCATTCGATCTTTATGCGGATGATAAAACTCATGAAACATTACCAATGGTTCTTCGCATAGAGCGTAGGTCACCTCTACCAGTTTCCATCGACCTTAAGCAGGAGTTTTCCTTGATGAGGATAGCCTACATGGAAGGAGTTGAAGTCCCAAAGCCTTATTGGTATGGAGATGACAGCTTAGGTAGTCCTTTCTATGTGATTGAGAGAATCGAGGGAGAGACTATTGTCAAGCGCCTCCACAGAAATGGCCAATATAAGAAAGCTAGGAGTTTGATACCTACCCAGCTTGGAAAAATTCTGGCTAAAATTCATCGTATTTCGGTTACAAAAGAAAGGTTTGATTTCTTGCCTTGGAGATCCCAAGATGGTTCGCCTGCCCTAGGGGAATTACTATTTTATGACGAGATCTTGCACCAGTATTCGCCAGAACCTCATCCGCCACTAGAGTTAGCCCTACGCTGGCTGGAAAAAAACGCCCCCAAGTCCAATTATGAGGTGCTAGTCCACGGCGACTATCGCTTGGGGAATATTATATTCACACAGGAAGGGGTTCAGAGTATTTTAGATTGGGAATTGTCCCATATTGGTGATCCTATGGAAGATGTAGGTTATATTAGCGTTCAGGCCTGGCGATTCGGTAATGATTCCAAACCAATTGGTGGGATCGGCGAACGAGAGGTTTTTTACAAAGCCTATGAGAAAGCAGGAGGGTTTCCCATTAATTATGACAGCATTTACTTCTGGGAGGTTTTTGGCAATTTAAAATGGGGAATCATAACCATACTACAGACGGTCCCTTTTTTGGATGGATCTAGTAAAAGCATTGAATTGGCAAGCCTCGGACGAAAGACAGCAGAGGTAGAACTTCAGCTGTTAACCTTAATTGAGGGATAAGTCCATGCAGGACCGCCCTGCCATAAGAGAACTCATTAGAGGCATATACACTTTTTTGGAGACAGATTTGGTGCCCGTACTTTATGAACCCTTGAGATTCCATACTCGTGTAGCAGCTAATCTGTTAAAAATTATTGAAAGAGAACTTGAGCTCGAGCCCGGACATCTATTGAAGGAGGCGGAAAGACTTAATAAATTGCTATCAAGGAAGCCCTCCTCATTGAATTCGATTGAAGAATTGCGCGCTGAAATTCTGAAGCTTAATGAAGAACTATGCGTGCGCATAAGAGAGGGAGAGGCCGACTATGAGCTGTGGCGTCGGAAGACCATGGATCATATCAAACAGACCTTGATAGAAAAACTGGAAATAGCCAATCCCCAGATGATCGAAAAGTCTCAAACTAGATATTAAGCTGGTAGGAAAAGGTCATTTCAGATTACTCTCAGCTCGCCTTTGAACCGAAACAATATTCAGAAGAAATATGAATCTTTATCTAATCAGGCATGCGGACTCAGCAATTCCGGAAGACCATATTCAAAATGATTTTCCTTTGTCCGAGTTGGGCAAAAGGCAAGTGATGGCCCTGGCTCAAAGAATGAATAGTTTAAGAATAGATTATCTGTTCTCGAGTCCGTTAATTAGGGCTCGGGATACTGCAGAATTTATTAGCAAATCCCATTCGGTCCCAATCAGATTTGAAACAAATTTTAGGGAAATGGACCTTGGTCATATGGCGGGTATGTCAAGGCAGGAGATGATGGAGCGCTACGGCGGCTTTTTAAGATCCTATCCTTACCCTAAGATGGAATATGCATACGCCAACGGGGAAACGCCGGAACAGTTTCACGCTCGAGTGGCTGCTTCTCTTGAAAAAGCCATCTGGCTGCCTTTTCATCGGGAGGATGTCAATGTAGTTCTGGTTGCCCATGGCGGAGTTATATGCGCTATATTGCTTCACTTTCTAGGTTTAAGATTTGACGGTTATCTAACTTTCTTTGTGGACTGGACTGGTATATCCAAAATCGATGCCAGGCATGGCCGCCCGAGAATCCGGTATATTAACGACACGAGCCACTTAGGAGAACTTAAGCTAATCTAAATCATCTTTCCTCGAGGAGGTCATTATGTCTCAATATCGTGAGAACGATGAATATACCCATGAACCGTCAGAGGAAACTGATTTCAATGAAAGCGTGTACCTAAACTACTTTGATGTAAAGAAGAGGATAGGCGGATTTCTAAGGGTGGGAAACCGGCCTAACGAGGGCTATGCCGAGATCACCAATGTCACCTATCTGGCCAATGGCAGCGTTCTGTTCTCTTACCGAAGACTACCAATAGAGGGCAATTACTCCTTTAAAGCAGGAGGTATGCACTTTGAGGTCATCCAGCCTTTCAGGAAACTGAATCTGTCATACAAGGGAACCGTTTTCCATTTTCAAGATCCCAAGATACTAAAAAACCCCAAAGAGGCTTTTACAAGTAGTCCCCAGGTTGATTTTGAGCTAGTCCTTGATGTGACAGGCGTTGGGAAGATTCATGACAATGTGGATCGCGTGAGCAAGGCTCTCGATGAAGTTAAGTATTGGAAGGAACACTACGAACAGGTCATTGGGGT
>JGI24422J19971_10002520_pt1 | contig 11386 bp, 13 predicted proteins | sample DeeMarSWOR152_54_FD_19971 | JGI IMG/M metagenome (IMG submission 19971)
TCCTCAACGTATTCGAAGGTGATCTTCATGAATGGGCGATGTCGTGGGTCAGAGAGCGGTTTCCAGATCTCGATGAATCAGCGGTCTGGTGGGCGTCGCGCAACGTAACTGTCTTGGATGCATTTCTGGAAAGTCACTCAGACACTGTTCTATGGGATTCCAACGTGATTAATGATTTGTCAAAAGAGTTTTTCCCTACAACAGTCAGCAATGCCACCACAGTAATCGCTTACCCATCCTTGGAGACGGCGCAGTTTGAATATGAGATTGAATCGATAACTTCACTGGCACCGCGAGAAAGAACCCTCCTCCCAGCTGAATTCCTCGCTCTGTTTGGGCTTGTCTTAGCCATTCCATGGATATTCTTCACAAGAATTAGAAAAGCTCCATCTCAATGAAAACATATCTCGCCAACGTGGCAGCTACACAATTGTGACTGACGGCTGACTTCATCCATGCACAACTCGAAACCATGCTCGAGTGGTCTGCGGGACGCCAGCAGTAGAAGAGCAACCGAAAGACGGCCATGAAAACGGAACTGAAAATGACAGAACACAAAGCCATCTAATGTTATAAAGCTGGAGCAAGAAATACAGCAAAAACGGTGGAATCAGTATGGGCTTCGTTGAAGATTTTTTCAGTACACTGCAGAGTTACAATGAAATTGTGGTGCCAGTGGCGGCGTTTACTTTTGTTTTAGGTATGGTTGCAGTTTTTCTTGCTTCAAGCAAACCCAAGCATTCGGGGCAGATAATTTCATTCATTCTGAGTTTTCTCTGGATGTGGTCAGGAGTCGTCTTTTTCATTCTGTTCTATGGTTTACAGGAAGTGGTGTTTCTTAATGTAACAATGCCAGGCGTATGGTATCTGAGTGGTGTCTTGTGGATCATACAAAGCCTTGTATTCCTATTTGTGGGAGTATTCAAAGCCTCTCTGTCTTTCAAGTTAGGCAGCGACAGACAGTCTGCAGTAGGCGCAGTGATGATTGTTTACGCGATGATAATCTACCCCTTGATAGGATTATTGACTGGTCGCAGCTACCCGGAATATCCGATATTTGGCGTTGCCCCGTGTCCAGTCACCATCTTTACCTTCGGAATGCTGCAATGGACCGATAGAAAGATTCCATTGTTTGTTGCCATAATTCCATTGGTCTGGGCGTTTCTGGGAGTCATGCCTGTATTAGCCCTAGATGTTTGGGCTGATGTTGGACTAATCCTTTCAGGAATTATCGGATTCACATTGATTCTTGTTCGCAACAGAAAACTTGGTTCTTAAAAGCGTGTTTTCCGATCACACATGGATAGATGCGATTTCCTCGTGGATCCAGGGGAAACGTTGATTATTTGTATCGCTTGTTTCTTAGTCGTCTTTTGGCTTTTCGGCGCCATTCCCGCTTTCTTTGAACCTGTATACGAGTTCTGCGATGGGCGTGTTGAGGATTGACTTCTGCCCGGTATTGAGTCATGTTTTTGTAAAAGGTTGGATAGTCAATCTGATTCTGTTGGAGAGAGGTAATGTTTTGGTTTAGTTGCTCCTTGGTTTCAGGGTTGGTTGCCTTGTCATAAGTATCAGAATACGCGAGATAGGCCGCGTGAAACTGAAAGTCCGAGGAATCATCTATCAAGAGCTTCTCTGGCGGAGTAGATTTGTTGTTTTCAGATTCTTCACTCATGGTCTTCCAAGCTTTTGTGATGACTGAGAATGGTAAGCTTACCTTTTATAGGTACCGCCTATCAATGCAACATGAGACCAACTGGCAACTCTGCGTGAACACCTGGTTCACTCCATGGATTTTGTGGAGCAATATATAAGGCTCCGCGAGAATATAGAGGGTAAAGTAGAATTGAGTTAGTTGAGATTTTTTCAGAGGTGTATTGTTGTATGAATGATGTAATGATTGGAAAAGACCTTGTTGAAAAGGCCGAGGTTATTTCAGCGGTTAGAAGTTACGAACATAATAGAGTTAGAAGAAAGGACAGCGCGGTAGACTATACGGTTTCGCCTTCGGAGTCAGATGACAAGATTCTGATACGCGTTATAACCGAAGCCGAGTCAAGTTCAGGGTATGTCGGTGTGGAAGCTGTTAGAGAGATGGGTGAATTTCTCAAGAAGCGGAACTATGACAAAGGTATACTTATTGCGAAGCGGTTTACAGACGCGGCAAAAAGTGAGATGGAACGCAAAAACATCGAAGCTGTTTCGAAGATAATCAAGCCCCATTTCAAAGTGGAGCGGCTTTACTTAGCGATAAACAGTTGCATAAAGAATCTGTGCAAAGCGAAATGTGGTCATGCTCCGAAGAAGGAAGCTGACTGCAAGGGTCACGTTGATGGAAATTATTCTTGTGATGTTAGACTAATCAGCGATAATGCCAGTTTTCATCTTGACCATGGTTGGACGAAGTTTCTGGAGAAGGATTTGGCGAGACTTTTGGCAATTGAGAAAGCGCTTGCCAAAGCGTGAACACGATCATATTGAGCCGTGATTTCGAGCCCTTCTTTCTCAGGTAAATGTCGCGATATTGCGAGCGTATGGGTCCTAGATATACGCTGCTGAATTAATGAAGGGATTTGAGAAAAGCCGACTGCCGTTTCACAACGCGCTAGCCAGTTCTTTAACTTTCTCTTTAATCTGCTCGTAAATCCTCTCAGCATTTTTAGGCGGCAAGAAGTAAGGATCTTCAATATTCCAAATAGCGATCCTACCCTCACAGTTTGGACATCTATTTAGCACGGCATCTTTGTGCCTTTGCTCCATCGCAACAATGAGATCATATTCACTGAGTTGCTTGCTGCCTAGGTTTTCAGGAACTCTCTTGAGGTATTGCGCTGCATCCTCTTTTGCTAAAAACTTCTTTGCTTCCTCCGAAACTGGAATAGCAACGTGTATTCCTGCAGAATCCGCTTCGACGTCTGGTCTCAGTTTCTTAAGTAGTGCTTCTGCTAACGGACTGCGATGAGCATTCCCAGAGCACACAAACAGAACTTTCATACACACTCACGCAAATCGGCACTCTACTATGTTCGATGTCCTTCCCACAGGATTTCTAGTTTCTAATTTGTGATTTAACTTGAGCTCTTCTAAGCACTGCACGCGCTTATGTATTTCCAACTTCTGAAAGTTTGTCAGGTTAGCTCTTCCACGCACTCGCCGAAGACCCTTGTGTGAAGATCCACATCCTCGGCCGTAGTGTAAGGCGAGATTAATGCCATGTTATGGAACGGTGTGAGGAGGATCCCACGGTTCAGTGCGTAAAGATGCATCAGTCTATCTAATTCTGGATCTTTTGCGGATTCAGCTTCGCCACCATTCTTTGGCTGCGTCGGTGTGAAACGGTACTCCACTCTAGCTCCTAAACGCACTACATGCCATGGCAGCTCTTTGCTCTTGATTATCACGTCTACACCCTCTGCGAAACGCTCAGCAAGGGGCATCATTCTTTGAAAGTTCTCTTCGGTGATTACGTGCTCCAACGTGGCTCTCATCGCAGCAACCGCTAGTGCGTTGCCTGACAAGGTCCCTCCAAGTCCGCTTTCGTCAGTAGTGTCTGCACTTATCTCTGCCAAGATTTCATCAGCAACACGATAGCTGATGCCATAAGCCGCAGCGGGCACGCCACTTCCTATAGGCTTTCCTATAGTGACTATGTCTGGCTTGAGACCATAGGCTGCAGTGTAGCCTCCTGTGCCACAGCTGATGGTGTGCGTTTCGTCGATTATGAGAAGAGTGCCAGAGCGCTGAGTCAATTCACGCAGCTCATCATGATAGCCCGGTTCCGGAAGAATTATCCCTCGATTTGTCATTGCAGGCTCACACAGCACGCAGGCCACATCTTTAGAAGCCAATGCCGCCCTAAGCACATCTAGATCGTTGAATTCAATAACCTTAGTTGTTAGGGCTGGATTCACCGGAGGTCCTATGTTACCTTCTCTAGGCACACCGATGCCCTTGTTGAGGCTGATAAGCGTCTCATCCACAGTGCCATGATAGCATCCATTGAATACTAAAATCTTCTTTCTGTTGGTTACTTCACGTGCGAGTCTGATTGAAAACCTGTTTGCATCTGTGGCCGTCATAGTAACCTGCCAATAGGGCAAGCCAAAGCGACGCGCCAGTTCTTCTCCTACCCATATTGAATCCTCGGTTGGAAGCATCATGGTGATCCCACGGGGCATCTGACGAGCCACCGCATCCACTATGGGTTTGGGTGAATGACCAAACATTGCGCCAGTATCTCCCAAGCATAGATCTAGGTAACGATGTCCGTCTACGTCAGTTACATAAGCTCCTTTGGCTGACTCCACAAAAATTGGATATGGCCCGGCCCATCTCACCATCCAGTTCATGGGCACGCCTGCTAGAAGCGACGACTTGGCTCTCTCAAAAAGTGCCTTTGACTTCGGATGCTCTTGGACGAAGCGCTTTTCCTCCCGCTCCATCAACTTCCTTATTTTAGAACGATCGATTGTCTTCATTCATACATCTCTCTCCATGAATTTTCTAGAAGGCGGACCAAGTTCAAACACACGTAAATGCTTTTGCAAGTTCATAAGTCTATATCTGTAGGGCTCGCGCTATTGTATACGCGCGCGCTTAGACAAAACGAAAACGGAGATTTAAGCTTCTTTTCTGGAGTTAACGTGGCGGGCCCGCGGGGATTTGAACCCCAGTCTCCGGCTCCGCAGGCCAGCGTCCTAATCCTGGCTAGACTACGGGCCCATTGCTATTTGTGGAATAGACTTCACTTTAAGCTTACTCATTCGCAGGCAGACTCCGCGTCACTCTGGCCAAGGGCAACAAGGCTTTCACGATGATGACCTAAACGAGCTTTCCCTCAGCTACCATGACAACTCGTCCGCCCACGTGAACATCTATTTTACCAGTCTTGTCCTCCGCTTTCAACAAAAGCAGAGAAGGCCTTCCAATCTCGTATCCTTGCTCAACCCGCACATCAACCTGTGACTTCCCAAAGTATCGATGCCGCACCAAATATGCGGCTAGGCAACCGTTGGCTGAGCCTGTAGCTGGATCCTCGGGCACGCCGAGATAATCAGCGAACAATCGCACATTCAAGTCATTTCCACGGTTGTACGTTTCCGAACAGAATACAAGAATAGATTTCGCTCGTGTCTTTTCGACCAACTTGAAATACTTGTCTCTGTCCACGCGCGCTCGTTTTACAGCATCTAAGCTTTTCAAAGGAACTATGAAACAAAATACGCCAGTTGAGACCTCTTGGATAGGGAACCTACCGTCTATATCATTGGAGCTGAGGCTCAGAATGCTGGAAATCGCCTCTGCTCTGAAAGATTGACCGAATGTAGGCTGAATCTGCTTCATGAAAAGTGTGTCTGCCCACTTTCCCTTGTAGCTGAATGTAACAGGAATCTGACCAACTCCCAGATTCAAAACGACCCTGTCAACGTTATCCCTTATGATCTTCTGTTGGATCACGTAAGCAGTGCCCAGTGTGGGATGCCCTGCAAACGGCAATTCGTGCTCAGGTGTAAATATGCGTACGTCATACCCTCCTTTTCGCTTCCTATCGGAAAGGACAAAAGTGGTTTCCGAGAAATGCATCTCCTTGGCGATTCTCTGCATTTGAACATCCAAAAGCGAACGAGCATCCCTGACAACAGCTAACTGATTACCAGCGTACTTCTCCTCTGCAAAAACGTCCACAATGTAGAAGGTCAGCTTCTTCATGTGAAATTCGCCCACTCAAAGCTTTTCGTCTAAAGTCGTGAGGATAGGAAATATAAGCGTTAGCAGACACAGCACAACTCCGCCAAGTCAAAATGAAAGTGGACGAAATGCCCGCCGGACTCAAGAAAGTCAAAGTACCTCTCGATAGGTCTCTCTACCTGCTTCATCCCTACAATTCATGTTTAATCACTAGCAAAAGCAAGAATGGAAAACTCAACATCATGACCGTCGCATGGATTATGCCTGTCAGCGCAGACCCGCCTCTTCTAGCTATGAGCATCCGCCCAGAACGATATTCTTACAGCCTCATCTTGGAATCAGGCGAATTCGTAGTCAACATTCCAACCTTCGATCTAGCCGAACAAGTCCTATTCTGTGGGCGCCGATCTGGACGAGAACACAACAAATTCAAAGTCACATCCCTGCACTCCAGAAAAGCGCTAAAAGTGCGTGCTCCGGCAATCAAAGAATGTGTAGGTCACCTCGAATGCAAAGTGGTCGGCACCTCAGAAGCAGGAGACCACACACTCATCATTGGCAGAATTATCGAAGCATACGCAACAGAAGGCCACTTTGACCAGATTTACAACATCAAAAAACATCGACCCTGCCTACATCTAGGCAAAAACTACTTCACAACATGCCTGAAAGAACAAAAAGAACCCAAGCTCAAAACTGACTGACGAGGAGAGCGAGAAAGCAAGTTGAAAACAGAACACCAATACATCTCTTGCTGCGGAAAATACTACTGTGCTCTCTGCACCTATTTCCGAGGCTCCATGGTTGAAGCAGCAAAGTACCTCTTAGACTATGCTGGAAGAATCGGCTCATTGAGATTAATCGCAGACGCAAGCAACGCATGCAACTTCGACGAGTTCATGAAAGGCTTACGATGGTTAGCGTCTCAAGACACACCGTGCAAAGGCTGCCGATTCGGAGGAGGCTGGTCTTGGTGGCCAGACTGCCCAGTTCGAGACTGCGTTCAAGAGAAAGGCATCGACTTCTGCCATCAATGCGCAGACTTTCCATGCAAGAAACTGCAAGAGGAACCACTGCTAAACCGCAAGAAAAAAACAATCGAAGTCAACTACCAGATCAAGAAAATAGGCATTGAAAACCACCTGAAATCGCTCAAAGAGAAATACCATCAAGCCGCGGCTGCTCAAGCTCGAAAGCGGAAAACCTGATGCTGAACGAATCGATCATTTCGCGAATTTCTTGTACAACTTGAGATCGCCAATCCAATCCTTTTGGTTGACCGGCCAGCTATACGCAGGGTTTCGAGGCTTACATATTATTTCCTTCACTTGAACAGCGCCTCTCTTGAAGAAATCAACCGAATTCGCTGCCTGCATGACAACCGCTGTGTCCAAACCGACCCAGGATCCAGCAACTGGAACAATCTCCTCCCCTTTTCTTACTTTCCCACTATCTGTAGCCATCAACGTAGCGCCAACACATATCGCTACGCCTGAGCTTACGATTTTCAATACAAGTCGAACAAGTGTTGCCAGAGTCAATGTCCCATGTTGCTCCAACGCGGCTCCAATATTGTAAAAGGGGTCTGTGGCTCTAATAATCTGGGCGCCACTCTTTTCCAGTTTGGTCCAAATTGCTTTGTCTGGGATGCCTATTTGCAAGTTGCCGATTACGGTCTTTTCCACTTCTGTTCCAGCTGCTGACGTTACGACTACAAGATCCATTCCCGTGTTTCGTAGTGCTTCAACTGCCTTGAGAGCGCTTAGACCAGTTTCGGAGGCGACGACGAGCTTCTTTATGCCCAATTCTTGTGCGCGTTGAACCGCCAGCTCTAATGTCTTTTCTGTATTAACTTGGCCGCAAACATCGAAATAGAAAATGCTTTTTGCCTGCCCTAGGCTGCTGCCCATTCAGCTCTCTCCAGTGAATGTTGTTGTCAGCACTAGTTATTTAATACTTAAATCAAATCAGCTGGATGCCAGAATTCCGTTAATTATCCGTTATCACGTTCTGTTCTATGGGCGCCTAAGGCTTTTCTTCCACACTTCTTTCGCTGCTAAATTGCTGCTTCAAGCGTTGGTAATCCTGAAGGAATTGAAGGCCCTTCTGTGTGGTGGTAAACGAAATCGGGCTGTTGTGTGCTTTCGTCAGCAAACTGAGGTCCTCGAGCAAGCAGAGTGAGTCATCAACAAGTTCTTGATGCATGCCTGCTAGAGAAGCCACCTGATCTCCTGTGGTTCCATTTATGGCTGCTTCAAGCAGTTGTGCAAAAAAATCAAGTCTGCTTTTAGTCATCACAATCAAGTCCAAAGGTGTCTCTCCAAATACGACAAATAATATAAAAACTTTCCGAGCGCCGTGTACAGCGCAGACTTATTTTTTCAGAACTCTCTTGAATGCCTTGACTACGTTTTGTCTTCCCATAGCTACAACGTAAGGTCCTAGTCGAGGACCTGCTGGTGTTCCAAGCAATATGGTGTACAGTGTTCTGAAGAACTGTCGGGGCTGGATGTTGTGTTTCCTTGCGGTATTGAACACTGCAGTTTGGATTTGGTCTGCGTTTAGTTCGCCGTGAAGGATTTGTGCCAGTTCCTGCAATGCTATTTTTTCTGCGTCGCTTAGTTCTCTCTTGGTTTCTTTGATTTCAGCGAAGTCTTGGTTCCAGTTTAGCGCGTATTGGATTCGCTCCTGAAGGTTGGGCGTCAGTTCTTCTTTCTCCTTCATGTAACCGTATTCCTTCAGTTTCTCAAGGATGTATTGGGTTTCTCCGTCTTTTGGCGCCACTTTGCTCAGGTAGGCGAGCAGATTAAAAGGCACGTGAATACCAGGTTTTGCAGGAGGTTTGAGCCACCAGCAGTATTTGTAGAGTCCAGACAGTTTTGTGATCTCTCGCTTGTCGGTTATTGGCTTTTTTCCGAAGTATATGTCTTCCAACTCGTCAAACTCGTTCATGTAGGCTGGAACATCGAGAATGGATATGGTGCGCGTGCCAACAAACCGCTTCAGCATGAGCAAATTCAACGATTGAGGTGAGCCGTATTTGAACCATTCCTGCGCTGTGAACACTGTGCCCGCAGACTTGCTGAGACGCTTACCTCCTTTAGCCAAAAACATCTCATATCTGGAGTGGAACGGCGGCTCCCACTTTAGTATCTCTTTGCACAGACGGTCGTTGACTCGCACTGAATCAGCGATGTCCTTGCCATATGCTTCATACCTTATGTCCAGTGCTTTCCATCTGGCAGCGAACTCCGCTTTCCATGCTAGTTTGCCTTCACCCTTGGTGTAGTCGACTTCGCCTTTGTGTCCGCAGCCCTCGAACTTCTGTCCTTTTATCTCCATTCCGTCGCACGAATAGAGAACCTTATCTTCCTTGGGCAAGTACTCGAGCGCTTTAGTGGTGTAAATGCGACCGCAGTTGCCGCAAACAGCGAAATAGGGCAGAGCTTCCTCGAATTTCTCCTGTCCCACCTCTTCCTTGATTATTTCACCTACACGTTTGGCGTTTGAGAGTATGGTTTTGATTTCGTTGTTGAGCAAGCCGCGCTGGTACACATCTGTTGCCGACATGAAAGTGTACTCTACGCCACACTTGTCAAAGGCTTCAAGCAGAAGCAAGCTCGAGTGTTCACCGAAACTCTTGTGACACTTGAAAGGGTCAGGAATAGATGTCACCGGGAAACCCAGAAACTTCTTCAAAGACTTAGGAAATCCTGCTGGAACCTTTCTCAGTCCATCCTTGTCGTCACAGAAGGCGATTAGCTCAGAACCGTAGCCCTGCGCCTTGAGGGCTACTGTTACAGCGTGGGATCTCACAGCGTCACTAACATTGCCAACATGAGGGATGCCTGAAGCGCCGAATCCCATTTCAGTGCGAATGACATCTAGGCTTCTGCCCAGCTTACGCTCTCGTTCAACAACCTCAAGCGCTGTTTTGTCGTACCATGTGCCATGTCCAATAGTTTCATCAGTCATGTTTCCAGCCGTAACCCATAACAAATGCTGGATGACAGCATAAAAACTTTCAATTTAAATAGCAAGTAATAAACAGGAATAGCATAGGCTTGATAGGGGACGTTTGTTGAGATGCGGCGCATTAATCCTCGTGAAGCAAGGCGTATGATGCAGCGTATGGGTATGAGCATGGGCGCCATGCCCGACGTTGAGCAAGTCATCTTCAAAACCAGCTCCAAAGAAATCATTGTGGAAAACCCAGAAGTCGCTGTTATGGAAATGCAGGGGCAGAAGATCTTTCAGGTCACTGGCGAAAAAATCGTTGAGAAGGCTGTTGAAAAAGCAGTTAAGATCCCAGAGGAAGATGTGCAGCTTGTGGCAACGCAAGCTAACGTAAGCCTGGAACAAGCCCGAGCCGCGTTGGAGCAGACAGAAGGCGACTTGGCTCAAGCTATATTACTTCTAAGTCAAGCCAAATAGATTTCATTCCAATTGAATCTGTTCGGCATTGTCACGTCTTTCTGCCCTTTTCTTTTAGGTCTCTCTTCTTTCCATAATCACAGATCTCAAGCAGGAGACACTCGGCACATTGAGGATTCTGTGCTCTGCATGTGTATTTGGCAAGAAGCCAGAATAGTCCACCTACTCTTTCACCCTTGTTCCAGGGTATGAAGTTCTGAAGCGCTGCTTGGATCTCCCCGTATTTTGCATCTGATGTTACCAAGCCGATTCTTTTGGCAATTCTATCCATGTGCGTGTCAACCACGAAGACTTGACTATAACCATGACGATTAGCAAGCAGTACATCAGCAGTTTTGGGACCAATGCCGGGCAATTCCATGAACTTTGCTCTAGCCTCTTCTTTCGGAAGTGCAAGAATTGGAGCTAAATTTCCTCCAAACTTCTCTAGAACGGCTTTGGACACTTCCTTTATTCTTCTGGCTTTGATGTTGTAGAGTCCGCCGCTTCTAATTGCTTCTCTTATGTCCGACTCCTTCGCTTTCACGAGTACTTGTGGCTCAATCCGAAACTTCGCGCTTAATCCTTTATAGGCACGTACACAGTTGGCTTCGCTTGTGTTTTGCGAAAGAACCGTGATTATGAGATTTTTGAATGGATCTTTTGAGACCTCTTCAGGATACTGCACGGGCCACCATTTAGGTCCGTATTTCGCTTCCATTTTAGGAATTAACTTCGGATCCAGAGTTTTCAGACAGAAACCTTCTACCATTTAGAACTGCTTGAGTACATCTTTCTTGTCCATGACGTGCCCGCAATAGTGACACTTTAGACGCAACGGCTCTGCTTTTTCAACATAGAATTTGGTCTGCACTGGTTCGTTGCTGTTGGACACGCAAGCTGGGTTGTCGCATCTAACAATTCCTTTGATAGTGTCAGGCAGCTTGACTCGCTGTTTTTCTACTACTTTGTAGTCTTTGACGATGTTGATTGTGGCCTTGGGCGCTAACAATGCAATTTTGTCGACTTCGGAGCCTGCTAGGAAGCGTCCTTCGATTTTTACCATGTCTTTGTGTCCCATTCTTTTGCTTGGTACATTCATGGCTATCGTGATGATGCCAGCTCGACGCTCTGCTATGCCTAGGATTTTGGCGACGTCCAAAGCGTGTCCACCTGTAATGTGGTCAATGACTGTGCCATCTTTAATCTTGGAAACTCTTAACGTTGGTTCTTCTTGAGACATGGTGCCCCAACCTTGCTTTCTAGCCTTTACCATTTGTGCTAT
>JGI24422J19971_10002521_pt1 | contig 11385 bp, 11 predicted proteins | sample DeeMarSWOR152_54_FD_19971 | JGI IMG/M metagenome (IMG submission 19971)
TTCCAAGACACCAGATCCAACATAACTCAAGTAATTCTATACTGGTATGAAAACGCGCTCTTCGACACAGGCTCAAGCACTGAACAAAAATACGTAAAAATAAGCTTGATCGCCTACCCTGAAAACCCAGAAAGCGTCCCCGAAACTGAGGACCTACTTCTACCATTCGGCAAAGCCGTTGTCAACTATTGGGAGCCAATTAAAACCTGGTCCTGGATCGCCCTAAGCATGACTCAACACGGAACCACCCTCCTGACCATAACAATATTTTTTCTTTCCCTCATCGTATTAATTCATATCCTCAAAAAATGGAGAGAGACAAGGCTTAACCTCAAATTATATGACCGACTTACATCCCAAGAAGAAAAGCTAATCCTAAAAGCCGTCCATCAAGCAGCGCAAAAAGGCAAAGCCACCGGAAACAACATAGCCTTAACCTATCACAGCCTCGCCGGCAAACCAATCGAAACAAATAAACTCCTTGAAACACTCAAACATGCTGAAAAAGCCGGCCTAGTGAAAAGAGACATAGTCAACGAACAAGACAATCCACTATTGGTCTGGAAAACTCAAATATCCTTTCCTATTTCATAAACGTAACAAACTCGTTACGTTTAACATAACTACGATAGAAAAATAGTCTAGAAAAAAGGCTGTAATTTTACATAATGGTTTATTAAGCGCCGCGTCTAAATATTCCGAGTAGAAGCGTGGATGGAACAAAAGTGAAATTTGCTGCGATTATGGTAGTTTTTCTAGGAGTTCTCATGTGTAGTGGGCTGGTGTACGCAGAGGAGCTAACGGATTACGGAGGCAGCATTAATGCACTAAGTTCTGGTTATGCTATTACTAGATGGCCACCGGGTAACGGTACCATTCTAGTTGGCGAAAATGCCACAGTAAGGGCATACACAACCGAATATCCTGCAGTTACACATGTAGAGTTTAGGTGGATTCGACCAGACGGCAGTTCTTGTAATGTAGGACCCAAACCTCTCAATCCCGGTATGGACACTTGGGACGGCGGACCCACATGGTATGCAGAGGACAATCAGACCATAGACATGGTATCTACTCCAACTGAAGATTGGGGTGTCCAAGCAATGTTCGGCAACTTAACTGATGGTAAGTGGTTGCCTATCGCCACTGCCCCCGTCATGAAAATCAAAGCAATATCCTGGCACGCCGTTCCCCAAGTACCTCTTGGCACAATAGCAGTCATAATCAGCATGTTCGCAGGCTTAGGAGTCTTTGCATTAAAGAGAAAAACTCGCTAATGAAACACCACCCCCTCTAGCTGACCGGATGTGCGTGCGGCATGCGCGCATTGAACGTTTTTAAATCATTGTGCATCGGTGATTCCAGCTTGGCGCAAAAAGAAGCCAAAGCGCGTGCGCTTAAGAATTTTCTCAATGAAATTCGTGAAATTAAAAGGGAAAATGAGGCCTTAAAGCGAGAGCTTCGGAAGTACCGACGTAGGCCATCTGGAGCGATAGGCTATTTACTCCTTTTACTTGGGGCTACGGCTCTCATCTCTTCAATCATTTTTACTTCTCCTATTCTCGCCTTCACTGGCTTGGGCTTAACCTTTTGGGGCGCCCTCCTACTATTCATCAGACCAGCTAGATTCGTTAGGGGCGAACTTCTAGATTCAACGGTCATCTCTTCCCTTTCCGCCGTCCACAAAGTCATCTCTAAACTGAAATACAAGGGTAAGGCAATATACCTTCCTCCACAGAGCCTGAAAAGCCTAAGCGACATAATGGTATACATCCCATCCAAAAATAATGTTGAAATTCCATCGGCGGAACAGGCAGCAAAGAAGGTCTTCTTCAAAAACCCCAATGGACTATGCCTCCCCTCAGCAGGAACGGGCTTAATGACCCTATACGAAAAAGAGCTAGGCATAGACTTCTCCAAAGTGGAACTAGACTACCTGCAGAACAACTTGCCCAAGCTATTCATAGAAGACCTAGAGATGTTTGAGGACTTCGAAATGAACCTAGAAAAGGACACAATTCATGTGAAGATAACAGGCTCAATCTACAAAGATCTCTGCAACAAAGTTAACAACTTAACCAAAGTCTGCGAATCCTACGGATGTCCCAGTCTGCGCATCTATCGCCTGCGCCATAACCAAGGCCACAGGAAGACCGCTTCGAATAGAGAACATCCTTCACTCACAGGATTATTCCATCATTGAAATTTGGTATCGGTTTGCAGATCTAGACTTGCCTGTTAGCAACTTAAAGGGGTTCTTAACAAAACTGAGGAAGAACAGAAAATCATAACTAAACCGGGAGTCAAGGTAGAAGCATCTAATTAACAGGGGAAGAATAAACTGTTTGCCGTTGGCCACTTGGCTTTAGGATATTTAACTGGCAAGTTCTCTTCAAAGCTCTTAAGGGTGAACATAAATATTTCCCTAGTGCTGCTCCTTTCCCTTTTACCTGACATCGACATAATAATACCTGGATTAGAACATCGAGGACCGGCGCACTCCGTTTTCATTTATACCATAATCTCCCTCCCTGTCTTCATGATATATAAGAGAAGAGCCGTGCCCTATTTTGCCGCCTTAGTTCAACACTCCCTTCTAGGTGACTTGTTGACAGGTGGGAACCAAGGTGTACAGATTCTATGGCCCCTAACCTCAAACTGGTACGGCGCTGGAGTGTGTATAACAAGCCTCACCAACATTATTATAGAGTGGACAGTTTTCTTAATATCCCTCACGATGATGTTGAAAACAAAAGACCTGTGGACGCTATTTCAACATCATCCGTCAAACCTATTACTAACCATCCCCATCCTCACCATCGTCCTGCCAGCTTTCCTCAGCTTTCCCCTAGCCATTCCAGTAGAGCTCATCATCCCCCACCTCGTCTACCTTACATTTTTCGCTCTCTCCATTCTCACGGATTTAAAAACCATTTTTCAGAGAAAAGTTCAAGGTTCCATCTAAGGGCTAGACATTTACGTTAACTTACTCATCACACGATAATTTCTCACCCAAGAACCTAAATAAAGTATCAGCTGGTTATTCTGTCGACGTGAAGAATCCGACGGTCAGCTGATATTTAGTGTAAACATTGGTTAAAGTGGTTGGAGGGGACTGCTTTTTCAATGGGCAGATCTTGTGCACGCGAGTCTGCGATTAGCTTAACCGCTTCCAACTATGACGATGTCAAATGTGAAAGACGTTATTCCTTGAATGCCCGACGAAACCGTTAAGGTGAATGTCACTTGAATGACCTCATCTACGGCGAGGGTTTGTCCACCGTAGTTCCAGCTGAGACTTAAATAGTTGGAGGCGTTTGTCGGATTCCAGTTTTCCGTTTGCATGGAAAGGGTTGCCAGCGAGTTACCCTGATTTCTTATGTAAACCGTAGAGTTTACGTTTGTTCCCGGTTCGACTGTGCCCCAATTAATCGAGGTCACCCTGTTGGTGCAGCCGCTGTCCCAATAGACTCCCACTCCGACAGCCTTAACTGTGCCTGAACTCCCCACCGTCACGGATTGTTCTAACGCGTTTCTGGACACTGAAGCGAAGAAGAGAGGCGATAGGGCTACAATTGTGATGGATATAACGGCAAGTACCAGAAAGACACGTTTTTCTCCTTTTTCCGAAGCTTTTTCCATTTTTAATCATCTTGTACTATTGAACCGAAGCATGTTCCCATTTCGGACGCATCGAGAATAGATAGCTTAAGTTAAATAAAACACTTGTTAAACAGTAAAACAGTTTACAGTTGTTAAAATAGTAAAACAGATCAAAAATAACTATTCCAACTGGATAACTATCGACCAGTCATACAGCCGAATACACAGAGAGAAGCCTGGCGGCTGGCGATAACCAGTCTACTCGTTGTGCGTCCACCACCATTCAACGAGTCTGGTTAACCCCGCCTTAAGGCTGACTTTGGGCTCATATCCCAGAATTTTACGGGCTTTGCCTATGTCCGCATGGTTGTACCTGATGTCGCCCAGCCGAGGTTTCGCGTGTACCGGTTTAAGCTCCGTTCTGCCCACGATTTCCTGCAGAAGTTCCGCCAGTCGATTTACAGTTGTGGGCAAACCGGTTGCAATGTTGAATATTTGGCCTACAGCGTCCCTTTTCCTCAACGCAAGCATGTTTGCTTCAACAACATCTTGAACCTCTACGAAGTCTCTAGTTTGTTCTCCGTCCCCGTAAACGATTGGCGGCTCCCCATGTTTCAGCCGGTTTATGAATATGGTTATCACTCCGCTGTAGGGACCATATTCCTGCCTAGGTCCGTAAACGTTAAAATACCGAAGGCAGACGGTTTCAAGACCATAAACTTCATAAAAAACCTGCGTATAATTTTCTGCCGCCAATTTAGAAACCGCATAAGGCGAAATCGGCTGAGGAACTATATCCTCACTTATCGGCAGGGTTTTCGTGTCGCCGTAAATTGCGGTTGAGGAACTGAAAATGAAGCGCTTGATGTTGGAATCTAGGCACGCCTTGAGGAGATTTAGGGTTCCGGTTACGTTCACTTCGTTTGTTAGGATGGGATCCTCCACCGAACGGGAAACGCTGACCAGCGCAGCCGCGTGAAAAACTGCATCCACGTCCTTTAGCGCACGTTTCACCAAGTCTGAATCCCGGATGTCTCCTCTGATGAAATGGAAGTTTTCTTTATCCTTGTGACTGGCTAGGTTGTCCAGTTTTCCGGTTGAGAGGTCGTCTAAAACTGTGATGTTGAAACCGTCTTTAAGGAGCCTGTCAACGAGGTGGCTGCCGATGAACCCAGCGCCGCCTGTCACGAGGATACTTGAATGTTTGGATGTCAAGGCATTAAGCCGCCGTTAAGTCTAAGTGTTGATTTTTATGCTGTAGAACGTTAATTAAAGCTTTTAGAAAAAATAATTGGGGAATATCCGCCAAAAAACTAGAGGGCTTTAAATGTTTCAAACCATCGATCGTATAAAGGCGCATGTTCCGGCGATATGCTGGATTTTCTCTCCTCCAGAATTTCTAGGAAGTCCTTCATGTTCAGCGCTCTAGGTTTAGCCTGTTTGTTCTCTGCTTGACCGGCTTCGAAAAGCTCTCTTATAACCTTAAGCTGTGCAGACTGGCACATATCCCGTATGTCGCTTCCGGAGAATCCGTCGGATCGCCTAGCCAGTTTGTTGAAATCCACATCTGGCGCTAAATCCAAGTGCTCAGTATATAACTTAAGCATCTTCACGCGGGCGTCTTGCGTTGGAGGGGCAACAAGGATTCGCTTTTGAAACCTTCGTATGAAGGGCCAGTCTAAGGCCCAAGGCTTGTTAGTCGACCCGATCACGTAGACATGAAGGTTTTTGCCCTTATCTGATATTCCGTCCATTTCTTTGAGGAACTGGTTGCGCACTCTAGCTTCGCCTCCCACCTCCATTGAACGCATTCCCATAAGAGAATCCAGTTCGTCGATGAACATGATGGCCGGAGAGTCGTCTTGCGCTGAGCTTCTGGCTGACTTGAAAAGTTTTGCAACGTTTTGTTCAGCTTCGCCTAGCCACTTGGACATGATTGAGGCAGCGTCTACAGAAATGAAAGTTGCGTTAATTTCAGTTGCTACGGCAGCGGCAAGCAGGGTTTTCCCGCATCCGGGCGGTCCAAAAAGGAGGATTCCCCTAGGCCATCCAAGTGGGAAGAGGTCGGGTCTCTGGACCGGATAAACAATCGCCTCTGTCACAGCTCTTTTTGCGTCCTCGAGACCTATTACATCATCCCATCTAACGTTAGGTTTTTCTTTGAGCACGAGTTCATCGTAGGTTGTTTTCTTTTCTCCTGTGGGTCTTGCTTCAGGCGGTTGATATCCTTCGAAGGTTGGAGCTTGGGAAACACTGCCCTGAAGAATCAGAATTCTCTCTCGGTATGCCATGGCCCTTTGCATATAAATTTTGTTTAAGCTGTATTCGGGATTCAATTGAACGAGTTTTAAGAGGACTTCAACGGCCTTCTGGTAGCTGCTGATGGCCATACCTCTAGAGCCTTGCTCGTCCAGCCGAATGGCCTCAAAGGCATAGTTAGTAGCTGCCCTTTCGAGTTCTTGAGCTGCCATCATATCCGATCACTAGGCAACCTTTACAAGCTCCTTCTCCTTCGATTTTTCCTTTTTGTGTTGAATGATAAGGTCACCAAAACCTTTACCCCCCGTTTTTTCAGCACTCTGTACTGTTTGACTCCCAAATATTGGAGTTCGTTGAAAAACTAGTGAAACATGTCTTGACCTTATGTCTGTGTATGAAAGATAACTCTTAGTTGAAGGCTGCGTTTTTTCCATAGCTCCAGATGAGCTTGCTGTTAAAGCGACAAGTTGTCTTACTTCCGCACGCGCAGCAGGTGTTGGCCTCTTTTGAATTACGGGTGTGGGTGGTTCTGGAAGTCTCTTTTTCAGCATTTTCTCCGCATGGGATGCGGCTTCTTGGAGTATTTCTTTGGTGCCCTCCACTTGGACTTCGGTCGGTGTGATCGGCGGCTTAACGTTACTGAGGGTTGTTGTTTCCAGCGTTTCGGTTATTGTGCTTTTTACATCGTTAAGCTTACTTTTTGCTTCAGGTACTGCCACTGCTAGTTGTTTTGCGAGGTCCTGAACTATTTTAAGCACGGGGGAGAGGTCTTTAACTATATCTCCTAAGTCCATGATGGTTTCAAGTCTCAGAATAACCCGTTCTATGTTGATCTGATTATCACTCACCCTGCAGATCATCTTTTTAATTTCAACGATTTCATTGGCGTAGATCGTAGCCCGTTCTTTTTGTCCGTTTTCCATCGCCGAGGCGCATTTTCTAAGTAAAATATTCTTCCGTTGGTTCAACTTCGTGGTAGCGAGTTCTAATCTACTGTGTTGAGCCTGTAACTTACGCATCGTTCGGTAAACACTGTCGCGGAGTGGCGGGTCACGTCTAAAAAAATCCTTAAGCATGGGTCCGCCACTCTTCTTCTCTTATGTGGACTAGAGGTCGGTTGGAGATTTCTAAGGGGAGGTGGAAGTGGAATGGTATTCCACTGTTCAGTTTTCTTTTGTTGTTTCTAGTAGCCTTGTGATTTCTGGGTTTCTGTTTCCGCTAGGCTCGTCTTGGTTGCTGAAATGCTGGGTAGTTCTGGGAATTTCTCTTTCATTCTTTGCTCTGCAACCACGGCTGCTTCGTTTAGGATGCTCTTAGCGTCTTCGTTTGCCGCCTCGAAGTTCAGTGTCATTCCGGTGCTTTGTCCAGCGTCGATGATTATGCCGCTGAGCATGTTTCCAACTGCACCGAGTTCCCTCTCAGCCCTAGGCATAACCTGAGACACCCCTGATCTTACCCTTCTTAGAACGCTCATGGCAGGCGCTAAGGTAACAACGATATCACCTAGTTCAGTGACGGTCTTCAGCCTCAAAACCACTTGCTCCAAGGCAAGCTTAGAGTACATTATGAATTCTTCCATTTTCCGGATTTCAGCCAACTCGTTTGCAAAGATGTTTGCGCGTCTCATGTCATGTTTCTGGTAAGCGTCGACGATCTTCGAGAAAATCGATCTGTCTCGCTCCGAGAAACGTTCTTCAGCACTTGTTAGCCTTTGAACCTGCAGTTCTATTCGTCCGACTGCTTGGTCAATTCGTGGTTTTAATGGTCTGGGAGGTTTTATTGCCTCCTTGACTCTTTCGGAAAAGGGCGCTGCTTCTCCTTCAGCGGTCCCCTCTCCCCATTTTTTAGCGAACTTATCAGACAATTTTTATCCCTTCTGTTGAAAGGGGGTATATTAGAATATTTCTACATTTCTAATATGCTGAAAAATATCTGAGTATATGAGAAGCTGTAAAATTTGTGAGTTTTTTCCTCTGAAACTTAACTTTCCCGTACAAAATTGATGATTGTCCCTTCTAACAGTAAACAAGATCGTGTTGGTAAGATTCAAATCCTCAGAACCGCAATTAGAAGCCAGGTGACTTAAAATGAGTCCGAGAATGAGAATAATGGGGTTCTTCGCCCTAATAGGGTTCATCGCTGGAATCATAGCGAACCTAAGCGCCGGGTGGATTATCGAAAACCTAGCCGCGCTGATTCCGTGGCTCCTCAAAGCACAGTGGATCTTCTGGGGCTTCGCTGGCGCCCTGCTGGCAATGGTGATTCCCGTAATTTGGGCCTACATTTCACCATCTGAATGACGCCCACACGTTTCCCTGTTAAACGCCCACAGACGTCCATCTTAGAATAGGTAGAGTAGTTTCTGGTAGGCGCTAGTTCCTAAGCTTAGCTTCAACTCTTATTTTTTCGGATCAACCCTTAATAGCAAAAATTTTAGTCCTCTTAGAAAAGGAGAAGCTGTGTTACGCGACGATGGCAACATAAACTTCTTTTTTATCTAAAGAAAGCTTGTGCCATTCAGCCTTAAATTCGGATTGTTCCGCGTGAACATGAACGTTTCTAGCCCGGACGAGATCCGCCATCTCGCCTAGATAAGGCTTCAGTAACGCCGTGTTTTCAGGGTCTAACTCCGCTATGTGAACTGCTTCTAGGATGTCGGTTGGCATGAAGCCCAGTTCTTTTCTGAGCGCTTGGACGCGGCGTGACAAATCGCGCATCAACCCCTCGCCTAGCAGAGCTTTGTCTCGCTGAGTGTCAAGCAGAACATGCACGGCGCCCGCTTCATTTGACGCCGAAGCCCATCTTTTCATGTCAACTTCAGGAAGCTGCTCAAGGTACTTAACGGCTTTTACGTTTGCGAGTTCAAGGAACGGTTCTTCTAGGTTTTTCAGGGCCTTCTGAACGGTTTTAGGCGCCACGACTTTTGCTTCCTGCAGGGGCCATCGGCGCTTCAACTGCGCCTTTTGTCGAGCAGAATAAACCAGCGAGACACAGTGCAGCAGAGTGTCGAATTCCTGTTCTAAGCTTTCTTTTCGGAGTTTTTCGTCTGGCGTGGGCCAAGTTTCGAAGTTCACTGATCTAGGCAGCGTTTTGTCCATTTGTCTGTAGACCCGCTGATGCATAGCTTCACTTAAGTACGGCGTTACGGGATTGAAGAGAAGAACAAGCGTGTTCAGGGTGCGCCAGAGCGTGGCGTAGACGGCTAGTCTGCGGTTGAGGGTTTCGGGGTCGTCGCTCCAAAGGTCCCTTCGAATTATTGGCACGTAGTCTCGGCTGATGACGTTTACTACAAAGTCCTCCAGCGTGGAGAGGGCTACGTTGAATTCGCAGTTTTCGAATTTTTCTGTTACCGCCTTAACTGCCCTTTGCAGTTTGGATAGGAGCCATCGGTCTGGCGGCTTTAACGCTCTTTTTCTTTCAGCCCACTCCAGCGTGTGTTTCTGCGGGTTGAAGCGGTCGTATTCAGCGTTTTGCATGAAGAACCGATTGAGGTGATAAAGCGTGCTGAGAATCTTGTAGGGGCGCTTTCTCAGCTCTTTAACGTCGAAGTTCATAACCTCTGTGGGCGAACACTTCCAGAGGAGGTAGAATCGGCTGACGTCGGCTGAATGTTTGTCAAGAAGCGGGTTAACCTCGATTACGTTGCCCAAGCTTTTACTCATCTTCCTGCCTTTCTCGTCTAGGACGAAACTGCAAAAGAGGAAAGCTTTGTAAGGAGCCTCCGGCTTTCCGGTCAATATTACATGCTCAAGCAGGAGGGAGTTAGCCCAACCGCGGGTTTGATCAACCGCCTCAACCAAAAAATCAACAGGCACGTATTTTTCAAACTCTTCATCCGTGAAGCTCGCATAAGGTGAAGCGCCGCTGTCGTGCCAACAATCAAGCACGAAGGGTTCGCGTTTCATTTTGCCTCCGCACTTGCCGCATTTCAGTACAATCTGGTCTATCCAAGGCTTGTGCAGTTCAAACTTGCTGAGGTCAGGCTTCTCCACGGCTTTTTCAAGCAGTTCCTTTTTGCTGGCTATCAAAACCTTGTCGCCGCATTTCTCGCAAACCCATATAGGCAGAGGCGCACCCCAAACTCTTTCTCGTGAGATGCACCAAGGCTTGCCCTCTTTGAGAAAGCTTAGGAACCTGTTTTTTGGAGGGTCGAAAAAATACTCCACGTTTTCTGCGGCTTCAACAACCTTACTGTTTATTTTTTGTGTCCAGAGAAAGTATTCTCGCCGCGCCAGCCAGATCAGCTTGTGGTGGGACCTCCAGCACGTCGGATATTCGTGGCGGACCATTTTGACGGAGACCAGCAGTCCCTGGCGTCGGAGTTCCTCTACGACCTTGGCGTCGGAGTCTCGGGCAAATAGTCCGGCGAATTTGCCCGCGTCTTTCGTGAAGTTGGCTTCGTCGTCGAAGGGCGCGTAGATGGGTACTTTGCGTTTTTGGGCGGCTTTGAAGTCGTCTTCTCCGTTTCCGGGTGAGAGGTGGACTATGCCTGTGGCGGTTTCTGTGTCCACGAAGTCTTCGCAGACCACGGTGTGAACTAGCGGCAGTTTGTCCATTTCCCGTTGGCGGGGAATCAGGTCTTTGAAGGGATAATCGTATTTTGCGCCCTTAAGCTTCTTTCCAGCTAGGGTTTCTATTATGCGGTAGTCCGTGATTTCGAGTTCTTGCATGACGGGTTCTACGCGGTTTTTTACGAGGATCCAGACTTCCTTGTCCACCTTGACTTTGGCGTATTCCGCCTCTGGGTGAACTGCCAGCATCAAGTCCGTGATTAACGTGAAGGGCATGGTTGTCCAGACTAGGAAGTACTCGTTCTTTGCCTCGGCTAGTTTGAATTTGAAGTAGAGCGACGGGTCCTCCACTTGTTCGTAGCCTAGTCCGACTTCGGCGTTGCTTAGGGATGTTTGGCAGTGGGGGCAGTAGGCGACTACGTAGTAGCCTTCGCCTAGGAGGTTTTGTTCCCAGGCTCTTTTGAGGTACTGCCACTCCCGCTCAATGTAGCTGTCCAGGTAGGTCCAGTAAGCCTTGTCGTAGTCCATGAACATGCCGAGTTTGCGGTCGGCTTCCCGCCACTCGCGGTAATACTTCATAACTGTCTTCTTGCATTCTTCGATGAACCGTGCTTCGCCGACTTTCTCTAGGAGGTCGCGCTTGTTTTTGACGCCCAGCGCCCTTTCCACTTCAAGCTCAACCGGTAAGCCTTGGGTGTCCCAGCCTGCGCGAAACGGTATGTAGTAGCCCTGCATGGCTTTGAAGCGGTATCGGAGGTCTTTCATTACGCGTCCTCGGGCGTGTCCTATGTGGGGTACACCGTTCATGGTGGGCGGTCCTTCCACGTAGCCTAAAGCCTCTCGGTGTTTTTCTTGGCGCACCTGCATTAGGCGCTTAGAAGTTTGGTTTTTTTCCCAGAATCTGCGGGTTTCTTCTTCGAGGTCTAGGGGATTATAGTCCAGCGTAAGCCAAAGTCTAGAATCAGCCTCGGATTTGGCAGTCACCTTTCATCTTTACTCCCGCCGAAACCCA
>JGI24422J19971_10002522_pt1 | contig 11380 bp, 9 predicted proteins | sample DeeMarSWOR152_54_FD_19971 | JGI IMG/M metagenome (IMG submission 19971)
CCATAATTGCTGTTCCTATACTTATAGACGCAAAACAGTCCGAAAAGTTACAAGATTTTTCCAAAATTTTGCAAAAACGCCGATTTCAGAGTAAAAAAGCCGGGCCAGACAAGCCCGGCTGAAAATAAATACGGTTTTGGGGCCGGCCTAACCTTTATTGGCGTTTCTGAACAACATAGACTCTCATTGGGCGAATTTCTTCAGTGAAAGTCACGCCAAACTGCTCTTTGAACCACTTTTTGGCGATTTCAATCGATTCTTCTCCGCCCCAGTAAGGTGATTCACTGCTTACAGCTACACTCTCTGGACGTTGTCCTGTGGCGGGCTCAGAAGGCAGGTCGGTTTCATCAATAATGATGAGCTTGTTGGCAGTCAGATTATAATCCTGGTAATAGGCAAAGTTGTCAAAAAGCTGTCTCAGCGACCACGCACTCCAGACCGAGGCCATCCCTGGCCTTAAGGGGACATGCTCTGGATTCGGAACAGGAGCCTTTACCTCTCGCCACAGCTTTAGAGGACGGCCGTCGTAGTGTGCAACCCAGACCTTTCTATTTTCGGTCGTCTCAACAATTTCGAGTCCTAATGCGTCCAGCACAAAATCGGCGCGCTGGCGCGGGGTATGTTCGTTCCTGGTAACGAGGTCATGGTTCAGCTTAATTTCGTGCAAATCTTCGGGCAGCCTCAACGAGCCGCTGGGCCTGATCTGACCCCGAAGGAACTCACAAAGATAAGATTGGATAGGCAGTACCCAGTGGCCGCTGGTTTTTGTTATGCCGGGCAGCCGGCCGGGGGCGTATGCATCGATTTTTTCATCGCTTTGCCGAGGCAAAAGTTCCATTGTTTCCGGTAACCCACGCTTCTGATAGTAAGCAGCAATCTTGCGCAAATGAAGGTGCCACTTCTCAAATCTTGGCGCTATGTCCCAGCTATATTCTACCTTCGCTGTCTCTGGAGGAACATAAGCGCGGATATTTGGAGGAACCTTCTGGTCATAGGTAATTGAGCGGTGCAGCAACTGGCTCCATTGTCCTTTTTTCAGGGTGTAGGCGTTGTTCTCTACCACGAGCTTGGTCTGAGTGTCAATCCATATATCGTAGCGCCTGTCATCGCGTTCGGTTTTTAAGCCTTTAGTCTCTCGGCCGTCAATAATGCGGATACCCAGCTCAGTCATTTTAATGCCGCGTTCTTTAAGAGATTCCAGGTCATCGGTCATGGATTGAAATTTTGTGGAAAGAAGGCGGTGTGGGGTGGACTTGTCGATGTAAAGCGTATCCTTGTGGGCTTGATACTCATAACACCGCTCTCCATCGTCCCAAACGGTGATTGGACCCTGCCTTTCGTATTTTCGATATTCACCGTTCTCGGTGAACCACTCCCATATCTCAACCGGATAGTGCTTTGATGTATCCAGGGGTTCGTCCAGCACACCGCTATGCCCCGGATAAAGACGGGTAGTCCAGCCCGATATATGGACTGTATTTACTTTTTGCAGGGCCTTAATTGCAGCGGCATAGACGGCAGAGGTTCCATCAATCGAGCCGCTGAAATAGTGTATTCCAATCAACGCCGCTATCACTATTACCGCCGCTGCGGCGAGTTTTGTAAATCTATTCATAACAAATATCCCTATGATGAGTTTGTTCTTCAATTTCCCGGCCTTATTGGATTCGTATGTAACCTTGGTATCTATCCGGCTCATTACGTTCTCGACAAGTGCATCATCGGAGACTATCTCCTGACCAAGTTCTTCCAACTTTTGCTCTAAACTTTCTTTGGCCGTCATTTTTCTGACCTCTCTAATATATTTCGCAGGCGTTTGTGTGCCCGTGATAGTTGTTTGGTCACCGTGCCGACGCTTCGGCCTGCTATCTCAGCGACTTCTCTTACGCTGTGGCCGGAGAAGTAGCGAAGCATTACAACCTGTCTTTCGCCTTCCGGCAGTTTTACCACAGCAGCTAAAAGCCTTTGTTTGTCCTCATCAAGCTGGCCATCCGGATTTTCTACTGCCGCCGTGACCGCAGGTTCCAGCGGCATTGCCTCTCGCCCTCGCCGCACAAAATCAAGCGCACATCTGCGGGTGATTTTCATCAGCCACGGGCCGAAGGCATCAGTTTTTCGAAGTGCAGGCAAATTCTCATACGCTTTTACAAAGGCGTCCTGAGCAACATCCTGTGTGTTTGCCCGATGGCCCAGAACATTCATTGCAACTGCACGAACCGGCCGTTCGTAACGTTTTACAAGTACGGCAAAAGCCTGCTTTTGGCCATCTAAAACAGCATCTACCAATTCAGCATCTGTCAGCATCCGGTTGCACCTTGTAGGTTCTCGATATTGAAGAGCCCTAATTTTGCGATACGTCGCAAAATGGAAACCCGAAGCGCTTCTACTATTAAGAGCCAATAGAAGCCGAAAATGCGACAAGAAAATTTATTTTTCGATGTATGATACAAGAGCAATCTCCACAATCAATTCTTGACGTGGCTGGCAAAAGCCGGTAATCTTTCGCGAGAAATGAGTTGTCGTGCGCATTGCATGGTACGTATCACACAAAACTACAACGCAATACGCAATACGATATACGCAATACGAGAATAAGGAAAGGACATAAGATGTTCGCAACGATAGTAGATGTAACGGCAAGGGAAATACTTGATTCCCGCGGCAACCCCACTGTTGAGGTTGATGTTTCACTTGAAGACGGCTCCTTCGGCCGGGCTGCAGTACCGTCCGGAGCCAGTACAGGTGCCTACGAAGCGATAGAGCTTCGTGACACGCGGGCAAAACGATATATGGGCAAGGGCGTTGCCGGCGCTGTCAAAAATGTAAATGAAATCATCGCCCCAGAGGTTCTTGGTATGGACGCTATGTTGCAGGCCGAGCTTGACCAATTGATGATCGAGCTGGACGGCACAGCTAACAAAGGCCAGCTCGGCGCAAACGCAATATTGGGCGTCTCCTTAGCAGTCGCGAAGGCGGCGGCGGATTCAGCCGGCCTGCCGTTGTACCGCTATCTGGGTGGCTGCAACGCAAATATCCTGCCCGTGCCGATGATGAATATTCTAAACGGCGGAAAACACTCAGACAACAACGTCGATTTCCAGGAATTTATGGTTATGCCAATCGGCGCAAAGAGCTTTTCCGAAGCACTGCGAATGGGAGCCGAAGTCTTCCATACCCTTAAAGCCGTCCTGACCAAAAAAGGCTACTCCACATCGGTCGGCGACGAAGGCGGCTTTGCACCTATGCTCAAGACCAACGAAGAAGCTCTGGAAGTTATCGTTGATGCCATCAAAAAGGCCGGCTACAAAGTCCGGCGGCAAATCGCAATCGCTTTGGACCCTGCCGCAAGTGAAATGTTTGATGACCAGGCAAAGACGTACAAATTCTTCAAGTCCAACCCGAAAGAAGAAAATCTCATCCGATGCCATGATTGAGCACTGGGCTCAATGGACGGCCAAATATCCTATCATCTCAATCGAGGACGGGCTGGCGGAAGACGACTGGGCCGGCTGGACAAAGTTAAATAAAAAAATTGGCGACCATATCCAGTTAGTCGGCGATGATTTGTTCGTAACGAACACCAAACGCCTCGCCAAAGGCATCAAGCTCGGCTGTGCCAACTCGATATTGATAAAGCTCAATCAAATAGGCACGCTGACGGAGACGTTTGAGGCAATCAATATGGCCAGAAGGGCCGGCTGGACGGCGGTCATAAGCCACAGAAGCGGCGAAACCGAGGATACCACTATCGCCGACCTGGCTGTCGCCACGGGCGTCGGCCAGATAAAGACCGGCTCACTGTGCCGAACAGACAGAATCTGCAAGTACAATCAACTGCTCAGAATAAGTGAAGACCTCGGCCCAGCCGCACAATACGCCGGCTCTAATTTCGTGCAGGGACCCCGCCTTGCGGGAACCAAGCGTCAAGCGTGAAGTAAAATACGAGGCACTATTTCTACTTTGGCCTATGCAAGGGCAAAACATCATCCGGGCGATTTTATTTGTCGTCTTTTTCAGCGTCGGTGCAGCATCGCTGGGCGCTTCTGTCCTCTGTGACGATTTGGTTGAGTACTATCGAAATAGGCAGCTCCTAAAAGCAGCACAGGAATTCTTGAATCGGCTCAAATCTCTGAACACCGACTACGATATACTGCTGGAGCAGTTGGAAAAAGACCCCAACCTAATTAAGCGCATCGCTCCGGCTACGCTCGGCACCGAACAGCAAGATGTAAACACCGTTTATCCAAGGGCAACTCCCGAGCAGTTGGCTATCGCAAAGAGAGTCTTGGCGGCGAACCCAAACCAGCAATTCGTTGAGCTGGCGATGCCCGGATGGCTTACCCGCTGCAGCGAGCCTCGCCAGCGAATACTGCTCTTCTTTTCCGGAGGCGCTTTAATCCTTATTTCGTTTATCTGTTTCGGCCCGCCCAAACGGACCACCAAAAAAGAACAATAGCTCCACAACGCAACATCCTGCCGGAAAATTTCACTTCTTAGCGAAGGCAAGAATCTCATCCCAAATAATCAATCGACAGTAATCACCCCCGGGCCTTGATTTTTCTCTTTACTTCCGCCTTTTTAATCCAATCTTCTCTGCGTTCTTAGCGCACTCAGCGCCTAAATTTCAATCAAATACGCAGGTACTTACTTGAAAAGTAAGCAGGGATAGGCGTGTTGGAAGAGTGGTCTCATGCGTCAAAATAGGTAAAATTTTCGCCGGTTTTCGATCAAAAACGCTGGTACTTGAAAACAAAAATCTCAATTTTTAAAAAAATTTTAAGTCCTTTGACAACAACGGATTAATCCTGCTAATCCTGTCAAAAACACACCAATTTTCGCAACAAACACGCAGGTTGCTCTAATTATGGAAGGCCTCTTTTTTGGCCAAGCCCATAAAAGTAAATACGTAATTCGCATTTCGGATTTCCCGCGATTCATCGTGGAGTATGGGTGAAAATCATTGAGCTCACTTTCAAAATCCGAGTTCCAGATTGGCTTGAAAGCATATTAGTCCAGCCGGTGCTTTTCTATCGCCGCATCCGCTATGGCTACCCGTATCGCCGCATACCACTCACACAGGGCAAATACGCTATCGTTGACCCCGAAGATTTCGAGCGCTTGAGCAAACACAAATGGCACCTCCAGAGAACAAATCAGACGTTCTACGCAGTCCGCCGAGCTAAGGGCCGCGAACGTACCAAAGGCCAAGTAGTATTCATGCACCGATCTATAATGTCCCCACCGGAAGGTATGAGCATTGACCATATCAATAACAACGGCCTGGACAACAGAAAAGCAAACCTCCGCCTCGCAACTGCGGCACAGAACGCAAGAAACAGAAGAAAAATGGCCCTTAAAACCTCTTCAAAGTACAAAGGAGTCTCTTACCACGCAGGCCAGCGAAAATGGTGTGCCTCCATTCGTGTCAACGGCCAATACAAATATTTCGGCCTTTTTCAAAACGAAATCGACGCTGCCCGCGCATATGATAAAGCCGCTAAAAAATATCATAAGGACTTCGCCGCTTTGAATTTTCCTTCCCCCTGTCATCCCGACCGGAGTGATGCTCAGCATCACCAAGTGGAGGGATCTGGCCAACGCATGTAATTCACCCCACATTTGTCATTCCTGCGAAAGCTTTCCTGAGCAAAAAAAGCTTGCCCTGAGCATAGCCGAAGGTCGAAGGAGCAGGAATTCTATTTTTTTTGCTCTTTGCTCTTTGCTATTTGATTTTCTCTCCTATCATCGCGAATTTGCGGTCCTCAACTTCGACAAGTAAAGAAGTATTTAGCCCCAAAACTAATTCTAAATTCTAACTTCTCAATTCTTAATTCTCTATTGCCTGCCTTATGCTCTTATGCCTTACGCTCTGGATCTGCGAGATACACGTCACGAAAGACGAATTTGCCGCTGATTAACGCTGAATCTTTGACTCATCCTCTCATCTACATCTACACATCTACGCCCGAAGAGCCGCAAAAGCAGGGGTTTATCCGACGTGCTGAAAGTACACCCCAGGCGGAGCAAAACAACCCGGCTAAAAAATATCACGGCGACTTCGCCGTTTTAAACTTTGAAGGGGAAAATACTTAGCCCTACAAATCTCCTACTATCCTCACTTGGTTTTCGTTGCAAAGAAGAAAGGTATTACAATCACAGAATTACAAAACATTCATGGTTCCTCATGATATTCGCCACGAATCTTGTCACGAAATTCGATTATCTTTTTTAAGTGCTTTTTTACCTTTTGGTTATTATTTGCCGATGTGTGTGAATAGTATTCCGGCATTTGCTTAATTACCCGAATGATATTTTTGACATAAACATCCTCCTGCGATGTAGTCCCAGCTTTAGATAATCTCGCCACCGAACTGAGCATTCTTGTGCCGCCAGGCTCACACTCATAGATATATATTCCTTGGTGCTCACAAATCCACCCTTTACTTCTTGCTACTGACATCATGACAGATTTCACGAAACTAAGGGCTTTTCTTTTGTTTTCCTCGATACTACTGTAATTTACTGTGCCAACTGATGAAAGCAATGCTTCACGTATCTTGGCATATTTAGAAATATTGTACGCGAAGTCCTGTTCGAATCGAGATTGAACACTAGGGTGGATATCAGCAATTTCGGTGGTTAGGAAAAGCAAAAACCTATCAATACGTTTCTGTAATTCGAAAATCCTTTTGAAGGCTTGATAAAGCTTATTTGCTTCTAAATCACGATTGAGAAGACTTTCCCAAGGATCAAAGTTAATTATGTCAAATGGCAAGTGTTTTTTAAATTGCTCAAATGTTCCTTTGATTGCTAACTTCTTACGAATTTCAAAGCTTGCTTCATCCTCATCAGGAGAACGACCTCGCGTGTCTTCATCGTCTTCAAATGTCAATATATCTTGAAGCTTGCCGAAGATTACAGCTTCTTTAACTGGCGGCCGAACTAAGTCTATGATTCTTACCCATGCCTCCTCATCTTCTTCACAGACGAAGACGTTGGGCAGTCGTTTATTTGTGTCCCTAACCAACAATTTCTCATACTCAAGCATGAATACGTCTATTGCCTTAGCACCACAGAGTGTGAAGTATTTCGGACACCTTTCTATTTGGTTCCTATGTTTTTTGCTTGCAGGTAACCACCCATAATAGCGGGCACAGTGTTTTGAATAGTAGGTATCAAAATCAATATCCTTGGGACTCATACAACTTCATCCAATATTTCTTTGACAAGTTGATAGAATTTTTCATCCCGCTTTTCTTCAGTTTCTGTTGTCAACTTTGACATGTGGTAAGCAAGCATGATAGATCTTAAGAGACTGTTGGCTTTTTTCCTACCCAACGGACGCGCGGCTATATTCAGGATGATTTCTCCTTTTTTCTCATTGATGGTAACAATCGGAGCATCTCTGCCTAACTTACGCTGTAAAAGTCTAACTTTTCCCTGCGAATGCCCAGCAATGATTTTTTGCATACTCCTTTGGATTTGGTGCTCTTTTGTCTCACGTCTTTCCTCTGAGCGCTCCCGAGCAATAGCGTTTATTTTATCGAAAACGCCTTCTAGCTTTGCGTGAAGATCAGATTGTAGTCTCTTGAAATGCTCATCGTGTTCGTTGAAACTGTCACGATCTATGTTCAAAGCAGATTCGAGCCCCTCATCAACGAAGATTTCTCCAGAGACCCATCTGCTGCGTATAGTTTCAATCTCTTTGTAATACTTTAAGAATGTGGGATCATATCCTCCGATCCCAACTTCGCGTAAACGGAGTTGCACACCGTTCAATTCTAAAGGCCTGATAGCTCTGGGAATTTGTGCGAACAAATAGCCTGAGTATCTTAAACGAGACTTAAAAACACGTTCATTAAAATCGATAAAATATAACTTTGGTGTCACATCCTCTTCTGTTGGGAACTGTACATACCGTCGCAAATCGATTCCATCAAAAACAACCCTGAAATTGTAGTTTATCAACTTTGATTGATGATCCTTTATGAATTTTATCGCACTTTCAAACTCATGAGACTCGTTTCCATTTGATTTAGCTCCACCTCTGGAAAAATACGCAACATTGATCGGATACTCTTGGATCTTGCCACAGTAGGGTAGTGGGCAGAGAATAGATAGTTCCCAAATTGTTTCCAAATAAGACTTGCAGTCGCGCACCGACTTGCTCTTCTTATAGAATTGAGAATGTAAATCTGCTTGACTAAATGATATCTTTTCGCGTTCCCTGCTAGTCATTTTGTCTTGTATACTACTTTTCATTTCACGCATAAATGTGGGACGAACATCTTTAGAATATATACGGAATCCGCGTTTCTCCTCGTCATAAGGAATCGTTTCATATTTCCATGTGCCAACATCTATCTCTCTCCGTTTAAAGTCGCTGTCGCGCATGACCTGTTCTTTGTCGGCGAAAGGAAACACATCTTCAAGAACAATCTCGCCATGATACGCTTTTACCTTTCCTTCCTCATCTTTGTAATGAGATTCGATTTTGAAACTGTGACATAATTGACCAATGGCGAGCATTCCAATACCAAGTCTGCCTATAATTGGGCGAGCATATTCATCTGTTCTATCTTTATCGCCCTTACGTTTAATACAGCTTCCGACTCCTTCTTCGCTGAAATATCGTCTGAATTCATCTAACGACATTCCTTTTCCATTATCAGAAACCGAGACAAAGTTAAATTCTGGATAATTAGTATCAATTCTGACTAACGGTGCATCCGCATCCCAAGCATTGCTGACGAGTTCTTTGAAAGCGGTTGCATTACTGCGATACAGCCCACGACTCAACTGGGCTATAGTAATATCGGCAACTCGGATGTTGCCACTGGCCTTCGCCGGAATTTTAGTCATGCTCATACCTTATAATACATCACTCGGGTCGACAACGAGTAGTTCGAAGATACTGTTCTGGATCCAATCAGTTTTGCTTGTTTCAAATGTAGTGGCCCGAGACGCTTTCGCGGCGTAAGAAGTATGTTGAAATCAGATACTGCTGCTACACGATTGCCATTAGTTAATTCAAAAGTAAACCTTTTCAATCCTTTCTCTACCTTTCCTTCGGACTCTTTCACAAGTAGTTCTTGAATATATCCTAATTCATCGGCAGTTATCAATTCCCTGGACAAGGATTTTTGCATATTCAATAGATTATTTAGAATCTCCCATCGTGTTTTCAGTAAAAAGGAACCGAATTTGACTCCATTTGATCCAAGACGTTTAGGAACGTATTGATTTTTTTGTTGTCGGATCTCGTAAAGCCAATTTCGAAAGTTCAAGAGTTCCTTCATCCACACGTCACCATTTTCAATAAAATTCTCCATTGATTTATCTCTGTCCACAACTGTACATACCCAGCAACCAAATCGTGACTTCCCGCAACTCTGTGTGCCCGTTTCAATAACGAACGGACATTCGCCGCCGGCGCAAGCGCTGCCATACAGCGCCAGCAAATTTCTATTAATGCTGCCCCACGGATTGGGTGCTTGCAAGAGGAAGGCCCATACCTCGTTGTTAGATAATTCTGCAATTGGTGCATATACAAAAGCATTAGGTAAGATATGTTTACGGAGATTTTTACCATTCTTGTAATTATTCATTGATGCCGCACGGTTCGCCGATTCTGCTTTTCGAGTTCCAAGAACGATAATTGCATGTCCATTTTTATTTACAGTATTCAAAATATAATTACTTGTCGGATTGATTTTCATTCGCTCTGTACACCAGCGAAACCAGCGATTGGGAGAGGGGTAGCCCTTACCAATCAGGTTTACCCAAAAGGTATCTTCGAGTTTAGGCCTAACCTTTACCACCTGAAATAATTCCGGTTTGTGTTTGAATAATTCTGCTTTTCCTGCTGTTTTAATTTTTTCCAACTGTTCATCTACGTATTCCGCAATTGCCGGATTCTCAACAAGCGTATCGTTGCAAAGCACATGGATTTCTTTAGATAGTTTTTTCTTGGGTAGGGTAGAAAGAGCATAAAACAGCATTTGTAATACGGTAGTACTGTCCTTGCCACCTGAAAAACCAACAATCCAAGGGATAGAATCTGCCAGATAGAGTCTTTGAATGTCAGACAAAATGGCCTTGAAATCTACCATATATCCTCATATGCAAATTCGTACCATTCTCCGATCTCCTTCAAGGGCGAATATTGTCCTCGGAGCTTTGCGCCTTTACAAGCTACCCGATGTATATTCCAGTGTCGTCGAAATAAATAAGAATAATCAGGGGCAAATACACATTATTACTTGATCTATTCATAATGACGCTACAAAAGAACCGCAATTCCCGTCAAAACGAATAATAAATAATCGGTAATAAATAATCAATTGAAAAAGCCCCCAGAATACATTCAATTTATGGTTAAAATAGTGTCAAAATATGTCACCGTGCACTATCTTCGCTTTAATATAAATGAGGCGTTTCTGCTGAGGTGACTATTGATAGCAAATCTTTAAAAATTTGAAAAAACTCAAGAAAATCTGCAAAATCTATACCCGCGAAGCTTGTCCTCGCGAAGGCGGGAGTCAGGGATCAGGTATCTGTGGTTACAATAAAGTTTTATCTATAGGCAATACGAAATCGTTATTGTGAGGAGCCCTTCGGCCATGCTCAGGGTAACAGGGTAAGTTGATTAGAGGATTTGTGGATTAGAGATTGGATACTTGATATTGGAGCTATTGAAAAGTCGAGATTGCTTCGTTATTACATTCCTCGCAATGACCCCCATTAGAGTAAAAGACACTCTAGGCAATGGGGCAAGCAGTTTTTAATAGATTTCTCGACTGCGCTGAGCTTCGCTCGAAATGACATCGTGGAAATTTTTTAATAAAAAGGATTTGCAATAAGGTTTTATCCGATATATAATTTTGAATATGAACGGATATTGCACAACGAGTTCTGCAATTTGGGCCGGTATCAGCCTCAGCCTCCTGCTATTGCGCCGTTAAGGCGAAATAATACACTTTACCCATCAAAATCTATTTTTATCCTTATTTATCGTAAATTCGTGGTATTTTGAGCCTGGTTGGGGCATAATTGGCCCAAATTAAGCCACAGATGAACACAGATTTACACAGAATAAATAAAAAACAACAATATAAATTTGAATCAGAGCAATCAGTGAAATCTGTGGTTAAAAAAGGAGAATAAAAATGTCAGAAGAAAAAGTTTTAATTTTCGACACCACTTTGCGGGACGGTGAGCAAGCACCGGGCGCATCGCTTTCGATAGCTGAAAAGCTCGAAATCGCTCAGCAGCTTGCGGTTCTGGGCGTAGATATAATCGAAGCCGGCTTTCCGGTCTCTTCGCCTGCTCAGTTCGAGGCAACGAGGCTTGTTGCCGAGCAGGTTGTCGGGCCTGCCCC
>JGI24422J19971_10002523_pt1 | contig 11379 bp, 6 predicted proteins | sample DeeMarSWOR152_54_FD_19971 | JGI IMG/M metagenome (IMG submission 19971)
CCGCATTGTGCGCGCTGAAAACAGGGAATACACACACGCACGGCCACGGACGGGCACACGGCCACAGGGAAAAGAAGTCAAAAGAAAACCGTTATTTACTGAGGATCAATCATTTATCTCGCCAGAACTGCAACAATCAGAGAAGGAAAATCTTGGGCATTCTCTATCTGATAGATTCCCAAACCGATGGCGATGAGGTGAAACTCCGCTTTTATGATGCTTCATCAGAAAAGGTGAGGGAATTCAGAGACGGTGATTACAGACCTCACTTTCTGATCCCTTATCCACTTAGCCAGGAAGACAAACACAGTGTCGAAAGAATCGTTGGCAAAGTATCTACAGTCAAGAAAAGAGAGATCTTTGCAGATAAGATGAAAACATTGGCTAAGATTGAGATTAAGAACCCTGCCAACACCGAAAGATTTGGCAAGATGTTCAAGAAGAGTTGGGAGAGTGAGATCGAGTTCAGCCATGGATACGCCTACGATCATGGCTTGGTTTTTGGCTCACCACATATTCCACAAGGAAAACGTCTTGCACTCGTTTCTAACGTTCCAGAAGAGCAAGCATCAAGATTTAGGAAAACCTTTGCTGGCGTGAAGAAAACTGACCCACCGAAATACAACATGCTGGAATACTGGTTCAATTTACTGCATCAACCAATACCGCGCGTTAAACCCGAACTACTAGGCATGACAGAGGATACCACCCCCGAAAAATACTATCACACGTTCATGTTGTCCAGAATAGCCAACTTACCGGTCCCACAAGCCTACTCAAGCAAAAGGGTAAGCGAATGGATAAAATCCATAATCTACACGTATTTCAGAGGGAATAAAATCCTAATTCCCACATCAAAGGAGTTGAGAAGGGGAAGGAAAGTAAAGAGATCTGTTCCCGGGGCATTAACTATAACGCCGCAGAGTGGAATCTACTTCAACACAGTCGTAACCGACTTTGAAAGCCTCTATCCCAGCTGCATAGACACCTACAATTTATCGTATGAGACAATTGACTGCGAACACAGTGAATGCAGAGACAACAAGATCTCTGAGCTGGATCATCACGTCTGCACAAAGAGAAGAGGCTTCTACGCAGTTCTGGTTGGAGCCTTGAAGGATCTTCGCATTCACTGGTTCAAACCCCTTTCAAAGGATGCCACAATCTCGAAGGAGGAGCGGCGTTTGGCCGAGACTACGGCAAAGCTGCTCAAACTCATAACGGTCTCAAGCTACGGAGTGACTGTTAGAATACACGGACTTGCGTCTACACCTTTAGCCGAATCCATAACAGGTTACGGTCGTTACGCCCTTCAGACAGCTTGGAACATGGCTGAAGACAGAAACCTGCGCCCAATTTACGGCGATACCGACTCGATATTTCTCGATGATCCGTCGGAAGAAGAAGTGAACTCGTTAATTAGCACTGTGAAAGAGAAACTTCGATTAGATCTAGCAGTTGAAAAGCGGTATGCATTGTGCGTCTTATCTGAGGCAAAGAAGGCTTATTTTGGCATTCTAGAAGACGGCACGCCCGACCTCAAAGGGCTAACGGTCATCAAGTCAAATGCGCCCACTTTTATCCAAAACGTGTTTCAGAGATGTATTAAGGAGCTGGAACATGTGAAAGATATGAGGGATTATGAAGCAGCGAAGAGAAGAATCGTAACCACAGTCCAAGATGCCATAGAAAAACTAAGACAGAGGAAGGTTAAACTCGAAGATCTAGGGTTTTCGGTGAAACTGTATTTCGATCCAAATGAGAAGCTTGAGGCAAAGGGATCTCTGCCTCAACCTTACCAATGTGCTGTCCAACTCATCGATTTGGGGAGAAAAGTACAGAAACGCGACACGGTTTCCTTCGTCAAGGTCAAACCATTCAACTACGGAGGAAAGCGTTTCACTGTTAAACCATCAGGCCAGGTGAAAAACATTTCAGAGATTAACGTTGAGGACTACATCCGAAACCTTAGAACTGCCCTAGGTCAAACGTTTAGTCCCATGAACGTAAGGTTTGAAAAGAAAAGAGATATGAAAATATCTGAGTGGTTCGGCGACAGAAACTAGCCTTCTTCTGATTACCTGTTTTTATGCAGGTCATTGCCAGCGTAGTATTTTTCTTCCGTAGAAAACTTCTGGCAATATTAGGAAGCCTGAAAGTGAGATCGGTATAACCATCGCCCAGTCGATGAGTTGCAAGGGGGCTGTGCCAAACAAACCTACGTAGGGTACGAGAAAGGTTCCAATTGCCGATATCAGCACGGCGAACAACAGAAACTTGTTTGATGTAAATCCTACTCTAAACGCATTATGCTTCTCTGAACGGCAGTTCCATACGATAATCAGCTCCTGTAACGTTGCTTGTACAAAAGCTAGGCTCCGTGCCTCTGCTAAAGGCTCATTCAACACATAGCGCGCAACATAAAATAAGACCCCCGTTCCCAAAAACTGTGTTACGAATGTAGCGAGGATTGAAGCTATTCTTCCGTGTAGTATACCCTCGTTTGGATTGCGTGGTTTCCGCTCCATCACATCGTCTGCAGGGGGGTCCATGCTCAAGGCTATGGCTGGTCCTCCATCTGTGACTAGGTTTATCCATAGGATCATGCCGGGAGTTAAAGGAAGTTCTAAGCCGAGTAATGCAAAGGTGCCGATGACCAGTAGCTCGTCGAAATTGGAGCGCAATAGGAAGAAGGAGAATTTTCGTATGTTGTCATAGATGCTTCGTCCTCCTTCAACGGCGTTGACTATTGTTGCAAAGTTGTCGTCTGCTAGAACCATGTCTGCTGCTTCTCTCGTTACGTCTGTGCCAGTAATTCCCATGGCCACTCCGATGTCTGACTGCTTAAGGGCTGGCGCATCGTTCACTCCGTCGCCCGTCATAGCAACGATGTGGCCCTTCTTTTTTAGTGCCCTTACTATTCGGAGCTTGTGTTCTGGAGAAACCCTGGCGTAAACTACTACATCTTCGACTATGTTTTCGAATCCTTCATCGCTCATACTATCTAGTTGAGTGCCCGTCAGAACCATATCGCTTTTCAACATACCTAACTCTTTGGCTATTGCAACCGCGGTTAGCTTGTGGTCGCCTGTGATCATCACGGTCTTTATCCCAGCGTTCTGACACAGTCGATTAGCTTCCTTTGCTTCTTCTCTGGGAGGGTCGATCATGCCCACTAAACCGACAAAAACCAGTCTCATCTCAACGTTCTCTTCGTCGAAATCTCCTAAGACATCCTTTGGCAGTTCTCTGTAGGCTAACCCTAGTAGGCGAAGAGCTTCGCTTGCCATCTCTTCATTAATCTTGAGAATTGATTGATGTTTCTGTTTGGTTAACTTCTTCTCTCTGCCGTTGTGAAGAATATAGTCGCATCGTTCCAAGATAGTTTCGGGAGCCCCTTTGACATAAGCGTAAATCTTTCCTTCCGGTGATCGGTGCACTGTTGTCATGCGCTTTCTTTCGGACGTAAAGGGCACCTCTCGCATACGAGGGTACATCTGCTCCAAGTTTTCTTTTATCATTCCTGCCTTGGCTGCGGCTACAATCAATGCCCCTTCTGTGGTATCTCCGATCACGCCTTTCCCATCATAAGAGGCGTTGGAGCACAAGACGCCAGCTCTTAACAGCAAAGCGAGATTGGTATCGTCCTTTGGGTCTATGCGAGAGCCGTTCAGGAGAAAATCGCCTTTAGATTCGTATCCGACGCCGGTTACATCGATAGTCTTGTCGTTTGTATAGAGCCTGCGTACAGTCATTTCTCCCTTGGTTAAGGTGCCAGTTTTGTCGGAACAAATGACGGTTGTGGCTCCTAATGTCTCCGCTGAAGCGAGTCTTCTGATGATTGCATTGCGTTTTGCAAGTTCACGAGCGCCAAGGGCAAGCGATATAGTTACTACCGCTGGCAAGCCCTCTGGAACCGCTGAAACCGCGAGTGCCACCGCCACCATAAAGGTGTCTGTAATATTTTTTATGATGTCGGGGCCTTCCGTCACCCCAAGAATGAATATCTCGTACAATTCAAGAGCGAATATGACAATACACACGGCCACAATTATTATTCCCAATTTCTTGGCGAAACGCGTTAGCTTCTGCTTTAGAGGAGTTTCCTCCTCTTCAACAGCTTGAACCATTTCAGCGATTTTTCCAAACTCAGTTTTCATGCCTGTGGACGTTATTACACCCTTTCCTCTACCATAAATTACATGAGTAGCCATGAAAACCGAGTTCTTTCTATCCGCCACGGGCGTCTTGTCGTCAACAACCCCTATTTCCTTTTCCACCGGAGTAGATTCACCAGTCAGAACTGCTTCATCAGTCTTCAAATCTACTGTCTCCAATAGTCGACAATCCGCTGGGGCACGGTCACCTGCTTCAAGAAGAACGATATCGCCTGGAACGACCTCTCTTGCTGGTATAATCGCTTCCTTTCCTTCACGCAATACTCGCGCCTTAGGGGCTGTCAACTTTTTCATGGCTTCCATTGCTTTTTCTGACCGATATTCTTGAACAAAGCCAACAACAGAGTTAAGGACCACAATAGCTCCAATTGTAATAGCGTCTACATATTCTTCGATAGATCCTTCTGCGCTTGGAGCAGCGGTAGTTCTGTACCACGCCACTATGACAGAAATCACGATGGCAATCAAAAGCATGATTACAAAGACATCTTTAAACTGATTAAGGAATATTCGAAGAGGAGTCACTCTTTTCCGCTCTGTCAACTCATTGTATCCAAATTCGCGGAGTCTACGTTCAGCCTCCTCTTTACTCAACCCTTTGCGGTTGGTTTGCAGGCTTTGCATAACTGCTTCAGTATCCATAGCATGCCAATCGGAAGCGATCTGCACTGTTTGTTGTCCCAAATTCTTTCTCCTAGCTACAGCATATTTCCTCAAGGCTTTAGACGAATCTTTCTTATAGAGTTTTTTCATGAACGAAAAAACTACTGATGAATATTTGTATAGCTACACGGCATAGGCTATCTCATCTACGGCCTCTGGATTTCTAAGAGTTGAGAGGTCTCCTAATTCTTCTCCAAGCACCCGCGCTCTTACCACGCGCCGCATGATCTTTCCGCTTCTGGTCTTCGGCACGTCCTTGACGAACCAGAGTTCGTCGGGTCTCGCTATTTTTCCCATTTCATGCGCTACGTGTTCCCTTAACTCGTTTCGAAGCTCATCGCTCGGGAGCACTCCTTCTTTCAGGACTACGAAAGCAACTATGGACTCGCCCTTTATTTCGTGCGGTTTCCCTATTACAACAGCTTCAGCTACCTTTCTATGGCTCACTAACGCCGACTCAACTTCGTAGTTGCCTATTCTGTGCCCAGCTACCTTGAGGATGTCGTCTGCTCTTCCTTGTATCCAGAAGTAGCCATCCTCGTCTTTTCTCGCTTTGTCACCAGCAAGGTACATGTGGGGCAATCTGCTCCAATAAACCTGCTTATATCTCTCAGGAGCCTTGTAAAGGCCCCTCAGCATCGCCGGCCACGGCGTAAGCAAATATAGATCGCCCCCACCCCGTTTGACCAGTTTGCCACTTTCATCAAACACGTCAGCAGAAAAGCCCGGGAGAGATCTTGTAGTTGAACCAGGCTTGAGTGGGGTTGCTGGCAACGGGGATATGACGAAGGATCCGGTTTCTGTTTGCCACCAAGTGTCCATTATTGGGCAGCGCTCTTTACCGATATATTTGTAGTACCACATCCACGCTTCTGGGTTTATGGCTTCTCCAACCGATCCCAGCAGCCTCAACGAACTTAAGTCATGCTTGTTCGCCCATTCTTCCCCAAATCTCATGTGCATTCTTATGGCTGTTGGAGAGGTGTAAAAGGTTGTTACTCCGTATTTTTCTACTATTGACCACCATCGGTCTGGTTTGGGATAGTCAGGTGCTCCCTCGTACATTACCGAGGTGGCTCCTAAAATCAAGGGAGCATACACGATATAGCTGTGTCCTGTGACCCATCCAATGTCTGCTGTACACCACCATATATCTTCATCCTTCATATCAAAGACCCATTTCAGAGTGGCGGCTGCTCCAACAGCGTATCCGCCGTGGGCGCAGATCACTCCTTTTGGTTCGCCAGTCGTGCCAGAAGTGTACAAAATGTATAAAGTATCGTTTGCGTCTAGCTTCTCAGTCTCACATTCCGTTGGTTGACCTTCACAAAGAGCGTGACACCAGCGATCTCTGTCCTCATTCCATGGAATCTCCTCACCAGTATGCTTATGAACAATTACACTCTCAACAGAAGGAGCGCCCCTTACCGCATCATCTGCCTGAGTCTTCAGAGGAACAGTTTTTCCACGCCTGTGAAAACTGTCACAAGTTATCAACACCTTCGCCTCAGCGTCTGCTATCCTCTTTTGCAGACCACCGACGCTAAAGCCTGAAAAGACGACGCTGTGAATCGCCCCGATCTTAGCACATGCCAACATAGAGATCGGCAACTCAAGAACCATGGGCAGATAGATTCCAACACGGTCACCCTTTCTGACCCCAATGCTCTTGAGGGCATTTGCCAGCTTGTTCACCTGTACAGACAGGTCCCGGTAAGTTAGCTTTCTGACATCTCCAAGTTCCCCCTCGTAAATGAAGGCAACCTTATTCTTTCTGTAGGTTTTCACGTGTTTGTCTAAAGCGTCGTGGACAATGTTGTACTCAGCGCCTACAAACCACTTGGCATAGGGCTCATTCCACTCCAGAACCTTCCCGTAAGGTGTATACCATTCTACAACATCCCTTGCGATTTCACCCCAAAACCATTCCAAATCTTTCGCCTTCTCGTACAACTCGTCAAAACTCTTGATGCCATGTTCATTCATCCATTTCTTAACATTAGTCTGTTCAACAAACTCTTTGGATGGTCTAAAAACTCTCTTTTCCTTAAGCAAAACATCTATGGCCGTAGTTTCAGACAATCAATCTCACCATTTGGAAGCGTTCTCTTAAGAGAATCACTTATAAACGTTCTTTATGCGCGCGTGCACTCCAGATGATGCCAACCCAACCATCTCATGTTAGCAACATAGATTTATAAATTACTAATGGTAAGAGTTTGAGGCGATTACAAATGGAACTGCAGATAATTGCACCTATTGCAGCCTTAGCCTCGATCGTCTCCGCGCTTTACCTTTATCGCTACGTTAACAAGCACGACGCTGGTTCTCCAAAAATGAGGGAGATCGCCGACGCAATAAGGATAGGAGCCAACGCTTATTTGAAGAGGCAAACCATGGCATTGGCCTTGTTCGTTGCTGTTATGGCGATAATACTTGGGGTCGCCTTCGCTAATTACCACTTAGCAATAGCTTATATTCTTGGATCAATCTGCACTACTGCAGCCGCATATTTTGGGATGAATGCTGCTGTTAGGGCGAATGTGAGAACCGCAAACAGCGCCAAAAAGGGGGTAAACGTGGCGCTTCCCGTGGCGTATTTTGGCGGAGCAGTTATGGGATTATCTATTGTGGGAATGGCTGTGTTGGGAACGAGCATACTCTATTTTATCTACAACAATATTCTCCATGCCCCTGAGACAGCGTTATCTACTGTTTTGGGTTTCAGTTTTGGAGCAAGCGCTCTTGCGCTTTTCGCAAAGGCTGGCGGAGGCATATTCACAAAAACAGCTGACATAGGCGCCGACCTTGTGGGTAAGGTTGAACTTGGCATTCCCGAGGATGATCCGCGGAACCCAGCTGTCATCGCAGATAATGTAGGGGACAATGTAGGTGATGTGGCTGGAATGGGCGCTGACTTGACCGACTCCTACATCGCCGGCATGATGGCAACCATGCTACTTGGTGCAGCGATATATCACGAACCAATCTATGTCATTCTACCACTAATAGTTAAAGCCTTAGGAATAATTGCTTCAATTCTTGGAATACTTTTTGTACGGGTGGGAATCAAAGGAAACCCCGGCGCCTCGCTTAACAGAGGAACATTCGCAACGTGCATAATATTTGCAGTCCTACTGTTTCTGACGATAGATTCCTAAAGATAGGGGAACATGGGCTCGGTATATTCTTTTCAACGATAGCAGGATTAGTCGCTGGAGTGATCATTGGGATAACGACAGACTTTTTCACCTCAATAGATAGAACTCCCGTTTTGAGGACAGCTGAATCCTCGAAGACTGGTGCCGCAATAAACATTTTGTCTGGTTTTTCGTACGGTCTATTGAGCATAATTCCGCCCGTTATTGGGATTGTCTTAGCAATCTTGGCTTCTTGGAACATATCGTTAATGTATAATCTTAATCCCTTCTATGGTATTGCTTCAGCGGCAGTTGGCATGCTAGCCACACTGGGAACGGTGATTGCTGCAGACGCTTACGGTCCTATAGCGGACAATGCGAAAGGAATTGCAGAACAATCTGGGTTGGGCGAAGACGTGATTAAGGTGGTAGATCGATTAGATGCCGCGGGTAACACTACGAAAGCTATATCAAAAGGGTTCGCCATTGGTGCCGCCGCGTTGCAGGTTATTGCGTTGTTTTTTGCCTACGCAATGGAGGTTGGAATTCCTGAAACAATAAACCTCATGGATCCATACGTTCTAGGTGGGGTGTTTATTGGTGCAATGATGCCGCCTGTGTTCTCTGCACTTTTGATATTGGCGGTGGGAAAAAATGCTTATAGAATGGTTGAAGAAGTAAGAAGGCAATTTAAAGAAATTCCAGGCTTGATGGAGGGTACGTCGAAACCGGACTACGCAAGGTGTGTAGACATTGCAACTAAGGGAGCCTTGAGGGAGCTTATTCCTTCGGGGGTCTTGGCTATTGCAGTTCCGTTGGCAGTTGGTTTTACTTTGGGCAAGGCAGCACTTGCTGGGTTCCTTGGCGGAAGCATAATTACAGGAATAATTTTTGCCCTATTGATGGCGAATGCTGGTGGGACATGGGATAATGCAAAGAAATACATTGAGGAAGGAAAATTTGGAGGAAAAGGCTCCGACGCTCATAAGGCTGCAGTTATTGGCGATACAGTTGGAGATCCGTTTAAGGACACAGCTGGGCCGTCACTGAATACGATGATAACAGTTATGGCGCTTGCTGCGACGGTTTTTGCGCCTTTATTTTTGTAATTGGCTAGATGCCCCCTAGAACAAAGACTATGGCTATTATGAGTAGTCCAGCTGCAACCGTTTGGACACCGTATAACAGAATGTTTTCCTTAGCGATTCTTCCAAGGTAAAGGCCTAAGGAAAATAGTGTGGCTAATGTGAGGACTAGTGAGATAATGTAGGCATCCCAGATGGCAAACGCTCCCGTCAATGCCAGTATAAAGGGAATAAGAGAGATAACCGCTGTCAACATAGGTGAAGCGCCATCAATAAGAGCGGCATAAACAGAAACGAAGTCAGAAGCGTCACTCTGTATAGAATTGGTAAGATCGGTGAGCATGGCAGCCTCGAGATCTTTGAGATGCCTCTTTCTCTCAGCCCTTTCAGTCATGTAGGCGCCGAAGAGGCCAGACACCCCCATAGCAAGACATGCTCCTAACCCTGCTGTGACGATTATTTCAGGCTTTGTGACTTCCACAATCCAAGAGCCTATAATGATGCCCAGTACAGTCATTGAGCCGTCAAAGCCGTTTTTAATGAAGTATCTTCTGGCAATGGGGCTCATCTGCGTAATCCGCAGATACGATCGAATTTTTCGAAAAAGAGTTCTAACGCGTTTTGTCATGCGTTGACCACGCCGAGAAGACAGTGCTTCTCATTTTCGTCACTTGTTTGTACTCTAGCATACGTTTAACTCGATTATAAATTTTGATGTGGCTTAGATCGCAGAACGCGTGCCCTCTGAACTTCACTGCGTGAAGAGGTTCAGAATATCTAAGCCCAAAAGGATCAGAATGACGTTAGCCACAAGAATGATTAAGGTGAGGTAGATCAGTGTTCTTTCCACTCCATGTATCATACCTAGATCTTGTAGGTTGAGAATGCTATCCAGCGCGCTGTTGTTCGAGTCGAGGAGAGAAAGTTCCCGTGAAATGTTATTGATCGCATAATTCAGAGTAGGCACAATCTCCTCGTTAAGCTGAAGGGTTGGGACTACCCCTTCTCTCATGCTTAGCATCAACTCTCTCTGAGACCATAAGGTCCGCTCAAAGNTAGATATCTCTCTCTTTAGTGCAAAAACTGAGTGACTGATCCCTTTGTCCCGTGGATTTGCGAGCGCCCTTTCTTCCACCTTGTCAATTCTCTCTCTAAAAGAAATGATAACATCCAGATTTTCATTGGTTGCCTCATGAAATAATCTACTGAGAGCAAACGATGAACTTATCGCTTTGACTCCCGAGACGCAGACAATGCCTGAAACACAATCCTGCAAAGTCTTCAGCGTGTTATCAATCGGTCCAGAAGAACCCTTGTCCCTCACAGTTACAAACATTTTATCGTTTAAGAACACATAAATTGGCTGAACCATCAGTCTACTCTCGAACAATACAAGAGGAATAGAAACCGCAGTATAATCATGCTTTCTTTCATAGCGTGAAAATATCCTTTGCCTCTTAATGGCATCAATAATATTTGTTTCCCTTAGTAGTCCAGCGACAATTTCAAGTTCCCTATCGTCCGGTTCCAAACAGTCTACCCACAGCCAATCAGCCTTTCCACTGAGTTCTTCAAGTTCGTCCAGGGAATCAGCATCGCATGCTCGTAATTTTTTGGATTTTATGGTATATGCCCATATCATTTGTTTACCGTTCCATCGAAACTGTCTAAAAATCCCTATTCCTGCTTATAAAGTTGCTTTACTTACAAGGTAGGGCGTCGTTGAAAGCTAGCCGCGTTGGCACATTTGTAGACAGTGAACCATAAATGAGGCCGTTTCATGTTTCAGTCCCACGCCATGCTTTGCGATCATCCCCAGTTTGGTACGTTAACGCCCATTTTGCTCACTTCATAATAAACTTATGAGGTGTTGATGAGCAGGAGCGATTCGCCTAAACCTTTTCTTGTGCTATATTTTTTGACTCTTTTTTTCATATTGGTTTCTTAGAAAGTCAAACCTCTGAGGTTCCAGTCGTCTGTTGCAAACTTTTCTCTGCGAAGCGTATTAGCTAGACTTAGCTCATGACTTGTGAGTTCTTCTTCTTCAAGCTGAATTTTTAATGCTCTTTTAAATCCCATAACCAATGCTTCGTATGCTTCTTCAACGGAGACTCCTGACATGGTTTCGTTTGTGACCGAGGTGATTTTATTCTTAGCTATGTTCATTACATCCATGCTTGTTTTCGCCCGTGCGACTCTCAGATACGTGAACATCTTTTCTAGGTCTACGTCTATCAGCAATGTTCCGTGTTGGAGCAACACTCCTCTCTTGCGGGACTGTGCGCTTCCAGAGATCTTTCTGTTGCTTATGGT
>JGI24422J19971_10002524_pt1 | contig 11379 bp, 10 predicted proteins | sample DeeMarSWOR152_54_FD_19971 | JGI IMG/M metagenome (IMG submission 19971)
AGGCGCATTATTTCGTTAAAGGAGAAAGGCTTTCGCAAATAATACGCTCCAGTTTCCCTTAAGAATGACCTAGTTTCACTGTTTAGGGTATCACCGGTGATAAAAATTAACTTCTCAAGAAGTTTCGGCTTTCTTTCCTTCACTGCATCATAGAACTGCTTCCCATCCATCTGCGGCATCTTTATATCAGTGATAATAAGATCAACATCATTGTGCATCAAAATCTCAAATGCATCGTTTCCTGAACCGGCGCTTAGTACATTAAATCCTTTGCGCTGGAAAAAATCCTCAAGAAGCCTTACAATGACAGGTTCATCATCGACAACAAGTATGGATTCACCATGAGCGCTGATGTCTTCTTCCTGATATCCACCTTCTTCGGCAAGAGTGACCTCCTCCATTACAGCCGGGAGTGAAATGCTGAATATTGTCCACCCCTTTTCACTTTTCACCTGAAGCTGACCGTTGTGGTCTTTTACAATACCATAGGACGTTGAGAGACCAAGTCCGGTGCCTTTTCCTACTTCTTTAGTGGTAAAAAAGGGATCAAAGATCTTTCCTATAATATCTTTCGGAATTCCCACACCATTGTCTGCGATTTCTGTTACAATTCTTTGTTGAGTACGGTGAAATCTCGTCTGTACCTTGATCATTCCGTCCTTCTTCCCATCGGTAATCGCCTGTTCAGCATTGATAAGTATATTCAGCACCACTTGCTGGAGCCTGACGAAATTCCCATATACCGGTGGCAGGTCATCCTGAAAATTACATGCCACCTCTATGTCGTTGACTTTGTGCTGATACTGCCTGAGTGAAAGAGTCCCTTTTATAACATCATTGATGTCGATGTTCTCTTTCTCAACGTTTTCTCTTCGCGCAAACTTCAGAAGGTCTTTTACAATTGTTCTTGCTCTTTTGATTGAATCTAATATATTATCTAGCTTTTCTCTCTCGCCTGTATTTTTCTCAGAATCCATTGCCATCAGCTCTGCATATCCCATGGCAGAGAAAAGAGGATTATTCAGTTCGTGAGCGACCCCAGCCACAAGTTTGCCGATAGCGGCGAGCTTCTCAGACTGGATGAGCTGTTCCTGCGTCTGTTTTAATTGTTCAATCGCAGACTTGAGTTCCTGATTTGCCTTTAAAGTTTCTTCACTCAACTGCCTGTATTTTTCTTCAACTTCTTTTTTTCTTGTGATGTCACGCAGAATAACCATTCTATAAATGCTACCATCAGGATTCTTCAGAGGTGACGAAATAACGTCAAAGGTCTTTCCATCTTCAAGTCTCAATTCCCAGCGCACATTAAGTTCTTTCTTGTTGCCATCCCATCTACAGTATGGACATGGTTTCCTTCGCTTGTATAGAATAGAATAGCATTTCTTCCGGCTTGGATCATCAATCTGATTGGCAAGGGGCTTGTTGATGAACTTTATGTTATAGTCTTGATCAACAACATACACCCAGTCTATCATGCTATTGAAGATATCGATGATCTTTTTCCTTTCTGATTCAATCTCCCGCTCTAAAAGTACGTGTTTCGTCACATCCTGAATGGTCCCAATTACACCTCTTCGCTCTCCTTCAGCAATAAACTGGGAAGCATTGATCTCAATGAATATAGACTCACCGTCCTTTCTCTTAAAGTAAATCACAAAGGGATCAACACTCAAACCTGAGGCAACAAGTAAAATATTTGAAAGAAATATTTTTTTATCCTTTTCAGAAAGGAATGAGACAAAATTGTTTTTTATATCCCCATCTAAATAACCAAGCATTCTTTCAACGGAGCTGCTCACATAGATGAACTCTCCATTAGATTTTAGTAAGAAGACAGCCTCATTCATTCCCTCAACAAGGGTGCGGTATTTGAACTCGGCCTCACTTAATTTCTTTTTCAGCGCGTGTTCCTTGACAACTTTTTCAATAAGAAAAGGAAGCTTATCAAAGCTATCCGTATTCTTACAGATATAATCATATACCCCAAGTTTGATCGCCTTCACTGCAACTTCAACCTCCCCAGCACTGGTAATCATGATTACTGGAGTTTCTATTTCTTTCTCGTGTATCCATGTGACGAGATCTATACCGTTTGCACCCTTTAATCGATAGTCAAGAAGAACGACATCATATTCTTCCTTAAGAAGTAACTGCTGAGCACTAGTGACATCAGAAGCAGTGTCCACTTTTAAATCTTTATAATGGGCTTTTAATCTATTCTTGATAATAAGCTGATGGTCAGGATTATCTTCGACAATGATTATTTTCATGGAACCCTATCTCCGGAAAAAATTAATCATTCAAAACCTGATGTTTTCAAGACATATTCGACAACATCCTCCCCCTGATCCTTTCTGCAATAAGACGGATATACTCAGGAGTTGTTCCACAGCAACCACCAATAATGGTTGCCCCCGCCTTTATTGATTCATCAATATAGGAGATCAGATATCTAGGAGTTTGATTGAATACGGTTTTCCCATTTTGCAATACTGGTAACCCTGCATTCGGATACAGCAACAGTGGGACACTCGTAAGCTTTCTCATCTCTCTTACCACCTGGATGTACTCTTCTATGAGTCCACAGTTTGTACCGATTGCTTGAGCACCTGCATCGATCAACCGATTCACAGATTCAGAAACCCCATTTCCAAAAAGAGTTCTGTATTCGCCCTTTGCGGTGCGATTGAACACAACTGACGCAAATACAGGAAGCACAGTTTCTTTTTTTAACGTTTTAACCGCAATTTCTGCCTCCCGAACATCGAGCATCGTTTCCACTAGGAAGAGATCTACCCCTGCCTCAGCAAGCAACGCACCCTGCTGGGAAAATGTGTTTTTGGCTTCGTCGATGGTCATGCCCATCTCAAAGATTTTACCCGTGGGTCCAACAGAGCCAGCAACATATCTTTCATCTGCTTTTGCGCCCTGCGCGCTTATGTAATCCTTTAAAGCCTCAATCGCAAGCATAGCACCACTGGTGTTCAATTCTTTCACCAGGTACTCTTTGCCCTTCGCATGCAATTTTACTGAGGAGCCACCAAAGGTATTTGTCTCGATGATCTGAGCACCTGCCATTAAATAATCCAAATGAATCCCTTTAACGATATCCGGGTGGAGAATATTCCACTCTTCAGGAAGCTCAGATGGGCTCAGGCCCTGGGCTTGTAAAAGCGTTCCCATTCCACCATCGAGCACTACATACTCTTTCGCAGCAAGCTCAGTAATACTTCTTCCCATGAATAATCTCTCCCTTTTCTTTAATGGAGCAATCACTTAATTTCAGAAAGAAAGCTCATTACCAAAGTAGGAGTATATCTACATAGAGTATATTATTTTTTACTCAAGAAAAAAAATTTTTTATTCTTTTGCAATCAATATGCAAATAAATTAAAATTAAATTAACAACTAAGATAGGAAACATAATTTTATGAGCAAGAATATACTGATTGCTGAAGACGACAAAAATATCGCCAACCTCATAAAGGAAATAGTTGAAAGAAAAGGACATACAGCAGCCATTACCACAGATGGGGACGAAGCTTATAAAGTGTTTTGCAATATAAAGTTCGACCTCATCATCACCGACTTGAAGATGCCAAAAGTGGATGGAATAACCTTCATAAAGCTTGTGAGAGAAAAAAACCACAATATTCCGATCATTATAGTAACAGGCTATGGATCAGAAAAGAACCGTACACTCGCTGAAAATTATGGTGTCTTCAAAATCCTCTCAAAACCCTGTTCAATTGTCGATATAACGCTGGCAATTGAGCAGGCCCTCCAGCACAATTAGTGTGTTTGAGTATTGCCCAATTCCCGCCCAGATTGTATATTAAAAAAAATTCACATTGGATAAAATAATGAAAGAAATCAACTGGATTGTGGGCATTATCCTGTCTATTGCAACCTCGTTCCTCCTGCTCCTATCCTTTCCTATGTACAACATCTGGGCACTGGGCTTTATTGCACTTGCACCAATTTTCTTTATTGTGTATACAACTAGCTTGAAAAAGACCCTACTCTATGGCATTGTTAGTGGATTTCTCTTCTACTGTCTGTATCTTTTCTGGATGAATGCGTATCTTGCGATTGTAGGCGTTGCATTCGTGACTATTGTATACGGCGGATATTTTATGATTGCCCTTCTTCTCATTAACCTGGCAGGAAGAGCTTTCCCGAAATACAGAGCAATTCTCACTCCATTTATCTGGATATCCATTGAATATATACGGAGTTTTGGGTTTTTGGGATTCACCTTTGGATCGATCGGATATTCCCAGCATAGTTTTCTAAGATTTATTCAAATCGCTGATATTGGAGGAGAAGCCCTTATTTCTTTTATAATCGTAATGTTCAATGCCGGTATCGCTCATATATGTGTATTGCTCTATGAAAAAAAACCGGAGAGGTTGCTGGGTAAAAATGCTCTTCCTCTCTACATCTCCATGGGCCTAGTTATTGTTAGTTTATTATACGGAACATTCAGGCTTAAGGAGCCAATTCCAAGAGAGCCGCATATGAAACTCTCCATGATACAGGCGTTGAGCAGCCCGAGGACGAAATGGAAAACTGAGAAATGGAAGACCCTTAACCAGCTCATGGACCTCACTATAGAAAGCTACCATGAAAATCCTGACATAGATTTGATCGTATGGACAGAAACAGCTATCCGAACGAGTCTCAGACCTAATCTCATATACGGAACTGCCTACCATACGAGAATCCAGCGGATGATAAGAGCAATAAGTAAATATTTTATAATCGGATCCCCCGACAACTACTCAGTCAATAAAGAAAAAGATGTAAATCCTGATTCTCTGACCAAGGTGTATCCTACAAAGGGTGAAGAAGAAATATGGACGAACAGCGCCTATTTTTTAAATAGCGATGGGGAAATTATCGGAAAATACGATAAGATTCAACTAACGCCCTTTGGAGAGCATTTCCCTCTTGGAAAGCGTATAAAATTTCTCCAGAAGGTTCTCGATAAGTTCACCGACAGTGCCGGTTTTACACCAGGAAGAGAGTATACCGTATTTGAATATGAAGACCTCAAATTTGGAGTTGTAATCTGCTGGGAGGGAACATACAGCTACCTTATACGACGGTTTGTGAGCAGTGGTGCTGATTTCATCATTAACATCTCCAACGATATGTGGACGCAAACTGCCGCAGGTCATTACCAACATTTTACCATCACAAAATTTCGAGCCATTGAAAATAGAATTTGGTTCACCCGTGCGGCAAATGACGGTGTCACTGCCTTTATAGACCCCCACGGGAAGGTAGCGGAATCTCTCCCAATAAAAGAAGTGGGATACATTACCGGTGAAATAGGGCCAAAAGTGCGAACAACATTTTATACAAAATATGGAGATATACTACCCAAGATAAGCCTTGCTGTTCTCATCTCCTCTTTTATATTCTCGATTTTTCTCTTAGCAAAAACACCACCCACGAAGAAAAAAAGTAAAATATGAAAACAAAAAGAATACTCCTGATCCGACATGGGGAAAGCATATCAAATAAAAATCGTATAATTACAGGGAGAACAGATGGGTTCGATGTCATAAAGCTAATGAACTTTACTCCATAAAGGGGATCGCTGGATGTCGTTTATTTACATAACCGGTGGTGCAAATTCTGGGAAGAGCAAGTTTGCCCTCGAATTTTTCAGGGAGAGGAGTGATATTACTTTTATTGCAACCGCAGTAGCTACAGATCAAGAAATGGAAATGAGAATCCACACACATAAACAGCAGCGACCATACACGTGGGACACAATTGAAGAACCAGTTGACCTAATAAAGGCCGTGAACTCTACAAAGAAAGAGCACAGGGGAATAATCGTCGACTGTCTTACTTTCTGGGTCTCCAATCTCATATACAATGAAAAATTAGACCACGAACAGATACTCGAACGAGCTGAAAAAGCTTCAAACCTTCTGAGGGAGCTCGACAAATCCGGGATAGTTGTCACAAATGAACTAGGGATGGGAATAGTACCCGGAGACCACGAAAGTAGATATTTCAGGAGGGTTGCCGGTGAGGTAAATCAGATTTTTGCCGGAAAGAGTAAAGAAGCTTGGCTCATTGTGAGCGGTATTCCTTTAAAGATTAAATAGTTGCCTCAGCAACATTCATCCATAGCAATAAGGGCAGCACCAATAGCGCCGATTATCTGGGGATTTGCAGGCACGAGAATGGAAGACCCCAACTTTTCTTCCAGAGCACGTATTACACCTCTATTCTTTGCAACGCCGCCTGTGAGCATGAGCGGTGGTGACATGCCAACTCTATGCACCATTCCAGTAATCCTGCTTGCAATGGAGTTCATCAGGCCCCGGATTATAATCGCTTTTGAATGCCCTTCAGCAATCAGGGAAACGACCTCTGACTCTGCGAAAACAGTGCACATACTGGATATTTCAACGCTCCCCTCCCCTGAAACTGCGATTTCTCCAAGTTCTTCGATGCTGACCTCAAGAGCTCGTGCCATGACCTCCAGAAATCTCCCAGTTCCTGCAGCGCACTTTTCATTCATTAAAAAATCAAGACTCTTTCCTTCCTCGCTTACCTTTATAACCTTGCTGTCTTGGCCCCCTATGTCAATGACCATTCTTACATCATTGTTCAAATGCCATGCACCGCGAGCATGACAGGATAATTCAGTCACTGTTTTATGACCAATACCGGTGGATTTTCTTCCATATCCTGTGGTTACGATAAAGTCAAAATCACCACTCTTCAATCCAGTTTCAATACACGCAGTAGAAAAGACCTTTTCTACGGCGGATTTACTGTTGGGTCCAGTATCCATAACTATACTGTGATACAGCACTCCTTCCTTGAGGACAACCATCTCCGTTGAAACTGAACCTATATCTATACCGGCAGTGATCATCTATGTTTCCTTCCTTTAACCAAGGATTTCCATGAATCCCTCAAGTCTCGTGATATATTGAGCTTCAGAATAGTTCCTCGAGTCAATACAATCACCGTCAAGGTTCAGAAAGGGTATTCCATATTCCATTACCGTGTCCTTTATCAATCTTACTGCTCCATTACTCTGCCTGCAGCCCCAGTGGGAAAAGTGAATAACCCCATCGATTTGATAATCTTCAATTGTCCTCCTTATATAATTCAACCGTTTCTCTATACTGCCTACCCAGAGGTTACTCATTAATTTTTTTGCAAGACTTTCCCATGGGTTGTGGATGTTTAACTCTTCCCAATAAACACTATTTATTTCTTCTGCCACAATGACTGCTCCCAAATCCCTTTCTAGATACTTCATGAGTGTATTTGGGAAAAAAGGTTTCAAATGAAGCCACAAGATTCGTTTTTTTCCATTAATTTTGTTAAACCGTGCATCTGCCCTCTTCTTTAACTCTTCCATATAGGCTTTGTAAAGAGAAGCCCCGGCTCTGGAGCCCAGAAGGGAGCCTATGACCAGGACAAATAATAGACTCTCCTCTCCATAAATAAGGGGAGTGTGGTGTCTTTTGAGATTGTTTATATCAAGAAGCGCTTTCCTAGCCCTGTTTGAATTTTGAAAGGCTCTCTCAAGATCAGATACTTGCAGTGACCTGCCAGTAATCTCTTCTATAGTGTGCACAGCACTTTCTATCTGTCGCGCAAGATACTTCACTGCATTCATGTCCAAGTGGTAGGGAGTATCGAAGAAGATGAGAGGAGTGGAAAAATATTCACTGACCTGGGAAAATGACTTGAACGTGCCGTCGCAGGTGTGTGAAGTTGCCATACAGAATAACGGCTTTGGTAAAAGTCCAGTCCTGGCAAGCTCGATATAGGTCCTATGAAAAGAGCAAAAATCGCTCGAAAGCCACTCCTTTTCAGCTCGAGCGAGCAGGTCGGGTGCCAGGCTCATTGACGCTGCAACTGCAGATAGCATTTCAAGTGAAAAGGGAAGCAGATTAAATGCGTGAACGAGTTCAATGGGTCCAAATAAGCTGATAAATACGCTTGAGTGTGGAGACTTGAAAATTCTTCTTGCATGATTATACAGTATAAGAGAAAGCTTTTTTTCTGAACGGCTTCCAAAAGCACGGGTTCCAAATCTACCTGCCGGAGTGAGAAAGATCTTTAAAAGAACGAGAGAAATCCCCTTTTTAATCTTTCCTGGATCCGGATTGGCAAGCAACATCTGTTTTACTCTCTTTTCCAAGCTCATTTCAGCATCTCCAGAAATCCTTCGATTCTCGTCTCCAGCTGACCTTTACCCATGGAAAAATATTCGCTCTCTAGAAATAGAGAAGGGATATGTTCTTGGTCCAGGATTTTTTTGAAGTGATGATAATCAATGAGAAAGTTATCGCAGAACTTCAGACTCACATATATTAAACTCTCAGCTTCATACTTCTTCATTTCATCGATTATGTAATGAAACCGTTCAGCATTCCTCTCCATTCGTCCGCAGGGCACCTTTACAAGATATCTTTTTGATAGTGCTCGAACAGGTTCCTCATTCTCTTCAACCAATTCCGAACTATAACGTCCTCCAAAGCAGAAATCGTCTCCAACAACTTGGCCGCCTGCCTCCTCAATGAAGCGCAGCATGGGAAATGGATCAATAAGTCCCCCGGAAACGAACACCCTTTTTCCCCTCCTCGCATCTTTTCCTGTTGTATCAATCTGAGATAGTAAAGAATCAAGAATTTTGTTCATTTCCCCTTTCGGGCGTCCCATATTTTCATTCATTATGGCTACCATAAACCTCGAGTCAAGTAGATGAGGAACCCGTGCCCTGAGAGAGTATAATTTTCTCAGTAGCCTTCTGTTCTCATTATAGACTTTCACTGACTCTCGCAGGCATTCATCGGTGATAATCGAACCTGAAACCTCCTCTAAAAAGGATGTAAAATTGAGGAGAAGGTGATGAAAATATTCATGAGAATCTGAATCCCATTTCCTAGGAATATCCAGGAAATAGGACCTGATCCCTGGTACATAATAAGACAAAATATCAAAAACCCTTCGTGATGCATCGCACGAGTGGTTCATGATGATGCACTCCAGGTCCTTTATATCACCTTTAATGATCATATCCACAACGTGTCTGAGGTAAGAGCAGAGATTGTTTGGAAGGTACGCATCTGCAATATCCAGAGAGGGGCGCTGTGGAATGAGCCTGAAAGGAACAAAACCTGAGGCATCAATGATTTCTTCAACAGTATAGGGACAGAGGATACCCACCTTTCCTTTTCGGGTAGCTGTAGATATAGAGGCGGTCAAACCTTCCAGAGTTAGAATAGGCTTATTCAATTTTTACAATATGAATTACAATCGGCAAAAGTTTACTTGATTATTTTGTAATTTATTTTTATACTACCTTTGTGTCTACAAAAAAACTTTTGTATAAGGGTATCCAGGTTTTACCCTCCTGAATCTTCCTATACCAAAATCAATCAACTGGAATATAAAATTGATTTCAGGAAGATGGGACTATTACATATCGACCTTTTTAAAGAGAATTAAAAATTAGCCGGGGTAGAGAATGTCAGTCCTGATAGAAAAAAATTCAAGAATACTTATTCAGGGTATAACCACTACAGAAGGGAGACAGTATACGAGCCTGATGCTTGAATCTAAAGCGGAGATTGTGGCAGGTGTTTCCCCTGGACGCTATGGTCAGGAAGTCGTGGGTGTACCTGTATATGATAAGGTGAGTGAATCCGTTAGAAGACACAGCATCGATGTGTCTATCATATTTGTTCCAAAAAATGCGGTATTAGGGGCCGTGACTGAGGCAATTCAAGAAAATATTCCTTTAATCATTATTGTGACAGGCGATATACCTGTGACTGAGACTATAAAGTTAAAAAATATGGCTCAGCCCAAGGAAATCACAATTCTCGGTCCAGGGTCAGCTGGTATATTAATACCCGGAGCCTGCAAGGCAGGCATCATCTCAAATGAGTATATAATAAAAGGTGTTGTGGGCGTTGTGACACGCTCAAAGGAGAATGAAAAGCATATCTGCCAGAGCCTTTTTAAAGAAGAAATTGGAGAAAGCGCAATAGTGAGTCTCGGTGGTGATGATATCATAGGAACCGACTTTATAAAAATTCTAAAATTGTTCGCGGAAGATGATAATACACAGGTCGTGGTAATTGGCGGCGAGCCAAAGGGAAGGCTTGAAGAAGATGCTGCACGTTACATAAAGGAAATAGGGTATTCGAAGCCTGTGCTCGCGTATCTCTTCAATAGAGAAAAAAATCCTGAAACCGCACTGGAAAAAGAGCTGCTATTCTCTGAGGCCGGTGTCACAACAGTCGATGACATCTGGGAAATCGGTCAAATAATAAAGGAAGCAACCATTGAGGAATAGCCCACTATTCCACCGTTATATCAGTAATGCTTACAACCGCATCCACCTTTCCCTTTTCTTTAAAAAAAGGTTTCAGGCGTAAATAAGAGACGATCAATCCGCTACGGCTCTCCTCAATCTCGTAAAGAAATTGAAGTAGATTCTGAACAGGTATTGCATCGATTTTCATTTCAACCTGTACTCTTGTAATTCCATCACGTGTTTCGTTGCTCCTTGGTTTTATATATTCGATGTTTTGTCTTATCCCTGCATTCTGTGATATGTTCTCAAGGTACGTGAGTACTGAAATTGTCTTTTTTCTATTGAGTATATTTTTTAGCTGAGCATATGCCTCTTTCTCTGATTCATATTTCCCTGCAATACTTTTGAGCTCCGAAAAACGGGACTCGAGCAGACGAATCTCGGATTCATACTCCCTTCTCGAAGAAAGCAGCGGCACAAAGACTATCTGATAGATGAGAAAAAAGAGAATTAAAAGAGAGGCACCATATATAAGCGCCTTTTCTCTATTTGAAAGATTTTTCAGTGGATTTTTCAGATCCAAAAAGGTTCTCCTTGATAGAAATATCAAATATAAATGTTACCGCAAATCCCTCGCTGCTCCCCGTGGTACCCGTATTAGTAACCTCAACTTCTGATATGTATTCCGAAACTGAAAGAGACTCCTTTATCCTGTCGATATCTGAGAAGGTCCGTGCTTTTCCCGCAAACTTTATGTGATCTGGCTCAATAATTATGTCGCTGTATTCAATAACAACATCCTCGGGCATGTATGTAGATAGTTCCCTGAGTAGCGCAATACCGCTATAACGTCGATCTATGCTTATTTCAATAAGACCTATCTTGTTCTGCAAATCTTCCAGGTACCCTTGTACCTGCTCGCCCTTCAGCTGTGGCACACCAAACACTTTTGTGCTCAGCTCATCTATCCCCTTCCGCAACTCTATCACCTGATTCTTTTTGAATCGAACATCAATAAAGAGATTGGAGAGGGAGATGAGTAATAAAACCAGCAATAGCGCACC
>JGI24422J19971_10002525_pt1 | contig 11373 bp, 6 predicted proteins | sample DeeMarSWOR152_54_FD_19971 | JGI IMG/M metagenome (IMG submission 19971)
CTTCAACCATGCGGAAATAATCCGTCAGACCCTTATGCAGTTCTCCACACGTAGCAGCAGCCGGCCCGGTGAAATCCCCCATGAACCCAATAGTCACCTCGTGAGCCTCTTCCTTCTCCTTGGCACAACCAACTAACCCGGGCAGGGTGGCTATTAGCACTGCCAGGAACATTAAGACTGCTATCCTGACTAGCTTACCACTCATCTCTCCCCCCTTTCATTTTTGCTTTATTTTAGAAAGCTTTAAAGATTGTCACCCACTTTATATCTGTTTAGCTCGGCCAGTGGGTAGCATGCCAAGAGCTGCCACCTCCCAAAACTCCCATCTATTCCTGCCCAGCAAATCGCTAACCCCATAGACTATCACCTTTCCTCCATTCCTAAGAAAGGAGGAATCAGAGAAGAGGATGGTCATTGCATATAGGTCTTGATATACTTCTCCATGGCAGGCGTGGGCCTCCACCACTTCTTCAGGCCCATGTCCTCAGCTACTTTATTGGCAGCTACATAGCCAGGTCCCCCAGTGACCATGCCTCCAGGAAAGGTGGAGGCACCACACAGGTAAAGACCCTCGATAGGCGTCTTCGAGGTGGAACACTCGATATTGGGACGATTATAGCTCAATTGCATCGGCGTATAGTCACCGTGCTTGATGGCACCACGACGCATATTCGGGAAACGTATCTCGATATCCACCGGGGTCTCGGCATTGGTCAGCATGATGTTCTCCCGCCTCATGTTGGGAGCTGCCCGCTGCCACTTGTCTAATATCGCCTCCTGCAGTTCCTTGCTCCTCTTGTCCCAGCCTCCCTCAATCTCATAGGGAGCATGCATCTGGAAGAAGGAAACGTGCCCGCCCGGCATCCGAACCAGATGGGGGTCCCAGAAGCTCTCACAGGTGCTATGACCACCAAAATCGCTAACTATCTTGCCCGCCATCACGTTGCTCCAATGAGACACCACCTGGTCAGTGCTCTCAAAACCAAAGATGGTCATGAAGCTTTCACTGGCCCAGGGGTCATCACACTGGTACTTCGGCTGCTCCTTAGAGACAAGGTGCAGAGTATAGTAGCTCCACTTATCGTACTTCCACTGCTCCACAGTTTCCTTCAGCGTCACTGGCAGACTCTCCTTGCCCAAAAAGTCAAGGAAGGTAGTGTGAGGGTCCAGACTGGATATAACCACCTTGCTGCGCAGGGTGCGACCTTCTAGGGTCTCCACCCCGGCAACACGCCCGTTCTGCATTATGATCTTGGACACCGCGCAAGCATCCAGAATCAACCCGCCATTTCTGGTAATCTCACGCGACAGGGCACCGGCAAACTTGTGTGACCCTCCATAGCAGTAGCACTTGTTCATCCCCCGCTCCAGGAGCAGAGGGACAAACAAGCCTATCCCGGTCTCCTTTGGGTCCAATCCCCACATGCAGGAAACATAGAGCATCAAGGCCCTTACTCGATCGTTCTCAAAAGAATCGGTCATAATCTGTAAAGGGCTGCGCTCGTTGAGCTCCAGCAGTTCTCGGCCGATTTCCGTCCGCTGCAGAGCTACCATCAGGTCCACCGGAGGCATCGGTGGTAAATAGGTAGACGGTCCTATTATCTCGCTGACCATTCGCCTCCAGGTACGCATCATCTTCCCAAAGGCAACAGCATCCTTGTGCGAGACCTTATGTATGGAATCAGCAGTGTCCTCTACCATGCGGGTCAGCAGCAGTGAGCTGCCGTCCTCGAACACCATAGCGGTTTGCAGGTTAGGCTTGATCCATACCAGGGCATGCTTGTCCAGATTGAAGTCCTGTATTACCGGCATATAGTCCACCATCATGTGATAGATGGCATGCATGTTGGAGTAGTAGCAGGGGAAGAGGATCTCCTCTGTAGCCAGCCCTCCTCCCACCTCGTAGCGGCGCTCTATCACAGCTACCTTTGCCCCGGCCCTGGCCAGATAGGCCCCCGTCATCAGGCCATTGGGTCCAGCTCCTATAACAATTGCATCCCAATCGCTCTCCGTGGGAAACTCATCAAACACTTTGCCAAGCAGGTCTTCCATATTCTCCTCCCTTCTTTATCAGCGAGGTATCGCTGGTATTTTACCTTTCTCTGGTATATACCATGGCGACGGATACCACCAGTTGCCAGGCTCGGCGACCCCGTCCTCGATGAGGATATGCATCAGATTATAAGGTATGGCCATCAAGCACAATGCTCCAGGGTGCCCAGATGTCTGGTGACAATGGTAGAGCCCCTCAATAGGAGTACGATAGCGAGCCAGCTCGGGCAGCGGCCGCTGGGTCCACAACTGGTCGCTGCAATGGCGGGTGCCACACCAGGTACCACCAATAAGCCCGGTGTGGCGAAACTCGGCTTCATAAGGGGTTGCAGCCCAGTGGTGAATGACATTATCCGATTCCAGGCCTTCAAACGCCTGACCGAAGGCCTGGCGCATATAGTCGTTGACCTCATTCTTGATTTTGTCTATTGCGTCTGGTCCGTCCACGTGATAGTCCGGGCAGGTGACATTCACCTCAAAAGCGGGTGTTACATGTCCCTTAGGGTGGTAACCCTGGCAGTGTGAGGGGTCAAACGCCTGGGATGGGGTCATAAACCACATCAATCTCTCCGGCGGCACAGTGGGATTACCCTTATGGCCATCCACATCTGCTACGTTCTCATAGTAAATCTCCCGCGAGTCTGAGGGGTAAACGCCACCAAACGGTACCTTATGGGGACCCATGCCCATTTCGCTCAATGCCTTGAACTTGGGACGATAGCCAAGAGGCTTACGGGTGAGGAAGGTAGACACGTAGAGGCTGCCTCCCTTTAGGCTGATGTCCTTTATTTTCTGGATGAAGCTGGCATCAAGATGCTGTGGCCCGATCAGTTTGAGGAAGGTCTGCTTCACATCAGCAGCAGCTATGACAGCCTTGGTTGCCCAGATTGTCTTTCCACCCATGGCAGCAGTTTCTCTCAATCGTGCCCCTGCTGCCCGCCCATCTTGGACAAGGATCTCATCCACGGGACAGCAGCTGTACACCACTGCACTGTGATCAACCGCTGCACGGTGGATGGCGTGGAAATAGCCATGCAAGCCACCACGCGGAATGCTCATTCTGCCAGGTAGCAGGAGGAGTATGACACTGAGGAAGGCAGGAATGGATACGCCCTGCCAGTGACCGGCAGCCCCTGACGCCCAGGCTGCAAAAGCCAGCACTGTCTTCAGAGACTCGGTCTCCATATGCTCATCCATGAGGTCGAACATGGTCATCTCGCGCAGTTCCGGGGTCCAGACGTCCGGCTGGTGCTGCTTGTACACCTGCATGTAGGGGACAGTCTCATCGGTAACCTCCACTTCAGGAGGATGCGGCGGGCACCAAAAGGTGGCCCGAAGCAGATCCATGATAAATGGAGGTTGACCGAGCAAACCGCACAATTTGGCAAAGCCCTCCATGTCCTTCTGGGTGGCTGGCTCCGGCCCCTCGGTGGTCAGCTGACCTAGGCCCATCGACTTGGCCAGATCCATCGGGCTCCACGACATGCGGAAGCCGTACTTCCACAGCTCCAGCTGCTCGAAGCCAGGGGCTGGTGCCCCATACATCAGCATAGCGTGGGGAAAGATGCGCACCCCAGCCATGGGCTCCGCAATCTCACAAGCCCCACCACACTCCGTCTTCTCCTCCAGCACGCAGACGCTCAGTCCACATTTGGCCAGATATGCTGCTGCCGTCATGCCATTGTGTCCCCCGCCTACAATGACGACATCATACCTTTCTTCTGTGCTCATATGTGTCTCCTTTTCCCCCTGTGGTCAATCACAGTATAATGTCCCCTCCAGAAATATGTCAATATGCCTGCCTTTCATAGTCCTGCTCAAATATGGTAAGACGATCATGATTGGCACACTATCATTGCCACAAAACGAACGAAGAGAGCAATGCCAAAGTTCTGTCATGACTAGCGAATGGGGATTGCCTACAGGGCAGGAGGAGTCAGTTGGTGTAAGGTGCCACTCCTATCATTGCTTCCATACTTGACAGGGCACAGAATTCAATGTTCACCTGTCTATGAAACCGCTATTTGAAGAAGAAGTGTGGTAATAAGGTGATTCAGACTGACCCCATACGCATAGCCAGTATCGAAGTCGTATCAAGGGAGCCATTCTTGGCAAATATCTCCATAACGGATAATTGTTCCCACTGTGCCGGAGTAGTAGGATGTTTTAGCTGTCCAGTTTCGGGCATTTGGAAACCCTTTGCCCCAAATCTCGTAGTGCCCTGATTTATCGGAGCTTCATGCAGGTCTTTAGACCTGCATTACATTCTTGAACAATCTTGTAGGATATCTCAGAGACGCTTTAAAATAGGTGTCAGCCACAATCGAGGAGAGCCGCTCCCAGATCTCGAGCCCCGTTCCATTGGCCCTTACCTCCTGCAGAAGCCTGGTGAACAAGACAGCAACCCCTGCAGAGCCTGCCAATGACCAGTATTTCCCTCTTCACTCTGCCACTAGCGGCTAATTGCTAACCCTTACCAGCTCCTCTACTTCAACACGTTCCACTGCCGGAGCCTTTTCAGCTCTTCTGGTTAGGAGTATCGACCCGATCATGAGCAGAGCAACTCCCAGCCCCAGCGCTAGCCAGGGAAGATAGGTATTCCCCCAAGGGAGTGCCCAGTGATAGAATCTTGCGTCATGAACCAGTTGGGCGACGCTCTCCTCAGTGAACACCAGATCGTCTGTGTACATGGTCATATTGGTGAAGGTCGGTTCGCTTGCCACACCATCGAAAACAGGAATCTTTGCGGTTCTGGTGGTGGTGCTCTCGAAATACACCGTTACCCCAGAGACAGGCTCTACCTTCATCATAAGGTATTGATAGAGCTGCATCACAGGGGTGAATAGCCCGGCGGGAACGGTGATGCCCTCTTCCGGAGTAGCGATCTCATAGGCAAGAACATGCAACCCCCTNAAGTCCTCCTCGCCACAATACTTGGCGTCGAGGGGTGTAGGACTTCCCGTAATCCAGAAAGGGTAAGTTTGGTCAGCCTTTACATCTCGAGGGAAACTCCAGTAGCCTTCTCGATCCTTATCGCCATGCCCCGGTACGTTCGTGCGGGATACCCTGTCCACCGCCAGCAGAATATTTGAGGCCAATGAGGGAATTTCCTGGCCAGTGTTAGCATCTACAAAGGTAATGTCTTCCTCAAGATAGATTACGTCGCCGCAACAACGGACTGTCTCATATTTTCTGGTTGCGATCACATCATAGGTCACTAGCTGATATGTGTCGGGATCGAACACAGTTACAGTCCCCTGCTGCTGGGTAACCGACTTGAGGTCAGCGGGTATCTTGTTTAGAGCAGGAAAGATAACAGTCATCCAAACTGCCCCAAAGATGAGAAGGGCCACCCCAATTACAGCAACAATGATAGCAACCCATTTCTTTCTTGAGATCATCATCTTCTCCTTCGCCTAGGTACCTTCAAGGCAACATCACATCCAAAAAATTCCTAGCCACAATCAGAACCCTCCAATGTTACTCAATCTGCTTGAGAATATAGCTGAGTTTGCTCTTTGCANCCCNGCTCAAGCTTAAACAACTGGGCATGGCCACAATGGTACCGTTTCTANAATGCATTCGAAAAGAATAATTAGGATCATACAGTCGAACAAAAGGGTCAATCTGATGAGCCTAAAGGATCAAGCAGGCCAAATAGGAGTTCTGCAATCACGGGCAGTGGAAAGACCCCTGTTGCCACGAAATCNTAAGAGAAGCGCTGCGCTTTCTAGCGCCAAATGAGCTACACATGAGGCACCGGGGCTATCAAGTGGAGAATTTGAATTGGGCGGTTTAATGCTGAGTTTTGTTGCGGCAGACGATGCACGGCAGGTTTCTTGCCAACTCCGTTATAGCTGTCTAAGCCTTCTGCAAACAGATCATAATGGCACTAAGACCAAGAAAGAGGCAATTATCCTTTTCCGATTATGGTTCATATCGTACCTCCTTCTGCCCTCAGTAGGAGGTCTTCACTCTTCATCCCATCCCCGACAGCCAGTCATTCACCAGCCTGTTGTAGGTCTCTCCCCCATTCCCTAGTCACCTCGTAGGTCATGTCCTTCAATTCCTTCTCCTCCGGAAGTGGCCTACCCAACCATTCTCGGTAGAAGGCATCTATATCAGGTAGGGCATCGAAGATGATCGGATAGCCTGCAGGCACACTCTCCACTTTGAGCAGACTGCCACACCCCGGGCAATAGAACTCGCGCACTTCACACAGGTTAGGATCGGGACACCTGAAACCAGGGTAAATCTCCTCCAACTTTTCGGTATCATCTCTGACAAAGATGAGAGCGCTCAGTTTCCAATTCTGGCGCCAGTCCCCAAACTCATGGCCACAGTCACACTTTACAATCCGATCCCCACTTTTCTCGACCACATAGAGATGCTCGCCCATAGGTAGCAGTATTCTCTCAGGCCAGGGAACGCGCTCTTGAAGTATCTCCACATACCTGTCGAATCTGTCACCATCCTTGGGCTTGCTCATTATCTCCTTGACCTTCTCCCAAGGGAGGTTGCCGTCAAAAAGGTCTCTCAGATCATCCTTACTGTATGACATCTCTTCACCTCACAGGGTAAAATCATCAGGCAGTGCCCAAAAGTCTTTGACCTCCTGGGCGAAGGCCTGGCTCAGCCTAGCACTGCTCTGGTACATCTCCACGATCTGGCCATCAAACTCACGCTTCATAAACCTCTGACGAGACTTTTGCCACCAATCCTTCACCGGCATGCCTCTGGCCAATCTCTCCTTTCTCTTCGCCTGGCGCAGATTTTCCGTAGCAGCCTCATCCACCTTCCATTCCTTCGCCCTCTCATCGAAGCTGACCTCCACGCAGTAGACGTTTCTAGTCATCCACTCGGTGGCCAATCCCTCATCCAGATCGGCCTTCAACCGCGCCGGACCCCTCTCAATGGGGTCGCCCAGTCCCCCAGCAGCAGCGCTATTGGAACTGAGCATATCGCCTTCATAGACCTCCGTCGGCGGTGGCAGGAGGCCCAGATCGGTGATCTGTCCCTGAATACGGTCTTTCAACTCTGCGGGGTGGCCCAAGCTCGTGAAGCAGCGGCTGCCTTTTGTCTATCAATTCTTGCAGGTTATGGTAGCGAATCAGAAAAGTATTCCGCTTGCCACCAGGGTATCCGCCAAACTGGCCAAGGTTGGGAAGGATACGGTCGTGAGCACATCCGATGGCCCCGCTGGCAACAGTCTGCTTTGTATTGTGAAGCATCACTATTTGTGGTATTGCCAGGCCAGAGCGGAATCTGCCATAACCGACGGAATAGGGCTCAAGTCGCTTGCACATCTCCACTTGAGGAACGAAGAGCTCCCATACTTCTGAACTGCCCAGGTCAACCTCTGGTGTGGCCAGCCACCCTCCACAATCAACCCCGTCGCAGACCCCAGTAGCACCCGGGCCAAAGTTACCTGTTCCAGCAGCCATCAGAGGGCGCTTGTTACCGTACTGATCGTAGCCAGCCATTTGCCAGCCAGATGATGAACGCCAGTTAAAGGTCTCTTCTCTGAAGCCGCGAAGGTAGTAGGCCATCCCTAACAGATTCATCCACATGCCGAACACATCTAGCAGGGGAGCCCATGGAGTTGACGTGGCCAGCTTCTTGATTAGTCTCGGGTTGAGCAAGGAGTCAATGGCTGGCTCCTTTATCTCCATGGGAAGCAGAGATCCCAGATTGGCACGGCCGTCGTAGGACAGAGACTGCACTGTGGCTATAGAAAGCCCGCCCCACAGTGCTTTCGGGGTGCCGTTGAAGGGGTGCCAACCCCACTCACCAGTCCCCTCGAAATCGATCACAATACGCCCTGAGGACAGGATGTCCATCTGTATGGGAATCAACCTTATGGTATCCCGATTGGCGGGGAGCCAGGATACGGGTTGCTTCGCCATCGGAAATTCGGCAGGCACCACACCACGGTAGCGGCCGGGAATNGTCCGCTGCCGAATACGGACAATCTGATTGCGTCGCTCCTCCTCTATCAGTTCCCTGGTAGCCCTCTTGTAGTAATCAAGTCCGAATTCACGGATTATGTTCTTGATCTCTTCGCGCACCCGGATATTAGCCGCTATGGCCCCCTTTCGATCCAGCAGGAAGATGTCGGACATGTCCAGGCTGAGCTCGATCTTGTGCTCGAAGTCCCGCCTTAAGCAGTCGTTAGACCCTATTTTCTCACAGCAGAACTTCAGCCCGTCCGTTCCCCGCTCTACATTAGGCGTGGGCATGCAGCCCGGGCTCACTGCACCCACATCCATCTCCATGATCACCGTGGATACCCAGCCCACCAGCTCGTCTTCCCAGAAAATAGGCAGCATATCGTAGATATCAGCAGCATGCATACCGGATATGACGGGATCATTGGATATGAAGAAGTCACCATCCCTTATCCCCACCTCCTCCTCATAATTCTGATTGATCATCCACTGTATGTTGTCACCCATGAGGCGGATGTGGATCTGAATGCCGGTAGACTGGGCGATGTTGTCCCCCTCAGGGGTGTAAAGGCCGATGCACAGCTCGGCCACCTCTCGCACATAGGGAGAACCGGAGACCATACGGGTGGTCTCCCGGCCGGCTATCAGCGATGCCATTATCCGAGAATGAAAAAGCTCACTCTTAACAGGGTCTTCCTTCAATAGGTAAGGCTCAGCGATGCCAGCGTAGCAGCCTGTCTCTCGGTACAGCCTCTCATTCTCCTCCATCATCTGCTTCAGGGTCTTACTGCCTTCTCCTATTCCTTTGCGCTCGCCCATTTTAACCTCCTCTAATTACCTAATCACCCTTCCTAAGCCAGGTCGCCTTCAGGCAAGCCACAGCAGTGACCACTCATCCATCCTGGCCCTTCTCCCTGGCGGGATGAAGAAGGTAGTCGCTGGTGCCTCGACCACGGCTATCCCCTCAATCTCATTTCCTGGCCTGATCTGGTCCATATCGTAGATAGTGGCTCTACGCCACTTTCCATCAATGTATACCTCCCTCTCCCCCTTGACAGCTTCTTGAGGTGGATTCTTCCCTTCCAGCGGCTGCTTGGTCAGTCTAGGCTTGACCTTTGGTACGGTGGCAGTGAGACCCAATTCCATGATCTGGTAACCCGCTCGTTCGTGTTTGGCCACGCCGGCATAGACCCTCTCATAGAGGTCCTCAAAGGCAGCGATGAGTTTGTCCATATCCTGGGGGGTGTTTATTCGGGACACTGGTGACGGCACCTCCAGGTCCTCCATCTGACCGCCATAGCGCACATAGGCTATCTGCTGCACCCTGGCCTGTTCCCAGGGCAAGCCCTCGGCAGCGAAGTCAGCCGCAGCCAGCCTCTCCAGTTCATCCCAGCCCGCGTTCAGCATCATCTGCCCCATCATCAATTTCCAGTTATCGTCAGCCTCGTAAGGGATGATAACCCCAGTGGACTTCTGGTAGCGATGACTGATGTCTACGGCAGCACAGCCAAAGGAAGAGAAGGCCGCTGCCCAGGGCAGGGTAGCCACTCCCCTGAAAGGTAGACCTTCGGTGTAGCCGGCAACGTGCATTGGGCCAGCGCCGCCATAGCTGAGAAGGCAATAGTCTGCCGCAGAGAAGCCCCGGGCATGAAGCACTGCCCTGATTTGCTCTCGCATAGAGCTGTTGATGAGTTTATATACCCCTTCTGCCAGATAGTACGGATCGACGCCGAGGACGTCGGCACATTTCTCCTTGATGGCCTTAAGAGCCAGCTCTTTGTTCAATTTAAGCTTACCCCCGAGGTAATTGTCTGGATTCAGGATGCCTATGATGAGGCAGCAATCCATCACCGTCGGCACATCGTTGCCCATATCGTAGCAGACCGGTCCCGGGTCAGCCCCAGCGCTTTCGGGGCCAATGGTAATTCGCTTGGTGATGGGGGCAATGGTGACATACATCCCGGTGCCGGCGCCAATGGAGTCCATAACCAGGGTGGGGATATTGAATAGCCTCCGAGTAATGATCACCTCCCGCTGCATGAGCGCCTCGCCACCCATGATGAGGCCGACATCGAAGCTGGTACCGCCCATATCGGAGCAGACCCAGTTGCCTATCCCCAGCTCTTGAGCTAGATAGCGAACCCCCAGCAAACCCCCAATAGGCCCGGAGAAGCAGGCCTCGTGGAGCCTGGGATAGCGAATATTGGTCACCCCTCCGTGGGAGAGCACTATCTGAAGAGGGTATTTGTAGCCGTTATCCTGGAGCTTGCGCTCGATCTTGAACAATTGCTCCCGGCCAGGCTCAGCAGCGTAGGCATGGAGGACGACCGTATTGAGGCGGCCCTGTTCCCTCATGATGGGGGCAAGCTGGTGGGAGAGGTAAACCGGCACCTGACAGCCCCGTTTCTCCATCACCTCTTCAGCTATCTCAGCCACCCTCAACTCGTGCGCCGGGTTCATGTAGGAGTACCACAAGCACACGGCAATGCCATCCACCCCTTCGTTTAAGAGCTCCTCGACACCCTTTCTAACCTCATCCTCATACAGAGGGATGGCCTCCATGGTAAACATATCTATCCGACCCTCTACACCCTTAACCAGCCTGCGAGGCACCAGCGGCCTGTTATGTTTGTGCGTTACATGGTGGAGAACATCTTGATAAGGGTAGCCGGCCCAGGTCTGACGGCTCCGTTCATGAAGAAAAACGTCTTCGTCCCCACGCTGGGTGATGACCCCTATTTTTTTGCCAGTCTCGGTGAGGAGGACATTCAGCATGGCAGTGCCGCAATAAACGCTAGCTTCAACGCCAGAAAGGATATTGCTGGCCCGTCTCTGGAAATCGATGCCCCAATATTCGAAGGCATCAGCCAGCGACTCCCAGAAGCCCAAGGATTGGTCATGAGGAGTGGTAGAAGCCTTGCCAATGGTGAAGTTTCCCTCGCTGTCAACCACTATCATGTCGGTCATAGTGCCGCCAGCGTCACTAGCAATTATCTGCACCTGCTTTTCCGAATTCATGCTACCTCCTCTTAGAAGCGCTTACAGGCTATTACCTTCCCTCTCTTCACTCTGTCACAAAAGGCAGCCAGTCACTACGCCTTACCAGATCTTCTGCCTCGGCACTCCATTCATATATCATCACATGATCTGCTAAGTACCGTTTAGTCTCGGTGAAAGACCAATCAGGGTAGTAGCCGTCCCACAGGGGACCTGTCGTCTCATAATTCATAGCGGCGTCATAGAAGGCCTGACTATCAAAGTTTTCAGCGCCCACCTCTTCTATTGCCGCCTGCACAATCTCCAAGATTTCCAGCATATTGTGGAATCCACCCAGATAACCTGTGCCAGCATGAATCATATCCTCAGCTTCGTC
>JGI24422J19971_10002527_pt1 | contig 11372 bp, 8 predicted proteins | sample DeeMarSWOR152_54_FD_19971 | JGI IMG/M metagenome (IMG submission 19971)
ATTGGGAGCTCCGGCATAGCCGGAGCACCGACAGCGGGCTCAACTGGTCCGAGCCGGCTCACCTGACGCCCGAGAAGTACGGCACTTTCTTCCCTACCATGGCGGCATCGGGCGGGGACGTTGCTTGCTTCGTCACAGGCCTGCCCAAACATCCCCAGAGGCAGAAGGCGATGCAGCCGGCATTCGTCGCATCGAGCGATACCGGCGTGACATGGGATACCATGATCCGCGCCAGGGAAGTGCTGGAGTTGTGCCATGCTCAGCCGGGAGGCGTTGGCCACGGAGGTGCCGCGATACATGCCGTTTACACCAGTTTTGTCGATGAGAATTGGGAGACGTACTATACGAGGAGTACTGATGGTGGTGCGACCTGGGTGCATGAGGAGAATCTGAGTCAGTCAGCCGAGGCATCCCGGCTGTCCGACATCGCCGTCGACGACACGACTGCCTACGCGGTCTGGTCCGAGCAAGTGGATGAGAAGTGGCAGATTCTGTTTCGGAAGAGCACCGACGGTGGGGACACCTGGCTGACGGCCGAGCAGTTGACGAATTCGGCGGAGGGAGCGCTCTCTCCACGGCTGGCCTGTTCCGGGCAACACCTCTGGATCGTCTGGACGGACTACGAGTCAGGGAGGGGGGAGATCTTCTGGAAGGAGAGCACGGACGGAGGCGATACGTGGAGCACAGAAGCGGCGCTCTCAGCGGGAACTATGCTCTCCATCAACCCCGCAATCGACGTCGCCGATGGCCAGGCGTTCGTTGCCTGGCAGGACAATCGTGATGGGAATTGGGAGATCTATCTCCGTCCAGTCCCGGAATCAGAGCAGAGAGCGGTGGTCGAGGATGTACGACATACCGGAAGGGACCCTTCTGGCCTCGGTTATCGATGACAATCGATAGTGGCTCTGCGTTGCGGGCCAAAATGCAGGGAGCTTCTTGGTTGCGGTGTGGTCGGGCGAGGTGAGCTCGCGGCTCACGCAAGGGACAATTGGCAAAGGAGTTGTTGTTGATGAGACGTCTATCGGTCGTTGCTGCGGTTCTCCTCGGGGTGGGGAGTATGGCGTGTGGGGTGGCGTTCGGGGGGTGGAGCGTGCCGGTGAACCAGGTTGAGCTCAATACTCCCTATACGGAAATGTCACCCGCGCTCAGTGCGTGGGGGGACTCGATCTTCCTGGGCAGTGCACGGCCGGGCGGATCAGGCGGTATCGATGTCTGGGTCTCCGGTTGGACCGGTGCGGCGTGGTCATCCCCGCAGAACCTGGGCGAGCAGTTGAACTCCAGCGCTCTCGATGCAGTGAGCTGTGTCTCAGCCGGGGGCAGTATCGTCTACCTCAGCTCCGACCGGTCCGAGGCAATGGGCGGTCGCGACATCTTCAAGTCCATACGCTCTGGCGGCGAGTGGGGCGTGCCCATCTCATTCGGGCCGGCCATAAACACTATCTGGGAAGACGCCGCCCCCACCGTCACTGCAGATGGACGTGTTATGTACTTCGCTTCGGAAAGGCCCGGCACGTATGGCGGGAACGATATCTGGCGCACTGAATGGACCCCGTCGGGATGGAGCGAGCCGGAGAATGTCTACGAACTCAACTCTGCATGGGATGAACGTCACCCGGTCATTTCGTTCGACGATAGCCGTATTATCCTCACCTCGACGCGGCCGGGGACGATGGGCGGGCAGGATCTCTGGTCCTCGTACTGGAACGGCTCAGAGTGGACACAGCCGGTGAATCTCGGAGCACCCGTCAACACGACAGCCGACGACAACTGCGCCACAAGGACCCTCGACGGGCTCACTATGGGCTTCGCCTCAAATAAGCCCGGCGGTGTGGGCGATCAGGACATCTACCTGACACACTGGCAGCCGGATGTCTCCGTCATCTTCTCTCCGGATACGACGACTATCACCCGTGGCGATACACTGCACTGGAGCCTTACGTACGTCAATAACACGACCTCCGTCCAGGAGTTCGAGAGCTGGAAGGTGGTAGTCGGTCGAAAACTCTACTATCGGAGTGAGGTGCCGGATACACTCGTACTCGATCCGGGCGANTCTCTGGAGGTGTATGATCAGGCCAAGGTTCCTCTGGGCAAGGGATACTACCTNNTCTGCACCAAGGTGGGGACCTATCCGTGGATATCATCGAGCCTGGACCTGTTTGTGCTCCGGGTCGTCGATCCACCAGATTCGAGGCGCTAGATTAGCAGTGGGTGGCGTAACGATGGAGGGCTGGGGCGGTGCTTAAGCGGTATGCGAACTTACTGACGGGAATACTGACGGGCGCTGATCTGTTGATCGCCGGTCTCGCGTTCGGCGTCAGCTGGGCGATCTGGGAGTGGCAGTTCTCGCCGCTGCAGTACGAACGCAGGGCTTTCGTGGGTAGCGGCGTGCTGCTACTTCTCGTCTACATAGTGGCGTGGCTGGTGGTCTCGGATCGTTTTCACCTCTACTCGTCGAAGAGAACGACCAAACTGAGGAGAGAGTATCTCGACATCGCAAAGGTTACAACGATCTCCATCGCGGCGGGAGCATTGGTCGTACTTCTCCTCAATCCATTGCGTCTGGACAAGACCTTCCTGTTGATTTTCTGGTTGATCGATACGAGCGTTCTCGGGGTCTCGCGGGTGGTGATACGGGGAAGTCTCCGAACACTCAGGAAGCTCGGCTACAATTACCGTAATGTCGTCATCATAGGAACGAACAACCGGTCTCGGCGTCTGGGCAAGAAGATCACCGACAACCGCGGTTACGGGCTCCACTTGCTCGGCTACATCGACGACACCGAAGGGCCCCACCGGACGCCCTTCGTCAACGATGATGTCACGATAATCGGGAATCTGAAAGAGTTCGAAGATGTGCTTCACCGATACGTGATCGACGAGGTGTACATCACCCTGCCGATCAAATCGTTCTACAAACGTATCGAGGAGATCGTGGCGCTCTGCGAGGAGTGTGGGGTGCCGGTACGTGTACCTTCAGACCTCTTCCGCCTGAAGGTGGCAACAGACTCGTTCGCTGTTCTCGACGACATCCCGCTGTTGGACATCTCCAGCGGGCCGCGTGCCGGGTTGAGCTTTCAGATCAAGAGACTCATCGACATCGCTGTCTCGTCCTTCCTTCTTATCCTGCTCTCTCCGCTTCTCCTGCTCGTAGCGCTGCTCATCAAGCTGACCTCTGTGGGGCCTGTGCTGTTCAGACAGGAGCGATTGGGCCTGAACCGACGCCCCTTCACGCTCCTCAAGTTTCGCTCCATGGTGGCGGATGCCGAGAGTATGCGAGATGAGCTCGACCATCTCAACGAGGTGACGGGGCCGGTGTTCAAGATACGGGATGATCCTCGCATCACGAGAGTCGGCAAGTTCTTGAGGAAGACCAGCCTTGACGAGCTGCCCCAGTTGTTCAACGTTCTGAGGGGTGAAATGAGTCTTGTCGGTCCCCGTCCGCCCATCCCTGCGGAAGTGGAGCATTACGACTGGTGGCAGCAGAGGAGGCTGTCGATGAGGCCGGGGCTCACCTGNCTGTGGCAGGTAGGGGGGAGAAGCGATACGCCGTTCCGCGAGTGGGTTAACCTCGATCTCAAGTATATAGATAACTGGTCGCTAAAGCTCGACTTGGCGATCATGCTCCGGACGATTCCGGCCGTCATCAGGGGCAACGGCGCGGCATAGCCGCCTGCCTCTGGGTGGCGATTGGCGTGTGCACTGACCAGAATGGGCGCGCATTTGCGCGTCTATCCGACTGGCCGTCCAGTGAGGCGGCCGCTTTGCTACGTGGACAGAGGCCTGCGGCCCCGACAGGCCGAGCAGGGGTTTTCGCTATTGACAACTAGTCTATGACAGTGGCATACTTAGACGTGTGGCGTTTCTCCCCAGGGACGGAACGCCTGTCGCTGCAGAGACCTAGGCCAATCAGCGAAGATTGTGTGCCTCGTTGGTGCAGCGCCAATCTGTTGCACCACCTTTTATTGCAGGGGTCGAACGTCCCGATCTGCAATTGGCGCCGGATGACAGGGGGGCAGGGCCTTCGGGCCGCTTGACGCAGACATGCAGCTCAAAGCGAGGGAAGACGATCGTGAAGATGCTTCCGACGTTGGCTGTCGTGTGTTTGGCCTTTTTCATCACGGGCATGTGGGGTGAGGGGTGCGCTGGATCTGCCGCGGCGGTAGGTGGAATCTCGGGAGGCGGGCTCGGCTATGATGGCGCTGCGATCGTGCTGGATACAGCACCGGCGAGAACTTCGGTGTGCCTGTCCGGCATACTGACGGTGAGGGGATATACTCCGTTTCGCTGCAGTGACTTGCCCGGAGGAAGCTACCGTCTGACGATCGAGCATCCGAGATTTGAGACGAGGACGCTCGACGTAGGACTTGTCGCCGGCGACACGCTGCGTCTAGCCTTTGCCCTTGCGCCCAAGAGCAGGATGAGCGCCGCGGCCCGTTCGCTCGTCATACCGGGATGGGGGCAGTTGTACGCGGGAGAGAACCGAAAAGGCTGGACCTTCATTTGCGGCGAGATACTCGCCGCCGGATCGGCGTATCTACTGAGGCGGAACTACCAGGACGAAGTCGAGCGATACGAAGAGTCGGTACTTCGGTATGAAGAGGCCACCTATGTTGGCGATATTGTGAGGCTTCGGCAGGAAGTTGAGAAGAACTATCGGAATGTGGAACGTTCACATGACTACATGAACTACGCCACCTATGTCGCCGCCGGAATCTGGGCGATTGCCGTCATTGACGCTGTCGTGTACGACCCGGCTGGCGTGGAGGTAGGCGTCAGCGCTGGCCGCTATAGCTCGGTTTCGAGTGGCGGCGCTGCGCCGGAACCGATGGACTTCTCGCTCGGTGTCAGTATCGCATTCCAGTGGTGGCCCTGCCATTGACCTGCGCTCTCTCATCTGCGTCATCCCCCGCTGGCGCAAAGATTGGCTCTGTAGGGAGTAGTCGATGAAGATCGCTCTGAGTCTTGCCAGCGGCCTGTTGGCGCTGGCAGGGCTTGTCTCCTGTGACAAGCAGCATGCACCGCCGGTCTTTCTTAACCCCGGGGATCCAGACGGCGGTGGCTCTGCATTGCCGGCGCCGGACTCACTCGTTGCGGTGCCGGGGAATCGCAGTGTGACGCTGAGCTGGCGGTACGGCGATCTCTCGGCTGTCGATCATTTCCTAGTCTATCGCAGTCACATTGGATCCGGGGGGCCCAGGAGGCTCGCCGCCACGACTGACCTCTCGTATGTGGACGAGGGTCTGGTCAACGGTATTGAGTTCTCGTACCTCGTAGGCGCGGTCGATGAACGCGGGATCGAGGGGCATCGTGCTGGTCCCGTATCGGCCGTGCCCCGTAGCTATTCCATCACCATCAATGGTGGCGAGGCGTACACGAACTCACGATCCGTCGTCCTCACCCTCTCTGCCTTCGCCGATATCGTCGAGATGATTCTGAGCAATGACGAGACCTTCCAGGGAGCCGAGTGGCAGCCGTTTTCTGAGGGACCTATCGATTGGACGCTGACGGCAGGGGATGGAATGAAGTACAGCTACGCCCGGTTCCGCGATGGCGGCGGCCTGGCGACCGCTCCCGTCTCGGACAGTATCATCCTCGACACCTACGCACATATCGATGAGGTGACAGAGGATACGGGCGGAGAGGTTATGTTGGTTGGCGATATCATACACTTCACGGTCGTCGCAGGGGAGCCAGGCGGGACAGCACGGGTAGCGTTCCGAGATCAGCACTTCATCTTTCTGTGGGATGATGGTACGGGTGGTGATGTACAGCCGGACGATGGGGTATACGAGGTAGACTACGTTGTGCAGTCCGGTGATGAGGTCTTCGACGCGCTTGTTGTCGGGGCCTTCACTGATGTAGCCATGAACCAGGCGACACCCGTGGCTGCCTCGAGCAGGATAACGATCAATGAGCCCCCGCATGGCGTCGAGTTCGCTCCGCCATTCGTCGTCGGGCCGGATACCGTTCGCCTCTTCTGGAGCGAGTCGGGGGACGTGGACTTTGCCTCCTACAATCTCTACATGGGGCCTGAACCGGGCGTCACCGAGGAGAACGGGGAGCTGATCGTCTCGATCACGGATGTGGGGGCAACGTCTTATACCGTCCGGAGTCTGATTCCGGCGACGACGTACTACTTCAGGCTGTTTGTGTACGATACGTACGGGCTTTCAACTGGTAATGAGGAGGTGGCGGTGACGACGAGCGGCGGATGATTGCGGCGCTGCTGTAGGGCAGCCGCGGGTCAGCGTCCGCTCCTGACAGTGTGGAGGAAGACGATGCACGAGCAGATCTCGCCACACGGTGGGAAATTAGTCAACCGACTGGTCGATGGTGAGGCTCGGGAGGGGCTGAGTGCGCGCATTGGTGAGCTGCCTGCGATCCGTTTGAAGGGCACCGAACTCTCGGATCTCGAGCTGCTCGCCATCGGAGGATTCAGCCCTCTCGAGGGCTACATGTGTGAGAAGGACTACCGTACAGTGGTGAGAGAGCACCGCCTTGTCGACGGGACTGTCTGGACCATTCCGATCACGCTCTCAGCGACGCAGGAGGAGGCGGCCAAGATTAAGGAGGGAGTGGATGTAGCCCTGGTCGATGACACCGGGAAGCGCCTCGGCATTATCGAGGTGGAGGACGTCTATAGACGGAATAGAGAGGAGGAGGCGCAGGCGGTCTTCGGGACGACCGATGCCAATCATCCCGGGGTTGCTCGCCTGTATGAGACAGCAGAGATCACGCTGGGCGGTAAGGTTACTGTTCTCGAGAGGCCGCGGCACGACGACTTCAAGAAGTATCGGCTCGATCCCGCCCAATCGAGGGAGCTGTTCAGGTCGAAGGGCTGGGAGACGGTTGTGGGCTTCCAGACGAGAAATCCGGTCCATCGGGCTCACGAATATATACAGAAGTGTGCCCTGGAGATATGCGACGGCCTCCTGCTTCATCCTCTTGTCGGGGAGACGAAAAAGGATGACATCCCGGCCGAGGTCCGCATGCGATGCTATGAGGTCTTGCTCGAGGGTTACTATCCAGGGGACAGGACGGCGCTCATCGTGCTGCCGGCTGCGATGCGCTACGCCGGTCCCATGGAGGCGATCTTCCATTCGATCATGCGGAAGAACTATGGCTGCACCCACTTCATCGTCGGCCGCGACCACGCGGGCGTCGGGAAGTACTACGGCCCATTCGATGCCCAGAAGATATTCGACGACTTCACCGAAGAGGAATTGGGTATCAGGCCGCTCTTTTTCGACAACGCATTCTATTGCAAGAGATGTCAGACTATGGCTTCGTTCAAGACGTGTCCTCACAAAGAGTCCGATCACGTGTACCTGAGCGGCACGAAGGTTCGTGAGCTCCTCAAGAAGGGTGAGGATCTGCCGGTGGAATTCTCGCGGCCGGAGGTTGTGGAGATACTCCGCGAATACTATCAGCAATTGTGATTGCATCGCCTGAATGCCGGAGGTCAGTGAACGATGGGAAGTGAAACGAAGAGGGTTCTTGTGATCGGACTGGACTGTGCCACTCCGCAGCTTGTCTTCGATCGGTGGCGGGATCGGCTCCCGAACCTCAGCAGTGTGATGGCGCGAGGGGCGTACGGACCACTCCAGACGATCGTGCCGCCGATCACTGTCCCTGCGTGGACGTCAATGATGACGAGCAAGAATCCGGGAAGGCTTGGATTCTATGGCTTCCGAAACCGGGGCGACTACTCATACAGCAAGCTTGTTTTCGCCAATTCGACGCTGGTGAGGGAGGATGCAGTCTGGGATATCCTGTCGCGTCACGGCAGGGACGTGGTGGTCCTGGGTGTGCCTCAGACCTATCCGCCCAAACCAGTCAATGGGTACCTGGTGACGTGCTTCCTCACGCCGAGTACTGACAGCGAGTACACCTATCCGGCAAGCCTGAAGCAGGAGATCAATGAAGCAATTGGCGGATATATCCTCGACGTAGACAACTTCCGCACAGACGACAAAGATTCCCTGCTGAAGCAGATCTACGAGATGACAGCCAACCGGTTCGAGTTGACGAGATACCTTATGCGAAAGAAGCCATGGGACTTCTTCATGGTGGTCGACATGGGAATCGACAGGATACACCATGGATTCTGGAAGTACTTCGACACAGAGCATCCGAAGTACCAACGAGGGTCACGTTATGAGTCTGCCATCCTCGACTACTACCGGTATGTGGACGACGAGGTCGGCAAGACACTCGATCTCGTCGATGATCGCACCGCGGTAATGGTCGTATCCGATCATGGCGCCAAGAAGATGGATGGCGGCATCTGTTTCAATGAGTGGCTGATCCGGGAGGGCTATCTCCGCCTGAAGAAGAGGCCGGACCGGGTCCGACGGCTCGAGCCGGACGATATAGACTGGGCGAATACCATGGCTTGGGGGGATGGAGGTTACTACGGCCGGCTGTTCCTGAACGTGAAGAATCGGGAGCCGGCCGGCATCATTGCTCCTCAGGACTACGAGAAGGTGCGGGATGAGCTGAAGGAGAAGTTGGAGGCGATCGAAGATCCCGAGGGGCGCAATATCGGAACGCGCGTCTTCAGGCCTCAGGAGATCTATTCAGAGGTGAAGGGGATTCCTCCAGATCTCATCGTCTACTTCGGCGATCTCGATTGGCGGTCGGTGGGGAGCATCGGCCTCGATACCGTGCATACCTTTGAGAACGATACCGGCCCGGACGACGCGAACCACGCGGAGTACGGCATCTTCATCATGCACAATCCGGATGGAGCGCCGAAGGGCAGGCTCGAGGGGTTGCACATCGTAGATTGCGGGCCGACAGTCCTCAGTCTGTTAGGTATCGATATCCCCGGCGATATGGAAGGGAAGGCCATCAGTTGAGCGAAGAGGAAAGGAGTCGAGAATGGCCAAGGGGTTCACTGTCTGGTTCACCGGGTTGCCGTGTTCGGGCAAGACAACCGTCTCGCAGATCGTGGAGAAAGAGATCCGAGCGACCGGTCGAAACGTCGAAGTGTTGGATGGCGACGTGGTGCGCACAAACCTGAGCAAGGGACTGGGCTTCAGCAAAGAGGACCGGGATACGAACATCAAGCGGATCGCGTTTGTCTGCAAGCTCCTCACCCGAAACGGCGCTGCCACCATCGCCGCTGCGATCTCACCCTATCGGGCGATCCGCGACCACGCGCGTATGGAGATCGGTAATTTCGTGGAGGTGTATGTCCGCTGCCCGGTGGAGGTATGCGAGCAGAGGGATGTGAAGGGCATGTACAAGAAGGCCCGCGCCGGTGAGATACAGGGATTCACAGGGATAGACGATCCATATGAAGAGCCGCTCGCCCCGGAGGTAGTCGTCGATACTGACAAAGAGGCTCCCGGGGAGAGTGCGCAGAAGGTGATGGCTAAGCTGCGTGAGCTCGGGTACCTCGGGGAGGGGGAGACGGCCGAAGGCGGAGAGGGAGTCTATACCAAGGAGGAGGAGGAGAAAGTCAAGGAACGATTGACAAACCTCGGGTATCTCTAGGTCTCTTTCTGGCTATCCGCGGGCCGCGGGTGGCCGTTCTCGTTGGCAGCTCGCTTGATCGCACTCAGGGCTTGAGGAGAAAGTGAGTTATGCGATTTCTGGGAGGATTGCGGAGAGGAGGAAAGAGACGTGTGGTGGTTGTGGGCCTCGATGGGGTGCCCTATTCGTTTGTCAACAGGATGATCGGAGAGAGTGTCTTCTCCCATCTCGGTCGCCTGTTCGGGGATGGTTCGTGGAAGCGGATGAACTCCGTGCTGCCTACCGTTTCCTCGGTGGCGTGGTCGTCGTTCATGACAGGGAAGAATCCGGGGAAACACAACATATACGGATTCCAGGATCGGCGGCCTCGAACCTATGATACCTACATACCGCTCTCCACCGATATGAAGAGCGACACGCTGTGGGAGGTGATCGGGCGGACCGGCAGACGCGTGGGTGTGATGAACGTTCCCGTGACGTATCCGCCTCGCGAGGTTAACGGCTTCCTCGTCGGCTGCTTTCTGTCCCCGGACCTCAACAAGGCAACGTATCCTCGGCAGCTCGCGCGGAAACTCTCGGAACTCGGATATCGCATCGATGTCGATCCATGGAAGGGAAGGGAGAAGGACAAGACGCCGTTTCTGGATGACCTCAACGAAGTCTTGTCGAGACGGGCGGCGACGATGTTCTACCTCATGGAACACGAAGAGTGGGACTTCTTCATGACCCACTTCATGGGCACGGACAGGATCAATCACTTTCTCTGGGAACAGATGGAGCTTGGTGAAGGGCCGTACGCTGCCGCATTTCTTGATTACTACCGGAAGATCGATGAGATGATCGCGGGCCTGGTCTCCCGACTCGATGGGAGAACAACGTTGGCAGTGCTCTCGGACCATGGATTCTGCACCCTGAAGAAGGAAGTGTACATCAACCATTGGCTTGTCGATGGGGGATGGCTCGTCTTCGATAATCAGAACGAGCAGTCCATCAAGGAGATCGACGAGCGGTCCCGGGCGTTCAGCCTCGACCCGGGTCGCATCTATGTGAATCTTCGTGGGAGGGAGCCGAAGGGGAGCGTGGCACCGGGGGATGAGTACGAAAGGGTGCGGGCCGAGCTCGCCGAGGGACTCGCCGAGCTGACTGATCCCGACAGTGGCGAACAGATGATCGAGAAGGTTGTGAAGAGAGAGGAGATATATTTCGGTGATTCATTCGACGCGGCGCCGGATCTGATTGCCGTACCCCGGAGGGGCTACGATCTGAAGGGAGCGCTGAACAGGCCCGAGCTGACGCATAAGGGAGAGCTTGTCGGGATGCACACCTTTGAGGATGCGTTTCTATTCATCAGAGGAGAAGAGATCACGCGTGACGAGTTCTCGATCGTCGATGTGATGCCGACCGTGCTTTCCCTGCTCAGGGTGCCCATTCCGTCAGATGTGGACGGGCGGTCCCTCGTCGACTGAGAATTCCTCTATGCTGTATAAAAGACTTCTATCTGTGCGTTGCCTCTTCCGGCAACGAGAATCCACGGTGTCGACGGCCTGTGGGAGGTGACGAGAACGGTGGATCGGGCAGTTGTGATCGGGCTCGATGGCGCGACATTCGATGTGATCGATCCGATGGTCGCGCGGGGCGAGCTTCCCAACATGGCACGGGTGCTCGATCGGGGGGCACGTGGTACCCTCGAATCGTCAATTCCCCCGGTCACCGCGCCGGCGTGGGTGTCGTTCATGACTGGCGTCAATCCGGGGAAGCATGGGATATTCAACTTCTCCGAGCTCTCTCCCGATGCTATCAGGCGTGGAGTGCGCCATCTCATAACATCTCGTTCCATCAAGTCGCCTACTATCTGGGAGATCGTCGACCGGGCCGGCGGGCGCACTGTG
>JGI24422J19971_10002528_pt1 | contig 11372 bp, 13 predicted proteins | sample DeeMarSWOR152_54_FD_19971 | JGI IMG/M metagenome (IMG submission 19971)
ATCTGGATATAAGCGGCTCCATCGAAGGCCTAAGATGCCCAAAATGTGGCACGTCATATTTGACAGAAGAAGTTGTAAGGGAAAAGGTGCTTAGAACCCAAGAGATGATTGAGTCCAAAGTTGGGTGACTAGCTTTATTCTCTTTTTTTGTTTTGACATAGTTAGTTTCACTCAAAGGGATTTGAGATTTTGCGTTCATCAAAAATTTTCTTCATAAACGTTGCGGTTTTTCCTCCCATCATGTAGCAGCCTTCGCTATGTTGGAATAATCCTCTTTTATCTTTTCTATGCAACCTTAAGTCGTCAATTAATAATTGAAGCCCTTTTTTTCTAAATAAGACCAGAAGCAATACAAAAACCAACGTTGAGACGGCCCAAAAACCTGTCAAGAAGCCAGGCAAACAAAAGATGAAAATAGCAACGGTAATGCTTAACCCTGCAAACCATGTATGTCGTAGAGGTGACGGAATAAAACGTGCAGTTGGATGTTTAAACACGTACCTATTCAATCGCCAAATGAAGAGCCCTATCATCCAACACACTAATGTTAATACAATAATGACCATTGTAAACCACCGTTAATCGCAATGCTTTCTCTTCGTTCTTAAACGACCCTCTTCATTAATTTTTAAGTTCAAATTGCAACGCCTGTGAATAATTAGCGGAGAAAACAGATAAAATTTATCATCTAATCAAAACTCTAAATTTTGCCCATTCTGCTATATATGAAAAAAGAAGGCGAACAAGTGGTCCGAGACAAAAATTCCTGTTCACTAACAGCTAAAAATCATTTTTAACCATTCTAAAAACACGTATTCACGCTTAAGAAACACCGTTATCATATTTTTCATCTCAAAACATATAAAGCCAAATCATATCGATTCAGCTAATTCCTTGACTCTGTTTTCAATCTCAGCAAAAATTCTTTCTGCATCTGCTTCGGTCTCGAAGTAGGGGTCTTCAATATTCCAAACAACAATTCTCTCCTCACAAGCTGGGCACTTTCTCAAAACCGCGTGCTTATGTCTCGGTTCCATAGCTACAATGAGGTCATAAGCCCCCAGTTTCTTTTCTTCTATGCTTTCAGGGAAATTCTTGAGAAAGTCTAACGCGTTCTGTGCCTTCAAATAGTCTCTCACCAGTTTTGGAATCGGAATCGCAACGTGAAACCCAGCAGAATCAACATTTAAATCAGGTCTAATTTTCTTAAGCAGTGCTTCAGCTAAAGGACTGCGGCAAGCGTTGCCTGTGCATAAAAATAGAATTTTCATAGTAATTCAAGTTGTTAATCCTACTTAAATAGAATCTTTTGTTCACTCTTTGGCTTCTGCAATTAGAGTTAATTTCCAATCACTTTTACTGTACTCTCTACTCTGCTGGAAAGTCGTTTCTTCATCTATCTTTTATTCGCTTCGTTGCAATGCTATTCTGGAGTTTGCGAGCCTTGCTTTCCCCAGAAAAATGGTCAATTATCAAGCACTCTCTCCTCGATTTTCCACCCTATTTTCTGAGCGGAAACAAGAAATCAACTCAAACTCCCTTTTTCTAAAGCGGTGATTAGCCTTGGAGCTTGAAGACGTTTTTTGCTCGAAAACAAGGATGAAAATCTTGAAGCTGCTTTTTCAGTATGGCCAATTGAACACTTCAGGCATAGCATTCCGGTTAGGAACAAACTACGCTACTACTATGGGTCACTTAAACCTACTTCAAGAGGAACGACTGATATCGCAAAGACTTAGCGGCAGAAGCAGATTTTTCCGATTCACAGACACACTGAAAGCAAGAGCCATAATGAAGTTGCTGGAGGAATGGGAAAGGAAATGAAGCAACTAAATCGTTGAGAGGCTCTATCCCTTGAATTTCCCCACACACAGCCTTATGCGACAAATATATGATAAGAAAAGATTTCATGTGGATTCTTTTCATGCTTCACCGAAAGCACCCTTCTACTTCCGCGCGCGCTTCGTAATTGGCGCTTAGTCACTCTGAGCGTAGCAATAGAAGTGGTTTTGCAGCTTCCTTCTTCATTATCGTTTTGATTTTAGTATAGCTAAAACCAGCGCGGTTTCCTAAGCGCCTTTTTTTGTGCTCTTGCAGAACAAAATGAATCTCATTATTCCGAGAATATACTTCAAGCACATCCATTTTCTTCATAATAGCCTCTGCCCCCTACGGAGACAAATGTTCATTTATGATGCATAAACTATACAAAACTTATGAAAACCAGATTAATATCCAGACTCACATAGGCGCGCTAACAAGTAAATAGGTCAATTCCAGAAAAGGTATAAGAGCTGTTTCAAAAATTCCATCCAGAAAAAGGTTTACCGACCCAAGGATAAGCATTTGCCACTATAAAAAATTCTTTGCCGTGGTTCAAAGACTTGCTATATAGCGCACGCTACAATTGATTGCTTTTCTAACAAAAAAAGGAGGGAAGTATTGGCTATTTTATTGTGACTTTCCGTTTTTGTTTCGGTGCTTTCTTGGGAAGCTTGATTTCCAACACGCCTTCGGAAAGGTGAGCGGAGACATCATCTACCTTTATTTCCTCTGGCAGCTCAACCATCCTGTAGAATGATTCACAAGCCCGCTCCTTGCATATGTACGCTTGCTCTTTCTTATCGTATTTCCAGCCCACCTTGCCCGTTATCTCAACTGAGTCTTCTTTAACTTCGATTTCAATGTCTTCTTTTTTGAAGCCGGGCATTTCTGCTTTCAAGAGAAAGTCTTTTTCGCGGTCTTCCAAGTCTACTGGTGGAACCCGCGTTTCAGGAAACAGAGAGAGAGCCCTGTCCCAGTATGATGGAAACAAGAGGTCTTCAAAATCGCTTCGGAACCTTTCAAAGACATCGTCGAACGCTCTCCAAAGGTCCAGCGGGGTAGCAGGCGCTATGGCGGCTGGTTTCTCTTTAGGCTTTTTTGATGCAGGCGCCTTTTTCTTTGTAACTGCTACTTCGGTTTTCTTGGTTTCTTCTCCTTCGGTTGGTTTTTTCTTTTTCGGAATAAAAATTCACCATATTAGAAATGTAGTTACCGAGATTTATTCCTTGCTTTTCCAAGTCCGGGTTAAGTTTTGGATCAGATTTAGTTTGAATCTATGAGTTGGCGTGCCTCAGGTGATGTGTAAGTTCGTGTCTAAGTTCAGTTATGCGTGTTTGCACTATTGCGATAAGTTCTTTTCGTAATTCCTCAACAGAAATGGGTGGTTTTATCAGGCTTACTCTCTTGGCTAGCTCTTTATCCCCAAGCGTGTCTTCTATCCATTTCTGGAAGTCGCCTCTCTGAAAATGAAAATTCACCGAGTCAGCAACAACAACTTGCAGTTTCTTCACGAAATTATCTAGGCTTGTCGCGGTTTCTCCCGTGGAATAGCCTAATCCATTGTAGAAATGGAATCCTTTTTCGTGTGGCACAGTTTCTAAGATTTTAGCGATTTCGGTAACAGATCCAAGCCGTTTTTTACTCGGCATTTTGTGAATATGCGTTGGCATAATAACATCCCATAGGTATTATTTGCATCGTCTGATATATTATTGATTGATGGAGCATCTGTGAATTAGCTGCTCAACCGATGAAAGTGGCTCTATTTGAATATTGTTACCGAGGTTGCGAAGGGCGTATTAATTAGAGCGAGTCTGAATTCTTATACCAGTGGAGAATTGGCGTGCGGTTAAGACTGCGGATTTCGAAATGCGAGAATGCGGCGGACTATTCGGGAGGGAAGCGTTTTCGCTTCGCCGTTGTTGACTTGGACAGGGCTAAGGATTATCCGGCAAATTTTGTTTGCATGCTTCCCATGCATATTAGTTCCGATGGGAAGGTGTCTAACATTTTCATGAGAGTTTTCGGGGATAAGAGCTTGGAGGTGGCGAAGAAACTGTTGGCTGACGCTTTAAAGAAAGAAGCCGACTCTGACGTTAAAGGCGAGATTGAGAGGAGACTGAAGCTGCTTGAGCCTANGCCTTTAAGCGAGGCGGTATGTGTTTCTTGCGGGAAACGCTTTCAGAAGAANCCTGGAAGACGGTTCAAGCAGAGATTCTGCCAGGAATGTTTGAGGAAAAGATTTGCTGGCCGAAAATAGCTTTGTTTGCAGCTGAGGCTCTTACCAAGAGATTAAATAACAATCGTGAAGCTGTATGATTCTGGCACCAAGATCTGGCTGACAGCAGGAGACTAGTTCATGGATACAGACAAGGACGGAAGGTCGCGCGCGCGAAATTTTCGACGGCTGGCTTCAGGATCTCTAGAAGAACTACCCGCCAATAACCAAGCCCCAAACCGAAGAGGCGCCACCGGCAAAGCACGCGCTAACAATTCTTTCTATAACATAGGATTTTAAGCTTGCTCTATATATTAGAATGTGATGACAATCAAGGAGAGAGAAAATGGCAACGGAAAGAATCAGGTCGGGATTCTTTAAGGTTGCTGGATACTTGGTTCCTGTTGTCCAGTCACTGCCGTCTCTAGGTGTTTGGACGGGTTTAATGACTCTTCCACTCGCTTCTTATTTAATTATGTTTTTTGCAAATCTTCCGCTCAGTCTTCCCCAGGCTGCGTCTGGCTTCTTTGTGCCCGTTTTGGTTCCAGAAAAAGGGTTTATTATGGTTGGTTTCTTGATCCTTATTTACTCCATATTTTGTCTGATCATAAAGAGGAAGAAAGGGTTAGTGACTTCAGGTTCTTACCGCTTAGTCAGACATCCTCAGTATTTGGGGATAATCCTGTTGACTCTTGGTCTCACAAGTTGGAGCTATTATGAACTTACAAACTTTTTTGGAATTGGATTTCTTGGCCCATTGGAAACAATAGGCGTGTGGTTTGCGGAATTGCTTGTGTACATTTTGTTGGCATACGTGGAAGAGCTGTATTTGTCTAGGAATTACAGAGAATCTTTTGAGAACTACAGGAACCATGTGCCTTTCTTGATACCGTTCATCAGAACCAATAGAAAGGAACTAGAAATTCTAATTTCCATCTTGATTCCGGCAATTCTACTGTTGGTGCTAATTGTTCTTCAGCCTCGCGCAGCCGTGTTTCTATAAAATCTTGAGGGCTAGCGCGCTGAGAGACCACTAAGTAAACGGCGCAAAAGCTAATATGGAAAGAGACTGAAAGAAGGTATAACCGCCACTGGGGCTTTCACCGGATCATCTGAGGAGGGCTCTGCTAGTGGATAGAAATATTGATCAACAAATAGAAAACGCTGGACTCACAAGATTTCATTTTGGACTTTTAGCGTTAGGGAGTCTTATATACGCCTTTACTGCCATGAATGTCTTACTCATAGCTGCAGTGTTGCCGCCAATAATTGCTGAGTTCGGCTTAACGCAGCAACCGTTTACCGCTGGATTGCTCCTGAGCGCGGGGTATATGGGCATGTTCGTGGGGGCTTTTGCATGCGGCGCACTAGCCGATCGAATTGGCAGAAAGAACACCATAATATTTACGCTTTCAATCATGACAATTTTCACAGCATTAAATGCTTTTGCTCCAGATCCGCTCACAATGGCTACATTGCGTTTCCTCGCGGGAATAGGATTAGGTGGTGCTCTGCCGCAACCGGGAATCTACGTGGCGGAATATGTTCCCGCTAAATATAGGGGACGTTTTCTGGGTTTGACAGAAGCGGCGTGGGTTTATGGTGCGCTGCTCTCACTTGCCTTCCCCTTCATTCTTTTCCCGGCAATTGGATGGCGTCTCACCTTTTTGGTTTCTCTGTTGCCCTTGTCTCTAATCCCAGCGGTCTATTTCTTTGCACCTGAATCTCTAAGGTACTTACAAGTCACTGGAAAAAGGCAGGAAGCCATAAACCTGTTGAAGAAACATAAACTTGCAGCCGCAGACTTTAAAGAAGACCTCGAAGCAACTCCGGTAGAAAAGGAAGGAGTGAGAAGGACGCTCACGGAACTCTGGTCTAATACCTTTAAAAGGAAAACGCTGATGCTTTGGATCTCATGGGCGGTTCTCGTCTACACATACCATGGAATTTTCGTGTGGCTCCCAACATTCTATTATACCGCCCTAAGCTTCACAGTTGTCAAGTCAATTCAATGGGTCCTTATAGTTACATTAGCCCAAGTCCCAGGATACTATATTGCTGCGTTGCTCCTTGATAAGGTTGGCAGAAAACGAATCGCGATAATTTTCCTTGCTTCAGCCGGTATTGGAAGCGCCTTCCTTAGTTTGGCGATGGAAACAAACTCGATTCTTTTCTGGAGTATAGTTATCTCCTTCTTCAACCTAGGCGCTTGGTCTGCATTATACGCGTATACGCCTGAACTATACCCCACCCGGATTAGAGGAACAGCGTCTGGNGCCGCCGCAAGCATAGGTCGTCTGGCAGGTGTTATAGCTCCAACTGCCACACCCTTACTGTACTTTTACGGAGGCTTAAGCGCGGCTTTCATTGCATTTGCGCTCGTCCACTTTGTAGGTGCAGTTACAATTGCAATTCTTGGAGTTGAAACAAAAGGAAAAACCTTAGTAGAAATCTCAAAATAATCCAACAAATCAAGAAATCTCGATGTACAACGGCATCTCATAGCGCGCGCTAATCTAAAAACAGAAAGCAAAGTGCGCGTGACTTCTCTAATCACAATGAAATTCTCTTAATGCGCTAAGTAATCATAACTTGACTGGTAACCTTTGCATGCTAATAACCGCTTAACCTGCTTACTTCCTCCACAGCCTTCACTGCGACCTCAATCATGTCCTCGCTTGGCTCTCTAGTTGTTAACCGTTGAAATGCTAATCCAGGCAAAGTGAAGATTCGCATAACAATAGAATCTCTATATCTACCGCTGAGCCTCAAGAGCTCGTAAGATATGCCGCCGATAACGGGAATCAGGAGCAATCTATAGGCGAGTCTTACGGCGAAGCCCCAGTTTGGCATAATCGAAAACAATACGATGCTCACAAGGACGGTGATAAAGAGGAAAGCGGTTCCGCACCGAGGATGCAGTCGCGAATAATTCTTCACGTTCTCAACGTCCAATGGAACCCCTGCTTCATAAGCGTTAATCGTCTTATGCTCCGCGCCATGATACTGCAATACTCTTTTGAATTCACCCCACATACCCACTAATATTAAGTAAAAGACAAAGATAGCAAGGCGGATTACGGCTTCAACAATATTAAAAAGCACTCCTGCTAAATTGAACAAGGAGGTTAAAAGAAAAGGAACAACGAAGAAGAAAGAAATCAATCCCAAAGTCAACACGACTGCTACCGCTAACTCCTTGTAAGTAAACTTCACTCCCTCTTCTTCAGCAACGACATTTGCAGAGAAGAAAAGACCCTTGAAACCAAGATAGAGAGTTTCAATCAACGCGACGATGCCCCTCAAAAACGGCAGTCCCAAGACCCTGTATCTTTCACAAAGTGAGCTTATCCCTTCTACGTTTGTCAAAATCTCGTTGTTTGATTTTCTAACACACATCACCATATGCGTGCGAGAGCGCATCATCACGCCTTCTATAAGCGCTGATCCCCCAAACGCCAGCGATGGTTCTTCTCTTTTTTCAGCGAATAGTTTTCCCACCCTGTAATTAAGCGCAACAGTTGCGTTTCAGCGGTCACCGTAAAAAGAAGGCTCCAACCATATAAATGCCTTTTCAAGTAAACGCAAACAGATGTGCGTAAGTCCAAATCTCATCTCCCGCACTAAAATCTTCGACCTGCCTTTACAATCTGGCGTTGCGCGTTCACAAAGAAACAAGAAATATTCTTTGAAATCAATCAGTGGCAAACAAAATCCCAATTAAGAATGTCTTAGAAATTGCAAGTTGTCGAGATTCATCGAAGTTTTATCCACAAGTCCTAGCTCAAATTCTAATATAAGTGACAGGATTTTCCTCCTTAGCCTAATCACTCATTAATCCAAGATACTATCATTTTACCAGGTTTCCACTCGCGCGCAGGCTAAACTTGGCACTATGAAAACCGCAAGTTAAAGAATCACCTTCGACGCTATAAAAGAAAAAAAGGCTATTCCACATGGGGCGACGATTTTCAAAAGCATAAAACTTTCAACATTTATCACAAGTATCCCTTGTCCTTCCACGTCAAACACTCGCATTTGGTTCTTCAAGAAATCCTTGATTTCTGCTGTTCTGATGTGCGCGCCCACATCATCCACCTTTTTAGTTACTGTTTGAGGAACACTCGGTTTAAGCAAATAGAGTATCTAACAGCATCATAACAACAAATCCAGCAATCAAGCCGAAGGTAGCTTCTCTTTCNAACCCTTTCCTGTGACTTTCAGGAATCATCTCATCGCTCACCACGAAAAGCATGGCACCAGCAGCGAAGGCAAGCCCCCAAGGCAAAATTGGCTGAAAAATTGAAACCAAGGCAACACCGAGTAAACCTCCTAAAGGCTCGACTAAACCCGTCAACGTTCCATACAACAGAGACTTACGCCGACTGTAACCTTCTCTCACCAAGGGTAAAGCCACCGCTAGCCCTTCAGGCATATTTTGCAACCCAATCGCCATTGCTATCACCAACCCAGCGGCCACATCTCCGCCCCCGAAGCTTACTCCGACAGCTAATCCTTCGGGAAAATTGTGGATCGTTATGGCAATAACAAAAAGCCACACTTTTGCCAATTTCGAAGGTGGTCCTTCTGCTCCTAACGCAGGATGAAAATGAGGAACAAAACGATCGATCAAATGCAGTACTAACGCGCCTAAGATGATTCCGAAAACGGCGACAAACGGTCCACTTAGGTCAATGGCGGGAACTATCAGGCTAAAAGCGGTGGCTGCCAGCATAACTCCAGCTGAAAACCCAAGCATAACATCCAACAACCTGTTTGAAATTCGCTTCGTAAACAATACTGGTAAGGCGCCTGCTCCTGTGGCTAGTCCAGCTAACAGGCTAGCTGCGAAACCAAACCAAATAATCTCTATGCTCATTAATTTCACTTTATGCTGTTATGGTAGTTAAAATATTCTAAAAAAGGGTGGCGTTCCTTTTTTTATTCTCTTTTTATTCAATGTAGTGGGAATTTCTGAGCGTAGGGTCCTTCTCCTGCTACCCTTCGTCTAAATTGTCCTGAAGGCCTTCCTTCGAGCAGTTCTTGGAACAATACTTCATGTTCTACCTCTTCGTGGAGTATAGCTAATGACAAATCATAGGTCCCCGGCTCCTTCCCGAAGGCCATGTCGCATGTTTCTGTGTAAACTCGCACGGCACATCGTTCCGCTTTTAGTAATACGCGCGCGCTTCAAAACTACTNTATTATCGNTTGGGTCTGCATGAAGGTAAGTGNCCGAACAAGCAGCATAATTGTGCAGTTCTCTGAGGTCTTTGTAGAGTTCCCTTCCCAGTTCATAAATGCGTGGTGCGATGGNTTCAAAGTGAAGCNTGTCTTCAAGCCTTGCTTCTCCGGCGGACGCTTGTTACAAGTTTCTTTCCAAAACGTTTGAGANAGNCTATTTAAGGGTCANCGTTTTTCTTTGGAGAAGTGCCTTAACGGCTTTTACGAGTGTTTCGCATGCGGCGCGCCTGATTTCCAAAGAGTCGTCCGTTTCCAATTTCTCAACTTCCTTCTCTAGACTCCGCATTTTCTCAATGACGGCTTGTTTCCTTTTCTCATATTCGTCACGGAGCTCTTCCTGTTCAACTGAGAGACTAAGCACGACTGATTCGAGTTCGCTTTTGGTGGAATCAAGTTTCCGAGTTGTCTCTGCCTCTCTCTGTGCCTTAGCCTTCTTTAAGAAAGGACGGAAAATGCTCGTTTTCATTTGGCCTATGCTGTCTAACTCTTCTTCGAGATCATGGAGCTTTCTGGTTAGAAGCTGGATTTCACTGTTTCTCATAAATGCCAGTTCTCGGGTAGCCTTAGCGTATTCTGCATCGATCTCTGCAAGAAGATGATTATTGTCTGCAAGACTTTTTGCGGCTTCTCTAAGAGTAGCCTCTTCGCTTCGTCTCGCCGCAAGTTCATGCGTAACATTTGTGAGTATTCGCGAACGCTCCTTCATGAACTCATCGTCGACGTTTATCGCTTGACTTGATTCAAATGCTGACATAACCTCTTTTAGGTTCACTAGCCAGTTGTCGAAGTACTCGCTGAATGGTGAAAGAGCAAATTTCTGATTGCCCAGACGACTCAACCTTCTAAAGGTTTTATGCACGACCTCCCGAACCGTGATGACCTGCTTCTCTGCGGGCGCGTATTTGCCCCTAACTTGATGCTTTGGCGCTTTTCCTTTTGCTTTTTTACGCCGCGACTTTTTTTGCCCTCGATCACTTCGAGAAGACCTAGTTTGCGGTCGGTACCCCATGAACAAAACATTTTGTATAGGAAATATTTAAAGAATAAATTCGCTTATGAAGCGGCAATCCACGTAACCAGTAATTTTATGGCAACAATTCTAGTTTAGCGTGCGCACTGTCTATTTCTTCGCCTGTTCGTCTTTTGTAGCATATATTTTTCCATCTACTTCCAACACTCTTTCTCACGGTCACTAAGGCTTAGCCCAACCTGCATCTACGCACCTTTATAAGAAAAAAGCTGGAGTCTACAAATTGTGATAGCCTTTGCTGGTTTGGCATTTGCTCTTCCGGAAGAATTTGTTTCCGTTGAGCTACGACCTTGGCTGAACTTCAGCAGATCTTATCGATAAGGGTTTGCTGGAACCCTGGAAACGTAGGAATAAAAGAAGGAAAAGTTATTACGATGGCAAGATTGCAATCGCTTCACTCTGCCCAGAGCCCTCTCAGCCCCTTCTCCTCTCCGTTGCGCTTAATTCAAGATTGTATATTGAAAAACGAAAAAAGGGGAAAGTGAAATGTCGTTCGGTTTTTGTTGGATGCTTATCTTCTTCTGAGCATCAGGATGATTACTAGTCCGATTACCACGATTGCGATTATAGCTGCTGCTCCTATGCCTAACACGTACGTGTCAGTCATGGGTGCAGGCGTCGGCGTTGGCGCTGGCGTAGCAACAGGCGCTTCCTCCACTCCTATGGCGGTTTCAGCGGAAGACCCATAATAAGCCCCAGAACCTTCGAAAGTAGCGAAGATTGTGTATTTGCCTGGAACTTCAGGAGTGAACATGCAGCTGTAAAAGCCTTCTGCGTCGCTCGTGGCTCTGCCAACCTCATAATAGTTGTTGTTCGGATCAAGTACGCTAACAATCACCTCAACGCCAACCGCGTCGGCTGGACGTGGAAATTGCTTGTACACGTACAGCATCCAGTCGCTCATGTTCTCGTCGCATACAGCGGGAACGCCATTCGGAAAACGCGCCGTCAAAGCATATTCCTCAGTGCCCGGAGAAATGTCAGTCACCATGCCCTTTACCAGTACAGGCTTGCCCAATGGCTGAACGGTTTCAGGTGCTGTAACTGTGGTGGCGC